>CEUI01015336.1_pt1 | contig 57808 bp, 43 predicted proteins | sample 531411 | NCBI WGS metagenome assembly CEUI01 (sample SAMEA2622841, study PRJEB7988) | marine metagenome | isolation source: saline water (ENVO:00002010), including
CGAGCCGCTGCGTGAAGGCGATGAACTGTGCGGGCTGATCGTCGATGGCCGCGAGATTCGCGCCCAGCGCGTGGTGCTCAGTGCCGGTGCCGGCAATGCCGAATTGCTCGCGGCCCTGGGCATCGAGCAGCCGGCTCAGCAGCTGCGGCCGCTGCACATGGTGCTGGCCAAGGGGCCGGCGCTGAAGCCGCTGTATGCCCATTGTCTCGGCGGCGGACCGAAACCGCGCGTCACCGTCACCACCCACCCGGCGGCCGATGGCCAATGGGTCTGGTACCTCGGTGGCGACCTGGCCGAGGCCGACGGCGTGGCGCGTGACGAAGGCGCGCAGGTCACGGCGGCGCAGAAGGAGATGGCGGCGCTGCTGCCCTGGGTGGACCAGAGCCAGACGCGTTGGGCGACCTTGCGTGTGGACCGCGCCGAGCCCGCGCAATCGGGTCTGGTGCGCCCGGACAATGCCTTTCTCGCCGAACAGCAGAACCTGCTGGTGGGCTGGCCGACCAAGCTGGCGCTGGCGCCGGACTTCGCCGACCGGGTGCTGGCGACGCTGCAGCGCGACGGGGTGACGCCGGCGCATCATGGGTCGTTGCCCGAGCTACCGCGCCCGGCGCTGGGGCAGCCGGTATGGGAGACGCTGCTGCCATGAGCGCCACCCTGCACGATCTGCATCGCCCGCTGGGCTCTACCGGCCTGCGCGTATCGCCGCTGGGGCTGGGCACGGTCAAGCTCGGGCGCGACCAGGGGGTGAAGTACCCCAACGGCTTCACCATCCCCGATGACGCGCAGGCGAGTGCCTTGCTGCGCCAGGCGCGTGAACTGGGCATCAACCTGATCGATACCGCGCCGGCCTATGGCGTCAGCGAGCAGCGTCTCGGCCCGCTGCTGCGTGGCCAGCGCGACGAGTGGGTGATCGTCAGCAAGACCGGCGAAGAGTTCGAGCAGGGGCAGTCGCGCTTCGACTTCTCCGTCGCGCATACCCGCCTCTCGGTGGAGCGCAGCCTCAAGCGCCTGGAGACCGATCGTATCGACCTGCTGCTGGTGCATTCCGACGGTAACGACCTGGCGGTGCTGCGTGACACCGGGGTATACGACACGCTGGCGGCGCTCAAGCGCGAGGGCAAGATCCTCGGCTACGGGATTTCCGGCAAGACCGTCGAGGGGGGGCTGCTGGCGCTGGAAGAGGGTGACTGCGCCATGGTCACCTACAACCTGAGCGAGCAGGGCGAAAAGCCGGTGCTGGACTACGCTGCCACTCACGCCAAGGGCATTCTGATCAAGAAGGCGCTGGCCAGCGGTCATGCCTGCCTGGCCGAGGGGGTCGACCCGGTGCGCGCCAGTTTCGAGCTGATCTTCGCGCACCCGGGCGTCGGCAGCGCCATCGTCGGCACCATCACGCCGGCGCACCTGGCCGCCAACGTGGCCACCGTCGCTGCCGTGTTGCAGGGCCTGCGCTGAGCGGCTGCGGTCACGTCCTCTTACAGGCCGGGCTTGTGTTCGGCGCCGGCCTTGGGGCAGCCTTGAGCGGTTTCGTTTCACCCTGATCCTCGTGTGGAGGGCGGCTGCCCGGCCGCATCCGCGCCAAGCCGGAACAAGGAGTCGAGATGTCGCGTACGCTGATCCGCAAGGACCCGAGTAACTTCAAGACGCTGCCATTGTTCGTCGAGGCCACGGCCGATGGCCTGCGTTATCAGAGCCTGGGCGTGCCCCTGAACTTCCAGCAGATGCTGGAACGCCGCCGCTCGGTCGAGGTGGCCGACAGCTCGCGCTTCGCCGTGGAGCTGGCCAATCTCGGTGTGTCGGTGCGCCTGACCCTGCGCCTGCATGGGCGCGACTACTGGCTGCTGGTACGCCAGCGTCGCCCGGATCGTGGCGACACCGTGCTCAAGCTGATCTCCGGTTACGTACCCGCGCACGAACTGAACCTGCCGCTGCTCACCGCCATCCAGGAAGTCGCCGAGGAGTGCCTGCTGGAAAGTGCCGAGGGTTGGCTGGCCGGGCGCTTTGCCGATACCTGGCTGCCGACGCCCTACCAGGGCGCCCTGCGCTACCGCGAGGCCAGCCACTTTCGCCTCAGCCCGCTGTCAGGGGCGGCACGGCCGGTGCAGTGCGGCAACCTGACCTTGCTGGAGCGCCCGCGTGCCTATGTGCATCTGCCCACCGCGTCCCTGCAACTGGTCTATGACATGAGCCTGGAGCTGCCGCGCGACGCCCGGCAGCTGAGTCTGTTCCATGTCGATGAGTGTCTGGAGGATGGGCGCCTGGTCGCCCGCCTGGAGCGTCGGCGCCCGGATATCTACTTGCTGGCCCTGCATCAGGGGGCGCCCAGCGGCGGCCTGTTCACCCTGCGCAAGGGCGAGCTGCAGGCGGTCAGCACGCGAGGGCTGTGGCTGTCGGAAAGCTTCGCCGAGCAGGACGGCTGGCTGGTGCGTGACGAGCGCGTGCGCTGGAAGGACTGGCTGCAGCGCTACGGAGTGCCGACGCCGCAGCGGCGAGCCCAGGCCAGCGCCTAGGCCGGTGCCGGGCGTCAGTGCGCCCGGCTTTCGTGCATGCGCGTCAGTTGTCTTTCCAGCAGGGCCGGATAGGGGTCGAGCAGGCGCTCGACGCAGCTCGCACCCTCGGGGCTGGCGATCGGACGAATGCGTGCACGCTGGCGGGCCAGGCTGTCCTGTGCGACCCGTTGCTCGACCAGCAGCAGGTTGCGGCTGTGTTGCGACAGGGCGAGGGCGTCCAGGGCGCTGTCGCTGAGCAGCAGTTCGGCCTGGCCGAGTGCTTCCAGGTCGCTGCCGAGGGTCAGGCCCAGCTGCAGTTGCAGGGTGATGCCGCTGTCGGCCACCTCGATCTGCAGGGCGTGGCCGAGGGCGCGCATCAGCTCGCCGCAGCAGATGGCGTGGGTCAGGTAGTCCTCGCCGCACTCGCGCTCGTGGAACAGCATCAGGCTGCTGCCGTCCTTGAGCGTGTGCAGTTGCCCCTGATACAGCGCGGAGGCCTGTTCCAGACAGGCCCGGTAGCGCTCCAGCAGGTCCAGCAGGCGTGTGCGCGGCAGGCGTCGCAGCTGTTCCTGGGCGCCGAGCTGGATGGCCAGCACGGCGCTGGCCTGTGCCTGGCGCGGTGGCTGGAGCGGGGCGCTGGGCGCACTGTCGTCCGCTTCGTCACGCAGGTCGGCGAAAGGGTCCTCCGGTTCGATCGAATCGGGCCAGGGCTTGAGGGCCTCGTCGTCATCTTCGGCTACGTCTGCGTCGATGCCGTGCTCCGCCAGCGGCTGCGCTTCCTGCTCGAAGTCGACGTCGTCGCTTTCCTGCGGGTAGTCGTCGGTGTCGAGCAGGGCGTCATCTTCCAGCTCTTCCAACTCTTCCGGCTCGGGTTCGGGCTTTTCCGGTACCAGGCGCGCCTGCAGCTGGCGCGCCAGGTCACCGATCTCGTCATTGCGCCCCGCGCCTGGTGCCGGGTCGTCCGGGTCGCGCAGCCAGAGCCGCAGCTGCAGCAGCGGCGTGGAGATATGCCGACCGAGGCGCATGCTCAGCGACAGGGTCAGGGCCAGCAGGATCAGGCTGAGAATGCCCATGCTCTGCAGGCTGATGGTCATCGGTTGCTGGAACTGGCGCATGTCCAGGCTGATGCGCAACTGCCCGGCGATCACTTCCTGGAACGTGATCTGCGTGGAGTACAGGCCGTCGCTTTCGCCCAGCATGCTGCGGGTCGGGCGGGTGCCGGACTCGGCGAGGATGCGGTTGTCCACGCTGTAGATGGCCGCATGGGCCACCAGCGGGTTCTTCGCCAGGTTGTTGAGCAGCACGTTGAGGCTGAGGATGTCGTTGGACACCAGCAGCTCGGTGGCGGAGGCGGCGGTCTGGGTGATCAGGCTCTGGCCCAGGGCGTCGGCCTGCTGCTGCATGGCCTGCTTGAACTGCATGCCCATGACCCAGGCATAGATGAGCATCGCCAGCGCCACCAGCAGCAGGCTGTGGCTGGCGATGCGCAGCACCAGAGGCACCCGCCGCTGGCGCAGCGCGTGGAAGATCATGATGAAGAAATTGTCGGGCTTGACGGGCGCGGGCCGGTTCACAGAGCTCGGCTCTTGTCGACTGAAGATGCCGCGCAGTATAGCGAGCGGCCTGGGGCGGGCAAAGCGCGCGGCTGCCCGGATCGGCAGGAAACTGGGTAGAATGTGCGCCTTTTCGTCGGTCGGTGGCTCATTCGCCACTGGCCCGCCTCAATCGTCTGCCTTGGAGGGTGCGTCTTGCGCGAGATCGTCCTGATCAACATCACCGGCGAGGATCGCCCCGGACTCACCGCCGCCATCACCGGCGTACTGGCCCAGGGCGGGGTGAACATCCTCGATATCGGCCAGGCGGTGATCCATGACACCCTGTCGTTCGGCATCCTCATCGAGATTCCGGACAACGGCCGTTCCCAGGCCGTGCTCAAGGACCTGCTGTTCACCGCCTACGAACTCGAGCAGCAGGTGCGTTTCACCCCGGTTTCCGAAGAGGACTATCGGCAGTGGGTCGGTGGCCAGGGCAAGGCCCGCCATATCGTCACCCTGCTGACGCGCAAGGTCAGCGCCGAGCAGTTGCAGCGGGTCAGTGCGATCACCGCCAAGTACGGGTTGAACATCGACCACATCGATCGCCTGTCCGGGCGCATGCCGCTGGACATGCCCGCCGAGCAGGGCAAGGGCTGCATCGAATTCTCCGTGCGTGGCGAGCCGGCCGACCCCGTCGCGCTGCGCGCCGAGTTCCTCAGCGTGGCGCAGGCACTCAACGTCGACATCGCCTTCCAGCGCGACTCGGTGTTCCGCCGTAACCGTCGCCTGGCGGTGTTCGACATGGACTCGACGCTGATCGAGGCCGAGGTCATCGACGAGCTGGCCAAGGCGGCCGGGGTCGGTGAGCAGGTCGCCGAGATCACCGAGCGGGCGATGCGCGGCGAGCTGGATTTCCGTGCCAGCTTCAAGGAGCGCCTGAGCCTGCTGCAGGGTCTGTCCGAGGATGTGCTGGAAGAGATCGGCGCCTCGCTGCGCCTGACCGAAGGTGCCGAAGTGCTGTTCGCCGAGCTCAAGCGCCTGGGCTACAAGACGGCGATTCTCTCCGGTGGTTTCACCTACTTCGCCCGCCAGCTGCAAGCCAAGCTCGGCATCGACTACGTGTTCGCCAACGAACTGCAGATCGAGAACGGCAAGGTGACCGGTGTGGCCGTCGAGCCCATCGTCGATGCCCAGCGCAAGGCGGATCTGCTGCGTGAGCTGGCGCAGAAGGAAGGTCTGCAGCTGGAGCAGACCATCGCCGTCGGCGATGGCGCCAACGACCTGCCGATGCTCGGCCTGGCCGGGCTCGGCGTGGCCTTCCGGGCCAAGCCGCTGGTCAAGCAGTCGGCCAAGCAGGCGATCTCCACGCTCGGTCTGGACGGCATTCTCTACCTGCTGGGCTTCCGTGACCGCGAGGGGCAGGACTGAGCGGCTTTCCGGGCCCAACGAAAAAGCCGCCCATGAGGCGGCTTTTTCGTGTCTGCGGCGTTACTCGTCGCCGGCCGAGAAGTCGTAGTCCATCGACTGGCTCGGGCCCTGCAGGTAGTAACCCTGGATGAAGTTGACCCCGGCCTGCCACAAGGTGGCCAGCACGCTGGCGCTCTCGACGAAGGGCACGATGGTCAGCTTGGCCTGGGCGTGCAGGCTGCTGAGCAGGGTCTTGAGGGCTTCCTGGTTGTCGGCATTGTTCAGGTCCTGGGAGAAGGAACCGTCGACCTTGACGAAGTCCACCTGCAGGTGCTTGAGCGTGTTGAACGGGTTCAGCGCACAACCGAACTGGCTCAGGGCGACCTTGCAGTGCAGCTCCGCGAGCCCGTGGGTCAGTGCCTTGGCCTGCTTAAGGTAGGCGATGGCATCAGGCTCGCTGAACTGGAACACCAGTGAGTCGGACGGCAGGCGAGCGGCCTTGAGCGCCACGCTGAGCCAGGGCAGCAGGGTCTGATCCTGCAGGCTGGAGCTGGACAGGTGCACGAACAGGCGGGTGTTGTGGCCTTTCGAGCGGTGATCGGCAAGCAGCTTGATCGAGTTGAGGATCACCCAGCGGTCGATCTTCTCACCCAGCCCGGCATCCCTGGCAGCGGTCAGGAACTGCGTCGGCGGGACCTCCTCGCCTTGCGGGTTGAGCAGGCGCAGCAGGACTTCGTAGTGCTCGTGGGCATCGCCGCGCAGGCTGATGATCGGCTGGAACAGCAGGCGGAAGCTGTTGTTCTCCAGCGCCTGCTGCACCATCGCCAGCAGGTTGCCACGATTGGCCGCGGCGGCCAGTTCGGCAGCCGGGTTGAACAGCTTGATGGCGTTGCCATCGGCCAGCTCGTCCGCGCAGCGGTGGGCACGATCGATGACTACCTGGGCCTTGGCGGTCTTCTCGCTGAGGCCGGCGACGCCGATCGACAGGGTGGTCTGGGCGGTGCGCCCGCTGACATCGAACAGGTGCCCCTCGATCTTCTTCAGCAGGGCGCTGAGGCTGGCCTCGCATTGCTCGGGGGACTGGCCCGGCAGCAGGGCCGTGAACACGTCGTCGCCAAAGCGAGCCAGCTGGGTGTCCGCCGGGAAGTACGCGCGCAGCAGGCCGGCCAGGTCGGTCAGCAGCAGGTCGATGCCGGCCAGGCCGATCTCGCCCTGCATGCCGGCGTAGCGGTCGACGCGGATGTAGGCGAGGGTCGACGGCTGGCCGGTGCTGACGGCACGCTCGGCGGCGCCATCCATCAGCTCGAGGAAGTGGTTGCGGTTGAACAGGCCGGTCACCAGATCCTGGCTGCTGATTTCGCGCAGCTTTTCTTCCAGTTCGGCATTCGAGGTTTCCGCGCGGATGACCACCTGGATGCACGGCTCGCCGTCGTAGGTGGCCGGCGAGAAGCTCATCTGGGCGGCGAAGCCGCTGCCGTCCGCACGCATGCCCTGGCAGCTCAGCTCGGCGTCGCCCTCGGCGCTCTGGTAGTTCTTCAGGAAGTCCTTGAAGGCACTCTGATCGGCACTGGCGATCAGGTCGATCATCGGCATGCCTTCGAGCTCGTCGCCATCTTCGTAGCGGAACAGCTCCAGGTAGGCGCGGTTGGCATAGATGTGCATGCCGTCGTGCACGTAGGTGATGGCGTCTACCGAACTCTCCAGCAGCAGCTGGCAGCGTTTTTCCGCCTCACGCAGGGCCACTTCGGCGGCGCGACGGGCGCGGCGTTCCTCGAGGTTGGCCAGCTCGCGCTTGGCCACCAGGACCAGGCGTTCATCCTCTCCTTGCGGCAGGGCATCCTGAGCGCCGAACAGCAGGGCCTCGGTGATGGTCTCGGAGTCGTTGCCGTCGACCAGCTGCACCACGGGGATGTCCTTGGCCTGGCGGCGGATGGCGCCAATCGCCTCGCTCGGGTCGAGGCGTTCGCTGCTCGGCGCGCAGATGAGCAGGTCCCAGGTGTGCTGCAGGGCTTCAGCGAGGTCTTCGCTGGAGGTCAGGCGATGGACACGCGTCGCGTGTCCGGCATTGCGGAACAGACTGACCAGGCGCTCGGCTTCGTTCTGCGAATCCTCGAGAATCAGCAGGCGGATGGTTTTTTTTTCGATGGCCATAGAAGGGTCAATACCGCGCCGAACGGGCGCGAAAAGGCGACAAATGGTGAGTGGGTCGGAGCCTACAGCGACTTCCAGAGCGAGTCAAAATCTTCCTCCCCAGCAGGCTTCTGGCTTTGCGAGGCTGTGACCGGCGTCCCGGCCGCGCCCTCTTCCTCACCGACACGGCGATATTCGAACTGGCTGAAACTGCCGGTGCTGACCTGTTTGCGCGTCAGTACCGCTCGATGCTCCTCGCCATGATCGTTGATCAGCACCTTGCTGCCTTCCTGGAAGGGCAGGCGTGGCGTGATCAGGCTGGCCGGGCGCGAGATGGCGCTGATTTCCGGCAGCAGCAGCGCACGCAGGTACTGGCTGTTCTGCTCGGCCTTGCGCAGCAGTTGCAGGCCACAAGGTCGGGCATGCGGGGCGATCAGCTCGATGCCCATCTGCGTGCCACCGCCCCGGACCTGGCGAATCCAGCGCACGATCGCCACGCTCCAGCCCTGGCTCGGGCTGTCCTGCACGCCCAGCAGCTCGCCGGCCTGCAGCTGGCTGGGCACGTCCTTGGGCCAGGACAGGCAATAGCCGCCCGGGCTGTGGTTGACGATGGCCAGCGGGTAGGTCGGGTAGGTCTCGCCGCTGTTCTCGGGTTGTGCCTGCTCGCCGGGCGTGACCTTGGTGTACTGGATTTCCTCGAAGTGGATGTCGTCCACCGCGTTGCGCTGCGCGTCGAATGCGTTGGACCAGACGTCCGGTTCGCCGGTGGTCGGCTTGAACACTGCGGCGCCGAGTTCGACCGGGCGCTTGAGCACGTCGGCGAAGGAGCGGCGGCCAGCGAGGAAGAAGTGCAACGCCGTCATGCCGATGCACAGGGTCAGATTGCCCTGGCCCGGCGTGCGCTGGAAGGTGCGTTCGGCGATGTCTCCCCAGGCGGCCGCGACATGCTGCAGCAGGTCCAGGCTGATGCCGTCGGGAATCGCCAGGCGCGACTGGCCGCGTTCCTCTTCCGGCAGCTCCAGATGATCCTTGATCGCATCGACCAGCGGCTGCGTGTCGATGCCCAGCAGGTTGTGCAGTTCACCGCTCTGGTACAGGGACTTGTAACGCGGCGGCCCGTCGACCTGTGGGGCGAGGACGAACAGGCTGTCAGGGTGATCACCCGCCTGCAGCTTGACCAGGGCGCTCCAGGGTTCCAGCGCTTCGGCCAGGCGGGCAATGCCGTTCTGGCGCATCTGGTTGGTGCGTGCGCAGCCGAGCAGCAGCGCGGTCACGTAGGTCTGCTCGGTGCTCAGGCCCTGGGTATGACGGGCCAGCGGATCGCGGATGACCTGGCGCTGCAGGCGCTGTTCGACGGCGATCTGATAGAGCTGGTGCAGCTCCAGCCAGAGTCCTTCCGGCACCGGGCAGTACAGCTGGCTGGCGCGAATCAACGGGCTGCACAGGCTGTGGCTGGCACGCTGCAGGGCGACCGCGAGCAACTGGTCGCGATCCTTGCCGGTGCGCTCGAGGACGCGGGAAATGATCAGCTTGTAGCCGACGGCGAGGTGGTTCTGCAGGGCCTGGCAGAGGTTGGCGACCTTGCGCGGACGTTCGTCGAGGACGATGGCCTGGTTGAGGAAGTGGCGCTCCAGGTGCTGGCACACGAAGCTCACTTCCGGGCGCAGCATTTCCAGCAGTTGCAGACGGTTGTCCGATGGCGTGACCAGTTGATTGAGTTCCACCAGGCTCTGATACAGCTGGCGCGCGGTCTCACCGATGTTCGCCTTGGGCAGTGCGGCAATCCAGCGCTTGAGGTCGCGAGGAGTGCCGTCGCAGAAGCTGAGGCTTTGCTTGCTCGGTGTGGGGACGCGCAACAACTGAAGGTGGGGACTCTGTCTATCCATCGAACTCGGATACTCCGGCCACACGATGACAAGCGGCTCTAGTAATAGTCTTTCGAACTCTAGCAGCATCTGGCTGCGCTGGCAGCCGTCCTCAAGGACGGTCTGCCTCGGCAGCCTACGGATTTATGACCAAAGGGTCGACATGCGGGTTCAGTTCGTGCGGATTTCAGTCCAGGGCATGGCCCAGCGCCTGCCCCATGCGCACTGGGCTGCCGGCGCTCAGCTCTTCGGCCCATTTCATCTGCTCCGGGCCGAACAGCACGATGGCGGTGGAGCCCAGCTTGAAACGGCCCATTTCCGCGCCCTTGGCCAGTTCGATCGGGCCGCGGGATTCGGCATCGTAGCGGGTGCTCTTCAGCTCGCGCTTGGGCGGGGTGACCAGGCCGGACCAGACGGTCTCGACGCTGGCGACGATCATCGCGCCGACCAGCACCACGGCCATCGGGCCGCGCTCGGTGTCGAACAGGCAGACCACGCGTTCGTTGCGGGCAAACAGTTCCGGCACGTTCTCGGCCGTGGTCTGGTTCACCGAGAACAGGCGCCCCGGTACGTAGACCATTTCCTTCAGCGTGCCGCCCAGCGGCATATGGACGCGGTGGTAGTCCTTCGGCGAGAGGTAGACGGTCGCGAACTGACCGCCCATGAAGGGCGCGGCACGCTCGGTGTCGCCGCCGAGCAGTTCCACCGCGCTGAAACTGTGGCCCTTGGCCTGGAAGATGCGGCCATGCTCGATGGCACCCAGCTGGCTGATCGCGCCGTCGGCCGGGCAGAGGATCGCGCCCGCCGTCTCGTCCAATGGACGGGCGCCGTCTTTCAGCGCGCGGGTGAAGAAGGCGTTGAAGTGTTCGAAGGCGCGCAGGTCTTCCACCTGCGCTTCGCTCATGTCGACCTGGTACTGCTTGGCGAACCACGAGATCAGCGGGTTCTTCAGCCAGCCGATACGGCATTCGGCAACGTAGCCGATCAGGCGCGACAGCAGGTGATGAGGCAGCAGGTACTGACTGAGAATGAAGAGACGTTGTTTCATCGTGTTTCCTTGAGGGTTCTGAGTCGGCGCAGGCATCCCCGTGCCGGGTGCAACTGATGGTCGACGGCGTCAGCGTTCGACAGGTGTATCGGGCAGGTTGCCCCATTCGGACCAGGAACCAGCGTAGGCCTTCACGCGCGGATAACCCAGCGCCTTGGCGACCACGTAGCTGAAACCCGAGCGGCGATGGGTCTGGCAGTGAGTGATCACTTCCTTGTCCGGGGTGATGCCGAGATCGTGCAGGACGTCGCCGATATCCGTGCGGATGCGCATGCCGCGCTGCGGGTCCATTGCGGCGGTCCATTCGAAGTGCGTGGCGCCGGGGATGTGCCCGCCGCGTGCGGAGCTGAGTTTCTCGCCACGGTATTCATCCGCGCCGCGTACATCCCAGATGGCCAGGTCGGCGGCGTCCAGGCGCTGCTGGATATATTCGCGGGTGGCCGTGGGTTCGTCGCTCAGCGTCAGCGACACCTGGGTGCGCGAGACCTCGGGGGTTGTCTGGCTCAGGGGCCGGCCGTCGCTGATCCAGGCCTGCAGGCCGCCGTTGAGGAAGTGGTGGCGGGCATGGCCGATCACGTCGAGCAGCCAGATGAAGCGCCCGGCCCAGGGACCGCCTTCGTCGTCGTAGACCACGTAGGCGGCATCCGGGCGATGGCCGATATCGGCGAACAACGCTTCGAGTTGCGCCCGTTCGGGCAGCAGGCCGGGTGCCGGCGGCTGGCCCAGCTGCGTGCGCTTGGCGTCGGCCCAGCGCGCGCCGGGTATGTGGCCGCTGGCGTAGCGTGCTGCGCTGCTGAGGTCGAGCAGGATCAGCTCGGGCGCGTCCAGGCGCGCTTCCAGTTCAGCGGGCTCGATCACCAGAGGCAGGTTGTCGAAGGCGGACATGGCAGCGTCCCTAAATGAAAAGAGGTCGATTGTAGCGGAAACCGAGGGGCGTCAGCGTCCACGGCGGGCGAAGCTGCCCAGGGCGCGCTCGATGCACTGCACGGTCTTGCCGAACGCCTGCAGGCAGACCTCGTTGAGCGGCTGGCCGCCCTGGTCGGCCACCAGCAGCATGACCACCCGGCCGTTGCTGGCCAGGGAGCGCAGCAGCAGATGCTCGCTGGGGAACAGGGCCTTGAGGTTGCCCGGCAGCAGCGCGGAGAACTTGGCGACGTTGGCGGGCGTGAGACGCAGCTGGCCCGGCTCGCTGAGCAGGCGCCTGAGGACCTGGCTCTGTGCGGGATCCAGGCTGAGCGTTGCCGCGCTGGCGTCCAGCCCGGCCTGTTGCTGGGTTTGCAGGCGGCTGTGCTGGCGATCGGCGAGCAGCACGAGAACCCGCTTCAGGCCACAGGCTTGCAGGGCGTCGCGGGCGCAGGCGGTCAGTTGCGGCACATTGGCGAAGGCACTGGGTTCGGCGAGCAGGCGTGCACACTGCTGGCGCCAGGCGGCGAGGTCGTCGCGCTGGGGTGGGGCGGCACTGCTGCTACTGCGGGCCGGTTTCAGGCGGTGCGCGTCCCAGGGCCAGAGCAGCGCCTGCGCCGGGTGCCACAATGCACTGTCATGCAGCAGGCGGGCACTGCTCACGGCATGCTGATGCACTTCCTGCTGCAGCTCGTTCAGCGGCAGTTGCAGGTACAGCCCGGTGAGTCGCTGCCAGCGCAGGGTATGGGGCGTGTCCCAGGCATGGTGGGCGGAGACGGCCAGGCCGTTGGCCAGCAGCACGCAGTTGCTGGGCTGGGTCAGCCAGTGGCGCAGCGGCGTGTCCGCGTCGAGCATCTGCTGCTGATGCAGGGGGTGTTCATAGTCGCGTGCGATGTGCAGCGCCTTGATCAGTTGGCGGCGATCGCGTTCCAGCAGGCGGTAGCCGCGCACGATCCATTCCGGCAGGCGCCAGCGCTCGGCCAGGCGCACGCAGAGCTGTATCAGCGGCACGCCGAGCAGCTCCTTCTCCACCACCCTGGGGCGTTCGCCTTTCAGCAGCACGCGCTGTTCCCAGGCTTCGAACAGCTGCGGGTGGGCGCACAGCAACGGCCACAGGGGGGCGAGGAACAGCAGGCTGCAGCCGTGCAGCTCGTTCCACAGGCGCGCCAGGCGGGCGCCGAACAGGCCGCGAGCCTGCTGGCTGGCGTGCTGGCTGATCATCAGGATCTGGCGAAACGCCAGGGGGATCTCGTCTTCCGGCAGCGCTGGCGCCTGGCTCAGCAAGGCTTCGCAACGACTCAGGCCGAGACGCGAGAGTGCGGTTTCGACGCTTTCGGCCGGCTCGCTCAGGCTGTTGTTCGACTGGTTGGCCTCGCGCAGGACCTGCAGGGCGAACGACGGACTGGACTCGATGGCTTCGGCAATTTCGCGCCAGGTACGACGGCTGTCGCCCAGGATGCGACGCAAGCGCACATGCTGCTGCTGTTCGATCGGCAACGGCAGCTTGGCCAGTTGTTGCAACCAGGCGTCCAGGGTGCGCGGCAGGGGCTTTGGCGTCGACATGTGGGTTGAGCCGAACTGGCTTTTGACCTTAACTGGCTATAGTCTGGCGCATAAGCTCCGATAATTAGAAGGGTTGTTTTTAATAACCCATCCTCTTGGCTCTGCAAGCGTTCCTTTATGGCAAAAATCATAGGCATCATCGTCGTCTTCGGCTGCGTGTTCGGTGGGTTCATCCTCTCGGGCGGGCAACTGATGGCACTGGTCCATCCGTTCGAGGTGCTCATCATCGGTGGTGCGGCCCTGGGAGCGTTCCTGCAGGCCAACCCCGGCAGCATGTTCATGACGGTGTTCAAGAAGTCGCTGAGCATGTTCGGCTCGCGCTTCACCCACACCTACTACCTGGAAGTGCTCAAGCTGCTCTACGAGATCCTCAACAAGAGCCGGCGCGAGGGGATGATGGCCATCGAGGCGGATGTCGAAGACCCGAATGCCAGCCCGATCTTCAGCAAGTATCCCGCGGTGCTCAAGGATGCCCGCATGACCGCGTTCATCTGCGACTACCTGCGCATCATGTCGTCCGGCAACATGGCTCCGCACGAGCTCGAGGGCCTGTTCGACATGGAGCTGGCCAGCCTCAAGGAAGAAGTCGAGCACCCGGCCCATGCGGTCGCCAAGGTCGCCGACGGCATGCCGGCCATGGGGATCGTCGCGGCGGTACTGGGTATCGTGATCACCATGTCGATTCTCGCCGAGGCGGATAACGCGCAGATCGGCGAGAAGGTGGGGACGGCCCTGGTCGGTACCTTCCTCGGCATTCTGGCTTCCTACGGCTTCTTCGGCCCGCTGTCCGGCGCGCTGGAGCACGATGCCAAGGAAGAGCTGAACCTCTACGAGGCGATCAAGGCGACCCTGGTGGCGTCGGCTTCGGGCATGCCGCCGACCCTGGCGGTAGAGTTCGGGCGCAAGGTGCTGTTCCCGGCCCATCGCCCGAGCTTCAGCGAGCTCGAGCAGGCCATGCGCGGCAACTAAGCCATGGAAAACAACCAACCCATCATCGTCAAGCGCGTCAAGAAAAGCGCTGGCGGCCATCATGGCGGTGCCTGGAAGATCGCCTTCGCCGACTTCGCCACGGCGATGATGGCGTTCTTTCTGGTGATGTGGCTGATGTCCTCGGCCACGCCCGAGCAGAAGCGCGCGATTTCCGGTTACTTCCAGGACCCCATCGGCTTCACCGAAAGTGCCAGTCCCTACGCGATCGACCTCGGCGGCACGCCGACGCCGGCGCCCGAGCGAACGCTCAACCCTGACATTTCCGAAACGCCGGAGAGTCAGCCGGACGAAACCGGTGTCAGCACCGATCAGATCGAGACCCTGGCCGACAAGATGGAGCAGGAGCGCCTGGAGTTGCTGCTGCAGGAACTGCAGAACAAGGTCGAGGAAAACCCCGAGCTGCAGCGCTTCAAGGACCAGATCCTGTTCGAGATCACCCAGGACGGCCTGCGCATCCAGATCATGGATGCCGCCAACCGGCCGATGTTCGCCCTCGGCAGTGCCGAGCTGCAGCCGTATTTCGAGGACATCCTGCTGGCCATGGCCGATACCATTCGCGCCGTGCCGAACAAGATCAGCGTCAGCGGCCACACCGATGCCAAGCCCTTCGTCGGGCGCGGTGATTTCGGCAACTGGGAGCTGTCTGCCAACCGTGCCAATGCTGCGCGCCGTACCTTGGTCGCCGGCGGCTACCCGGACGAGCAGGTAGCGCGGGTGGTCGGCTACGCCTCGTCGGCGCTGTTCGACCGCGAGGACCCGCTGAATCCGGTCAACCGGCGCATCGATATCGTCGTGCTGACCAAGCGTGCGCAGCGCAACATCGAAGGTGAGCAGGGCGCCGGGGGCGAACCGGCGGCACCGGATCAGCCGCCTGCCGAAGGGGCGCCTGGCAACACCAGCGAGGCGCTGCCGGCCGACCAGCTGCGTGAGCAGTTGAACATCTTCGACAGCAGCAACAGCCCGCTGGACCAGCTCAACCGTCAGTAATCGTCTTCGGGCAGGCTGGCGAGGATGTGCCGGTAGCTGGCCATGCGCTGTGGCTGGATGCGCCCCTCGTCCAGGGCCTGGAGCAGCGCGCAGCCGGGCTCGCGGTCGTGCTTGCAGTCGCGGAAGCGGCAGCGGCCGAGCAGGTCGTGGAACTCGATGAAGCCCGCCTCCACGTCATCCCGGCTGACATGGCCGAGGCCGAACTCGCGGATGCCGGGCGAGTCGATCAGCTGGCCGCCACCGGGGAAGTGGAACAGCCGCGCCGTGGTGGTGGTGTGAGTGCCCTTGCCGGTCAGCTCCGAGAGGGCGCCGACGCGGGTGTCGACCCCCGGCAGCAGGCCGTTGACCAGCGATGACTTGCCCACCCCGGACTGGCCGACGAAGACGCTGACGTGGCCGTCGAGGCGCTTTTTCAGCTGCTCCATGCCATCGCCCTGGTGCGCCGACACCTCGAGCAGCGGGTACTCCAGCTGGCGGTAGACCTTGAGCAGTGCCTCCAGCGCGACCTGGTTCTGCTCGTCGATCAGGTCCGCCTTGTTCAGCAGCAGCAGCGGGCGTATCCCGGCATGCTCCGCCGCCACCAGGTAGCGGTCGATCAGGTTGGCGTGCGGCTCGGGCATGGGCGCGAAGACGATGACGATCTGGTCGACGTTGGCCGCCACCGGCTTGAGCTGGCCGCGCATGTCGGGGCGGCACAGCTCGCTGTCGCGTGGCAGTTGCGCGACGATGACACCGTCGCCCTGGTTGCCGGGGCGCCACACCACCCGATCACCGGTGACCAGGGCGGGCAGGTTGGCTCGCAGGTGGCAGCGAAATATCTGGCCGGCCAGTTCATCCTGCAGGCCCTCGACTTCCACCTGAACGCCGAAATGGGCAATCACCAGGCCCGTCTGCTCGGGGCCGAGGTCACCACCTTCCAGGGCTTCGACGGCGCGTGACTCGCGCTTGGCCGCACGGGCGGCGCGCTCGCCCTGAATCTTTTCGATACGCCAGCTCTGGCGGCGGTTGAGTTGGCGTTTGGCCATTGGCTTTCCGGGTGGTGGAGACTAGATCGCGGCGAGTTTAGCATGAGCGCCTGGTGGCGCTGCGGCGCCAGATGAGGGAGGGCGGTGATGGGCGATGAGAGAGTGCTGGCACCTTTGCCACTGATGCGGGCCCTGCTGGCGCAAGGCCTGGCGCTGGCGCTGGTGGTCGTGCTGGTGTACCTGCTGGCGTTGCTGTCCTGGCGTCTTCCGCTGCTGGCGGTGGCCTTGCTGCAAGGCATGCTGGCGGCACTGATCGGCTGGCGGCTTGGTCTGTCGCGCTGGTGGTGGTGGATCAACCTGGCGTTCCTGCCGGCGCTGTTGCTGGCGCAGCGTGCCGAGTTGCCTGCCTGGCTGTTCCTGCTGGGGTTCGTGGTGCTGCTGCTGGTCAACTGGAACAGCCTGCGCGAGCGCGTGCCGCTGTACCTGAGCGGGCGCAGGGCGCAGCAACAACTGCAGCGCTGCCTGAGCGAGCGCGAGCCGCCGCTGCGCTTCGTCGACCTGGGCTGCGGCACGGCGGGTACGTTGCTGCAACTGGCGCGACACTGCCCGCGTGGGCAGTTCGTCGGCGTGGAAACGGCGCCGCTGCTCTTCGTCTTCGCCTGGTTGCGCTGCCTGCTGCAGGAGAACTGCAGCATCCGTTACCAGAGCCTCTGGCGGGTCGATCTGGCCGACTTCGATATCGCCTACTGTTTCCTGTCGCCCGTTCCGATGCCGCGTCTGTGGCGCAAGGCGGAAGGTGAGATGCGCCCTGGCAGCTGGCTGATCAGCAACACCTTCGAGATTCCGGGTGTGCCGGCCGACCGCACGCTCGCGGTCGACGAGGGGCGGCAGACGTCCTTGTATCTGTGGCAGATGAAGGCTGTGGATATCCGCTAGACTTGCCGGCTGAGCCTAGGAGCCCCTTACCATGCAAAACCCCAACAATCTGATCTGGATCGACCTGGAAATGACCGGCCTGGAGCCGGAGCGCGATGTGATCATCGAAATGGCCACCATCGTCACCGACAGCGAGCTCAATGTGCTGGCCGAAGGCCCGGTGATCGCCATTCACCAGAGCGACGAGACGCTGGCCGGCATGGACGAGTGGAATACCCGTACCCATGGCGAGAGCGGCCTGACCCAGCGCGTGCGCGAAAGTCGCATCGATGCGGCCACCGCCGAGGCGCAGACCATCGCCTTTCTCGAACAGTGGGTGCCGAAGGGCAAGTCGCCGATCTGCGGCAACAGCATCGGTCAGGACCGGCGCTTCCTCTACAAGTACATGCCGGCCCTGGAAGCCTACTTCCACTACCGCTACCTGGATGTGTCGACGCTGAAGATCCTGGCCGGCATGTGGGCGCCGGAGGTCAAGGACAGCTTCCAGAAAAGTGCCACGCATCAGGCGCTGGACGACATTCGCGAATCCGTCGCCGAGCTGCGCCACTACCGCGAGCATTTCCTCAAGGTCTGAAGGCCGCAGCAGGTCTGGAGTGGATGGCTGCGCTGCTTTTGCTTGCCGCCTGAAGCCTGTCACCTATCGTTCATGCTGCTGCAGCGCCCACTCCACATGCTCGCGCACCAGCTCCGAGGGGTGGTCGCGGCGGGCATTCAGCGCCTCCAGCACCGGGATGGTCGAGGGGGCGTTGCCCAGGCCGACCGCCAGGTTGCGCAGCCAGCGCTCGTAGCCGGCGCGGCGCAGGGGCGAGCCCTCGGTGCGGGCGAGAAACTCCGGCTCCGTCCACAGGAACAGCTCGGCCAGGGCGCTGTTGTCGAGGCCATGGCGTGGCTGGAAGTCGCCCTGCTCGGTGGGGCGGGCGAAGCGGTTCCAGGGGCAGACGATCTGGCAGTCGTCGCAACCGAACACCCGGTTGCCGATCGGTGCGCGCAGATCGACGGGGATCGAGCCCTTGAGCTCGATGGTCAGGTAGGAGATGCAGCGCCGCGCATCGAGCTGGTAGGGCCCGGCGAAGGCGGCCGTGGGGCAGATGTCCATGCACGCGCTGCAGCGCCCGCAGTGCTCGCTCGCATGGGGCGCATCCACCGGCAGGGGCAGGTCGACGAACAGTTCGCCGAGAAAGAAGTAGCTGCCCGCCTTGCGGTTGAGCACCAGGGTGTTCTTGCCGATCCAGCCCAGGCCGGCCTTCTCGGCGATGGCCTTCTCCAGCACCGGGGCGCTGTCGACGAAGGCGCGATAGCCGAACGTCCCGATCTGCTGCTGGATGCGCTCGGCCAGCTGTTGCAGGCGCTTGCGGATCAGCTTGTGGTAGTCGCGACCGAGTGCGTAGCGCGATACGTAGGCCTGCTCGGGTTCCTTCAGGCGCTGGGCCATCTGGGTGTCGCCAGGCAGATAGTCCATGCGCAGCGACACCACGCGCAGCGTGCCGGGCACCAGCTCGGCCGGGCGTGAGCGCTTGTCGCCATGCGCGGCCATGTAGTCCATCTCGCCCTGGTAGCCGGCGGCAAGCCAGCGCTTGAGGTGGGCTTCATGCTCGCTCAGCTCGACATCGGCGATGCCCACCTGCTGGAACCCGAGCTCGCGTCCCCAGTCCTTGATGGACTGGGCCAGGGCATTGAGATCGAGGCGATGGTTGGACATGAGGCGGGCGCAGAGGATTGAGGTGGGTATAATTCTGCCAGACATCCGTTCCGAGCGAGCCATGCATCTATCCTCCGCTTCCCTGCCTTCGACTCTGCACAGCGCGCAGCAGGTGCGCACGCTGGATGCACAACTGATCGCCGCCGGCACGCCGGGCTTCGAGTTGATGCAGCGCGCCGCCCATGCCGCCTGGCGTGCCCTGCGTCGCCGCTGGCCCGAGGCCGGTGAGATAACGGTGCTGGCCGGGCGCGGCAACAATGCCGGTGACGGCTATCTGATTGCGGCGCTGGCGCAACGTGCCGGCTGGCGTGTCCGGGTGCTGGCGGTCGGCGATCCGGCAGCCCTGCAGGGCGACGCCGCGCAAGCCTGCGCCGAGGCCGGTGTGGCCGGTGTGGATATCCTGCCCTGGGATGAGGGACTGCCGCTGGCCGGTGTACTGGTCGATGCGCTACTCGGTACCGGGCTGGCAGGCGCCGTGCGCGAGCCTTATGCGCAGGCGATTGGCGCGATCAATCAGGCCGGGCTGCCCGTGCTGGCGGTGGATATTCCTTCCGGCCTGTTGGCCGATACGGGGGCGTGCCTCGGCGTCGCGGTTCGCGCCGACCTGACCATGACCTTCATCGCACTCAAGCTGGGTTTGCTGACCGGGCAAGGGCCGGCGCTGTGCGGCGAGTTGCAGTTCGACGACCTGCAGGCCGATGCGCAGGTGCTGGCGCAGGCCCCCAGCGTGGCGCAGCGCCTGGATGAACGCTGCCTGCCGCGCCTGGCGCCGCGCTCGCCGGTGGCGCACAAGGGGCAGTTCGGTCATCTGCTGGTGGTTGGCGGCGATCTGGGCATGGGCGGTGCGGCGCTGCTCTGCGCCGACAGCGCGCTGCGCGCCGGTGCCGGGATGGTGACGCTGGCGACCCGCGCCGAGCATGTCGCCGCCGCTCTGGTGCGGCGGCCCGAGATCATGTGCACGGCGGTGGCATCGGCCAATCAGCTGCTGGCACTGGCCGAACGCGCCGATGTCTGTGTGCTGGGCCCGGGACTGGGGCAGGGCGCCTGGTCGCGCAGCCTGCTGTCGAGTGTTGCGGGACTCGGCGCGCCGCAGGTCTGGGACGCCGATGCGCTGAACCTGCTGGCGGCGGGGCAGGTTCCCGCGCCCAGGCAGGGCGTGCTGACGCCCCATCCTGCGGAGGCGGCGCGTCTGCTGGGGCAGGACACCGCCAGCGTGCAGGCCGACCGCCCCGCCGCCGCCCGCGCGCTGGCGCAGCGCTATGGCCTGGTCGTCGTGCTCAAGGGCGCTGGTAGCCTGATCGCGGCGCCCGATGGTCGCCTGGCCCTGTGTGATCACGGACACCCGGCGATGGCCGGCGCCGGGCTGGGCGATGTGCTGGCCGGGCTGATCGGCGCCCTGCTGGCGCAGGGCATGGCGGCATTCGACGCGACCTGCCTCGCGGTCTGGTTGCATGCGCGGGCCGGTGAGGTGCTGGCCCGGCAAGGGCGTGGTCTGGCTGCCGGCGATCTGCCGTGCGCCATTCGTCAGTTACTGGAGGAGTTGTGTCCTTGTCTGAAGTGAGACTCGAAGCTGCCGATGAAGCAGCGATGCTGGTCCTGGGTGCGCGTATCGCCGAGGTCAGCGGTGGCGCGGGAGTGATCTACCTGCACGGTGACCTGGGGGCGGGCAAGACCACCCTGTCACGCGGCATCCTGCGTGGCCTGGGGCATTGCGGGGCGGTGAAGAGCCCGACCTTCACCCTGGTCGAACCCTACGAGATCGGCGAGCTGCGGGCGTTCCATTTCGACCTGTATCGACTGGTCGATCCCGAGGAGCTGGAGTTCCTCGGCATCCGCGATTATTTCGATGGCGCTGCCCTATGCCTGATCGAGTGGCCGCAGCGCGGCGCGGGTGTTTTGCCAAAGCCCGACATGGACATTACCATTACCCCCCAAGCGGGCGGCCGTTCGCTGTTGCTGCAGGGGCATGGGGCTCGAGGGGATGCCTGGTGCGAGGCCCTGAGCAGCAAACAATAAAGCAAGAATCGATGGGGTTGGGTATGCGCATAGGCGCGCTGGTTACCGCTGTGGGTGTTTTGTTGGCGGCTCTGGCTGCCGAGGCCCTGGCTGCCTCGGATGTGCGCGGCGTGCGCCTCTGGCGTGCTCCCGACAACACGCGCCTGGTCTTCGACCTGTCCGGGCCGGTGCAGCACAGCGTCTTCACCCTTGCGGCGCCGGATCGCATCGTCATCGACGTCAGTGGCGCCAAGCTGGCCACCAACCTCGACCAGCTGTCGCTGGCCAATACCCCGATCACCGGGGTGCGTTCCGCCCAGCGCGGCGCGGACGATCTGCGGGTGGTCATCGACCTGTCCGCGCCTGTCACTCCGAAGAGCTTTTCCCTGGCGCCGAACCAGCAATACGGGCATCGCCTGGTGGTCGACCTGTTCGATCAGGGCAGTGCGCCGCCGAGCACCCAGACGCCGAGCGTCGCCAACACCTCGCCGCCGGTGCCCGTCACGCCGACCCAGCCGCCGCCCAAGCTGACACCCGTACCGGGTGGCAAGCGCGATATCGTCATCGCCATCGATGCCGGTCATGGCGGCGAAGACCCGGGCGCCCTGTCGCCGGTCAAGGGTCAGTACGAAAAGCACGTGACCCTGGCCATCGCCAAGGAGCTGCAGCGCCAGGTCAACGCCGAGAAGGGCTTCCGCGCCGAGCTGGTGCGCACCGGCGATTACTTCATTCCGCTGCGCAAGCGCACCGAGATCGCGCGCAAGAAAGGCGCCGATCTGTTCGTCTCGATTCATGCCGACGCCGCGCCACGCTCGTCGGCATTCGGCGCCTCCGTCTATGCCTTGTCCGAGCGCGGCGCCACGTCCGAAACGGCGCGCTGGCTGGCCGATGCGGAGAACCAGTCCGACCTGATCGGCGGTGCCGGCAACGTCAGCCTGGACGACAAGGACAAGATGCTCGCCGGCGTGCTGCTGGACCTGTCGATGACGGCCTCGCTGTCGTCCAGCCTCAACGTGGGACAGAAGGTACTGTCGAACATGGGCAGCATCACGCCGCTGCACAAGCGCCGGGTGGAGCAGGCCGGGTTCATGGTGCTGAAGTCGCCGGACATTCCGTCGATCCTGGTGGAAACCGGTTTCATCTCCAACCCCAACGAAGCGAAGAAGCTGCACAGCGCCAGTCACCAGCAGGCACTGGCGCGTTCGATCACCTCCGGGGTCAAGCAGTTCTTCCATGAGAACCCGCCGCCCGGCACCTATGTCGCCTGGCTGCGCGACGCAGGCAAGATCGCCAGCGGGCCGCGTGAGCACGTGGTGTCCCGTGGCGAGAGCCTGGCGCTGATCGCACAGCGTTACCAGATCAGCCTGGCGACGCTGCGCAGTACCAACAAACTCAAGGGCGACGTGATCAAGGTCGGTCAGAAGCTGCAGATACCCGCCACGTCCCTGGCAGCCCAGTAATGAGTGTCATGTCCCGTATTCATTTGCTCAGCCCGCGCCTGGCCAACCAGATCGCTGCGGGCGAGGTCGTCGAGCGCCCCGCCTCGGTGGCCAAGGAACTGCTGGAAAACAGCCTGGACTCCGGTGCGCGGCGCATCGACGTGGAAGTCGAGCAGGGCGGCGTCAAGCTGCTCAAGGTGCGCGACGACGGCGGCGGCATCGCCCCGGACGATCTGCCGCTGGCCCTGGCGCGCCACGCCACCAGCAAGATTCGCGAACTGGAAGACCTCGAGGCGGTGCTCAGCATGGGCTTTCGTGGTGAGGCACTGGCGTCGATCAGCTCGGTGTCGCGCCTGACCCTGACATCGCGTACCGCCGATGCCGACCAGGCCTGGCAGGTGGAGACCGAGGGCCGCGACATGGAGCCGCGGGTGCAGCCTGCCGCGCACCCGGTCGGCACCTCGGTGGAAGTCCGTGACCTGTTCTTCAACACGCCGGCGCGGCGCAAGTTCCTGCGGGCGGAAAAAACCGAGTTCGACCACCTGCAGGAAGTGATCAAGCGCCTGGCGCTGGCCCGTTTCGATGTGGCATTCCATCTACGCCACAACGGCAAGACCGTGCTCAGCCTGCATGAGGCCGGGGACGACATCAGCCGCGCGCGCCGCGTGGCCTCGGTCTGTGGCCCGGCCTTCCTCGAGCAGGCGCTGCCCATCGAGATCGAACGTGGCGGCCTGCGCCTGTGGGGCTGGGTCGGCCTGCCGACCTTCTCGCGCAGCCAGGCGGACCTGCAGTATTTCTACGTCAACGGGCGCATGGTGCGCGACAAGCTGGTCGCCCACGCGGTGCGCCAGGCCTACCGCGACGTGCTGTTCAACGGCCGGCATCCGACCTTCGTGCTGTTCCTGGAAATCGACCCGGCGACGGTGGACGTCAACGTCCATCCGACCAAGCACGAGGTACGCTTTCGCGACAGCCGCATGGTGCACGACTTCCTCTACGGCACCCTGCACCGTGCGCTGGCCGATGTGCGCCCGGAGGATCAGGTCGCTGCGCCGGCCACTGTCTCGCCGATGATGCGCCCGACCGGGCAGGCCGCGGGTGAGTTCGGCCCGCAGGGCGAGATGGGCCTGGCGGCCAGCGTTCTCGAAGCGCCAGCGCCCAGTGCCCAGCCGGCCTGGCGCGGCAGTGGTGCCGGTTACCAGCAGCCTGCCGGCAATCCTGGCGTTTCGGCGGGCGAGGCCCAGGCGACGTATCGCGAGTATTTCTCGCCGCTGCCGACGGCGCCGGCGCAGCCCCTGCCGCAGGAACAGGGCGACATTCCACCGCTCGGCTACGCCGTGGCGCAGCTCAAGGGGGTCTACATCCTCGCCGAGAACGCCCAGGGCATGGTGGTGGTGGACATGCATGCGGCGCACGAGCGCATCACCTATGAGCGGCTCAAGCACGCCATGGCCAGCGAAGGCTTGCGTGGCCAGCCGCTGCTGGTGCCGGAGTCGCTCGCCGTCAGCCAGCGCGAGGCGGATTGCGCCGAGGAACACGGCGAGTGGTTCCAGCGCCTGGGCTTCGAGCTGCAGCGTCTGGGTGAGGAGAGCCTGGCGATTCGCCAGATTCCGGCCCTGCTCAAGCAGGCCGAAGCGACGCAGCTGGTGCGTGACGTGCTGGCCGACCTGCTCGAGTACGGCACCAGCGACCGTATCCAGGCGCACCTCAACGAGCTGCTGGCGACCATGGCCTGTCACGGTTCCGTGCGTGCCAACCGGCGCCTGACCATTCCCGAGATGAACGCCCTGCTGCGTGACATGGAGCAGACCGAACGCAGCGGCCAGTGCAACCATGGCCGGCCGACCTGGACGCAGCTGAGCATGGATCAGCTCGACAAGTTGTTCATGCGCGGCCAGTAATTGAGCCAGTGAGGCGCTGTCGTCAGGGCCTCTCCCGTCTTCGTGTTTCGAGTCATGCCGATGTCTTCGCTTCCCCCCGCAATCTTTCTGATGGGCCCGACCGCCGCCGGCAAGACCGACCTGGCCCTGGAACTGGCGCGCCTGCTGCCGTGCGACCTGATCAGCGTCGACTCCGCGCTGATCTACCGGGGCATGGACATCGGCACCGCCAAGCCGGAGCGCGCCATTCTCGACGCCTTTCCGCATGCCCTGATCGATATTCGCGATCCCGCCGAGAGCTATTCCGCCGCGGAATTTCGCGTCGATGCGCTGGCCGCCATGGCCGCCAGCGCGGCACGCGGACGCATCCCGCTGCTGGTGGGCGGCACCATGCTTTATTACAAGGCATTGCTGGAGGGCCTGGCCGACATGCCCAGTGCCGATCCGGTCGTGCGCGCCGAACTGGAGGCGCGGGCTGCGGCCGAGGGCTGGGAGGCCCTGCACCGCGAGCTGGCTGCGGTCGATCCGGAGTCGGCGGCGCGCATTCACCCCAATGACCCGCAGCGTCTGACCCGGGCCCTGGAGGTCTATCGCGTGAGCGGCCTGAGTATGAGCGAGCACCGCCGTCGTCAGGCCGCTGGAAACTCCGATACGGGCACATCGGCCGGCGGGCAATTGCCCTATACTGTTGCGCAGCTTGCTATCGCTCCGGCGCAGCGCCAGGTTCTGCATGAGCGCATCGCACAACGATTTCAAGCGATGTTGGAACAGGGTTTCGTGGACGAGGTCGAAGCCCTGCGCAGACGAAGTGACTTGCACGCAGGGCTGCCGTCTATACGGGCGGTAGGTTATCGCCAGGTATGGGAATACCTCGACGGTGGGTTGTCCCGTGAACAAATGGTCGAGCGCGGCATCATCGCCACTCGGCAATTGGCCAAGCGTCAGTTCACCTGGCTGCGAGGCTGGGACGGGCTGCACTGGCTGGACAGCCTGGCCTGCGACAATCTGTCTCGCACCTTGAAATACCTGGAAAGCGTCTCCATATTGAACTGAGACCTTGCCGCTGGCCGTCTATCCTTGGGGGTGTGACGGTCCGAAGCTATTGTTTACCTACTAAAATTATTGAAATTGATCCTCGAAAGGAGTGCGGCACATGTCAAAAGGGCATTCGCTACAAGACCCTTACCTGAATACCCTGCGTAAGGAACGCGTCCCTGTTTCCATCTATCTGGTCAACGGCATCAAGCTGCAGGGCCAGATCGAGTCCTTCGACCAGTTCGTCATCCTGCTGAAGAACACTGTCAGCCAGATGGTCTACAAACATGCCATTTCCACCGTCGTGCCCAGCCGTCCGGTACGCCTGCCGAGCGCTGGCGACTCCGAGCAGGGTGATGCCGAGCCGGGTAACGCCTGATAGGGGGCTGCATTGTTCTTCGAGCGTCATGAGGGCGGTGAGCGGGCCATCCTGGTTCATCTGGAAGGCCAAGACTCCGAGGCGAGCGAAGATCCCCAGGAGTTCCAGGAGTTGGCCATGTCGGCAGGCGCCGACATGGTCGCTTTTCTCAGCGTGCCCAGCAGTCGCCTGACCGCCAAGTACCTCATCGGGAGTGGCAAGGTCGAGGAACTGCGCGACCAGGTCAGGGCCAGCGAGGCCGAACTGGTCATCTTCAATCACACCCTGACACCGAGCCAGGAGCGCAACCTCGAGCGTGCGTTCGAATGTCGCGTGCTCGATCGTACCGGGTTGATCCTCGATATCTTCGCCCAGCGCGCCCGTACCCACGAAGGCAAGTTGCAGGTCGAGCTGGCGCAGCTCGATCACATGAGCACGCGCCTGGTGCGTGGCTGGACCCACCTGGAGCGGCAGAAGGGCGGGATCGGTCTGCGCGGTCCGGGTGAAACCCAGCTGGAGACCGACCGTCGTCTGCTGCGTGTACGCATCCGCCAGATCAAGCAGAAGCTGGAGAAGGTGCGCAGTCAGCGTGAGCAGGCGCGCCGCGGGCGCAAGCGCGCGGACATCCCTTCGGTCTCCCTGGTGGGCTACACCAACGCCGGCAAGTCCACGCTGTTCAACGCGCTGACCACCTCCGAGGTGTACGCCGCGGACCAGCTGTTCGCCACGCTCGATCCGACCCTGCGCCGACTCGAACTCGACGACCTCGGGCCGATCGTCCTGGCCGACACCGTGGGCTTCATCCGCCACCTGCCGCACAAGCTGGTCGAGGCCTTTCGCGCTACGCTTGAAGAGTCGAGCAACTCCGACCTGCTGCTGCACGTGATCGATGCCCATGAGCCCGAGCGCATGGCGCAGATCGAGCAGGTGCAGGCGGTGCTCAAGGAGATCGGTGCGAACGAATTGCCGATGCTCGAGGTGTACAACAAGCTGGATTTGTTGGAAGGTGTCGAGCCACAGATTCAGCGCGATGCCGATGGCAAGCCGCTGCGCGTCTGGTTGTCGGCGCGCGAGGGGCGCGGTCTGGAGTTGTTGCGGCAGGCGGTGGCTGAGTTGCTGGCGGACGACCTGTTCGTCGGTACGCTGCAGTTGCCGCAACGTCTGGGGCGCCTGCGCGCGCAGTTCTTCGAGCTGGGGGCGGTGCAGGACGAGGGGCATGACGAGCAGGGGCGTAGTCTGCTGTCGGTGCGCTTGCCGAGGGTCGAGCTCAATCGCCTGGTGAGTCGCGAGGGCATGGAGCCTCAGCTGTTCATCGAGCAACATACTTTGCAATAAAGCCTGTGGCGGCGGCTTTGCTGTCGGCCGGGGGCTTTGGGTAGCATTGGCCGGCGCGCCGTGGGCGCGCCTTCGCTTTATCAGTACGGAGAACGCTATGGCTTGGAATGAGCCGGGTGGCAACTCGAACAATCAAGACCCTTGGGGCGGCCGCAAAGGCGGTGGCCGGCAGGGCCCGCCGGATCTCGACGAAGCGTTCCGCAAGTTGCAAGAAAGCCTGAACGGGCTTTTTGGTGGCGGCAAGAAGCGCGGTGACGACGACTCTGGCCGCAGTGGCGGCGGTGGCGGTTTCGGCCTGCTGTTCGTGGGCCTCGGCCTGCTGGCGGTGATCTGGCTGTACAGCGCGATCTACGTGGTGGACGAGCAGGAGCAGGCCGTGGTGCTGCGCTTCGGCAAGTACCACGAAACCGTCGGTCCCGGCCTGAACATCTATTTCCCGCCGATCGACCGCAAGTTCCAGGAAAACGTCACTCGTGAGCGTGCCTACAGCAAGCAGGGCGCGATGCTGACCGAGGACGAGAACATCATCGAAGTGCCGCTGACCGTGCAGTACCGCATCAGCAACCTGCAGGACTTCGTGCTCAACGTGGATCAGCCGGAAGTCAGTCTGCAGCATGCGACCGACAGCGCCGTGCGCCACGTGGTGGGCTCCACCGAGATGGACCAGGTGCTGACCGAAGGTCGTGAGCAGATGGCCAGCGAAGTGCGCGAGCGTCTGCAGCGTTTCCTCGACAACTACCGTACCGGTATCACCATCACTCAGGTGAACATCCAGAGCGCTGCGGCGCCGCGTGAAGTTCAGGAAGCCTTCGACGACGTGATTCGTGCCCGCGAGGACGAACAACGCGAGAAGAACCAGGCCGAGTCCTATGCCAATGGCGTGATTCCCGAGGCGCGCGGCCAGGCCCAGCGTCTGCTGGAGGAAGCCAACGGTTATCGTGATGAAGTCATCGCACGCGCCGAGGGTGAGGCCGATCGCTTCACCAAGCTGGTCACCGAGTATCGCAAGGCGCCCGAGGTCACGCGCGAGCGTCTGTACCTGGACACCATGCAGGAAATGATGAGCAACACCAGCAAGGTTCTGGTCACTGGCGACAAGGGGCAGAACAACCTGCTGTACCTGCCGCTGGACAAAATGGTCGACGGTCGTGGTGGCGTTTCCTCCTCGTCCGCTTCTGCCAACAGCAGTACTGCGACAACGCGTGATCCGGCCGTGCCGCTGAGCAGCGATCTGTCGCAGCGCAACCTGCGTTCCCGGGAGGGCCGTTGATGAGCAACAAGTCCCTGATCGGCCTGATCGTGGCCGTGGTTCTGGCGCTGGTGGCGTGGAACAGCTTCTACATCGTGGCGCAGACCGAGCGAGCGGTATTGCTGCAGTTCGGTCGTGTGGTCAACCCGGACGTCAAGCCGGGCCTGCACGTGAAGATTCCGTACGTGAACCAGGTGCGCATCTTCGACGCTCGCCTGCTGACCCTGGACTCGACGTCCTCGCGCTTCCTCACCCTGGAGAAGAAGGCGCTGATGGTCGACGCCTACGCCAAGTGGCGGGTGAAGGATGCCGAGCGCTTCTACCAGTCCACCTCGGGCCTGAAGCAGGTCGCCGACGAGCGCCTGGCGCGTCGTCTGGAGGCCTCGCTGCGTGACCAGTTCGGCAAGCGCACCCTGCACGAGTCGGTGTCCGGCGAGCGTGACGCGCTGATGGCCGATGTGACCTCGACGCTCAACCGCGCCGCCGAGCGCGAGCTGGGTATCGAAGTGGTCGATGTGCGGGTCAAGGCCATCGATCTGCCGCGTGAGGTCAACCGCAGCGTCTTCGAGCGGATGAGCACCGAGCGTGAGCGCGAGGCGCGCGAGCATCGCGCCAAGGGTCGCGAGCTGGCTGAGGGCATCCGTGCCGACGCCGACCGTCAGCGCCGCGTACTGCTGGCCGAGGCCTATCGCCAGGCCGAAGAGCTGCGCGGTGACGGTGATGCCCAGGCGGCCGCCATCTACGCCCGTGCCTACGGTCAGGACCAGGAGTTCTACGCCTTCTACCGTAGCCTCAAGGCCTATCGCGAAAGCTTCGCTGACAAGCGCGATGTGCTGGTGCTGGACCCGAGTAGCGATTTCTTCCGCTACCTGGAAAAAGCCAAACCTTGAGCCGTAGCAAGCCGCAAGCAGACGCTGGTCGTCTACTTGCGGCTTGAAGCTTGTGGCTCGAGGCTTTTAGCGTGGTATGATGCGGCAGCCGGGAAAATCCCGGCTTTTTTGCGTCTGTGGGAATCATGTGGCAGGAACTCGGCATCGCTCTGTGTCTGGTACTGGTGCTGGAAGGCATCCTGCCCTTCCTCTATCCGCGCCACTGGCGCGGGGCGGTAATGCAGGCAGCCCGGCTGCCCGACCGCCGACTGCGTCTTATGGGGCTGGCCAGCATGCTGCTGGGTACGGCTCTTCTCTATCTGCTTCACTGAAGGCTTGTGCCGCCCGGATCGAGAGGGGAATGGCGAAATGGCAACGGTAGACCGCTGGCTGCTGCCAGATGGCATCGAAGAAGTACTGCCGCCGGAAGCGGCGCGCATCGAGGCGGCACGCCGTCAGGTGCTGGACCTGTTCCAGCGTTGGGGTTACGAGTTCGTCGTCACCCCGCATATCGAGTACCTGGAATCCCTGCTGACTGGCGCTGGCCAGGATCTTGACCTGCGTACGTTCAAGGTCACCGATCCGCTGTCCGGCCGGCAGATGGGCTTTCGTGCCGACATCACGCCGCAGGTGGCGCGCATCGACGCACACACGCTGCGTCGCGAGGGACCGAGCCGCCTGTGCTACGCGGGCAGTGTGCTGCACGCCAAGCCGCGTGCCCTGACCACGTCGCGCAGCCCGATCCAGCTGGGTGCCGAGCTCTATGGCGACGCCAGCCCGGCCAGCGACATCGAGGTGATCAGCCTGCTGGTCGAGACCCTGGAGCTGGCCGCCGTGCCGGACGTGCACATGGACCTCGGTCATGTCGGCATCTACCGTGGCCTGGCGCGTGCCGCGGGTCTCTCCGGCGAGGCCGAGCAACAGCTGTTCGATGCCTTGCAGCGCAAGGCCATGGACGAGATCGAAGCGCTGACCGCCGCCTTGCCGGCCGGTCTGGGCAGCATGCTGCGGTCCCTGGCCGAGCTGTGCGGCGGCCGCGAGGTGCTGGACCTGGCCCAGGCCGCGCTGGTCGAGGCGCCCGATGCCGTGCATGCCGCGCTCGATGAGCTGGTCGCCATCGCCGATGCGCTGGAACTGCGTTACCCCGAGTTGCCGTTGTATTTCGACCTGGGTGAGCTGCGTGGCTACAACTATCACACCGGTGTGGTGTTCGCGGCGTTCGTGCCGGGCGAAGGCGGAGCCATCGCTCAGGGCGGGCGTTACGACGACACGGGGGCCGTATTCGGCCGGGCGCGCCCGGCGACGGGCTTCTCCACCGATCTGAAAACCCTGGTGACCCTGGGGGACATGCGCCTGGATGAGACTGTCAAAGGCATCTGGGCGCCGGACAATCATGACCTCTATCTGTGGCAGGCCGTTCGTCGTCTGCGTGGTGAGGGCGAGCGCGTGGTTCAGGCGCTGCCCGGGCAGAGCGAGGCGGATGCGCACGAGGCAGGCTGTGATCGGCTGCTGGCGCTGCGCGATGGACGTTGGCAGGTGACGCCCCTGGCGTCCTGAATTCATTTTCGCCGGCCAGCTGCCGGCATCGAAGCTTGCGCGAAGAGGACAAGTTTATGGGTAAGAATGTCGTCGTCCTGGGCACCCAGTGGGGTGATGAGGGCAAGGGCAAGATCGTCGACCTGCTCACCGAGCAGGCCGCTGCAGTCGTGCGTTACCAGGGCGGCCACAATGCCGGCCACACCCTGGTGATCGACGGTGAGAAGACCGTCCTGCACCTGATTCCGTCCGGCATCCTGCGTGAGGGTGTCGAGTGCCTGATCGGCAACGGTGTGGTCGTCGCGCCTGACGCCCTGCTGCGCGAAATCAACAAGCTGGAAGAGAAGGGCGTGCCCGTGCGCGAGCGTCTGCGCATCAGCCCGGCTTGCCCGCTGATCCTGTCCTATCACGTCGCCCTGGATCAGGCGCGCGAGAAGGCCCGTGGCGATGCCAAGATCGGTACCACCGGTCGCGGCATCGGCCCGGCGTACGAGGACAAGGTAGCGCGTCGCGGCCTGCGGGTCGGTGACCTGTTCCATCGCGAGCGTTTCGCCGCCAAGCTCGGCGAGCTGCTGGACTACCACAACTTCCAGCTGGTCAACTTCTACAAGGAGCCGGCCATCGACTTCCAGAAGACTCTGGACGAGTGCATGGAATACGCCGAGCTGCTCAAGCCGATGATGGCCGACGTCACCGCAGTGCTGCATGACCTGCGCAAGGGCGGCAAGGACATCATGTTCGAGGGGGCCCAGGGCTCGCTGCTGGACATCGACCACGGCACCTATCCCTACGTCACCAGCTCCAACACCACCGCCGGCGGTATCGCCACCGGTTCCGGTTTCGGCCCGCTGTACCTCGACTACATCCTCGGTATCACCAAGGCCTACACCACCCGTGTCGGTTCCGGCCCGTTCCCGACCGAGCTGTTCGACGACATCGGTGCCTTCCTGGCCAAGCGTGGTCACGAGTTCGGTGCGACCACCGGTCGTGCCCGTCGCTGCGGCTGGTTCGATGCCGTGATCCTGCGTCGTGCCATCGAGATCAACAGCATCTCCGGCCTGTGCCTGACCAAGCTGGACGTGCTCGACGGCCTGGAAACCATCCGCATCTGCACCGGCTACAAGGATGCCAGCGGCCAGGTGCTGAGCGATGCGCCGACCGATGCCGACAGCTACATCGGCCTGCAGCCGGTGTACGAGGAAATGCCGGGCTGGAGCGAGTCGACCCTGGGCGCCAAGAGCCTGGACGACCTGCCGGCCGCTGCTCGTGCCTACATCAAGCGCGTCGAGGAGCTGGTCGGTGCGCCGATCGACATCATCTCCACTGGCCCGGACCGCAACGAGACCATCGTCCTGCGTCACCCGTTCGCCTGATCGCCCGTTCGATCACTGAAAAGACCGCCTCCGGGCGGTCTTTTCGTATCCGGGTGCCGGGTATGAAGCTTGCTTGAGCTAAATTTATCCCGGAAGTCGCCGTTAACACGATTACGGTCGTTGAGGAGTGTTGCCCGTGTTCGCCATCGTTTCGATGTTGCGCAGTCGTCTGCTGCGCCCGGTGTACGTTGCCCTGGGTCTGGCCATGTTGGTGCAGGTCGGGCTTGCGGTGTGGCTGATGGGGGCGTCGGTCAATGGCATGGTCGAGGATCTCGCCCAGCGTCTGGGCGGCGAAAGCCGGCGCCTGGGCGATGAGCTGAACCTGGCCGAGCAGGAGATGAGCCAGGGCCTGGCGGCGCTCTCGCAGAGCACCCGCGCACGCCTTACCGAGGGCCTTTCCGGGCAGCTCAAGAGCGAGCAGGCGCAGCTGCGCGAGGTGCTCGAAGGCAGTCTCAAGCAGTCCGGGCAATCGCTGGCGCGGCTGCTCGCCGGGGTGGCGCCCAAGGCTATATGGGATCTGGACGTCCCGGCGCTGACGGCCCTGACCCGTATCGCGCAGCAGGACCCGGCGGTGCTCTTCGCGGTGGTCTACGATGCCGAGGGCAAGCGCCTGACGCGCAATTTCAACCGCAGCAACTCGCGGGTGCGCGAGCTGGTCGCGGCGGGGCAGGGCAGTTCGCCGCTGGACAAGCTGGTCGACGCCGCCTCGCGTGATCCGCGGGTGTACATCGTCGAGGCGGAAATCAATCCGATGGGCGCGCAGATCGGCAAGATCCAGATGGGGCTCTCGCTGGAAGTGGTCGAGCGTGAGCTGGCAGCACTCGACGGGCGCTTCAACGGGCTGGTCAACGGTGCGGGCGAGCTGGTCGACAGCAGCCTGTCGGGGGCGTCGGAAGAGGCGGCGCGGGCCTTGCGCGAGCGGCTGAAGTCGGCCGAGCGCTACACCGACGAGATGGCGCGCAACGGCGGCGAATCGGTGCGTGCCGCAGCGGACACGCTGCGCTGGAACATCGCCCTGGGCTTGCTGGTGGTTGGTGCCGTGGCGCTGATGGCGGTGGCGCTGGTGCTGGGCTGGCGGGTGCTCAGCCGTCTGCGCCTGCTCAGTGATGCGCTCAACGATCTGGCGGCGGGTGAGGGCGATCTGACGCGCCGCGTGGATGTTCGCAGCCAGGACGAAGTGGGCGAGATGGCGGGGGCGGTCAATCGCTTCATCGCCAAGTTGCAGCCCATCGTGCGCGAGTCTGGCGAGGTGGCGCTGCGCACCGGCGAGCAGATTCGCAGCCTGACCGAACGCGGCGTGGCGGCGGAGGCGGCGGCCGGTCGCCAGCGTGACGAGGTGGCGGGCAGCCTGCAGGCGCTGGAGCAGATGGCGGATGAGGCGCAGTCCGAGAGCCAGGCGATGCAGGAGGCGCTGCAGCGCGTCGACACCATTCGCCAGGCGGCGCATGAGAATGCGGCGATCGCTCAGCGGCTATCCGCTCTGATCGAGGGGCTGGTCGCCCGTGTGGCGGACGGTTCGGCGGTGATCGAGCGCCTGGCCAAGCAGAGCGAGCAGATCGAGGTGGTGCTGACCGTGATTCAGTCCATCGCCGAGCAGACCAACCTGCTGGCGCTGAACGCGGCCATCGAGGCGGCGCGGGCCGGGGAAAGCGGTCGCGGTTTCGCCGTGGTGGCGGACGAAGTGCGTGCCCTGGCCAGCAAGACCCAGCAATCCACCGGCGACATCCAGACGCATATCGCTGCCCTGCAGCGGGGCGCACAGGAAGCGGTGGCGGCCATCACCCAGGCGGGCACCCAGGGCAACGAAGGGCTCGAGGTGCTGCGTGACAGTGCGCGCCTGCAGCAATCGGTGCAGCAGTCGGTGGATGAGGTGCATGGCGCCATCAATGCCGCGACGCAGGCGGCGGCGCACCAGGCGCAGGGCGCCGGGGCGGTGCGTGAGCGGGTCGAGGTGATTCATGCCGAGGCGCGGCGTGCGGCAGAAGCGGTGACGGCCATCGCCGGCAATGCGCGGGCGCTGGACGAGCTGGCGGCGCAGCTCAAGGCCAGTCTGGGGCAGTTCAAGGTCTGAGTGCGGGGGCCGCCTGCTGGCGGCCTTTTTCTGCGGGCATAAAAAAACCGAGTCTTTCGACTCGGTTTTCTTGAATTTTGGTGCCCAGGAGAAGACTCGAACTTCCACGGTGTTGCCACCACTGATACCTGAAACCAGCGCGTCTACCAATTCCGCCACCTGGGCACACTGCAATGTTCATCGTTGCCGACACGGATCACTGCGTCCGTTATTGTGAAACAGGTTATCAATCTGCTTCACGAATTTGGTGCCCAGGAGAAGACTCGAACTTCCACGGTGTTGCCACCACTGATACCTGAAACCAGCGCGTCTACCAATTCCGCCACCTGGGCACTGAAACCGATGAATCATCATCTGCTTCGTGTTACAACGTCTCCTCGACGCTGTGGGCGCGAACTATACGGGCGGGCATTTACCTTGTAAACCCCTGACCCCAAAAAAATTATTGTCGCCGGAAAAGCTGCCCCGGATGCCGATTTCGCGCTTCAATAGGCATATGGCACACACACCTTTATACATACGCATAGGTAACCCCCTTTAAATGGCCGATTGGCAATCCCTCGATCCCGAGGCCGCCCGCGAGGCGGAAAAATACGAAAACCCCATTCCCAGCCGCGAACTGATCCTGGCCCATCTGGCCGAACGTGGTTCGCCCGCCAGCCGCGAGCAGCTGGTCGAAGAGTTCGGTCTCGAAACCGAAGACCAGCTCGAAGCCCTGCGCCGCCGCCTGCGTGCCATGGAGCGCGACGGTCAACTGATCTATACCCGGCGAGGCAGCTATGCCCCGGTGGACAAGCTCGACCTGATCTGCGGTCGCATCAGCGGTCACCGCGACGGTTTCGGCTTCCTGGTGCCGGACGACGGCAGTGACGACCTGTTCCTCAGCCCGGCGCAGATGCGCCTGGTCTTCGACGGCGACCGGGCCCTGGTGCGCGTGGCCGGTTTCGACCGTCGCGGGCGCCGCGAGGGTGGCATCGTCGAGGTGATCGAACGTGCTCACGAGAGCGTCGTCGGTCGCTACTACGAAGAGAACGGTATCGGCTTCGTGGTCGCGGACAACCCGAAGATTCAGCAGGAAGTGCTGGTCACTCCGGGCCGCACCGCCGGTGCGCGCATCGGTCAGTTCGTCGAGATCAAGATCACCCACTGGCCGACGCAGCGCTTCCAGCCGCAGGGCGACATCGTCGAGGTGATCGGCAACTACATGGCGCCGGGCATGGAAATCGACGTGGCGCTGCGCAGCTACGACATTCCGCATGTCTGGCCCGAAGCCGTGATCAAGGAAGCGCGCAAGCTCAAGCCTGAGGTGGAAGAGAAGGACAAGGAGAAGCGCGTCGATCTGCGTCATCTGCCGTTCGTCACCATCGATGGCGAGGATGCGCGCGACTTCGACGACGCCGTCTATTGCGAGAAGAACAGCAGCCGCTGGAAGCTGTTCTCCGGTGGCTGGAAGCTGTACGTGGCCATCGCCGACGTGTCGCATTACGTGAAGGTCGGTTCGGCGCTGGATGCCGAAGCGGTGGAGCGTGGCAACTCGGTGTACTTCCCCGAGCGCGTCGTGCCGATGCTGCCGGAGGAACTGTCCAACGGCCTGTGCTCGCTCAACCCGCATGTCGATCGCCTGGCCATGGTCTGCGAGATGAGCATGTCCAAGAGCGGCCAGATGGTCGACTACAAGTTCTACGAGGCGGTGATCCACTCCCATGCGCGCCTGACCTACAACAAGGTCAGCTACATGCTGGAAGATCCCAAGGGCGCCGAAGGCAAGGCCCTGCGCAGCGAGTACAAGGCGGTCCTGCCGCACCTCAAGGAGCTGTATGCGCTCTATCAGGTGCTGGTCGCCGCACGTCACGAGCGCGGCGCCATCGACTTCGAGACGCAGGAGACGCGCATCGTCTTCGGTTCCGACCGCAAGATCGACGAGATCCGTCCGACCCAGCGCAACGATGCGCACAAGCTGATCGAGGAGTGCATGCTGGCCGCCAACGTGGCCACCGCACGCTTCATGCAGGATCACGAGATCCCCTCGCTGTATCGCGTGCACGATGGCCCGCCGCCGGAGCGCCTGGAGAAGCTCAAGCAGTTCCTCGGTGAGCTCGGCCTGTCGCTGCAGCGCGGCAAGTCCAAGGATGGCCCGTCGCCGAAGGACTACCAGCGCCTGCTGGAGAGCATCCGCGAGCGTCCGGACTTCCACCTGATCCAGACCGTGATGCTGCGTTCGCTCAGCCAGGCGGTATACAGCGCGCAGAACGAAGGGCACTTCGGCCTCAATTACGAGGCCTACACCCACTTCACCTCGCCGATCCGTCGCTATCCCGACCTGCTGGTGCACCGCGCCATTCGCAGCATGATTCGCTCCAAGCGGGAAACCAAGCACGTCGAGCGCGCCGGTGCGGCGACCATGCCCAAGGCGCGCATCTATCCGTACGACGAGGCGGCCCTGGAGAAACTCGGCGAGCAGTGCTCGATGACCGAGCGCCGCGCCGACGAGGCCACTCGTGACGTGGTCAACTGGCTCAAGTGCGAGTTCATGCAGGATCGCGTCGGCGAGACCTTCGAAGGCGTGATCACCGCGGTGACCGGCTTCGGCATCTTCGTCGAGTTGCGCGACATCTATGTCGAGGGCCTGGTGCACGTGACCGCGTTGCCGGCCGACTACTACCACTTCGATCCCGTCCATCATCGCCTGTCCGGTGAGCGCAGCGGTCGCAGCTTCCGCCTGGGCGACAGCGTCGAGGTCAAGGTGATGCGGGTCGACCTCGACGAGCGCAAGATCGACTTCGAGCTGAGCCAGGGCAAGGCCGGCAAGGGTGATGACGCACGTCGCACGGGCAAGCGCGGCGGCATGGGCAATACCGACGTGCAGAAAAGCCGCGAGGTGAAGAAGGCGCTGCTCGATGGAGCGAAGAAGGGCGGTACCAAGGCACCGGCGAAGAAATCGTCCAGCCATCGCAAGGGCGCGCCTGCACCCAAGGGGAAGGCCGAGACGACCGCTGGCGGCAAGCCGAGCAAGCGTAAGGCGAAACGATGAGTCAGTTGGAAAAGGTCTACGGCGTGCATGCCGTGGAGGCGCTGCTGCGCCATCACCCTAAGCGGGTCAAGCAGTTGTGGCTGGCCGAGAGCCGCCAGGCGCCGCGTATCCAGCCGATGCTGGAACTGGCGGCGCAGCATCGCGTGCCGGTCGGGCACAAGGAGCGCCAGGAACTCGACGAGTGGGCCGAGGGCGTGCACCAGGGCGTGGTCGCCGAGGTCAGTCCGAGCCAGGTCTGGGGCGAGAACATGCTCGACGAGCTGCTCGAACGTAGCGAGGGCGTGCCCTTGCTGCTGGTGCTCGACGGCGTCACCGATCCGCACAACCTGGGGGCCTGCCTGCGTACCGCCGATGCCGCGGGTGCGCAGGCGGTGATCGTGCCCAAGGACAAGTCGGCCACGCTCAACGCCACCGTGCGCAAGGTGGCCTGCGGCGCCGCCGAGGTCATTCCGCTGGTCGCGGTGACGAACCTGGCGCGGACCCTGGAGAAGCTGCAGAAGAAAGGCCTGTGGGTCGTCGGCACCGCCGGTGAGGTGGAGCAGGAGCTGTACCAGCTCGACATGACCGGCCCGACGGTGCTGGTGATGGGCGCCGAAGGCAAGGGCATGCGCCGCCTGACCCGCGAGCATTGCGATTACCTGGTCAAGCTGCCCATGGGCGGCAGCGTCAGCAGCCTGAACGTATCGGTCGCCACCGGCGTCTGCCTGTTCGAGGCGGTGCGCCAGCGCCAGGCCAAGGTGCGCGGCTGACTGTTCAAATAATCGCCAGTTCACCTTGCGTGCGGCAGGGGGCTTCTCTAGAATGGCGCCCCTTGCCGTGACGGCAGGCTTTTCTATGCCTTACGTCCGGTGAGCTCATCACGAGAAAACCCACTCCTTGCCTGACCACCTTAGTTGGCAGGCTACAACCCGTAAGGAGCATTTATGCGTCATTACGAAATCATCTTTCTGGTTCACCCGGACCAGAGCGAGCAAGTCGGCGGCATGGTCGAGCGTTACACCAAGCTGATCGAAGAAGACGGTGGCAAGATTCACCGCCTGGAAGACTGGGGCCGTCGTCAGCTGGCTTACGCCATCAACAACGTCCACAAAGCCCACTACGTGATGCTCAACGTAGAGTGCACCGGCAAGGCCCTGGCCGAGCTGGAAGACAGCTTCCGCTACAACGACGCCGTGATCCGTAACCTGGTCATCCGTCGCGACGAGGCCGTAACCGGTCAGTCCGAGATGCTGAAGGCCGAAGAAAACCGCAGTGAGCGCCGCGAGCGTCGTGAACGTCCTGAAAACGCTGAGTCCAACGACAGCGATGACAGCGACAGCAACGACAGCGACAACGCTGACGAGTAATCCACGGATCTATTGAGGAGCCAATCACATGGCACGTTTCTTCCGTCGTCGTAAATTCTGCCGTTTCACCGCTGAAGACGTGAAAGAGATCGATTTCAAAGATCTCAACACCCTGAAAGCCTACATCTCGGAAACCGGCAAGATCGTTCCCAGCCGTATCACCGGTACCAAGGCTCGTTATCAGCGTCAGCTGGCCACCGCTATCAAGCGCGCCCGCTTCCTGGCCCTGCTGCCCTACACCGACAGCCACGGCCGCTGAGATCGGATAGTCGACAAGAGTTAAGGAATAGATCGCATGCGTGCCCTGGCTGAATACATCATGCGCGGCCGCATGCAGGCCACCCTCGTGGTGGTGGGATCGGCAGCGATGCCGCTGTTGTTCTGGTTGAGTGCCGCCGCTGGCAGCCTGGTGCTGTTGCGGCGCGGTGCCAACGATGCCCTGGGCATCGTGGCCTGGGCCATGCTACCGGCGATTGCCTGGTGGTATTTCGGCGAACCACGCACCTTGCTGGTGTTGGTCGGGGCGCTGGGACTGGCGTTGTTGTTGCGCGCCAGCTGGACCTGGAACCGCATACTGCTGAGCAGTGTGGTGCTGGGCCTGGTGTATGGGGTTGTCCTTGGGGCAGTGTTCCGCGAACCCATCGCGGCCATGGCCGGCGAGCTGCAGAAGCTGCTGCCGAACATGCTGGATGGGGTTCACCAGCAGATGACGGTGAACGAACGCGAGCGTCTCGAGGCCCTGATTGCGCCAGTGCTGACCGGTTTGCTGGCGGCCCTGCTGCAGATTCTGAGCTTGCTGAGCCTGATACTTGGGCGTTACTGGCAGGCCGTGTTGTACAACCCGGGTGGTTTCGGGAGCGAGTTCCGCGCCCTGAGACTGCCTCTGCCGCAGGCGCTGTTGCTGCTGGCGGGCATGCTGCTGGGTCCGAACCTCGGGCCGCAACTGGCCATGCTCACGCCGCTGTGCAGCGTGCCGCTGCTGTTCGCCGGGATCGCCCTGGTGCATGGCCTGGTGGAAAAGGGTGGCCTCGCTCGCTTCTGGCTGGTGGGCCTGTACATCACGTTGCTGCTGTTCATGCAGCTGATCTATCCCTTGCTGGTGGTCTTGGCCATTGTCGACAGTCTGTTTGATTTTCGCGGTCGCCTGGCGCGCAAGAACGGCCCGGGCTCCGCGAACGGTGAAGGTTAAAAGTTAAGAGGTAAGACCCAAATGGAAGTCATCCTGCTGGAAAAAATCGCCAATCTGGGCAACCTGGGCGACAAAGTGAACGTTAAAGCCGGTTACGGCCGTAACTTCCTGCTGCCGCAAGGCAAGGCCACCGCTGCTACCGCTGAAAACGTAGCTGCGTTCGAAGCCCGCCGCGCCGAGCTGGAAAAAGCCGCTGCCGAGAAGAAAGCTTCCGCCGAAGCTCGCGCTGCTCAACTGGCTGAGCTGGAAGTCACCATCACCGCCGTCGCTGGCGATGAAGGCAAGCTGTTCGGTTCGATCGGTACCCACGACATCGCTGACGCCCTGACCGCCTCCGGCGTTGAAGTGGCCAAGGCTGAAGTTCGTCTGCCCAACGGTACTATCCGTCTGGTCGGCGAGTACGACGTTGCACTGCACCTGCACACCGACGTCGAAGCCACCGTCAAGGTGATCGTGGTCGCTGCCTAAGCAGTAGCCGCCAAGCGGGCTTGCGCTTCGGTGCGGGTCTGCTGACAATCGGGCACGGTATCGCTTCTGCGATCCGTGCCCTTTGTTTTTCTATCGCTGCACTTTCTTTTCGAGCCTATGAACGACATCAGCATCCCCGAACAATACGACCTGCAAACTGCGGCCCTGAAGGTGCCACCGCACTCCATCGAGGCGGAGCAGGCAGTGCTGGGTGGTCTGATGCTGGACAACAATGCCTGGGAGCGCGTGCTCGATGGCGTTTCCGATGGTGACTTCTATCGCCACGACCATCGCCTGATCTTCCGGGCGATCTTCAAGCTGGCCGAGCGCAACGCGCCGTTCGACGTCGTGACCCTGTCCGAGCAGCTGGACAAGGAAGGTCAGCTGTCGCAGGTCGGCGGTCTGGCGTACCTGGGCGAACTGGCGAAGAACACGCCGTCGGTGGCCAACATCAAGGCCTACGCGCAGATCATCCGTGAGCGCGCGACCCTGCGTAAGCTGATCGGCATCAGCAACGAGATCGCTGACAGCGCCTATGCCCCCGAGGGGCGCACCGGCGAGGAAATCCTCGACGAGGCCGAGCGCAAGATCTTCGAGATTGCCGAGGACCGGCCGAAGACCGGTGGTCCGGTGGGCATCAACGATATCCTGGTCAAGGCCATCGACCGTATCGACGAGCTGTTCAACAACGGTGACGCGATCACAGGTCTGTCCACCGGCTTCGATGATCTGGACAACCTGACCAGCGGCCTGCAGCCGGCCGACATGATCATCGTCGCCGGCCGTCCGTCGATGGGTAAGACCACCTTCGCCATGAACCTGGTGGAAAACGCGCTGATGCGCAGCGACAAGTCGATCCTCGTCTACTCGCTGGAGATGCCGTCGGAGTCCATCGTCATTCGTATGCTCGCCTCGCTGGGGCGCATCGACCAGACCAAGGTGCGTGCCGGCCAACTCGACGATGACGACTGGCCGCGACTGACCAGTGCGGTGAACCTGCTCAACGACCGCAAGCTGTTCATCGACGATACCGCCGGCATCTCCCCGAGCGAGATGCGTGCGCGTACGCGGCGCCTGGCGCGTGAACATGGCGAGATCGGCCTGATCATGGTCGACTACCTGCAGTTGATGCAGATTCCGGGTTCCAGCGGCGACAGCCGGGTCAACGAGATTTCCGAGATCTCGCGCTCGCTCAAGGCCCTGGCCAAGGAATTCAACTGCCCGGTGATCGCCCTGTCGCAGCTCAACCGGGGCCTCGAACAGCGTCCCAACAAGCGCCCGATCAACTCCGACTTGCGTGAATCCGGGGCGATCGAGCAGGACGCCGACATCATCCTGTTCGTCTATCGCGACGAGGTCTACCACCCCGAGACCGAGTACAAGGGCGTGGCCGAGATCATCATCGGCAAGCAGCGTAACGGCCCGCTGGGGACCGCGCGCCTGGCCTTCCTCGGCAAGTTCTCGCGGTTCGAGAATCTGGCACCGGGTAGCTACCAGTTCGACGACGAGTAAATCGTTGCTGTGCGCCGGGCTTCTTGCCCCTCAGCGCTCACGGCGACGATGGTCTGGCGCAGATCAATGAAAACGGGTGCCCAAGGGTTAAGATGGGCACCCGTTTTTCGTTCAGGCCCTCTGCCATGCGTCCGCTTGCTGCCATCGTCGACCTCTCCGCCATCGTCCACAACTACAGCCTTGCCAAGCGCTGCGCGCCGGGCCGCCAGGCGTTCGCGGTGGTCAAGGCCAATGCCTATGGGCATGGCGTGCGTGAGGTGGTGACGGCGCTGCGCGATATCGCCGACGGTTTCGCGGTGGCCAGCCTGGAGGAGGCTGCGGAAGTGCGCGCCATGCACGACGAGGCGCGCATCCTGTTGCTGGAGGGCTGCTTCGAGGCCGGCGAATATGCCATCGCCGCTCAGCTCGGCTTCGACCTGGTGCTGCAGAGCGCGGCGCAGGTCGAGGCTCTGCTGGGCAGTGAGCTGCCGCGCCCGCTGAATGTCTGGCTGAAGCTGGATTCCGGCATGCACCGCCTGGGCTTCGACGCTGCCGAACTGCGCCAGTGGCATGCACGGCTGGCGGATGCCCCGCAGGTCGCCGAGCTCAATCTGCTCAGCCATTTCGCCTGTGCCGACGAGCGCGGCCACCCGCTCACCGAGCAGCAGGTCGAATGCTTCCTCGGGCTGCTGGACCTGGACTTCACGCATCGCTCGCTGGCCAACTCGGCCGCCGTGCTGACCATTCCCGCCGCGCACATGGACTGGCTGCGCCCCGGCATCATGCTCTATGGCGCGACGCCGTTCGCCGATCTCAGCGCCAGTGAGCTGGCCCTGAAGCCGGCGATGACCCTGGCCGCGCGGGTCATCGCCGTGCATGAGGTGGCGGCTGGCGAGTCTGTCGGTTATGGCGCTGCCTGGGTCGCCGAGCGTGACTCGCGTATCGCCACGGTCAGTTGCGGTTACGCCGACGGCTATCCTCGCCACGCCCCCAGCGGCACGCCGGTGCTGGTCGAGGGTCAGCTGGCGATGCTGGCGGGGCGGGTGTCGATGGACATGCTGGCGGTGGACATCACCGACGTGCCCGAGGCGGGCATCGACTCGCCGGTGGAGCTGTGGGGCAGCAATCTGCCGGTGGACGAGGTCGCGATCGCCTGCGGCACCATCGGCTACGAGCTGTTGACCAAGGTCACGGCTCGCGTGCCGCGCCGCTACATCGGCTGATCAGGCCAGCCCGCTCGGCACCTTGAGCACATCCAGCTGCAGGCAGGCCTGTTCGCTGAGTTCGCCATCGTCGCCATGTATCCGCGAGCCTGAACGGCCCAGCTCCTTGACGCGGTAGAGCGCGGCGTCCGCGGCCTTGTACAGGCCGGTGAAGCTCTGTGCATGGCAGGGGTACAGCGCGGCGCCGATGCTGACCGTGACGCGCAGGCGCTCGGCACCATAGTGCACCGGTACGGACAGCTCGCTGACCAGGCGTGCGGCGATTTCCCGGGCCTGGTTTTCCGCATCGCTGCCACAGATCAGCGCCGCGAACTCGTCTCCCCCCAGGCGCGAGACGGCGTCGCCGGCGCGCACGTGCTCGCGCAGCCGCTTGGCGATGACCTGCAGCATCAGGTCGCCGGCGGCGTGGCCGAAGCGGTCGTTGATCGGCTTGAAGTGGTCCAGGTCGATCAGCAGCAGCGCCACGCTCTCCTGGTGGCGCTCGGCATGCGCCAGGGCCGACTCGCAGCGCTCGACCAGGTAGCGGCGGTTGGGCAGTTCGGTCAGCGGGTCGTGGAAGGCGGCGTGCTGCAGCTCGTGCTCGCGCTCGCGGAGCTGGTCGTTGGTCGCGGCCAGCTCGGCGGTGCGTGCGGTCACCGCCGCCTGCAGCTCGTCCGCGCTGGCCTGCAGTTGCGCGAGGCGCGCGGTCTTTTCGCGGTCCGCCTGCTGCAGGGCGTCGGCGCGCTCCTGCTTGAGGATCTGGATGCGATAGGCCAGGGCGAAGGAGAACAGGATCGACTCGGCCGCGACGGCCAGGGGGAACACATAGGCGTTCCACTCGGCCGGTTGCAGCACGCCGGTGGTACGCAGCAGCAGAATGGCGACGCTGCCCAGCACCAGGCCGTAGCCGTAGAGGTACAGCTGCGCCGGGAAGAAGCCCTGGCGCCAGCGGATCACGGCGCTGCCCAGCGCGGCGGGAATGCTGGTCAGCGACAGCAGGGCGATGGCCCAGGCGGCCAGGTAGCGCTGCTCGAACAGGGTCAGGCCGATGGCGATCAGGTAGATCACGCAGGCCATGTTCAGCAGGTGATGGGCCCAGCGGACGTAGAGCTTGGTCTGCAGCAGCGTCTGGGTGAAACGGCTGGCGAACAGGCCCCACAGCGATGGCAGGGTGATGCGGTCGAGCCAGACCGGAACGGGGTGGTTCGGCCACAGGTACTGCGCGCCATGGCCGGTCATGCTGATGATGAACAGCAGGGCGAAGGCCGTGGTCAGCACGTACCAGAAGTAGGCCTTGTCACGCAGCGAGATGAGAATGAACAGGTTGTACAGCAGCAGGGCGAAGACCACGCCGTAGATGACGCCCAGCCCGAGGTTCTCGCGGATCGCCAGTTGCGTGAGGTCGTCGCTCTGCCAGATGCGCAGGGGAAAGGAGTTGCCGGCCGGGTCGAACGCACGCAGGTAAAGGGTCAGCGGCTGTTCGCCCAGCGCCGGCAGGTCGAACACCATGCGTCGGTACGCGAGGTCGCGGCTCTCGCTGAAGGCCACGCGCTCTCCCGCCTGGCGCATCTGCCAGCCACCCTGGCCATCGGGCAGGTAGAGCTGCAGATCGAGCTGGGTGACCGAGCCGACTTCCAGCACCCAGTCCGTCGGTGCGCTGCTGTCGCGTTGCAGGCTGAGTTTGATCCACCAGGGACTCAGGCTCTGGCCCACGCTGGCCCGCCCGTTGGCCGCCTGAAAGCGCGATTGCTGTGCGGCTGAGGTGATGTCGCCGATGCTCAGCGTGCCGTGCGAATCCTCCAGCAGCTCGACGTCGGCGTTGAGCGCCGAGCCGCTGCTGGTCGCGCTCAGAGTGATGACGGGGGCCGCCTGGCTGGTGGAGGCCAGCCACAGCAAGAGAGCGAGCGATAAGACGAAACGCTGCAGCATAGGCATCCTGATAGGCGGTGTCCGAGTGTTTTGAGTATATGCACAGGAACGTTATTGATCGAAAACAAATATGGCCTGGCGCTATTGCAGGAAAATGCCAGGTTTTCCTCAAGTTGCAGCGGCGCGGGAGGCTGCTTCCGAGGGATTAAACCCAGTGAATTAGTCTGGTTTGGTCAAAATTTGTGCTATGATCCGCGCCCCTCGTGATAGCCCGCTGATCAAAAAATATGCAAGCCGCCAAGCCGCTGTTCGACTATCCCAAGTACTGGGCCGAGTGTTTCGGGCCAGCGCCGTTCCTGCCGATGAGCCGGGAAGAAATGGATCAGCTCGGCTGGGACAGTTGCGACATCATCATCGTTACCGGTGATGCCTACGTCGATCATCCCTCGTTCGGCATGGCCATCATCGGCCGCCTGCTGGAGGCCCAGGGCTTTCGCGTCGGCATCATCAGCCAGCCGGACTGGCGCAGCAAAGACGACTTCATGAAGCTCGGCGAGCCGAACCTGTTCTTCGGCGTCGCCGCCGGCAACATGGATTCGATGATCAACCGCTACACCGCCGACAAGAAGATTCGCTCCGACGACGCCTATACCCCTGGCGGCCTGGCCGGCAAGCGCCCGGATCGCGCCAGCCTGGTCTACAGCCAGCGCTGCAAGGAGGCCTACAGCCACGTGCCGGTGATTCTCGGCGGCATCGAGGCCTCGCTGCGCCGCATCGCCCACTACGACTACTGGCAGGACAAGGTGCGTCGTTCGATCCTGATGGACGCCACCGCCGACATCCTGCTCTACGGCAACGCCGAGCGCGCCGTGGTCGAGGTGGCCCAGCGCCTGTCGCGCGGCGAGTCGATCGAGAGCATCAGCGACGTGCGCGGCACCGCCTTCATCCGGCGCGATACCCCGCAGGGCTGGTTCGAGGTGGACTCCACGCGCATCGACCGTCCGGGCCGTGTCGACAAGATCATCAACCCCTACGTCAATACGCAGGACACCGAGGCCTGCGCGATCGAGCAGGGCAAGGGTGGCGAGGTCGAAGATCCCAACGAAGCCAAGGTGGTGCAGATTCTCGAAAGCCCGCGCATGACCCGCGACAAGACAGTGATCCGCCTGCCGTCGTTCGAGAAGGTGCGTAACGACCCGGTGCTCTACGCGCACGCCAACCGTGTGCTGCACCTGGAGACCAACCCCGGCAACGCCCGTGCGCTGGTGCAGAGGCATGGCGAGGTGGACGTGTGGTTCAACCCGCCCCCCATCCCCATGAGCACCGAGGAAATGGACTACGTGTTCGGCATGCCCTACGCCCGTGTGCCGCACCCGGCCTACGGCGGCGAGCGCATCCCGGCGTACGAGATGATCCGCTTCTCGGTGAACATCATGCGTGGCTGCTTCGGCGGCTGCACCTTCTGCTCGATCACCGAGCACGAAGGCCGCATCATCCAGAACCGTTCGCACGACTCGATCATCCGCGAGATTGAAGAGATGCGCGACAAGGTGCCGGGCTTTACCGGGGTCGTTTCCGACCTGGGCGGTCCTACCGCCAACATGTACCGCATCGCCTGCAAGGACCCGGAGATCGAGCGTCACTGCCGCAAACCGTCGTGCGTGTTCCCGGGGATCTGCGAGAACCTCAACACCGACCACTCGTCGCTGATCGAGCTGTACCGCAAGGCACGTGCGCTGCCCGGCGTTAAGAAGATCCTGATCGCCTCCGGCCTGCGCTACGACCTGGCCGTCGAGTCGCCGGAGTACGTCAAGGAGCTGGTCACCCACCACGTCGGCGGCTACCTGAAGATCGCCCCGGAGCACACCGAGCGCGGCCCGCTGGACAAGATGATGAAGCCGGGCATCGGCAGCTATGACCGCTTCAAGCAGATGTTCGAGAAGTTCTCGAAGGAAGCGGGCAAGGAGCAGTACCTGATCCCGTACTTCATCGCGGCGCACCCGGGGACCACCGACGAGGACATGATGAACCTCGCCCTGTGGCTCAAGCGCAACGGTTTCCGTGCCGACCAGGTGCAGGCGTTCTATCCCTCGCCAATGGCCACGGCCACGGCCATGTATCACTCGGGCAAGAACCCGCTGCGCAAGGTCACCTACAAGAGCGACGGCGTCGAGATCGTTAAGAGCGAGCAGCAGCGTCGCCTGCACAAGGCCTTCCTGCGCTACCACGACCCGAAGGGTTGGCCTCTGCTGCGCGAAGCGCTGCAGCGCATGGGCCGTGCCGACCTGATCGGCCCAGCCAAGCACCAGCTGATTCCCGCTACCCAGCCTGTGGGTGACGGCAGCTACCAGAGCGCGCGGCGCAAGAACTCCACGCCCGTGGGCAGCAAGAAAGCCGGCGCCGGTGGCAAGATCCTCACCCAGCACAACGGCCTGCCACCCCGTGGCAGCGACGGTGCCAAGCCCTGGGACAAGCGCGAGCAGGCCAAGGCGGCTGCCTTCGCCAAGATGCAGGAGCAGAAGAAAGGTGGCAAAGCGAGCGGTGGTGGCGGCAAGAAGAAGCCCAGGCCCGTCGCGCCACGCTGAATGAAAACGCCAGCTTCGAGCTGGCGTTTTTCTGTCCGCCCGCAGCCTGGCGCGGACTGCGGCGCGCCGCGACGGCGCGGGCCGAGCGCCTTACAGCTGGCCTGCCTGCCACTGCGCTTCGCGGCTGGCGAGCGCGGCCGCGATGGCCTCGACGCTGTCGGCGGCGATGGTCTCCGGCAGCGGGTCGAGACCGACGCTGGCGAACAGCTGACCGTAGCTGTTGCGCAGCTCCGCGTAGGCCAGGTCGCGGCGCAGGTCCGCCTGCAGCGTGTTCAGTTCGCCCTGGATCAGCTCCAGTTCACCAATGCCCTGCGCCTTGTAGCGGTTGCGCAGTTGCTCGACGATCTGGCCGTCCAGCCCGGCCAGTTGCTGGCTGGTGCGGAACTGGCGCTGCGCTTCGCGGAAGTTGGCGTTGGCCACGTGCAGCTGAGCGAGAATCGCCATCGACATGGCCTGGCGGCGGGCGTCGGCGACCTCCTGGCCCGCCTTGGCGACATCGATGGCGGCCGGTGCCGAGAGGACGTTGAACAGGTTCCAGGTGACCTTCACGCCGTAGTCCGCCCAGCTCTGGTTGACCAGGAACGAGTTGCTGTCGTAGTGGCCGCCGGCCGAGAACTCCAGGCCCGGTAGCAGGCGCAGCATGGCCTTGCGTGTCTCGGCGGCGCTGATGCGCGCCTGGTAGTCCTGCTCGCGCAGTTCGGGGCGGCTGGCCAGGGCCTCCTGTTCCAGCGTGCCCAGTTCCACCTTCAGCTCCGGGACCTGGTAGCCGGCCTCGGGCGCCAGTTCGACCTGGGTGCCCAGGGGCAGGTTGATCAGCGTGGCCAGCTCGGTCTTGGCCAGTGACAGGGCGCGACGTTGTTCCTCCAACTGGCGAGTGGCCTCGATCAGGGCGCGCTGATAGCTCAGGGCCTGGATCGGGTCGCCGATGCGCTGTTCACTCAGGCGCTGGCTGTTGTCCCGGGCCTCGGCCACGCGTGTCATGAGGCTGTCGATCTGACTGAGCAGGCGATCGGCGGCGACGGCGCGCCAGTAGGCGGAGCGCACGTCCTGAATGATGGTGTGCACCACCTTGCGCCGACGCTCCTGCACGATCAGGCGCTGGTCGCCCTGCTGCTTGGCGCTGACGTAGCTGACACCGAAGTCGAGCACGTTCCACACCATGGTCAGGTCGGCCACGCCGCGGTCGCGATCCTGCGAGGTGGAGGGTTCGAGCGACTGGGTGCCGGTTTCGATGCTCTGGCTGCTCGACGCGCTGACGTTGTTGCGCCCTGCATAACCCGCCGACAGCGCCATGCGCGGCAGCATGTCGAAGGTGGCGAGATCGACCTGGCGTTGGGCCATGGCCTCTTCCATCACCTTGAGGCGCGCCTCGAGGTTGTACTTCACCGCACGCGCCATGGCCTCGTGCAGGGTCAGCGGGCCGTTGAGCGGCTCCTGGTCGGCGAACATCGCCTGCAGGTCGCTCTGCGCCCGTTGCTCGCTGACGCTGCGCTCGATGGGCTGGCTGGTTACCGCGCAGCCACTGATGGCCAGCGCCAGCATGCTCACTACCCCTAGTGTTTGGCTCTTTTTCATCCTTGGGCCGCCCCCTTGTCACGGCTCCGACTCACTGCTTTCTCGTTGTTATCGGTCGATCAGATCTGTGCCTGGGCCGCTGCGATCTGTTGCAGCGCCTGGGCCAGTTCCTGGTGCTGGCGTTGCTCACCTTCGTTCAGCGCCTGCAATTGCTGGCCCAGCGTCGGGGCCGAGAGGAAGCCGCCACCCCCGGCTCCCCATTTCTTGCCATCGAAGACCTCCAGCCGTGGGCTCTCCTGCTGCACATCCTTGGTAAAGATGCCGGAGAGGCTGCTGCTGCCGAACACCCCTCCGTCGCCGCCACCGAAGCCGAGGAAGCCGATACCGCTGCCATTGCCGGCACCGCTGTCGCTGCTGGCGAAGACCTGCGCGATGAAGCTGGGAGCCAGGACGTTGGGGTTGAGGAAAATGGTGCCCACAGTGGGAACGCCGCTGCCCAGCGTCGGTTGCTCGAACAACGGCGGCGGCAGCAGCGGCGAGGTGGTGGGCGGCGGCGGTGCGACGGGCACGTCGGGTTGAGGTGTCGGCGTCATCACTGGCGGCGCGCTGGGGCCAGGGTTGGCGCGGAATTCCGGGTCGCCGGTAGTCAGCCCGCCCAGTGTGTAAGCGGCGCTGCTGAAGCCGCTCTGCAGGGTGTTGCCGATGCCGTCGACGATGCCGCTGCCTGCCGCCACCAGTGACAAGCCGAGCGTGCCCTGACCGCTGACACCGCCGACGGTGACGCGGTAGGTGCGGGCATCCACTTGCACCAGGGACAGCAGGGTGCCGCTGGCACTGCCGCTGGTGGTCAAGGCGAAGTCGCCCAGATCGACGCCGCTGACCGCCTCGTTGAAGCTGACGGTGAAGCCGAGGGTGTCGCTGGTGGTCGGTGAGCTGCCGTCGAGAGCGATGCCGGTGACTTCCGGTGCGGCGGCGTCCACCAGCACGCCGCTGGTAGAGCCCACGCTGTTCAGTGCCGTCTGTGCATCGTTGCCGGCGCCATCGCGCAGGGTCGCACCGTTGGCGTCCAGGCCGCCGGCAACGGTGATGCCGTCGGTGTCCTGCTGGCCGTTGCCGACGGTCAGGCGGAACACCAGTGCGCTGCTGCCCGAACCGCTGAGGTAGCTGGCGTAGACGACGCCGCCGTCATCCAGCGTGATCGCCAGGCGCGGTGTACCGCCACTGGTGTCGACGGTCACGGCCTCGTCGAAATTCACCGTGAAGTCGAGGTTGTCGCCGGCCAGGTAGGTGCCGTTGGCGGGCACGCCGACGCTGGTGACGGCCGGCGCCTTGCTGTCGATGGCGTAGTTGTTGGAGTCGGTGGTACTGGTGCCGGTGTTGCCAGCCGCGTCGGTGTAGCCGGTGTTGTCCAGGGTGATGACGTTGCTGGTGTCGGTGACGTTGGCATTGGGGGTCAGGGTGGCGGTCCAGGTGATACCGCCGTCGCTGCTGGCGAGGTTGCTCAGCGCGCCGTTGGCCACGCTGAAGTCCGCCGTGGTCAGGCCGCTCACCGCTTCGCTGAAGGTGATGGTGACGGTAGTGCTCTGGCCGGCCTTGAGCGTGCTGTCGGCCACCACCACAGTGGCGCTCGGGCGCTGGGTATCGATGCTGTAGCTGTTCGAGTCGGTGCTGCCGGAGCCGGAGTTGCCGGCCGCATCGGTGTAGCCGGTGTTGTCCAGAGTGATGAGGTTGCCGGCGGCGGTGACGTTGGCGCTCGGTGTCAGGGTGGCGGTCCAGGTGATCCCGCCGTCGACGCTGCCGAGGTTGCTCAGCGCGCCGTTGGCGACGCTGAAGTCCGCCGTGGTCAAACCGCTGACCGCCTCGTTGAAGGTAATGGTGACGGTTGTGCTCTGGCCGGCCTTGAGCGTGCTGTCAGCCACCACCACGGTGGCGCTGGGGCGCTGGGTGTCGATGGCGTAGTTGCCCGAGTCGGTGCTGCCACTGCCGCTGTTGCCTGCCAGGTCGTTCACCCCGGTGTTGTCCAGGGTGATGAGGTTGGAGGCATCGCTGACGTTGCTGCCGGGGGTGAATGTGGCGGTCCAGGTGATCCCGCCGTCACTGCTGCTGAGTCCGCTCAGCGCGCCGTTGGCGACGCTGAAGTCGGCAATGGTCAAATTGGTGACTGCCTCATTGAACGTCACGGTGACGGTCGCCGTCTCGCCGATCCGCAGGGCCGTGTCGCTGAGGGTGATGCTGCTCGCCGCAGGGCGCACGCCATCGACCACCAGGGCCTTGTTCGCTCCCAGGGAACCTGCGGCGCCTGGGGTCGGCAGGGTGAGGATGGCCGACTGGCTGGTGCCGTCCTGAATGGTGCCGCCGTTGAGGCTGAGGGCCGAGGTGGAGGCGTAATCGAGGTCGGCGGAGATGTCTCCGGCCTGTACGGTGTAGCTGAAGCTCAGGGTGTCGGTGCCTGAACCGGACACGTAGTTGAGTATGCGATCGGTGGCTCCGGTTTCCAGGGTCAGGGTCGGCGTGCCGGTCACGTTGACCGAGGTGTCGAACTGTACGGTCACGGTGATGACGTCGCCGATCTTGTAGGTGCCGTTGGCCGTGCTGGAGGTGATGTTGGTGACCACCGGTGCGGCAGGTGCGGTCAGGGTCAGGTCATTGCCGGTGCCGCCGGCGTAGCTGGTGGTCAGTTCGGTGCCGTTGCCGCCCGCCGTGATCGTGCCGCCCTCGCTGATGCCGGTGAAGGTACCGGTAATCGCATCGCCACCGTCGTTGACGATCACCGTGTAGCGGTCGCCACTGCCAGCCGTGTAGCCATGAGTGACGGCCAGGGTCGCGCCGGAGAGATTGGCCGAGCCATTGACCAGCACCCGGTCATAGCCGCTACCCGCCGTCGTGCCGTTGATGTCCAGGGCCAGGGTGCTGCCTGCGGCCAGGCTGAGGTTGCCGTTGATGTTGAGGCTGCCTGCACCGCCATTGCCGGGGGACAGGGTGCCGCCGCTCTGCACGGTGACGTTGCCCCCCAGCGAGCCGCTGCCGGCCAGCGTGGCACCGCTTGCCACGGTGGTCGTGCTGCTGGTGTTGCCGTCCACGATCAGCGTGCCGGCGAACACGGTGCTGCTGCCCGTGCTGGTGTTGTTGGCCGTCAGGGTCAGGCTGCCGCTACCGCTCTTGTTCAGGCTGCCGATGCCGGCGACCACGCTGGAGATGGTCGCCGTATCGCCGCTACCGTTGGTGAAGGTCTGGGTGGTGCCGCCGGCCAGGCTGAGGGTACCGCCAGTCAGGACCAGGCCGCTGGCCTGATCCATGTCGAAGGTCAGGCTCTCGTTGAGCGACACGGCATTGAGGTTGAGCGTCTGCCCGGCCAGGCTGCTGGCGAAGACGATGGTCTGGCTACCGGTGCTGTCGGCGGCGGCGATGGCCACCGCCTCGCTGAAGCTCACGCCATTGCTGCGGTCGATGGTCGCGGTATCCGTGGCATTGGTGACGTAGATGGTGTCGCTGGTCACCGTGACATCGGCACTGGCGCTGCCGCCAGCGCCATCGTTCACCGTGACCGCCACGGTGGCGTCGCCGGCGGGCGTGTCGCTGCGGTAGGTGATGCGCTGCGCCACATCGTTGACCAGTGCTGAAGTGGCCGTGGTGCCGCTGCTGGTGAAGGTGATGGTCAGCACGCCACCGCTGTTGGTGAAGGTGGCGAAGGTCAGCCCGCCCGACTGCAGGTTGCTGCCACTGACGGTGAACAGGCCGCCGCTGGTGTCGAAGCCCAGCACGTCGCTGCCTATCGCCGTGCCGCTGCGCTGGATCACCAGGCTGGCACCGGACCAGTCGCCATTGCCGCCGTTCAGCGCATCCAGCTCGGCATCGGCCAGGCTGGCATTGCTGCCCACGTCGAGGCCGACGGTATTGCCTGCGCCGCCCCAGGCCACGCTGTCGCCGTTGAGGTTGCTGACGGTGGGCGCTGCGTTGGGGGCGACCGCATCCGCGAAACCCACATTGTCGATGCCGACATACAGAGGTTGACCATTTGGATCCGTGATACGGATTTCGTCTGCGTACTGGAATATCGATGCCGTCAGCCCATTGCCCTGGGTGAAGTCCGAGATGTAGTCGCCGTCGGTCGCGAGTGTGACACTGCCTCTGGAGACACCGTTCTGGAAGGCTTCGAACTTGATTTGAGAGTGCGCGCCAAGGTAGTCGACGATCTTGATTCCGGTGAACGAGAACTCGCTCCCGTCCTGGCTGCGAATCACGACGATGGGCGAGCCATTCCCGGAATCGTCGACGATACCTTCGTCCTGGCTGCCGGCCCCATCCGTGAACAGATCGCTGTAGTACTTCCACGCCGCGCCGTTATTGGAGTTGCCGGAGTCGGCGGAAAAGATCTCTACCGTCACGCCAGGAATGTCGCTCGACTGGGCTTGGCCGTCGGTCACCGGAGTACCCAGGATCGTGTCGGTACCGGAAAAATTCAGCGTTCCGGAAAACAACTGGCCGGTAAACGCGTTCTGGGCGGCAAGCGAGAACGGCATGCCGGCCTCTATGGTGCCGGTCGAGGTCTCCAGCACCCAGTTCCTGGCGTTGATGCTGCTGCCGGTCGCGTCGGTGGATGCTGCAACGTCGGCCTGGGTGATGGCGGCAATCTGGCTGATGAAGGACTGGCCCTTGTCGCCTAGGGCGATATCGCAGCCATAGAGCAGGATGTCGCCATCCCCGCCCAGTTTGCTGCCGATGGCCTCCAGCGTGGAGCTGTGATCTTGCAGGTTGCTGGCATCCAGGGTCAGGCTGCCCAGCGTGATCTGTCCTGACAAACCATGGCTGACGATATGGACCGCATCGATGCCGGAGCGCCCGTTCAGATAGTCGGCAATCTGCTGGAGCCCATCCTGGCTGCCATCCAGTACGACGACCTCGGTACCTTCGCTGACGCCGGCGATGAGTTGTGCATAGTCCTGCACGTTGCCGTCGATGAAGACGATCTCCTGGCGCTGATCGCTGCTGGCGGCTGGCGCGGCAGCGGCACCGTCATCGACCTGGCTGTCGCTGGCACTGTCCGCCTGGGGCGTGGGATCGGCCTGGACCGTATCGGCAACCGTGGCGGCAACCGCCCCGTCGAACATCATGCGCGGTTCGAGGGCCAGTAGCCAGGCAGGGCCCGCCGGGGCCTGGGGTGTCGCTGTGACGGTGGATCTGCGTTTCATCATCTGCTCCCGGCGTTGCTTTACGTAAGTGGCGGCCCGCCTGGGCGGGCCGACCTTCAGGTGCTTGCTCGACTCAGCCTCGCGACGGGAAGACCCCTTCGGTCGCGATCACGAAGTTGGTGCCGAGGAAGGGATTGCGGATACCGAACGACTGGCTGCCACCGACGGGCGAGATGGTGACCGTTCCCTGCGGTGTGATGCTGGCCTGCCCGCTGAGCCCTCCCAGGTTGGCTTTCGTCGAGTCGGGTGGCGTATCGGTGAACAACCCTGCGAACAATACACTGGCAGGACCGGCTTTTGCGGTCGTGGCGGAGAGGTAGGTGGTGTTGCCCGCCGTGGGTGGCACCATCGCGGCGGTCGGATTGGTGGCCACGGCGGCACTGATGGTCAGGGCGCCGTTGCTGGCCTGGCCGGTGAAATGCGCGACGGGCGCGTGCATCGGCAGCTCTGCGGTGGTCAGGGTGACATTTTCGCGGCCGGCCATCTCGCCCTGGACAATCACGTCCAGGCCTGGCCCGTGCCCCATCCCTACCGGGCTGCGCCCACGGTAGTCGGGCAGGCCGAAGGTGGTCTGGCCATTGCCGCCATACATTGTGCCGAGCAGTGAGAAAAGGGCAGTGTTCTGTGCGATGGGCATCAGCTGGCCCTGACACATCGCATAGCCACGCGGTGCGAAGTTGAAGCCGACCATTTTGATTTCGCCGAGGAACGGTTCCATGTTGTTGCTCCCTGCTGTGTGACGCCGGTGTGACCGACGGGTTGTCGTGATGGCTCAGGTCCGTGGCGCGGATGTCCGTGTATGGAAAACGGCCTGCAACAGGCGGGCCCCGTCGTCGTCCGGGCCGATCGGGGTGAGCATGACCCACCATGACGCCTCGCCCGGGCTGTGCAAGGTATAGCTGAATTGCGGCAGGTCGACCCCGGCGGGCTGTCGAAAGATGGCGTCGTAGCACTGATGGCGCGGGTTCATGGCCTTGCCCTGGCTCACTTCGACCAGTTGCACATCGACACCGGGATGTCCTTCCCAGCTGAGGCGCCAGGTCTGGCCCAGGGCCTGTTGCAGGTCTGCCTGGCTGGGGACGTCGTTCATGCGCTCAGACTCCGTGCGGCGGTGCGGTGCATCTCCAGATAGATCGGGTGCTGGCCGGTCACGATGAAACCGAAATGTTCATACAGGCGTCGGGCAGGGTTGTCGGACTCGACGTAGAGGCGAATCGCTTTCCCCACCCTGTCGGCCTCATCGACCAGGCCGGCGAGGAGGGCGCGGCCGATGCCCCGGCCACGCCAGGCCGGCAGCAAGGACAGGTCCATCAGGTTGTGGGTGCCGGGCCCGCGAAACAGGTAGAGACGGCCGATGGCTTGCTCACCCTGAAGGATCAGCGAGAACTCGGCGCCCCGATAGTGGGCCTGGTAGTGACGGTGCTGGGCATCGAACTGTTGCTGCAGGAATGCCGCTTTCTCGGCCTGGCTCCAGGGCAGCGGGTCGAGTTCCTGGGCGCGGGTGCTGGCGTACAGGTCGAGCAGAAACCTCAGGTCGGTTGCCGTGATGGGGCGCAGATGCACGTCAGATGTGGACACGGTGTGGAGCTTCCTTGCGCACCTTGTTCGTGAACGAAACAGGCGCAGTCGTTGGCTTGTCGGGCGCACTGCATGTGCGCCCCTTGAATATAGAACGGTGATAGGGACTTGCCACTATTTCCTTACGGGCGGCAGGTTCTTTCTGCAGGCGCTCGCCTGCTTCAGGCGTGCTTTGGGGTGAGTGGCGCAACCGCTGGTATCAGAAGCCGCTTTCGCGGACGCCCAGTGCGGCCAGGCGGCGCCAGGTGGCGCCGAGTATGGACTGCCCCGTCCCTTCGAGGACGACGACGCCACGTACGGGCAGCGAGGGTTCGTCCGCCGCCTCCAGCAGGCTGAGGCGGGCGCCGTACTGCGCCTGCAAGGGGGCCGCCCGGTGCTGGGCGTCGCGGCGTACGGCGATGGGGCCGTGGTGGTCGGAGGCCAGTGCCTCCAGCTGCAGATAGGCGACGCCGGTGTCGTCCACGTCATCGAGGCGGACCGCCAGCGCGGCGCGCGCCGGGTCGTCGGCGATGAAGCGTCCTTCGCTGCCTGGCTGCACTCGCCAGAGCCCGTCTTCGGCCAGGTAGCCGCGCAGGCGGACGCCGGGGGCCACGACGCGCAGCAGCGGGTCGCCTGGTTTGAGCCAGCGGCCTGGCGCCAGGTTCGGTTGCAGGTCCCGCACCACGCCGTTTTCCGGCGCGCGCAGCTGCAGGCGTTCGCGTTGCGCATCCAGGCCACGGTACTCGGCGACCGATGTCGCCAGGCGCTGTTCGAGCACGGCAGCGTCGCCCACCGTCTCGCTGCGACCGGCCTGACGGCGCAGCTGCAGCTGCAGTATCTGGATTTCCTGGCGCACGATGGCCTGGCGCGACTCGAGGTCCGGAGACTCCAGCTCCAGCAGCAGTTCACCTTGCTGCACCGCCTGGCCGTCGTGGACATGCAGCTGCTTCAGGCGCGCAGACAACGGGGGGTAGAGAGCCGTGCTGCTGGCGGCCTCGAGCACGCTCGGCACGTCGACGGCGGTACGCCATGGCAGCACCAGCAGGGCCGACAGCATCAGCAGCCCGGCCGCCGTGAGCAGGGTCTTGCCCGGGGCGGCCTGATCGCGCCGCCGCCACCATTCCTGCCATTCGCGCCAGATCGGCAGGCCGATGAACCAGAGCAGCTCCACCAGCATCAGGACGATGCCCAGCAGCTTGAAGAACATGTGGTAGACGGCCAGAGCAATGCCGAGAAACAGGGCGGCGCGCCATAGCCAGGAGCCATAGCCCCAGATCAGCAGGCGTCTGCGCATCGTCGCCGTCCAGGGTTCGGGGGCGGGCTCCGCGTAGCCGAACAGGGCTTCGCGCAGGCGCCAGCGACAGAGGGCGAAGGCCCGTTGCTGCAGGTTGTCGACGCCCCACAGGTCGCTGAGCAGGAAGTAGCCGTCGAAGCGCATGAAGGGATTGAGGTTGATCAGCAGGGTGGTGATCCAGGTGGCGCTGGCCAGCATGAAGGTGGCGGTGCGCAGGGGGCCGTTCGGCAGCAGGGACCAGGCCAGCAGGGCGAGGCAGGCCAGCAGCAGTTCGGCGAGCACGCCACCGGCGCCGATCAGCAGGCGGGAGCGGCGATCGTTGACGCGCCAGGCATCGCTGACATCGGTATAGAACATGGGCAGCAGCACCATGAACGCCAGTCCCATGCTCTGTACCCGACAGCCCGCGCGCTTGGCCATGTAGGCGTGACCGAACTCGTGGCACAGCTTGGCGAACGCCAGGGCACAGCCGAAGGCGATGGCGCCACCCAGGCTGAACAGGTGCGGGAAGCTGGAGATGAAGCGGTCCCAGTCGCGTGCGACGAGAAACAGGCCGAGCAGCAGCAGGATGGGCAGGCCACGGCGCAGCAGCGCGGGCCCATGGCGCTCCAGCACCGGCCAGGTGCGGTCGAGAAAGGCGTTGGGGCGCCACAGCGGGATGCGAAAGAACAGGTACTGGTGCAGCAGGCCTTTCCACAGGCCCTGGCGCTGTTGCGCCGCCTTGCTCGCGTAGCTGCTGCGCTGTTGCGCATCCGCTGCCGTGATCAGGTCATGGGTACTGAGGAAGCGCAGCATGCTTTCCAGGTCGGCGCCCGCCAGCGCCTGGCCGGGTTCATTGTTCGCCGCCTGCAGCACCTGCGCGGGATCGCCCAGCTGCCAGTGCCGCAGCAGGCGCATGGCCTCGGCACCGATCTTGAAGTAGCGCCCGCGCAGCGGGTCGGCCAGCGTCCATTGCGGGGCGCCGTCCAGCGCGGGGGCCGAGCTGGAAAGCTGCAGGTCGGCACGCAGGCTTGGCAGGCGCATTCACAGCCCCAGTGTCTGGCGCAGCGCTGCCAGCGGGCGGCGCAGCAGGAACAGCGCCAGCGGCACGCGCTCGCCGTAGAGCTTGGCGGTGCCACGCAGGCCGATGCGCGGTGGCGCTGCGACGAAACCGGCATCCAGGCGGTAGGCCAGCTGGCCGTTGCTCAGTGGCTGCGCCTCGTATGCCAGGCGTTGCAGCTGGGCGTCGTGGCGATGCAGCGGGTCGCTGTCGAGGAACAGGCCGACCTCCGCGCCGGGCTGGAAGTTCAGCGCGTCGGCCACGGCGAGGTCGATGCGCAGCTCGGCGCGCCTGGGGTCTGCGATCTCCATCAGGCGCTCGCCCGTCTGTACCGGCTTGCCGACCCAGCGCTGGGCATCGGCGAACACGGCAATGC
>CEUI01003746.1_pt1 | contig 56140 bp, 29 predicted proteins | sample 531411 | NCBI WGS metagenome assembly CEUI01 (sample SAMEA2622841, study PRJEB7988) | marine metagenome | isolation source: saline water (ENVO:00002010), including
GAGGAGTCTAGGATAAATAAAGTGCCTCCAACCTCGTGTGTAGTTGTTAGTGACGAAGCACGAAAATTAACACTAACTAAGCTTGTAGTATATCTGAGCAGATGGTTTTAAAGACAGGGGTTCGACTCCCCTCGCCTCCACCAATTTTTATGAGACTATATAACGTTTATGGCAAGCTCCAGAACAAAAACGTCTCCAAGTGTCTCATTAGCTGGGACTCTAAATCTAGATCAAAAATACAATTCAGAGTAAAACAATTTTTTAAGGATTTTTGGCTAGGTCACGTTGTGTACGAAGAATTTCCGGTTTACGGAACCAAGATGAAAGTTGACTTACTTAACGCCACCTTAAAGGTAGCCATAGAAGTTAATGGAAAACAGCACTCGGAATTTAATAAATTTTTCCACAGTAACTCCAGAGTGAAATATCTGGACTCGATAAAAAGAGACTTTAAGAAAGCTGAATGGCTTGATAAAAATAAATTTAAATTAATAGAAATAGAAGAAAATGAAATAGGAGAAATGTCTAAGACGTTCTTTAAAGAAAAATTCGGATTGATCCTTTAAATTAGTGTAATAACTAAAGGATGGACGAAAAAAAACGCCAAAAAAGCTCGATCCCCCCATCAGTCCTTCATAACCTAAACGAGTGGACAACGGGTGGATATATTGTCTTCTTTGTCAATAAAGACGGCAAGCCAGAAATAGTCGGAGACCTAGACAGCGAAATTACTATGTTAGGATTACATAGTTTCATTAGTAGCTGGACAAAAGCTACCGAAGAAGTGGAAGTCGAAGACTTAGTGGACTCATTCCTCGCGGAGGATTGCGAAATCATCGAAGACGACGAAGACGACGAAGAAGATTTATTCTAAGTCCCCTCTCAATTTTATTTTTCTTGACCTAACTTAAAAAACAAGTTAGCGTCTTCTCACGGTTTGTTATGGAAATATATTCGTTAAAAGTAGAAAAGCACGTATTAGGTGGGTTATTAAAATACTCAAATCTATTCCCAGAGGTACAGAGGTTTATTACCGAGAAAGACTTCGTAAATGAGGTACACTCGACAATCTTCTCAGTTATTTCGAACATACTAAACAATGGCGGGAATCTAGATAAAGTAATTTTATCAGAGAAAATTAAGAACTTAGGAATTTCGTTCAATGAAGAAATAGATATTTACAGGTACATAGACAATATATCGTTTACTCAAATAACAGAGGAAGCAACGCTAGAGTCAACGAAAGAATTACTAAAACTCAGAATTCGAAGAGAGATTTATGGCGTAGGTAAAAAAATTCAAGACTACTCAAAAGGATGCGGAACAGAATCCCTGTCAGACATAATTTCAAGTTGCGATAAAATCTATGGAGACAAAATGCAAGAATATGAGATAGAAGATGAACCAGTAAATCTTTTCGAAAACGTAGAAGAGCTAATAGAAGAAAGGGGAAACACACCAGAAAGTGAAAGTGGGCTTCAAACGCCATACGCAGAATTCAACAGAATGTATGGCGGTCTCAGAGAAGGCAATATTTACGCAATTGTTTCTAGGCCAGCGCAAGGCAAAACTACATTCATAAGTAACATGCTCATCAAGTCGGCGGCGATAAATAATGTACCAGCCTTAATTCTTGACACAGAAATGAGCACGGTTGACATCCAGTTTAGGGTTGCGTCATCGCTAACGGGAATACCTATGTGGTTCCTTGAAACTGGCAACTGGAGAAAAAGAGAGGACTACGTTAAGGCTTTTAGGTCAAAAATTAAGCAAATTAAAAATATGAAATGCGACCACTTCTTTGTGGGGAATAAAAACATAGATCAAATTTGCTCGATGGTAAGACGCTGGTACTTCTCTAAAGTCGGCAGAGGCAATAGATGTATCTTGGCGTATGATTACGTGAAACTTACAGGCGAAAGAGTTGCAGCTAACTGGGCCGAGCATCAAGCTATTGGTGATAAAATTGACAAACTAAAAAAACTGTCAGAAGAAATTAACGCCCCGATAATTACCGCCATGCAGATGAACCGAAGCGGCGAAAGAGGGTCTCAAGGAGCCCTAGTAGATGACTCGTCAGCAATTTCTCTTTCAGACAGACTACAATGGTTTGCCAGCTTCGTGGCAATTTTTAGGCGCAAAAGCCTAGAAGAAATGGCCGAAGACGGCGACAGGTTTGGAACCCATAAACTCATACCCCTTAAAACCCGCTTCCAAGGTAAAGACGCCGCTGGGCATCACGACATAATTAGAAGGACGCTACAAGACGGATCAGAAAGGTTCATGAACAACTTCTTGAACTTCCAAGTAGAAAATTTCGATATCGAAGAAAGAGGAAGTCTTAGGGATATAGTAAACACAGAAAACGAAAACTTTGCGGCAGAAGACCAAAGCTCAAATGACGGCGAATTATTCTAATGCAGGAGATTAAAGACATACTATTAGAAATTGGTTATTCGAATATAACCGACAATGGCAAAGAGTTAAGGATGAAGCCTATTTATAGAGATTCATCCAGTAATACGGTCCTTAGCGTAAGAAAAAATAACGGCTACTTTATCGACTTCAGCGCCAACATTAGTGGCTCCTTCCAAGAGTTAGTTAAACTGTCTCTAAATCTGAAATCTACGGAGGAAGCCAAGCAATGGCTCGGCGGGAAAGTGCAAATCACAGAAAGAACCCTCAACGAGAAAAGCAGAATCCAAAACAACAAAACTGAAAAAACCCCGAAGGTTTTAAAAGAAGAATATTTATTAAAAATTATTCCAGACCACAAATATTGGATCGATAGAGGCGTGTCGCAAGAAACCCTTGAAGAATTTAAGGGCGGAGTAGTTGAGGCTGGAATCATGGCGAAGAGATATGTATTCCCAATTTTTAATTACAACAGCGAACTTGTCGGTCTTGCAGGGAGAGACCTAACCGAAGGAAGCGACAAACGCCCCAAATGGAAACACTACGGTGGTAAAGCTAGCTGGAAGTACCCATTGAAAAATAATTTTAAAATTATCAGACAAAAAAAAGAAGTAATCCTAGTAGAAAGCATCGGTGACATGCTAGCTTTGTGGGATTGCGGAATCAAAAACTCGATAGTTACGTTCGGTTTGGATGTCAGCACTGAAGTTCTTAATTCAATAATTAAAGCTGACCCAGACAAAATATACGTATCCTTTAACGATGATTCGAAGAATAATAATGCAGGAAACTTAGCGGCAGAAAAGGCTGAAAAGAAGTTAAAAAAGTTCTTTGACCCAAACCAAATAAACATTAAACTTCCCTCCAAGTGCGATTTTGGAGAAATGACAAAGAAAGAGATAAAAACTTGGTATGAGTAAAAAAGAAAGAATACTTTCTCCGTCCAGAATGAAGACTCTGGAAGACTGCACTTGGCGCTACTGGTGCAATTACCACCTAATGCTGCCTCAGAAGCAAAACGATGGCGCAATGCGTGGAACAATCTGCCACCTCGTCTTCGAGCTAATTCTAGGAAAGCAAAGAGATAAACACTTAAAGCTACTTATCGACAAAGGCTTAGACGGAGTTCCTTCAGTTAAAAGACTAGTAATTAAACACCTTAAAAAGGCTGGAAGGTTGAATGAAGAAAACTATGACCTATGCAATGACATGATCGTAGTCGGGCTCAATACAGACTTTTGGATGAACGGCAGCGAAGACCTAGAAGCTGAAAGAGAGTTCCTTATCGAAAGCAAAGACCCAAAATACAAATGCAGAGGGTTTATCGATAAGTCTGCGGTATATAAAAACAAAAACTTAGTTAAAATTGTAGATTATAAATCAAGTAAATATAAATTCAGAGGAGAAGAGCTAACAGCGAACTTTCAAGCAATGGCATACACGATTGCTGCGAAAGAAATTTGGCCCGACATTGAAAACGTCATAGCTGAGTTCCAATTCCTAAGATTCCCTAAGCAGCCCGTACAACAAGTAGAAGCATCCCAAGACCAATTGGAAGGCTTCAAACACTACATGGCCTTTGTATACGAGCAAATTAATAACTTTACCGAAGAAAAGGCTACATCAAAATTTGCGGCAGGTAACCCCAAGACCCAATGGCTTTGCAAAGCTGGTAAAACATGGAGATGCCCTTACTTAGACCCACTTGAATACTACGCAATCAAAAACGAAAAAGGAGACATAGTTAAAACCGCTTTTGAGAAAGAGGAGCTTATAGAGTCAATGACTGCTAAAACCAAAATGGTTAAAATGAAATACAACGGCTGTCCAGCGCACTATCAAGGATAAAATGAGAGCCCTACCCATATTTAAATCCCATTATTCGCTAGGAAGAAGCATTCTAACCTTAGAAGCCCAAGGTTCATCAGTAAAGGATGGGCCAGACTCTATTATAGACATATGCCACGACAATGATATTAAGACCTTACCGCTCGTAGATGACGCGATGACTGGCTACCTACAAGCATACAGAAACTGTAAGGAGGCCAAAATTAAATTAGCCTTTGGCTTAAGGATGTCAGTCTGCTCAGACCTTTCTGAAAAAAATGAATCTCAATTACAAAAAACCCACAAAGCAATTATTTTTGTTAAAAATAAAAAAGGATACGCAAAGCTTATCAAGTTAAGCACAAAAGCCTCGCTCGAAGGATTCTACTATACACCAAGAACAGACTATAAAAGCATCGCAGAAGTATGGGACGACAAAGATTTATCGCTTTGTATACCATTTTATGATTCCTTCATATACAAAAACTTGCTAGCATGTTCTACATGCGTTCCAGAATTCGACTTCACCAAGCCAGTGTTAATGGTTGAGTCAAACGGGCTACCTTTTGACGATATGCTCAAAAACAGAGTTCTAGAATACGCGGAGAAAAACTCGAACGAGGTCATGAAATCTAAAAGCATTTTTTACAAAAACAGAGAAGATTTCAAGGCTTACCTAACATTTAGATGCATCAACAACAGAAGCACACTAGATAAACCAGAAATAGAACATATGTGTAGCGACGAGTTCTCTTTCGAAAGCTGGAAGGAAAATCAATGAAAAAGACTGGCGGTGAAATCTGGAGAGAAGGGCAACAGAAAGAAAGGAAAGTCGGACAACCTAAAGTTGTAGAGAAGGACTGGGGTAGAGAAATCTGGATGGCGAACAATCCAGAAGAAAATTACTGCGGCAAGATACTCCAAATTAATCAAGGCTACAATTCATCGATGCACTTCCACATGGAGAAGCATGAAACGTTTTACATAACCAAAGGCTCGCTACAGGTAAATACTATTGACACGATGGAAGGAACAGAAGTAAAAAGAATAATTTATGAAGGCGAAACGCTAGAGATACCCAGAGGCTTACCTCATCAATTAATAGCCTACGATGGAGATGTAGAGTTTATAGAAATAAGCACACACCACAAGGATAGCGACAGTCACCGAATTAAAAGATAATGGACGAACACCTGCTAAGATTTAACAAGAGCAAAGAGCTAGTCTTCATTGACTGCGAAACATTTAATCTTTGCCTACACTCGTGTCACAATCTGCCTTGGCAGATTTCGATGCTCAAGGTTAAAGGAGACAAATCTGTAGATGAAAAAGATTTTTATGTTAAATGGGAAACTGATCTAGAAATCAGCGAAGATGCAGCAAGAATTACTAAGTACAACCCAAAAGACATGGAAAAAAAAGGCGTTGCTCCAGAAGGCATTTTACCCACGGTCATGGATTGGCTAGATAACGCAGACTACGTAGTTGGTCACAACATTCTTGGGTTTGACCTTTACCTAATTAGAGACTTTTACAAATACATGGGCAAGGACTATAAGCACCTTGTCTCCAAAATGATAGACACGAACTGTATAGCCAGAGGTATCAAAGGCGAAGTGCCTTACGACGGAGAAATGGATTTCACCGCTTACCAATATAAAATCTATCACACTAGATTTAAGAAAATTAAAAGCAACCTCACTTGGTTAGGTAAGGAATTCAACATAGATCACGATTACGATAACCTACATAATGCTATCGTTGACCTTAAACTCAATCTAAAAGTTTGGAATAAATTGAAATGGCAAGTACAAATCTAACAGCAGAGCAATTTTGCTCATCTTTCGGAAACTACGACTTGGGCTTACACGGAGTAAGGCTACCAAGGTTCACTATAGAAAAAACCGAAAAACATAAAATCAAAGTCAGCGAAGACATTAGCAACTTTGATTTCTTAAGAGCACTGTGTCTGGATGGTTTTAAAAAACTAAAGCTTAAAAAAGGCAGCGAAGAATACCAAAAGTATGTAGATAGAATAAAATATGAATTAGAAACTTTAGAAGAATTGGGTTTTACCGATTATATACTATTGGTATGGGACGTAATTAATTACTGCAAGAAAAACGACATTCCCACTGGGCTAGGGCGCGGCTCTGCGGCTGGCAGCATCGTACTGTTCTTGATAGGTGTTACAAAAATTGATTCAGTAAAACATGAACTATACTTCGAGAGATTTGTATCTAAAATCAGAGCAAAGAAAAAAGAAATCAAGGGAATCACATATCTTGACGGTTCCTTAATGTGCGACGTGGACCTAGATATCTGCTACTATAATCGACAAAAAGTACTTCAGTATCTTGAAGATAAGTTTAAAGGCAGAACCAGTAAAATCCTCACCCTAAACACCCTCACCACTAAACTGCTGATCAAAGAATGCGGAAAAATTGTAGGAGGCAAAAAGGAAAACGAGATGAATAATGTCTCTGCAATGATTCCAAAAGTCTTCGGCTCAGTGAAAGACCTCCAAGAAAGTTACGACGAATCAGAAGAATTTAAAGAGTGGTGCGACGAAAACAAAACCTCATTTAATGTAGCCTTAAAATTAAGAAACCTAGTTAAAAACAAAGGCGTACACCCATCAGCAGTATCGATATCATACGACTTGATGAATAAGTCGTGCCCAACTGAGTTGGCCTCAGACAAAGAAAGTACGGTTAGCTCTTACGATATGAACTGGGTTTCAGACCTAAGTGTAAAACTTGACATATTGGGGCTGAGGAGCGTTTCTGTGGTTGATAGAGCTTGCAAAACCATAGGTATAACAGTTGATGACATTGACTTCAATGATGACTTTATTTACCAGCAACTACAAGACCTAAAACAGCCACACGGACTGTTTCAAATTGAGGCAGATACGAACTTTAAGGTTTGCAGAAAGGTGAAGCCGAAAAACCTAGATGAACTCAGCGCAGTTCTCGCGCTAGCAAGACCCGGTGCACTATCTTACGTTGATCAATATGCTAAATACGCTGAAACAGGAGACTCGCAAAGCGTCCACCCATTCTTCGACGACATCTTATCTTCTACTGGTGGCGTATGCCTATACCAAGAGCAGATGATGAAAATGGCGCATAAGATCGGCTTTACACTTGATGAAGCCGAGATATTGAGGCGAATCGTCGGTAAAAAGAAAGTATCCGAAGTTAAAACTTGGAAAAAGAAAATATCCGAAAAAATCAAAAGTAATAAGCTAGACCCAGAAATTGGCGATGTGCTATGGAAGGTTCTTGAGGACTCAGCAAACTACTCCTTCAATAAATCTCACTCCATTGCATACGCTGCCCTTGCAGCGGCAACTGTCTACTTGAAATACAAATACCCAAAAGAGTTCGCATTGAGCTTGCTTCAAATGACTAGGCACGAGCCAGACCCGATATCAGAAATCTCAAAAATCCAAAAAGAGCTACACCACTTTGGGGTTAAGCTACTACCCCCACACATGATCAAATCCGAGATGGATTTCTCAATTCAAGGCAAGGATATCAGATTCGGGCTGCTCTCAATTAAAGGTATCTCAGATAAATCCATTGAAAAATTAAATAATTTTAAAAGCGAATACTCAAACAAACTAGAAATTCTTGAAGCAGCAGAAGAAGCTGGCCTTGGTTTAAGTATAATCTGCCCACTAATACAAGCGGGAGTGCTAGAAGGTTTTTCACAATCAAGGACAAAAGTAGTTTACGAAGCCCAACTCTGGAGTATATTAACGCCTAGAGAAAAACGCCTCTGCCTACCTATAGGAGAAAAATTCGACTATGACCTAGTAGCCATCGTTAAGCACCTCTCTCAAGAAGTTGATGAAAAAGGTAAAAATTTCATCAAGGAATCAAGAGTAAACACTATACAGAAAAAGTGCGAAGGATATAAACAAATTTATTTAAAAAATAAAAAATCAGAATCCTTTGCTAATTGGTTCTATGAAAACAACCTACTTGGCTATACATACAACACCAGACTAATAGACATATTTTCCCAAAAACGAGACCAATACGTCAACGGTAGTCTCAGACTAACGCCGCTATCAACTGTGGTAGAGCTACCCGAAAATCAGAGAGTATGCTTCATCGGCAGAGTAGCCGAAAAACCTTACACTGGAGTTTCTAGGAGTGCGAAGAAGAGCAGGTACTACAGAACCATGATCTCAGACGAAACTAATGCTATCAAAGTAATGATTTTCAACGATAAAATGGACCAAAGCAAAGAACTCAACGGAGGACACCCCAAGGAAGGAGAGATAGTTATAGTAAAAGGAATCACTAAAGATGATGTAGTTTTTGCCGACTTAATCTCCGTACAAGATAACAAGGTTTACACCAAGCTCAGTGAACTTAAAAATGACAAAAAAAATCTTGACTAAAATTAAAAAACAACCTAATCTCTAACCATGTTACAATTCTATAAGCCAAATCCAAGCAGCAAAGGCTCCGCTTGCTCTTTTTGGGTAGACGCCAAGGGGTCTATTATGTCGTCCCAAATCAAACAGCACTCTTGGGACGATAAAGCAAAAAAAGGCTCGTTCTCACAGAATAAAGATAACCCCAACGGCAAGGTCATGGTGAAATTTTCCGCCAATGAGGCGGCAGGGATCATTAACGCCATTCAGAGAAACAGTTCTTTCTCAGCGTACCATCAATCATCTAAGCAGGTTGTCCAAATCAGCTTCGAGGGCTACTGGAAAAAGAGAAAAGAAGGCGACGAGTGGGTTAAAGTAGGAGACCAACTTGGTTTTTCCTACAGAATCACTTGGCAACCCAAGGATGATTCAACTAATAAAAATACAGTAGTCATTGGGCTTGACTGGTCAGAGTCGAAACTCCTAGAACTTTACCTACAAGAATCTCTTAGAAAAACTTTTGACTTCAAGGAGATGGACTATAAGCCACAAAACAAGCAGTTCAAAAAAGAAACCAACAATGAACCGCAAAAAGTAACCGTTCCAGACGATGACGAAGACTTAGAGTGGTAATGAAAAAAAAGAAACTTCTCTTTCAGAGCGATTTTGCTCTGGCAAAGACAGGCTTTGGCAGAAATGCCAGAGCCCTTTTGACTTATTTATACAAAACTGGCAAATACGAGATAACTCACTTTTGCTGCGGAATGGTAGACGGCGTAGAAGACCTTCAGAGAACCCCTTGGAAAAGCATAGGTACGCTTCCAAACAATCCTTCTGAGTTAGAACATATCCAAAGAGACCCCCATTTAGCAAGGTCAGCGTCATATGGCGCTCACTCTATAGATAAAATCATAGAACAGGAAAAGCCAGACGTTTATATAGCGGTTCAAGATATTTGGGGAGTAGATTTTGCAATAAATAAAAAGTGGTTTAACAAAATTACATCTGCAATTTGGACTACCTTGGATTCGCTACCTATACTGCCGACAGCGGTTCAAGCTGCTGAAAAAGTAGACAACTATTGGATTTGGAGCGATTTCGCCACTAAAGAACTCAATAAAATGGGCTACAGCAACGCTAAAACCGTTCATGGCGCAGTTGATGATGAATACTTCTTTAAGCTCGACGAAAACGAAAGACTGCACCTAAGACACTCCTTTGGCATCAACCCCAATGACTTTATTATTGGCTTTGTGTTTAGGAATCAACTCAGAAAGTCAGTACCTAATCTACTTGAAGGTTTTAAAATTTTTAAAAATAAAAATCCCCAAGTACCTGCCAAGCTGTTACTACATACTTCCTTCACCGAAGGGTGGTCAATACCAAAGCTATCCAAAGAATACGGAATTGAGCCTCAAGACATCCTAACTACGTACCTATGCAAGTCTTGTGGCAGCTTTACGGTCCAAGACTACAAGGGAGAGGAGGGACCATGCAGAGCTTGTGGAGACCCTAAATCAATAGTAACAACAAGCGTAGGTCACGGCATTGGCGAACGCCAATTAAACCAAGTGTATAACTTGATGGACGTATATTGCCACCCCTTTACTTCTGGTGGTCAAGAAATACCAATACAAGAAGCAAAGCTTACAGAACTTATCACCCTTGTAACTAATTATAGTTGTGGAGAGGAGATGTGTAAACCGGAAGCCAACTCATTACCCCTTGAGTGGTTTGAGTACAGAGAACACGGCACAGAATTCAAAAAAGCCTCAACAAACCCCAACTCAATTGCCAAGCAACTCCGAAAAGTAATATCCATTAAACCTAAAGCTAGAGCCGACATGGGTAAGAAGGCGAGAGACTGGACACTTAAAAACTTTTCACCCAAATCTGTAGGTAAAATTATAGAAGAGTTTATAGATAAGGCTCCATTTTCTGATTTTAATTTTAAGCTAGAAGAAAAAGCCAAAAACCCAGACGCAGAAATACCGGAAATCTCAGATAACGGAGAATGGATAAAGTCCCTATACAAAGAGATACTCAATCGAGACGTAAATCAAGAAGACGAAGGTTACCTTTACTGGATGCAAGAAATCAAAAAAGGCGCTAGCAAGCAAAGTATCGAAGAATACTTTAGGAACGTAGCGAGAAAAGAAAATTCAGAGAAAAACAAAAAAGACCTAGAAGAATTACTCGATGACGAAGGAAGGGAAAACAGAATCTTATACGTAATCCCAGAAACAGAAAGAGACTTGTATCTTTCTACTGGACTTTTTAAATCAATTAAAAATACATACCCAGAACACAACCTATACGTAGCAACAAATATGAAGCACGCTCATATCCTCAAAGGAAACGAGAACGTACACAGGACAATACCCTACTCCCCACAAATGGAAGACGTACTCCTACTTGAAGGCAGAGGAGAACACAAAGGATTCTTCGATATAGTATTTTTACCCCATGTAAACACTCAAAAGATTTCAAATTTCTCAAGAAACGGAAGAGACAAAATTGCCTTCGACATAAAATGCACTACCTAGAATCATACGCGCTTAATGCAGGAGTCAAAATATCAGACCCCTTCATATACGAAGACTTTTTCCCACTATCACTAGGGAAAGATCAAAGCTACATAACGCTAGACGTTTCTCGCGTACCTAACTCAAGAAAATACAAGTACTGGAAAGAGATAATGGCTGAAATAGTGCCCGTTCTTGAGTCGAGAAACATATCTGTTATTCAATTAAATTGCGAATCCCCTTACCGAGGCTGTCACCCAGCGAGCAATCCTACGGAAAACCAAGTTGCATACTTAATTAGGAATAGTCTACTTCACGTAGGAGTTGACAATATAAACTCAGACATAGCTTCTTCTTACGACAAAAAACAGATATGCTTAATTTCCACGGTGCATGAATCAGTATCTAAACCTTATTGGGCAAAAGAAAACTGTAAAATAATAAGCCCGCAAATAGAAGGCAAGCCATCTTATTTTGATGGCGAAAACCCACAGACAATAAATTCCATAAGCCCAGAGAAAATAGTTGATGCTATTTTTACTTCACTTGAAATTAAATCAAAAAGAAAATTTGATACTATATTCATCGGAGAGCTTTACCCTTCGCAAAACGTACACTTCTTATCTGATTCACCAATCTTTAAGTATGACTTGAGCTTAATTGATAACGAAGTTCAAACCAAGATGAGACTAGACATGGGTAAACCCAACCCTCAAATCTTCATGGACGCTATATCCAGAATAAATAGCAAGCAAATCAGTATAGTAACCAAAACCCCATTCGACGCGCAGCAACTATCACCCTACAAAGATAAAGTAAATATAATTTACATAATAGAAGAGAACAACAACAGTGATTTCGTAAGAATGCTAAGAAGACTCGGATTCAAATTCCAGCTAATGTCTGATCTACCCGAAGACAAACTAAGTAAAATAAAATTAGAATACATGGATTTAAATTTAATTAAAAAAGAAGAGTTCCAATCTATTGAAGACTTTAAGAAATCAAACCCCGAAGAGGAATTAAATGGAATAACTTACTACCAATCATGTAAAAAAATACTTTCCAATGGGAAGGTATACCCCTCAGAGTACGCATTAGCCACGCAGGACGGAACAAGTACGCTAGATGATAGTCTTGTTTTTGAGGCAGTAGACCTGCATGAAGACAGCGAAATGTCCAAGCTTTTCTGGAAAGACTTAAAATATTTTAAAATTCTCAAAAAAATTGTTTGACTAAACTTAAAAAAGGAAATACTATCTAACCATGCCAGCGAGAAAACAAGCAGCTAAAAAAGTCAAATCCATCGAAAGAGACGATCATGGACTGATTACTCAGCCCAAAGTAGATTATGTTTTCACTGATGATGGGTTTGTTGATTGGCGCAAAATGGTAAAGGAAGAGTTTCTCGTACCCAATAGACAGAAGACGCAAGAGACTGATGTTTCCAAATTAGAAGATCACCAGTTGATTATTTTACTTGGGGGTATTAAAGAGCTAGCGCAAATCAGAGGCTACACATCAGTTAAATATGACGTTACATCTCCAAGCCCAGAGTATGTGGTCGCTACTTGCAGCATCACTTGGACACCAAACTATGAGACAGAGGGTAAAGAGGTGACATTTTCAGCGATTGGTGACGCGTCGCCACACAACACGCAAAGCTTTGCTCGGTTCTTCCTTGGGCCTATCGCAGAAAACAGAGCTTTCGTTCGTTGCGTTCGTAACTTTTTAAAAATCAACATTGTTGGGCAAGAGGAACTAGGCAACCTAGATGTGACAAACAACCAAAGCACTGAGAGCTCGCCAATGGAGACAATCGCTCCATCTACGCTACTCAAGAGCGTAATGAAAGAAAAGAATGTTTCGTTCGAAGCAGTCCAGAAGGTTCTATTAAAAGAAGGGCACGAAAAAGCTGAAGGTTACACTTCAGTTGAAGACATACCAAAAGACTTAACCTTCACGCTAATCCAAAGAATTAAAAACAAAAAATGAAATCGGTAGAGGTATATTACAACTTACATAAGAAGTGCTTGAGCGTGAGAGATCGCAAAACGGGCCTTGTTGTAAAGCATACCCACGCCATAAGGATAGTTGGTAAGAAGGGCCATTATGGACGCATAGACTTTAATGTTAGCGAAGCGGGAAGGCAGAGAGTTTTAGAAACCAGACGGAAGAACGTCCACGCAACCGTGCGCGGTTATGTTCACGATCTAGGTAAGGTTAAATCTTTAGAGGAGCGTAAAGCTAGGAAGCCTAAGACGCTTAGACAGGTAACTTATAATCCTTATAAGTATGAATCCTTTGTAGACGTTAAAACAAAGGAACCCGTGCATTATGCAAGGGATGTCTTTATCGATGGACAGAAGGTGTACATCGTGAAAGAAGATAAGTAGTTCTTTTAAATAATTTAGGGACTCGACGGAGACCCTAAGAGAGTGACCGAATAAGCTGTTGTCATAGCAGCTAAGGTGCAATGTTACGGACTAGGAGACCACCAATCTCTTGGGGGTCTGTAAGGTTGGCGCGAAGTAGGGACAGACTTGAACTATCTTGGCTGTGACCCCGAAGCCGTTGGAGGCAAACAAGAAATCCTCCCTCTCATTAATTTCTTAGTGTGCCCACCATAGTATATAATTACTAGGGTAGAGATTACCAGTAGCCTTATTTATGTGAGATTCATTAATAAAAACTTTTTTAATTTTTAAATCACACATATCCACCCATTCTTCGGGTTGCCTAGCCCCGAAACAGCTTGTCATAAGCAAAGACCCATCTTCAGCTAAAATATCAATAATTTTTTTGTAAAACTTTTTATGAAATTGCCAATCTAAATCCTTCCATAGTATGCTGGGTTTTTTAGATAAAAACTGGCTAGGCGGTTCTTCTGAATTATACCAAGGAGGGCTACATACTACTAAGTCATATTTTCCATTAATATTATCTAATGCATCAGACTGAATGAAGTCTTCATGTTCTTTTGACAAATCTTGAATGTCTGAAAAAGTGATAGTTTCTACTAAGGAGCTTTTAAGCAAAGTTTCTCCTATAATTCCGCAGCCGCAACAAACCTCTAACGCTTTTTTTTTGTTACCGATGTTTTCCCTTACAATATTTACTATTTTGTCTTTGTAATAGATGCCCCCTAAATGGTTTTTCATATTACTTTTTTATTTTCTTTTATTTTCTACCTCTTCCTCAAAAAGCAAAAACCCATAATTATTAGCCCAAGATTTTTCTTTTTCAGTCATGCCTTTCCAATTCTTTGCCCAAAATTTAGCTTCTGAACATTCGGGCAAGTTAGTGGAAGGTAGAACTTCTGTCCCTTTAGGTATAACTCCTATAAGCCCATAGGGAGCTACGCTGTATTTTATGTCTGACTTAGTAACTAGCATATCAAATCCTACGGATAAGACCACTCGACTGGCAAGGGGGTGTCATGGTCTGGAAATGGACCATGTGGAGGCCAGTCGTCTTCACCAGCAACAATAGCTTGGAACGGCAAGCCAGCGTCTCCAGTTAACTGCCTTTTAGCTGGAACATCATAATCCCAAGCTCTAAATGTATGCATATGTATGTCACCTAAGCCAGAACCCACTACCTTATATCCATTATTAAAATAGAATCCATACTCAACCCTTCCAATTTCGTTAGTATATAATGGGTCACTATTAAAAAATATGTCATACGCAGACGTGTCTTCGTCTTGAGTTACTGATATACTTCCATCATCCCTATCCTCAAGCAAGTTAGCCATGTCAGCCGAACCTTCATGGTGTTTAACTTCTCTCTTAAGAAATTCAGTTTCGACGAGTGGTACAGGATTGTGCGTTAAGGCTGGATGCGCCTTAAAATTGTAACTACCACTATCATGACTATATCCAATATTATTAACTACCACGTTACATGGACTTGCGGATTCATATTCAGTCCCATCCCCTACTCCACCATGATGGCCAAGTGGAGAGGTAAAACCACCCCAGCCTCCGAGTATAGAACCATAATCAGCATCGCTTCTACCGACTATGTGAGATATTGATTCATGCGTTTCTTTATTCTCTCTTTCTATATACCTAACGTCTGGCTGATAATGCCTAATTACCGCACTACCACTTCCATTATTAACGGAATCTAAATACTGCATATACAGTCTTTTAGGGTAAGTATTTAATATAATTGAAGCTATGTGCTCTTTGTATTCTGCGTCATTTGGAGTTACTTTTAACACAGGGTTATCCATAAATCTATCCAAGCCCCAGTACCAAGTGGCTTTATAGCCTCTTATATGATCAAGCCATTCCATTGTTACATTTTCTGGCCTGTACCCTATGTCAGCTATGCCCGCTGTTTCTGACAAATATGAGTTATAAAATCCGTTAAACCTATTACCGCTCCAAGTGCTTACTGTCTCTATACTACCAGATAGTAAGCCCGCACCATTCGTCTTAACAAAATCGGAGGCATACAAATTAAAGTCACCAAAGCCCCTATTAGTGGCTACGGTGTTATTATAATGGCCTATAGGTATTGGTCTTATCCACTCGGTCTCAGATAGATCACTAGCTATAACCCATTGCCCAGCTTCTTTAACTAAAGGATAGTATCCTTGAACATTATTGATTATTTTTTCTTGTGGTATAGTACCTACGGAACCGCCTAATTTTCTCATGCCTAGTAAATCGTTTCCAGCAGGAGCACTCCCATCTGGCTTATTATGCCCATAATCAAAAGGTTCAAAATCTGAATCTGCGTATCCATCTTTAGCCAACCAATGATACCCATACCAAGCATTATACCCCTGCCAATCTGTTGCATGACTTTTATTATCTCCCTGCCAATGCATACTGTAAGGACTAGCCGCTTCGGGGGGCAGAAAGTCTTGCTGAATCTTAAAATGACTAGTCCAAGTACTCGGCGCAGGATCGGAGTGATTATTTATTACTTCATGCGGAATAACCCTCATGGCGATATCTGGAGTTTGATAACCGTCGTATGCAGTGCCTTGCCTGTTTCCGTACTTATAACCCATGTACCTGTCGTAGTAAATTATATGCCCAGACTCCAAAAAATTATATCCGTTTAACGCATAATCAAAAGTAAAATGTTTAAATTTATAAGGAACAGTCATTCTTCCTATATTAAGAGGAAGACCCATTTCGTCAGCAATTGTCTTAACCTCTGCGATCTTTAACCATCTTGTTTTTTCCACCCCATTACTTGTGAAGCCCAAAGAATTAGTAGCGCCCTTGTAAGGTATAGGAGTATAGCTATTATGATGATAGGGGTTAGTTCTATCCTCCATTAGGTGAGCCGATGGATTTAAAAAATTTAAATAAGAAAACTGTTCGTAAGTTTGGTAAGGGTTATTGATTAAAAGGTTTTTCCTTTTGACTTTGTTTTCATCTGTATTAATTTTCGAAAAATCATCCCTCATTGGGTTATAGTACGGCTCATAACCCAACTTAAGACCGCCAAGCTTACCTACCCATTGACCGTTCACCCAACACTCACTAACAGGATAAACATAACCATCGAGAGTGGTGTAAGAAAAATACTTAGGGCAACAAGATGTAGTAGTAATAGTTTCCTTAGTATTGGGTCTACCGCAAGTCAGCATCATCTCTCCCCAAAAGAAGTCTCCCCCTCCGTAAACAGAATGACTGCTTTCCCATGTCGTATATCCATTTCTCCGCTTATCTGCTGCATTAACGAAATTAGCCCCAGTAGGAGCCTGTTGGTTATAAGAAACGCCCAGCCCATACATTCCATGCTCTTTGTATTTTTCGTCTACCGTAGACATATCGGTCCACATAATGTTGGACCCATTCGTAAAGCTGGTATCACTATTAGAATAATTATTTGTAAAAGGTAAAGAAGTCGAGTCCACCCAAAGCCTTGCGTTTACTCCTTCTTCTCCAGCTTCGCAAGCGTTTTGGTCTGCGTACCCTAGGTCTTCCCACTTACCATTGGAGCATTTCTCTTTATTAACTATCCACCAAGTGGCAGTCATTTTATTATCGCTGTCGCTATAACCAAATTTGTCATTTTCTTGGAAGGGAACGCCTTTGAAATTATAGTTTTCTCTATTATTTAAATTCTCTGATATGTAAGAAGTCGGGTTTACAGGAGTTCTAACATATTCAGAAATAGAGGGAGTATGCTTAACGGCGTAAAAAGATTGACTTGTCTCACTTCTAAATATTTTTCCATCAGTAGAACCCAGATCAAGCCCACCGACATAGTCCAAGTCTTCCTCGATAACCTGCCACCCGGGCCAACCTCCAGACGCCAAAGGTTTTGGGGACTGATGAAAGCCTTGATGTTCAGCCGATTTTTTCCAATCTATATAACCTCCGTCTGGAATACTGACTCCGTCTGCACGAGCTATGCCGCTCCAACCAAATACACCCAGCCCTGTCTTATGTGAATAGGTAGTATCACAGCTAACGGCAATTGCACTACCACCCCCAGCAGGGTTAATCGTGTAACTGTACTTGGCATTATATATTTCTAAATCTGTTTCTTCTAGATAATCATTAATGGTTTGACCATTAAGCTTAGGCATGTCACTCTCTTCAGAGATGGTCATCCCCATTCTCTCAGCATGTTCATTCCACAACTGACCAGACTGTAATCCATCCTTAAGAAAAGCATGTCTAGAACCCGCCATATTAGGCCGACCAAACTCATAAAGCCAATTAGGGTAACCCTCGCTGTCATCATAAGCATCATAATCCCCACGGTAAGTAGAGCCATACCTAGAATGCATAAAACTAGATTGATAACCAGTTAAAGTCTCTATGTACCTTATGAACCATTTGTTCTGACTCGAACTACCATCTTTTGCTGCGTTATATTTAATATAGGAAACAAAATGATCTTCCTCAGCTACAGGAATTCCCTCTGCTTGACCTACGTGTTCATACCTGTTATCGTTCTTACCGCTTTCTAAAATCCCATCCTTGATTTGCTCCCAAGTTACTCCAGCGTCAAAAGTAAACGTATCAGATGTTAGTGTGTTGATTTTGTACTCTGTTTCAAAATTCCAACAATCCTTTGGAACTATGTGTGAGCCGCTAGTATAAGGTTGAAAAACAGGAAAATGATCAGTGAAAGTTACTGGTCTAACATAATTAATTGAATTTACTAAGCCAGCCAAAAAATTATATTGATCAGCATTGTGTTCTATTCTGGTAAAAAATTGCCCCGTTAACCCTAGAGGCTCCCCAGCCTGTGCATGGCCAGAAGGGTAATACTTATAAGGATACCAGCTTACACCTATATCTTTCCATCTGGTGTCCCATTGGGTCCACCCAGAGAAATTGGTGTAATTATAGTTTCCTGTTCCTTCTGGTAATTGTGACATTACTATAACTCCGTCGAAACATCATGAGGACAAGATGGCCACAAGTCCCCATAACATGGGTAATTATCAAATCTTCTCACTCCAAATCTATTTGCTAAAAAGTTTTCCAAAATTACATCTGTTGCCTGTTGGAAAGTTCCATAGTCAGAGGTTGTCTCACTCACTACCCCGCTTAAACTAAAGCTACCATACCAAGGGATATTTGGGTAATTATCAAAAACTGGATATATATTTGCATCCCTGCCAGATTCGTGGTCTGAATCTACCGTAATCTGCTTAGAGCCTCCATGAGCGTCAGTAAAAGTAAAGCTAGAATTAGCTGGAGGCCAAAACTCTGGCTGTTCAAAGTCTATTTTAGGAGGCTTATTGAAGAACAATCCACTTCCAGCATAAGCTCCAGTAAAGTCCATAACATAACCGCCCACTACCTTAGCATAGCTATCTCCATCTTGAATCTCTAGTTTTGGGTATATTCTACAAAAAGATTCCTTTAGGTATTTAGTCTCATCTAAATACGGATTAGGCTTCATGTAAATCAATTCGCCCGTGCGACCAATGAAGTCTTTAACTTTTATGTGAGGACAATACCCACTAAAGTTTTCTATATCTTCGCTAGTAGCATTACCAGACATTAACTTATCATAATAACCTGTACACTCGATCCAATAGCCTTCACCATAAGGACTAGCCGTGACTTCGCTAAATTGATATATTCCATTCGGCGGACCCCAGTATAAAAGATGTCTGTCTATTTCATAATTTACTGGTTGATCTAAAATATCCTTTCTACTCCACGTAGCGGATTCTTGCTGAGTGGAATAATTATCTAACCACTCAAATGCTCTTGGGTAGCCAAATAGATATTTTTTAAATGGATTAATTTTGTCCCATCCGCCTATGGGTCTGTTTCTTACTTTTCCGAATCTATTTTCTTTTAAGAATTCTGTACTGAAAATATCTGGATGTAAGTATTTATACCCAGATTCAGATAACATTAAGTTACCAAACTGGCCAACGTTGTATATAGTCTCTGAAGACGGATTTAGCGCTGAGTAAAACTCTGGAACTCTATTAGCGTGCTGGAAAGAATATAAACTATTTCTACCCCCAACTGAAAGCTCTCCGCCATCGAGAGTGCTCTGGGCTCCACGTATCGCATAAGAGTTGTCTCCATACGCGGGCCTATCTAATCCAGCATCCGTCCTGTAAGCGCATCCATATTCGTAAAATTTATCTATTATAGTTGAACTTCTATTAAACAAAATAGGAGAATTTGCGGGATAACCTTTAAGCTGGGGGTGTATCTCCATGCCTTCAGCAAAAACGGTATCCCTATTCATATTGAAGCCCATATTGTTACCCTTGATATCAGATGGGAAAGAATAAATTGGCTCTCTATTTAATCTAGAAAGATTAATTGATTTCTGGACATCATAGCGAACAGTTTGATTATCTCCAAATCTCACATTACCATACCCTATACCCCCATCCGCAGCATCATACTTAAATGGATCACTGCCGCCCATAACAACAGTTTCTGGGTCCATGAATGTTTGCAGCTTACCTATGAAAGTATCCGCCATGAGAGAAGAGAAATTAAAGCCATAACCTCCGCCTGTTGGCTCGATTATAGTTTCCCCAAAGTAATCCAAAACCTTTTCGTAATGAGGACCGGGTCTATGTACCTTAACTATAGGTTTAATTTCGTAAATTCCATCGTTAGTTTTAACCCCAGCAACCCTTTCGCTCCAAACTTGGTTAGGGAGCCCTTCATAATCCCAATCCGCATATGAGCTATCATTATAGCTTCGGTAACCAGTCCAGAGCCCATCTATTTTACTGAACTCCGCAAGGTATTCTTGTAAGTCGTAAATATTTGTCTGCATCAACCCACGGTAATTATCTCTACCATGCTGTAACTGATTTGGATTATGTGTTTCATCATAATCAAATTTTAAGTTTGGATTTTTCTTGTGGTGAAGAGGCATTGCCATATTTCTCAGAACTTGGAAATTAGCAAATCTATTAGATTCATTTAGATAATCTACATGAATCGGTATCAATCCCCTCCTATTTGCATCAGTTGGAATTTTAACTCCTTTGGATGCGTCAGTCTGAGCGTTGTACGCGCTTTGCTTCGCTATAAAGTGAGAAGCGTCTATAGTTGCTAAATCAGTGCCGTCGTCCATGAAGTCATAATGACCAAAAAATGCTTCTCCTTCAACTTGAGGCCCATAACTTGTGACATGGTAATGTGCTATATTATCTTCATCATCATCACAGACACAATTACCAAAGTAATTTGAGGTAGTCGTAAAAGAATTTTTGCAAGCATGACACCTATGCTTTATAGACTCTGGATTGAAGGCGTGAGCATAACCATTGCCCAATAAAGTATCATGCCACAAGCCAATCCATTTTTTATGAGTTGTAAAACTTCTCCAAGGAACTGGGTCAGCATAAACAACTGGCTTATAAAAAGGAGTAGTTTCTATTAAGTCGTAAGGTCTGTCTACAGACATGCTATTTAAAAAATAAGTGTTTGCTCCTATATCCACTTGAGCACTATTTCTAAAGAAAGCTGGGCAATGAGGGCTGTCACTGCTTGCGTGTCCGTTCCAATGCCAATCATCCTCATACCTACTCCCAGATAATATAGCTTGGTAACCCCCAAGATATAAATCGTCAGAATGATAATAAGGATAACACTTGCCCGCAAAAGTAGTACCTCCGCCCATAGAGCTCACTGGTCCATGATTTTCTGGGTAAAGTTTATAATGATTAAAAAAGCCAGCGGTTGCGGTTGTATAAAATTGATTGTCGTAAAACACCATTCTCGCCAACCTCTGATCATTGCTGCCCTCCCAAGTGCTCTGAGCTATTGGCTGAATATCCCAAGAGTCACCTCTTCTTTTTTGTTTCCTAACTACTGGTTGCCAATAATAATCACCCAAACTTATATTGTGACCATACAAAGTATCGATCATCGAAACTAATTTTTGATCATGACAATTACAAGACGCTGGTGGCGGATCAAGTGCTGGTCTCCCCAATGGATACAACTGCATTGTATGATTTAGCGAGTTATCTCGTCCTAAAATATTTGTAGATACTGGATGAACTTGAATCTGATAAGCGAAAGGATCGGGTGGATCATTCGTTGATGAGGAATTAAAAGAATACCAAGAGCCAGCAATGCCTGTAGGCTCTCCTGTAGTTGGCCACTTGCCGCTAAATCCCGCGCCTTCTTCTATCGAAGCTGGGTCAGTTGGCGTAAACCAATTTGCGAAAAGTTCTTTTCTTATGCCAGATATAGCAGTTATATTATCTGGATTTTTATCTCTTTCTCCATGAAGAACCACAAAGTCTTCTGTTCCATCCACTCTTGTTGAATGCTTTAAGTTACCTTCGTAGTTTACGTCTTTGATAAACCTCTCCCATGTACCGTCGTACCCAAGCTTCCAACCGTAGGTGTTTGGAAGAATTGCTCCCCCACCCCTAACGGCGTTCATATACTCGTATTCTTTCTTTACAGGATTAACGCCTTTAGACTTTTGTCTTTCATCCATTACATGATCTAAACCAATGTCAGCGCCGGGGCTTGCTGCTACACAGAATAATCCCATTCTAAACCCTTCGTAATACAACCCTTCCCCAGCAAGCATCCTATGAGGCCCAGCCCACATGCCACTCCAACCCCAAGCCATCATTGGAATACCTCCGTATTCGCTTCTAGGGGTTCTGAACTTTTCGTAACCAAGGACAGAGTCATCCCAAGGCTGCGCTGGAGCCAAATTAACGCCTAAGTTATACAAAAATTCCTCGAAATACCTTGCCCCAGAGTAAGGTATTAGACTTAAATCAAATACATATTTAATTTGATCCGTTGATGGACCGATTTCAAAAAGCTGAGGATCAGCCCAAGCAGCGGTAGTGCCCGCCCAAGGATTTTGATCTACTTCGCCACTTCTTACGACATAGCTTCTAAGAACATGTCCAGTTGTATAAATTAAATCAGCTATTAAGGTTTCTGGATCATAAGGGTTAAAGTCCTTAAAGCTATATTCTCTAGGTTGCGCCAACCTACTCCAAGGTAAAACCCCAGTATGAATTGGGGATATCTCTGCTGGCGCTTCATTTTTTGTTTCTACATTAGTGTAATATGCATCCCAGTTCCTAGGCCAAGTTTTGTCTAGAGTTATATACCCATTATCTAAAAGAGTTTGGTGATACTTTCTGAGCAAAAAGGGATTATTGACATTATTTGTAAAATCTCTCCAGTTAGATTCTTCACTTTTTACATAAGGATCGCTGTATGTTGGGTATGCTTGAGTGGTACTACCCATTAAACCTAGCGAAAAGCTATATTTTGCGTCCCCTTGTTTAAATTTTTGGAAATGATTATACCCTAAAGTATAAACCCCGAAGTCCCTTCTAACACACCTTGATTCTCCAGCTTTTAAATTAAATTTAAATCCACCACCAGCACCACATTCAGAAACTGCATAAATTTTATCATTCAAAGTAAACTGTCCATCACCAAGGGATTCGGCGTTACTCAAATCACCCCCATCGCCTAACTCTTCTGGTTCAAATTCGAATTCAATATCATAATAATTTAAGTTATGAACCCTAAAGAACTTATACTTATTCCATTCTTTCTTAAATTTAAACTTTTCGTATTCACTCTTTGAGCCATCTATGAATATCTCAGCTTGAGAAGTAGTATTCTCTATATGTAACGTACCGTGCGTTATATCGTATTCATCGCTAGTGTTAATTTTAGCGGGCGGTTCTGAGTCTTTATAGTATAATTCGTCTTTTTCCCAACCTAACTGACTAGTGTAAGACCAAGTGCCATAAGAAATTAAAAGTTTTTCGTTTAATTTCAAATCTTCAACGCCGCTAACCCCACTTGGGCAAACTTCTTGAAAGATTCTCTCTAATGGCTCAAGGAAAGAATGCCCAGTACAGCCATAATAAACCCTACACTCACTCTCAGTATAAAAAGCCCCAAAAGGAGGACTAGTATCCGTTAACCATTTACCGTTATCACAAGTAGGGCAGACTCCGCTACCAGAAACGTAAAAAGTAGAGTTATTGCTGTTACCGGAATCGAAATTACCAGTAGCTGGACTTATACCAGAAAGACCACTGCCTATCCCTGTAGCAACACAATTGATTGATATATACTCATCGGGATGATCGTTAGTTAATTTATGCACCCCCAAGGAATTGTCTAAGTTTTGACAATACAAAAAAGGATGTTGAGGGCAATCTGCTGCCGCATTATATTCGAGTAACCCCGCATTAAACCTCGTAAAACCCTCTCCTCGTTGATCAAAAGCCGTGTCTCTGTTTATGACTCCCTCCCACATAGGAGTCTCTCTGCCTCGATTTCTACTATACTTTCCGTTAGCTTCTATTATTAACGCAGTATTTTTTTCGTGATTAACATCAATCAAAAAAGAGCTATTTTGTATATCCTCAAAGTATTCATGCTTGTAATTATGATGTACATTTGTTTCGTCGCCTAGAAACAATCCACCCCACAGTTTCCAATACCACCCAGCCTTATCAGTTAAAGAGTAGTTGCAATAACCCAACTGGCAACTCGCCTCATTTTCGAACCCAAGAGTTTCCCACATCCCATCCGAACACCTTTTACACTTAGGCTCAGAGTGAGGATAATTGCCATCATCACCAGTAACAGCGCCGCTAATAAAATAAAATTGCCTGTCGCCTATTAAACCAGCGACATCATCCATGTTATCTGATATTTTTTGACTTAACGTAGGATCATTAGCGTTCATCCAATAAGGAGCCATGACTGCACTAGAGCCTTCCACCATATACTGAATAGGAGTATTTAAAAATAAAATTGACCTACCGTTTGTAGCGGAATTTACACGCATGTCCATCTCAGAATACAAAGTATTCCAAGTTTCTGCGTTAGCTATGTCCCCAGTTTTTACATATGGGACAAACTTAGCGTTTTTGATGTCTTGGTATATCATTTTTAGACCCAGATGCTTCCTTGGCCAGCGTCAGCAGCGCAGTCATCAGTCCACTTCCTCTGGGTATCATCTACAAGAAATCTAGCCATGACTTTTGGCTCGCCATCTCCATCTTCTTCGCCCGATTGGGGCATATGAGAGGACTCTTCATCATCGGAATTTCCGACTAATTTCCTTACCTGTATTATGTCTCCAACTTTGTACGGCGGAACCATTTCTTCTTTATGGTCACCTCTTGTGCATCTGTATGTTTCATCAGCGTATGTAGCAGTTCTCTTATTTGACCCGTCACCTTCACTGCCCTCGTATACGTACTTCGAAACTTCGTTATTCCTAGAAGGTTTGCCGTTCCAAGGAGTAACTTGGAAATCATGCGGTTTACCTACATAAAAAAGCTTCTTCTTTTCTCCGTCGCAAAATTCTCCCCCACCTTCAGTAGGAGGTTCTGTAATTTCAGTTGGACAAAATTCAATTGTGCTAAACCAGTCAACCTCATGGTCCCAAGCGGGAGTCTCTGGAAGAACGGAGGTTTTAATAGTAACAGTACAAGCCGTCGAACAATCACCTTTAATTGTTTGCTCTTCAATTGTTAAAGATGTGGTTTGTTTTTCCCCAAAAGTCCCCGATTTCTCCACGGTCAAGTTAAATGTTTTTCCCTCCGCCCAACAATCTTCACCGCCGTTTAAAACTCCTCCCGGTGCTTCTATTAATAGAAATTTTCTCCCAGCAGAATTAGTTTGAACAGATGCGTCTATTGCAATATCGACTCCAAAATCTTGACAGTCGCTTGGGCAAGGCGTTGTTTTTTGTTTCTTTTGCTTGCATATTTTAATTGTAAAATCATCTGGTATAGATTCGTTTTCTTTTAAAGAGTTTTCTCCTAAATCAATTTCAAAAGTCCTCCTACCCCCAACGCATTCATTATTAGAAATTTGAGCTTTAAAATTTTTGGCCGATACTGCTCCAAATTCTCCTTTTAATTCTACATTAAATTCGATATTAACGTAACCAGTTAGGCAAGCGTCTTGCGAGCAAGGTATTGGAGATACGAAATGTAAAACATCAGCAGACTTACCAACATCATCTTTGTCTATATGCATTACGGTAAGCGCTGGCGCTGGGCTAGACTCAGAGTAACCAGTTTTATTGTCTCCTATTGACACGAAAGAGTAACAATCGTCACAGCCTTCTTTCTTTACGGTCTCTCCTTCATCGACGCAAGGTGGTCTTGGCTGACCCAGAGGTCCGTAGTCTTTAGTAATTGGGCCAGAAACTGTTTTATTGTTATTTCCCTTATGAGCCCTTTTCCACTGAATTTGTATTGGGTATTCTGGATCACCAAAGCCATTAATGTTATTTGCAAGGTCTTCCCACGATCCCGCAACAGTCCTTCTATCTCCCCAACCAGTGTCATCCGCAGTCATTTTATAGCAATTTAATTCTGGCAATATGTCGCAAGGCTGGACAACAAGACCAAGGTCTTCCCTTCCTACTGTGATTTCTGGTATACAGGTAGTTCTTATTGGGTCGAATCTATAGTTGCCAACTGAAGCTCCTTGCGGTTTCCAGTTTTTATCTATTACGGGAATAAAATCTACGCATTTATAACCGTCGCCAACGCCCCACTGACTAGCGTCGGCAACTACAGCCTTAATAACTAGCGGCGATCCTTCTCTTGAGTATTGCCACTTCTGAGAGTCCCAAGTAAATACTCCAAACTCTTCTTCTTCTCCACATCCCCCCCCTTTCGAGCCAGAAAGTTTCCTATAGCCACATTGTACTTTTTCGTAGTCAACGCATTTCCCAAACGAATCAGCTTTTTGTGAATAGACATCCACCACTATGCTTTTTAAAACAGAATCATAAATTAACCCTCCGCTTACAGTAGAGTCGCTACCGGAGCTAGAATTATCATTGGGTTCTTGATTTTCAGAACCACCAGAAGAAGCAGAAGAGCTTGAGCCGTTACTAGACTGAGGAGTAGTGCTACTTCCGGTTGCCGCAGAGACCTGTTCTTCTAGTTTTTTTCTGTATTTAAAAATTTTAGAGTCTGGCTCTCTTCCGGTGAGGTGGGTTATCCAATCTTTAAAATTTTTATTATAAGGGTCTTTCTTCTTATCGCAACCGCAACTACCTTCAATGGTAGGCGGGTCTTTATCGGTATCTTCAGACAATCCGTCAAAACCACACAAAAGATAATCTCCAAAAATTTTGCAGATCGTCATCTTTGACGTGTTTTCTCTTCCTAAAGTACTTGATTGATTAAATGGCATACTAGTAGCCTCCTCCGCTGTTACCAGTTATGTTAAAAGCCGCAGTAGTTGCGCTGGTCTTTGCTTCTATCCGATAACCAGTTACATTATAATAATTATAAGATTCTAATTCACCAGATATAATTACCTGTCCAACCATATAGTCTACATCTTCAAAATTATTTTTAACTATTCTTATCACTGGATTTTTACCGAAAGGCACGAAAGTTTTTTCGTTATTATTAAAACTGGTATTACCGCTGGTAAAAGAACCGCTAGTATAGCTGACTATATTTTCAGAAAGTATTTTTCCATTTCCTGTTAGTAAGCCCGTTTGTAGATCAAAGAATGTAGTAAGGCTTTTTTCGTAGCCAGACAGCAACGGAACCACATAAGCACCACTTCCACTCACGCCGCTAATGCTTACAGTTGGTTGAGTATCTAAATAAGCGCCTCTTTCCATAACTTCGCAATCATGCAAATAACCACTACCAACATATGCTCGCCCAGAAGCAGTAAAAGCGCCTAATCCAGTTCCCAAGTTAGAGAAGTGTATTGTTGGAGGATAATTATATCCAGAACCGCCAGACACTAGGCTAAGTCCCGTAACAACCCCACTCCCCCCAGTTAAAGCTACAGCATGAGAACCAGTAATTCCATAATTTCCAGAAAAAGTGACATCTGGAACCCCGCTATACCCGCTACCACTAGTTATTAAATCAATTCCAGTTATTTGATAACGCACATCTGCAAAAGCCCTACCAGTTATACTAGTGTGTGCGCCAGAGGCTTGATCAATAGTCACAGTAACTGGATTAACATACCCAGTACCTCCGCTAACTACATTAAAGCCCGTTATTATATAATAAGTACCAGTGTTTCCAGTAACGTAATTAAGCTTTATGTCTATTTCTCTTGGTCTTTCAACAACAGTCAAGTTCTCAGCGTTAAAAGTATCATATAATACATTCCAGATTCCGGTTTCTGTGCTAGACTTTCCTTCTACTGTTGTTTTTTGACCCGTTAGAGCACCAGTGCCCCAATATGCGTAACTACTTAACTTGGGGTTGAATGGACTAACTCCGCCAGTCAGTAAATTGTCTGATCGATAGATATTAGCTACCGATATTGTACTTCCCACTTCGTACTCTGGAACTATCTTAACTTCGAATTTATGCTTCAAGTCACCGAAGTTAGTGTAAAAATCACAAGTGACATCATAATTCTGGAACTGTAATGCTCCCTGCGGAACATTAAAAGTTATATCAGAAGAGTTAACCATCCCCTCCGTAAAACCGCTTAAAGTAACGCCCGTGGGTGTTATGACTTGACCAGAGTATAACTGAAATTTCCTATCTAAGTCCAACCCTTCCAGCTTACCAGTTATCGAACCTCCTAAATTAACCTTAGTCGGGAAAGTAAACTTGTGTTTATAATAAGGAGCGTAAAGATTTAAATCTGCTGTAACAGAACAACCCGTAGTGTTTACAAAAAACCTTTGTATCTTGAAGTCGTCTTTTGTACCTACGAACGATATAGGCTCGCCATTTATATAGTAATCATATTTCTGCCCAGAGACCTGCCCCGACAACTGAAAATTGAAATCATCAGAATAAGAAAAAGAATAATTCCCATCTGGATCAAAAAGTTTTCCGCTCGTCAGATTAAAAGCAGCGCTCTTATCTTCCCCAGAAAAACCTATAGCAGCAACACCAGAAGTAGAATTACAAAACATATTGAAGTTGAAAGTCAACTTCTCAGTTTCTGCAACGCTTCTAGTATTTATTCCGCTATAGTAATTCATTAGAATGTTCTTCCAAAAGTATTGACATTTATGTTGCTAGACATTTTTTGAACCATGATGTCATGCTTTGGCAAATTTGCTGGTTTTGTCGAAAAAGCAGCGCTTATGGTTTGGCCATCGTCTTTCACCGAAACGGATAATGTGGTTAATCCAGTCTGCGCTGAAAGATACGGGCCAAATATTTTAATAAATTCTCTAATATCACCAGAAAAAGTTAAATCTACTGTTTCTTCAGCTAGGTCGTTGAAAGTTTCAAGTTTTGTTTTTTCATGATAATCATTTGCCATTAAAGCTTGGGATAGTCCAGCTATTTGGGCGGCAGAATTATTTTCATCAAACTTAGGAACGATTATCATTGGTGGAGAAATTTCCCCCTCCGACGTAGTGTCACTTAAACCCTCTATGTCAGAAGTAATGTCTACCGCGTTTAACTGTAGACCCATCGTTTGCCCCGCGTTCCCAAGGGAACCAAAAGTTTGCTTTAGGCTAGCTATAGTTTGTCTAATTTCGCTAGAATAAGTTAAATACCCGTAGTGGTCATTTAATGATGGGAGAATTATCTTTTTAGTGCCAGTATCTAATGCGTTTTCATTAGTGGTTATATCGAAGCTCCAACTCTTAACACTTGATAGCCTTACATCTTTTTGCGGAGGTGGCTCTTTTGTGTATTTACCAAATGCGTACTCTGGATATTTTTCCTTACACAAATCATCGCATAAATCAATTATTGGGTCTTCATCACACATCAAGTCACAATCTTTGTCATCTTCTGACTCTTTCTTATCTTGAGCCATTCTTTCTTTTAAATTAATAGCACCATATTCAAGCTTGCCTACCTTGATGTGTTTTTCTAAAACTGCGACTTCTGGAGCAAAGATTAAAGCAGGTCTTTCTTTATCTTTCATTTTATCTAAAGATTCGCCAATAGTATCTGGGAAAGTTTTAGCCAAAACATCGTAAAGATTTGCTCTTGTAGCTCCTTCGATAAACTCGATTTGAGGTATATGATCCTGTAAGACGCTTGCTCCATCAGTGTCCTTAAAGATATCCTCTATATCCTCTTCTTTGGTTCCGTAGACCGGATTCCTAGAAAACAATCTAATTGGAAAGTTAGCTTTTATTTTTGCTCCGCTAGGATGCGTAAGTAAATCACTAAATGGAAAATCATCTGACAATACTTGGCCCGTGTTAGGATCAACGGGGTCATCATATTGCTCAGAGCTTGGGGAAGTGGTTAATTCGAAAGTTTTAGAAAACTGAGGCTTTCCGCACTGAAAATTGTCTTCTGGTACTTGTTCAATTTTGTACCATCTACCCAAAAACTCAGCAACTAAGTTTTCATAATCCACCCATTTATTTTCTAGCTCTTGACTGTAGGTTCCTATCCACACGTCTGCGTTTGGTCCATATTTTTCACTTTTGTCAAAGGCTTCTTTATTACTGTAAGATAGATTTACTAGTTTTTCTTTTTCATCTGTAGTTAATTTATATTTAAGAGATATTCCTAGAGTTTCTAAGTTTTCACAGTGCCTACAGAGCATCCAGTTATAAAGAGTACGCGCCTCCTTACTAAACTTAGCTAAAACGCAAGAAGTAATAAATTCATCTATATTCCTTGGGCCATAAAGCGAACAAGGTATAAGCTCTTCTATTCTGACATTAGAAAAAGACCTTCTTTCGTAAACTTTTGTTGTTATTTGTTTTGTCCTAGCTGGCCTTCTAAAAGTTGAAGTATGATATTGAGCGTGAGTATTTTCTATCGAATAGTTTTCGTTAATTGATTCTAAAGCGAGCTTAGAACCCTCCCCTATTGCGTTAGCTAAATTTGTAATCTCTTGCAGGTGAACTACTGGCTGACTTAAGTCGATCCCTACAACGCGATTTGTAAAAATCTGATCCCAAACCCAAGTATAACCAAAGTCAGAACACCAAGAGTTTAGAACTTCCCTCAAAGTACCTACATGTTTTTGTCTATATGGGATTAAATCTTCTCCCCTCATCTTCTGGTTAAACAAAGACTTGTCTATAATCCCTTCGACGTTTATTCCAGCCCTCTTTAAAGCGTAAGTCAATTCATTCCAGTTGTAGCTTACATTTTTAAGTTGACAATCAGAAGAAGCATACTCTTCTGTTCCGATTGCTAAAAAACCCCCAAGTAGCGGGTCTATGTTAGTAATAAAACCTCTTTCAGAAATATACTTTCTGGTTATAGGCGCAATTGGCTCTGGTTCTTTTTTAGTAAGATCGCAAGATGGGCATTTATAGAGTATTTTTGCTTCTAATTTTTTATCCTCGGCGGCTTTACCGTATAGAACAGGGTAAGGATTGGGACTGTTTTCGTCGTAATGCCCCATCGTGTCAACTCCTTGCATTTCAGAAGTGACTAAATCAGCGGCGCTTATCTGCCAAGGAGCTAAACTAAATTTACTTACATTTTCACCTAGCAAAGCCACTTGTATTTTATCTAAAATTATAGACCTATCTACAAACTTAAGTTGTAAAGTTTTTTGACCAACTGATGTCGAAATATTAAAATTAACAAGAGAGAAATCATTAAACATTCGCACTGGACTACCACCAGCGTCCACGATTTGAATGTCAATGGGATTTGTACAGCTTAAACTACCGAAGCTTGATCTGCCTTGAGGCTTCGTGACAGTATAAACTCCATCTTGATTAATCACGCTGACATTTATTTCAGTCGGCGCAGAAGAACTACCCATTTTTACATCAAACGAGTAAATAAACCCATTGAAGATCGTACCCGGTGGGTTCGCTCCAATAACAATTTCATTAATTCTTTGAAATGCCATTTTTTAACTTTTGCCTACTGATTGAAAAACAAATTATTGTTATTATACAACAAATTATCTTGTTTCTCTATCCTTATTCCAGTGTTTAATAAGCTATTTTTGCTTACTTTGTAGTAATTTAAGGTTTCTATCTGCCTAATCCCGTTTTTCCAAACTTGCTCTGAAAAAACCATTCTACTTCCTGTTTCTGAGAACACAGAGCCTAACCCTGTCTCCCTAGCAAGATTAGACTCTCTCGGCACAAATGTTATATCTCCACTTTCCATGCCATAAAATCCATCCTTTAAAAAGTATATATTTTCATCATCAAATAAGTTTGCGGATTCTTTTACGTAAGAATACTGAGAACCAGAAAGCATTTTGTGCCCATTTAAATAAATATCATAATCATCAAAAGTATCCCCTACTTTAGCGACTAAAACCTCTTGCCCACCAACAAGAACGCTACCATCTCTCTCAGTAATAAAGGTGGAGCCAGCTTCACTGTACCCACTTCTTAGAATGTTTCCGTCAATTTTATCGTAAACGTAAGTATTAGAGCTAACCTCATCTCCAGTCACGTAAGCTCTTTTATTAGCGACATAGTAATTACCATCATGAACCCCAGTAAATTTATTTTCTCCAGAACGCGCATACACCCCATTTTCGAATAAGTTTAGATTTTCGTTATTAAAATCGATACCCAAGTCTATATAGCTCCCCCCAGCAAATAATTTTGGTTTTAAATTTAAATTATTTTTAAATTGATTGTAGAAATATATTTCGTAAACATCTAAATTATCCAGATTTTCATCAAATACAATAGTGTTCCTGTTATAGCCATAAAACAAGCCGCTATCCAAAAACATCTCTGGAGCAACAGAGTATCCAGAAGTATAACTGTTAACCCCGCTTCCGGTTAAATATACGTTGACTTTCCCAGTAAGAGCCCCGCTAACTCCAGACTTACTACATATTTCTACGGTCCCTCCGTTCCTTGATGATATACTGCTACTGCAAACCAATTCGTACCCAGTGATTCCACTTCCTGTTACAATAGTTTGGATTTCTGACCCTGTAACTTGAGGCGTTGTTAGAGTTACTGTTTTCGTATGTTCTGGAACATAGCCAGTAGCAAAAAATAATTTAGCGAAGTCGTTTCTATTAATGTTAATCAACGTGGAATCAAATATCAGCAAATCCCCCATATACCCACTAAACCCAGTATACCCATGACCTTGCTGATAAAAATCGCCCAAATACCAATCGCTTGAGTTCGTGGAGTTAGTTCCGTCCTCATTGAAGGTGTTTAAGGTCGCGAAGTCTTTTGAGTAAATCCTATCGTTAGGAGTATCGTAATAAGTTAAATTAAATACAGAAGAACTTGAGTTCTTGGATACAGAAACTACGTTTTTGTCTGATAGCTCTTTATTTAGGGTAAACGTTTGTTTATTGGAGCTTGTATCTGGATACTCCACGTACAACCTGTTTGACCCGTTTATACCTATATGAAACCCCGAATCAGAAACAGGGCTCTCCATTGAAGATAACAACACTTTACCCAAATCTCTTCTTCCCGAAGAATCTTGGTGGTCGAAATTTAAGAAAACTGTCCAACCGGAAGTTTCTACTTTATTTCCAATCTTTAAAACAGTATCCCTATTGAAATCACCAGAACCACTTATGTTGTTAAAATACTTTCCAGAGCCAAGTAAAACTAGATGCTTATCATCGTAATTTATTTTTCCGTCTTCAATTAAAGATTTAGGGTTTTCGTATTTTTCATTAAGATTAAACGAGCCAGAAAATTCGTTGAAAGAATAAAAGCCAACTAAGCTTCCGGTATTAACAGAAACTCCAGTCATGTATTGAAATAGTACGTCTCTTTCCATTTTACTGATTAGGACTCAAATTATATGTTAATCCATTAATGTCATGATATTTTCCAAATAAAAATTGACTACTAACATTTAGGCTTACATTATATGGCTTCTGCTTGATGGTTGAGTTATACGAAGCAGTTAAAAGCTTTTCGTTTGAGTTTTGACTTTCGCTCACCACATTCATTGAAGTAAGATCATTTTGATTATAAAATTTATTCGCCAAAGTAAAATAAGCGTAATCAATATTAGTATTCATCACGGAAACAGGATCAACGTTATCTACTCCCGCGCCTTGATAATCTATATTTAACGTAACTTGTTCATTTAACCCAGCGCTTGTATCCCAAACAACATAGTGTCCATTTTGATTACAAGATGGCTTTGGTTTGAACTGATTAATAGATGGGGTTATGTCAACCGAGTAAGATAGACTTCTTCCCTCTCCTCCACCAATAGAAATGTTGTTTATTCTCTCGTCTGAAAAAGAACAAGAAACACTAAACTCATTACTGAAATGATTTTTATTTACAGAGAAACTAACGGGAACTTTATGTAATCCAGCTTTGAAATAATTATGCTCTAATATATCATCATTAGAATTTTTTGATGGATGAGTACTCAGTAAATCATAATAGCAGTCATTAGCGATTTTATAAGCATACCCATCTTGCTCTAGCCCTTTTATGAAGAGTTGTGCGGCGATTTGATTCTCCCTTAAAGCGCTACCTCTAGTTTTAATTGAACCGTCCAGAGAAACCGTAGTAACGTTTCTTATCTCGTCAGTTTCGAAACTTACAGTGTAGTCCCAATAAGCCAAAGACATAGGCGCTGTGTTGTTAGCGCTAGTTATCTGACTTATTGAATTATCGTAAAGATTATTATTATCATATGTAGCGGAATATGTTATAGAGTTTTCGCCGCTGTTCTCTGAGTAATTAAAAGATATCGGGCGAGGGTTTAAATCATTTACTTGAGTTTCACCAATGATGTACGTATGGGCATTATCAACGTACCTCATATGACTTTCGCTTGCATATATATCATCCAACCGGATAGACTGACCACCCTTTAGAGTAGCATCATAGGAGACTGTCACAAAATCAGACTCAATTCCAGATTCTATAGACATACTGTGAGTCATTATGGGCTCTAATTGTAAAGCGCCAGTATTATATCCATATGTTTCAGTAGCGCTTACAGTACCCGCTGCCTTATCAATGTTATGAGAATTGGAAAGCAGAACTGGATACGCGGTTTTACCGTCGCCCACTAGGAATGGTTGAGGCATATTAGCCGAGCCAGTTCTGGTTTTCACCCAGTTTTCTGCATGAACGACAGGATTAAGTAGTCCGCCACGGGTACTATAATGCTCATGAAGACCTCTGGCGGACACGTTATGACTGATAGAAGCTGTTCCATCTTCAGAGTCGGAAAAAGACCATGAATCTTCTAGGTCAACCACATGATTTTCAGTTTGATCATCACCGGGATACCCAGACCAGTTATTGATATCGTGGGCATTTAGGCTTATTGTGTAGTCAATTAATCTACTGTAGTTAGACTCAGAAAAAGTAATCGAATCAACCCAAGCATTACTTCTAGAGAAAATTATTTCTCCTTCTTCTTTTATGTGGAAAGGAGCGAAGCTTCTAGAGAACCTATCTCTTAATGCTCTTTGATAATTTATTAATTGCTTAAAGTCGCCAGTGCTATCTCCTGTAATCTGCCCTTGTAGGGATATTTTTGTAGTTGCGCCAATCCTTTTGGCTTGATGTATTGAGTCTTGAGAAACGCTTACAGTCGGTAGAGGTTGGGCAGACACTGGGTAGTCACCAGTCCATAGATAGAAGGCGTCTACTTCTCCATGTCCATAGTAACTTGGACCTACATTAAGGCCGCTAGCAAAATGTATTTCTACTCCACTCCTCATGATGTGTAACCACTCCATGCAGATGGCATTGTTTTAGACATATACGAGCCAGAGCCAGTTATTGAATTCGTTGATAACAAGTTCATGCCATCGCTATAAGATTGTGCGCTTCCTTGAACACCAAGCAGTTTAGAATTCACGGGAACGCTAACAACGCTTGTTCCAGTTGTTGGCGTGGAATTGTAGGTTAATTTATCTAACGTTATATCTACTTTTCTTATATCTTGACGATTTCTTACGGCAGAGAACTGCATTCCGATGTTTGCTTGTATATCTCCTTGTGAATTGAAATTGTAAGTCAATTCATTTATCCAACCATCTTTTAAACTTAAACTTTGATAAGCAGTGTAAGGCAGGTTGCTCAACTCGCTAACTCCTTCTTCTACCACGTAGCTTATTTCATTGTCTATATCGGGAAGGTTAGCTAGATTTGCTAAATCGCTATCATTGGTTCTTCTTTTTACCGCGCTTAGAGTAACCTTTCTTGAGCCTAACTGAGTTTGCTCCATACCACCGTAATGAGTTAATTCGCCTTTGTTCGGTATTAAATAACTATTAGTCATCAAAACAGGCGCTGTGTCACTTACTGAGACATCCAACTTTTTAATTCCAACATTTCTAGAGTCGGCAAGGTTAAGTATTGTAGGGTCACTAGAGAAATTATGAGTATAATTGACGCCACCCCACTGATTAAAGCTATAACTTCTACTAACTAAGTTTAAGTTAGGCTTCTTGTCTGTATTATTGTCAAAGTTGCGAATAGGAGCATCTATTGCTCTCTTCGTCATTAAAAAGCCTTCTTGGTGATTGTAGAGAGTTCCATCTAAGATAAAAGTTGATACCTCAGTGGACAAACCAAAAGAAGACTTATCGTACATATGGCCTAAATGCAGGTGATTCGACCTATCATTGATTTCGGATATTATCCCAGAGTAATACATGAATCCCGTTAGGTGGGGTCTAGAGAATTCCCTAGAGGAGCCGTACACTCCATTACTTAAATGATTTTCAAAATTGTCTTTTATATATTTTTTACTCTGGAACGGGGTTATAGTTCCGTTTTCAGAAATTGTTGTTATACCATCATCTCCAACTGAAATTGATTGACTGTAAGTATGCTTATAGTCATATTCTGGGCCATGCCTCAAGGACGGATTATTGCTGAAGCTTATACTGTAATTTATTGTACCTACGCCACTATCTACTGTTTTGCTAATATTTATTGGTTGATCATTCAAGAAATAGCCACTATAGCCGTTAGGCACTGTGAACCAGCCGTCTTGGATCGCAGTTATGTCTTCGTCTCCTACTTTAGTGCCGTCATCCAACGTAAAGTAATAAGTAAGCTCCTCTGGAGAAGCCACATCACCATCTTGATCACTGCTTGGAGGCATAATCGGGTTGGTTGGCAGAGTCGTAGGCCCAAGACCTAAAGCCCGATAAAAAACTTTATAACATCTACCAAAAGGTGAATTTTCAGCTTGATTTTGAGCCCCCATTACATTTCTGTAAGCTAGTTCTAGCTCTGATACCGATGACGGGTCATGATCATAAACGTTTAATTTAATTTGACCATTTTCAGTTACAGTGACATTACCCATCTCGTCTTGAGCTAATGTATGATTAAAAGAATTGGAATGAAATCCTTCGTCAGCGCCAAGAGTTGTGTACTTCTTAGCAAAATCAAATTTTAAATTTAATAAATCAATTGTTTCTTCGTAGTAAGCTTTTTTCTGAAATTTGTAAGAGTCCGACAAATAGTTCCCAATGAAACTTGCTTCTTCATCTCTTGGGTGTTCAGAAGATGTGTGCTTAGGGGTTGCATCTTGTACATGACTTTTGTAGGCGGTAAACCAATCATTAAACAAAGAATTATTAGGCGTGTCTGTTGAGTATTGAGCCTGTTCGTCATCGTAACCTCGAAAGAGAAAAGGTACTTCTTGTAAAAGATATGGAACTACGCCTCTTATTAATTTCAAAGCATGAAGATCAGAACCATTGTTGTTTCTGTCCCTCATTATCTGAGCAGACCTTTCCAGTGGGTCTTCAGCGCCTCCAGCGTCTACAGTTATATTATCAAAATCTCCAGACACTAACTGAAAAGAAACATTATGAGAAGCATCAAAACCTCCTTGTTCGTTTTTAGACATTGAAATAGTGTCTGAAAAACTTGTTATGTATTTTGATAGCTCGGCGTTACCACTAAACGCTTGCACATAGCCACTATACTGACCGTGGACACCATAATTACCCCTTACTGCAACATAATCATCCCAGAGAGAGCCACTATCGTATACTTCTATATTGACCTCATATTCGTCAATAAGAACGGGATTTGGTCTATTAAAAGCTATTGAAGTTACTCGACCTTTGCCGAAATCAATTCCATTAATCTGGATGTTGTCTTCCCAAAAATCATGACCATTATTAAGGAAGTCGTTGAGCTTAGAGTAAGTTTCGGATACACCATAAGCGTCTGGATTATCTCCGGTATTGAGATAACCCTTCACAGTAAAACTATTAGTCCTATTTAAAACAAAATACTCAGCTTGAATATTGTTCTGATAGCTACATGATAGTAAACTTGCGTTTTCGAAACTTAATCCCATTATTCAACTTATTCCTTTTCCATTATACCTTATTAAGCTGGTTGAGTGCCCCCAGCAGGAGGCGTTGGGCCTCCATTTGTCGGGTTTAGATTAACCCCCACTTCGCCAGCTACTTGCCCCAATCCATCCTGCAAAGCATCGAACTGAGCTCCACCAATCACATTGGTATCTATAGAACCAGCATGAGTAATTGCGTGGTTGATGTCAAGAGTAGCTCCCTTGCTCAACTGAGAAACTAGACCACCTAGAGCACTTACAAACGCTGCAAACTGTTCGTACTGAAGAGCAGTATTTTCAGTGAAAGCACTACTGAGAGACTCGTTCGATTCAGTTAATACAGTTTTCAATGCTTCGATACTTTCTGTTATACCGGAAGTGTCTACTTCTGCTGCTTCTGCTGCAACCGTCTCTGCTGCGGCTTCGACTGCGGCTTCATCTGGGGTTGTTTTCGCGTCCGGTCCTGCTGTTTCTCCCAAGAATGCCGCTCTTATGCTCTCGTTTAATTTTAATATATTTTCGTTTAAACTAAAGATTCCGTCAATCCTCAAAGGTACATCTTTTCCGCCAGCTTGAGGCATACTTTCTATGCTCGTCATCGGCCCACCAGCGCCAACTGTTCTGGCTCCTCCAAGTGGGCTAAATGCGCCCATTTGTTGAGCTATAGACTGACGATAACCAGCGTTAGACATCGCGGAAGACATCGTGTCCCCCATTTGACCACGGGTGACAAATCTCTGAATTGCGCTTTGATTCGTTGCTGCTCCACCTATTCCGCCATAACCAAAAGCACCACCAGAAGCGCCGAGAGATTGACCACGCCTGTGGAAGGTATTTGCAACTTGGTCGCCCATAGATGCTTGCAATGCTTTAACAACAGGCGGTAAATCGCCGCCCATTGCGCCTTGACCAATTCCTGCCTGTGGCCAATTAACAACAAATACAGGGGTGACGCTCTTTTCTTTTCCTAATACGCCCATTGGGTCTTCTTCGCCGTACATGCTCTGGTCTTTACCACCATGATCAGTGCGCCCACGGAACCCAGATAGCACCTTAGCTCTTTGAGCAGCATCAAGTCCATCTACGTCTCTACTTGCTCTTCCTTGATCTTTTGCGGCTACTTCTTGGAAGGCGGCATAAACTTTCGGATCAGCTAAGGTTTCGGCTTTAATGCTCTTGTTTTCTTCTTCTATTTGAGCCTTTCGAGCCATTAACTCATCTCTTCTTTTCTTTACACGATCTAAATTCTCTTCACTATCATCGCTAGCTGCCGATAGCTCTAAGTCCCTCAATTCCTCATTGAGGCCACTTAGTTCTTTGTTATTTTGGGTTATTGTATTGGCAGCGCCAGATTTTCCTCCAGCCGTCATTGCGGCTATTTGCATTTTCTCAAGATCGTCTTTTTTCTGCGTTGCTTCATTTCCGAAACCGTAAGCAGATAGACCTGTTGTTATAGAATCTATAACTTGTTGAACATTATCAGTGCTTATACCTTGAGATTGTAGGTCCGCTTTGCGTTGATTCATCTGATCTAGCCGCTCTAGAAGAGTTACATATTCGGCTGCTGCTGCGTCACCTTGAGTTCCCTGTATTTGTCTAATGTTAGCAAGTCTTGCTGTTTTTCCTGCTTGTAGGTTTTGTAATTCTGCGGTTTCTTCTTTAGTAAGAGACTCCTTACCTCTGAGCTCTTCTATTCTCTTTGTCATGTCATCCAAGACAGAGAATTTGCCACCAGCAGATTGTTCTTTAAATTGCTCAATTCTTTCTTTGCCTACCTTGGCAGTTTCTTGAGCCGTCACTTCTGTAGCTACCGCTGCGCCTAGCTTGTCTAATGCTCCTTGACCGATATCTGCGTCGTTGGTTAAGTCTAAGGCAAGTTGACCAAGGTCTATTCCCATTTTTTTGGTAAACTCTTCAATGTTTATCCCAGCAGCAGATAATGATTTGGCTAGTTCTTCTTCTGCGATTTTAGTTTTCTTGAATTCTATTTGTCGGGCTAGTTCCTTCTCTTTTCCTCTTAACCCGCCAAGAGTTGTGATTCCCATCGCTTGAGCTTTATCAATCTGCCTCATTCCCTTAACTCTATCTTCTGGCCTCATATCTTTATTTGTTTCTAGCCATTTCTTAAGGTCACTAAGCTTCATTTGATTATCGTCGTAATCTGGTCTAGCCAATGTAAACGCACCTTTACCACTTCTTATGTCTGCACTGAGCCCAGTTGACAATCTTCCTACTTCTAATAAATTGGCGAATTGATCTTTCATTCCACCTTCGCCACCCAACTCGGCTTCAGCCCTTTGCCTAGCTCTTTCTCCAGACTCTTTAACTGCTCTTTCTCTTGATCCAGCTAATTCAGCTATTCTGTGCTTCTCTTTTCCTAAGCCGCCAGAGGCTTGTAACATAGTTATAGCTTCATTGCCTTTGCCTTCTCTAGCCGCAGCTTCATTTTGAGCCATAATGTGAGAAGCAATTCCACCGACCACGCTAGAATCTACAGAGCTAGAAGTAACATTCAAGGCTTGTTTTCCGAAGTTCATTATATTTTCGGAACTCTTGCCTATTTGCTCGCCCATCTTTTTGTTTGCGTCAGCCGCGAGTTGCGCTGCGTCAGAGTAAGCGCTAAATGTATCACTTACTATTTTTATGTCAGTAGCAACAGCGGTGATCGGACTAGACATTCCGTTCAGACTTCTAGTGAGAATACCAGCGTTTTTATTCGCATCCTCATAAGCTTGAGCGTATTCATCGAAGTTACCAGTAGCAAGAGCTTCTGTGACCTTGTATGCGTCCCAACCAACTAATGCTGCGTCAACAACAACGGCTGCTTTGCCAGCTACTTTTAAAGCGGTGGTAAGTTTACTTGCTGACTTAGCAGCCGCTTCAGTACCTTTAGCAACGCCCTTGGTGGCTGTTGTAGTTTTTGTGGCAGCTTTAGTTCCAGCTTCGGCAACGTCGTCTACTGCTCCTGCCACATTTGGCTTTTTAGTAACTGGGTCAATTTGCTGACCCCCGTAGCCTTCTATAAATGGTCGATTTATTCTAATTGCTGGTTTTTTAGGCGCTGTGGTAGGCGCGGGTTTGCTGCCAGCTAATCTTCTTTCAATCTTGGGCTTAGACTTGGGCGTTTCAGCAGTAGTCGTTGCTGTCCGCGTTGCATCATCAATTGCCGCTGTTCCTGTTGTGCTAGGAGTTGGTCTTGGGCCTTTTCCTCTAAGATCGTCTATCTTGTCAGCGCCAGCCTTGGGTTTAGTGCTTTTAGGCTCTGGAGTATCTGTTGCTTTAGGGTCTGGAGCGTCTGCGGCGGGCTTTTTCTTTCTTGCTTCTCTTCTTTTTTTATACTCTTCTCTGAAAGTGCCTCTCTTTTGTCCTCTTTCGTCGCCAAACCACACCTTTTCAGAGCCCATCCCACGCATCGCCGCTTGCCGTCCAGCGCCTAGCGCGTCTTTACCAGCTTGAGCTACAAATTTAGTTCCCTTGTAACCAGCGATACCAGCCCCAGTTGCAGTTACTGCTCCAGCAGCCATGTTTCCTGCGGATAAGTCAGATATATTCGGAAGAGCCATGTTGGTGAAGGGAATCTTGACGGCGTTTTCTTGTCTTTCTTTTTCTACTGTTGCTTTGGCTTTTTCAACGTCTTCTTGAGATTGACCAAAGTTCTTGGCCATCATTTCTCTTAGCTTCTGTAATTCTTCGCGTCCCTTTTGGTCGTTAGTATAAATACTACCCGGTTGCACTGCCTTTTCGGCCATTTTATCCATCTTCTGGAATTCGTCTTTGTTCGTAGAAGCTAGAATTGATTTGAGTAATTGGTTTGTATTTGCACCGTTTTTATCGTTCTTAAATACTTTGAAAATATGATCTAGTAATTGTGCGGCTTGCTCGTCTTTGATATTCATCTCAGTTTTAAGAGCTTCCATCATAGCGTCTCGCACACCCTCTTGAGTCAAGTCTCCCTCAAAATCTAGGTTGCCAAAAGCTAAACTTTGCAAATCACCTACGCCCAATTCTCTACCAGCGCTTTCCTCAGCCTTTTGAGAAACAACTCTCATAGCTTCCACCAGACCCTCCATGCTCTTGACTCCGGTGTCGCCAACTTCTCTTTCTCCCATTATGAACTCAGAGGCGGCTTCTCCACGATCAGCCTTAGTCAATCCTCCCATCTCAGTCCAATTCAAAATCCCAAGATTTCCTGCTTGCTCTTGTATTGCTCTAGCAACAAATCCACCTTGATCTAGTTCAGCTTGAGTTTCTGCTCCGCCAAACAATGAGTCTGTCCCAGCGCCAGTTACAAATTGCTGAGTCTGGGTCATTCCTTGGAGAAGGTTTCTGCCACCTTCTCGTGCTACTTCTTTTTCTTGCTCTTCTTTAACCTTTGCGGCGGCGTCTCTTGTGGCTTCAGCTAATTTATCAGTAGCAATTCTTAGTTCGTCCTGCTTACGCATCAAGGCTTTTTGGGCTGGAGTCAAATCTCCGCCTACCTGCATCCGGTCTCCCTTAAATAGGTCTCCTATTTCTCCAGTAGCCGCGTCAACTACTTGTAAACTTTGCAGTTGACCAGCCGTGGTATCTTTAGTGACTGTTCCTATGTCTGTTAGTGATTTTATTGCTGTCGCTAAGTCTGCTTGCTCTTGTTTTTCGTCGTCAGTAAGGGTTCCCGCTTTCTTCTTTTTCTCTAATTCGGCTTCTCGCTTTTGCATTCTCTGGAGTTGGTAAGCAATCTCATCATTAGCATCGATGAGTGTTTGGTCTGCTTTTGCTCCTGTAACGCCAAACCCTTCCATAGTTGTACCTATGGTTTCTCCTATGCGCGTAGAACCTTCTGCTGGAATTTGAATAGTCTTAACTTCAACACCTACAGTGCCAATAGCCTCGTCAGCTTGTTTCATCGCTGCTTGAGAAATGAAATCTGCATCACTTAATCTATTTTGCAGTAGTCCTATTACGGATTCAAGTTGTCTAATGTCATCGGAATCAGTGGCTACTGCCATCTGAGCTTGAGCCTGTTTTAACTGAGCTTTGGTTTGTTCTCTGATAGACTCTTCTATTCCAGCCGCTACAGTGTCTCTGAAGTCTTTGAACTCAGAAGTCATTTGACCGGAATCGTCAACTGTTGGTATGATGCCAGCTATGTCTCTGAGACCTTCGACAAGACCAAGTACTGCTCTGCCCTGTCCAGTGGCTGCTCCTTGTGCTCCCGGTGACGTTGTTTGCGCCGTTAACTGACCTAGCGCTGCTGTAAATGAATCAAACGCAGCATTAAGAGATTGCGGGTCTTTGAATCCTTCAATACCTCCGCCAGCCGTACCCAGCATCTGTTCTTCTTGCTCAACATTAATAGTTGCGGCTTGAATTGCTAACTGTAGCTTCGGTATTTCTAAATCTGTGGATACTTTTGCTCTTTCTGCCGCTACCTTCTCCATTGCCTCTCTTGCTCTTCTTGCAGCATTGGCCATGTCCACTAATCTCTTTCTAAGAATTTGCAAGTCGCCTTGGTTCATTTGGCGAATCGAGTTAGCTAATTCTTCGGTAGCGCCGAAGCCTTGTTTCATGGCGTTAGCCATTTCGCTAGCGCTATTTGCAGATAGCAATCTTTCTGTAGCATCTTTCTCCATCGCTGTAGAAGCTTTGCCCAAACCATTTTGTAGTTTTTCGAAGTCAATGAGTTGACTCAAGTCTCCCGCCGCTCTTTCTAGATTCACTGCACCCTCTTTACCATCGAACTGAGCAACTGGAGAAGCGAATCCGTAGAGATTACTTATACCAGCATTAGCATCCATTCTTTCGGCTGATGAAGCAGCAAACTCTATGGACTTGGTTTTCTTTTGCTCGCCCGCAATGATTTCAGCTACTTTGGCTTGAAGGTCTGCTGGGTCTGTTATCGCTGCTAAGTCAGCGGCGAATTTAGGCGGAACGCTCGCTATTAAATCTTCTAGCTTTTTATTGAGTCTTATGATTTGATCGGCTGGAGTGTTCATGTCTGCCGCAGCAGATTGAAGCTCCGAAAATGCGCTAGCGTATGCAGTGATATTGTTTGAGAGTTCAGTAAACTTTTCTCCAGCTTGGTCTGCTTTTTTCTTAAGGCCAGCAACATCTAATTTGTTAGAAGATATAGCTTTTGCTACGCCGTTAAGAGCAACACCTACGCCAGCTACAATGCCGACAGCCTTGCCCCAAGGACCGGGTAACGTGGAAATAATTCCCGTGGCGGTGTTCACGCCATCGGTCATACCACTTATTCCTTTGTTTAGTGCTGCGCCTTCTTCACCAAAAGAATCGAACATTCCACTAACAGTGCTAATGGCTGAACTCATGAAGAACATTTTTTGTTGAACATCATCACTGGCGTCTGCTTGCTGAGTGAACTTCTTACCTAAAGCACCAAATATACCACCAAGGGAAACGTTTTCTGTTCCTATGCCCTTGCCTTTTCCAGCTATCGCTCTTTCTCTATTTTTATCTTTGGTTTCTCTTTGTATTAAGTCAGTAAAGTCCATTGATGAAGCGTTTTTACCTAATTTATCCAAAGCTTCTTTGACTTGTGCGCTGCTGGCTTCTAAATCTTTTAAGGTAGCTTCGCTTGTTGTTTTACTGATTTGCTTGAGTTTATCTGCGAGCTCTTCTCTGCTGTCGTTTAACTCTTTTATTTTTGCTTCGGCATCCATTGCGGCTTGACTTTGAAGCTTGTCTCCCTCTGGAGTGAATGTAGTGCCTTCGTCTAGTGTTCGTCTGTAATCAGCTATATCTGAATCCATTTGTCTGAGTTGTCTGGAGACTGCTGCTTGAGCGTCTTTTAGCTCGTCTACAGAGATTGTGCCAGCTTCTTGTTTTTGCGCTAGCTTCGCTGGGTCAATTTCAACTCTATCTACTTTCGTTAAGTTTGCTGCTTTTAATTGTTTTTCTGCGTCTGAGATTGCGTCGTTGTAGGTTTCTTGGTTTGCGTTAAATTTATTTACGTGGTTGACTGAAGCTGCAAGAGCGTCCTTAAGTTTTTGTTGCTCGTCTTCCGTCTCGTTCTCAAACTCAGCTACCGTCATGTTATTAGCGCTAGCAGCTATAGCCTTTTGTGCATCATCCGTTAACGAACCAAATTCTTGAAATTTACCTTGTAAGTCTTTAGGTACTAAGCCTTCTATTTTCTTTGTTTCCTGCTCTGCGGCTTGACTTGCTGCGCGTACTGCTGCGCTTAGTCGGTCATATGCTTCCTGCGCTGCGGCAGATTGATCGACATCGTGTTTTTCTTCTATTTTAAAAGCTCCTAGGTCTGTCTTTAGCCTGTCTCCTAGGCTGGTTTTAACATCTGAGTCTTCTCCTAATTTCTTTATGCCGATCTCTGGTGCTCCCGCTGGCGCTGCGCCCTCGAAACCTGTGCTTAGGATATTGAGCGCTGTAGTGCCCGCATCTTTTACATTAGCAGCAATTCTTTTGTTTCTATCTTTTTCTAACTGCAATCCTCTTTGTCTTTCGTCTTCTTGCTGTTGTGCAAGGTCAGCTTGGGCTTGCATTGAAGCAGCTATCTCACTTGTCTTCACAGCCGTAACGTATTGGTTTATGCTTTGATTTTTAGCTTGCTTTAACCCTTCTTGAGCGGCGGTTAGTTGCTGACTTTGAATGTTTTGAAGGCCCATTATCCCGTTACCTAAATCATCTAAATGAGCAACAGCATCACCCATAGAGTCAGCCATTTGAGTAGAGGTTTGGTGTAAGCTTTCGATTCCAGAAACAGCCTCGCTCATAGAGTCAGCCATTTGGCTAGAGGCTTTCTGTAAACCCTCGATTCCAGAAACAGCTTGGCTCATAGAGCTAGTCATTTCTTTAGCTTTATCCAAAGTTCCCTTGAGCGCATTGTTTATCGAAGTTAGTAACGCTGTGTCTACAGAGCCTTCTGGCATGAACTGCCCGCCCTTGTATTCTTTTCCTTGGAATTCTAAGCCGCCCGCTGGTGCTCTATCTGCCGCGAAGTTAGGAATATGTCCTCTAAACGCTCCTTTAGTTTTAGGATCGATTCCAGCTTGTTTGGAAAATTTTATTCCTTGCTTAAGGCTCGTTTCTTGTTTGGTGTTGTAAACACCTAAGCCCATCGGATTTTGTTTCGTCTTAAGCGAGGGATCAGAATCTACTCTGATACTGCTACTCGAAATGCCCGCAGATTTTTCTCTGTTAATCGCATCTCCCAAAGCGCTACTGAAATTAGGAATGTATCCGCGATATAGGTTTCCATCTATATATTTTTGAGCCAACTCAGAAGGAGTGTCTGTCCACTTGTCGAAAGCTTCCAGCGTTTCTCTCATGTTGTTGCGAACAAAGTCCTTGAACTTCATGAGTAGTTCTGGGGTATCCAGAATCATGTCCACTAACTTGCCGCCGCCCTTTTCTGAGGTGGGCTTAGGAATGTTAAGGAAGTTAGGTACTAAACCTTCGCTAGCAGTTATGCCGCCGTAAGTATCTTGCTCTCCGAATTCTCTTAGCTTGATTGAGTTTTTAAATTTATTAAAAAGCTTGGGAGTCTTGGAAACCGCTTCTACAACTTTACCTGCGTTGCTTTGAAGCATCTCAGCAAGCATAACGTGAAGTGATCCGCCGCCCTTTTCACTCGTAGCTTTTGGTATTTTTAAGAAATTAGGAACAAAACCACCATACCTCATTGGTCTTGATGGTCCTCTCATAGGAGCATGACCACGAGGAAGGCTCGATCTATCTATTGCAGGAGCCCTCATTTGATCGGCTGTAACAATGCCGCCTCTCGGCAATGGCTCTCCGCGTGGAATTCCAAGAGCTTCAGAAGCGTCAGCGAACTCTCCTATACCAGCCTTTTGTCTGTCTGCAATTTTTTCAAAATCAGAGAAGAAAGAAGATTCATATTTTCCTTTATTTATAAATCCATGTTCTAGTATCTCTTCTGGTAAAATATTTAAATTCTCGGCAGCTTGATAATGCATCAAAGAATCTGGATCGTAATGTATTTCTTTGTTCTTGAGCTTTAATGCAATAGCTGGTTTTCTTAACGCTGGCGGATTAGAAGGATTAAATTTAACGAAGTTGGGAACGAATCCTTTGCTGTTGAAAGGTACATTAGAATCATCTTGGTGAGGTTTCCCTCCGAAATATCCAGCAGGAAGATTTTCAATAGGAATAGTTTTTAATTCGCTTACGCCCAGACTTTTTCCCAACGCCGCCAAATTCGGTGGGATAGTTCCTGCATCAAATTTACCGTCATTATTATCATCAACCAAACCAACTATATGTTTATTAAATTCTGAAGCGCCGTGTTTTTGTACAATATTATAAACGAAATTGCGAAGATCATTAAGGGATTTAAATTCATAAGGGTCTAAGATTGATGGTAATGTTTCGTTTTTTGGAAGTGAGCTATAAAACTCTCCCTGCGTAATAACGCCTTCACCGCCAGCCTTACCCATTCTATATTTTAATTGGGGAATAATTTCTATAAGCTTAGCCCAAGCACTTCTTTTATCAGCTTGAGTATTTTTAAAATTCTCTTCTATAAGCTCTGCTATCCTTTGTCGCTTTTCATCCTTTATTTCGCTTCTAGAGCCTTCTAATTTTTGAATTTGTTTAAGAAGTTTTTTTTGTTTCTCGCTAGGTTGGCTTGCAGGAAAATCTCTTTCGAGCCCTCGGAACGGGTTGTTGTCGGGAAGTGATGCATATCCAATGCCCGATGGTTCGTTCAACTCTTCGTCGCCGTCACGATTTTTTAGATATTGACCTCTTAATTCTCTTATTTTTTCCGAAAGTTCTTCTTTCTCTTCTCGAAGACTCGCATATTTATCGTCGGGGTTTATCAGTTCATCTCGCGTTCCATATTTGTGTTTATATTCTACATTCTTTAATAGGTTGGGGTTTGTTACTATAGATTCTGAATCTATTGAAGCGCCTTTTTCCCTCGCGAATTTTTGTAACATAGAGAATCTAGCTAAACCAGACCCTCTTGTTACTGATTGGTCAATATTTCTATTATTATAATTCATTATACCATCAAAGAAAGGCGTCAGAAAACCACCTCCTTTATTGTAATCGGCTGAAAGATACCCAGTCTCCTCTGCTGTTTCCGCAGATGCGGATATGATAGTATATGGTATAGTTCGGTTATCGACCCCGCCCCCATATCTAGGAGCTCTCGAACCAAGCCCCATAGCTACGTAATGTTTACCTCTTGGTCCTATTGTTGGATGTTTAACTATTTGTTTATTCTTAAATGCTTTTTTTAACGAACGCGCCACTTCCATCTCTTTATTTGTCGGTAGAGGTGGAAGCCCTCGCTCATCAAGCGTTTCAAAATTAGGTATGTAGCCTTTGCTAGAAACAATATGGTCTGGGCGAGTCCATGAATTGACATCCAAATTATCTTCTAAGCGTTTATTAATTTCATTTCTGATTCCTTTAATATTATCAATAAATCCTTTAACATACGCAGAATCAGCAGGGCCATTTATTTTATTTATATTTTCTCGTTTGTGGTCAGCAAAGAAAGAATTCTTTGCTGCTGTAATTCCCCTCATTTTAGCTAAACCCGCTGCCTTGTTGATTTCGTTAATGTTTAATCTAGGCCATCCCGCTAAGTTTTCCTCACTGTCTTTTGAGCTACCACCCAAATTATCTAATGTTTCATGACGTACTGTGTTATCTTTCCCTTTATAAAACATAGTGTTGGCAGCACTCCATATTGGGAAACCATCCTGTTCTCCTATAGACACGCCTTCTGGCCATGCTTTAGTATTTTCAGATAATCTGGAACTTACATCTCCGTAGCTGTATAAAGTACCTCGATGTAATTCTGTTGGTTTAGAAACTAAGGAAGCTTTAACTATAGCTTCTTTTCTTAGATTGTTATGTTCGGTGTTGTAATCTTCAATTCCTCCAAGGCTACCTTCTAAACCATTACTCAACTCAACAGCTTCGTTTTTAGCTTTCCCTTCTTTCCAGAAAGCTAACGATGCCAAGCCCACGCCACTAAGAACGCCAGTGGCGATGCCAACAGGAGTCTTCGCGGCAGCGAGTGCCACAGCAGCAGCGGGATATGTTTTCGCTGCTTTTGCGATTAATACTGGAAGACCATATGTCATCATTAAAGAACCAGCCAAGGTTTTCAAAGTCTCAAAGAAAGTTTCTTTATTTACATCTTCAGTGGAAATATCTAAAAGCCTTCTATCTACTGTTTCTTTATTTTCTCTGGCATCTTTTATTAAACTATCTATTCTTTTTTGGCTGGGGACATCACTATTGACGAAATTATAAAGACCCTTGTAAGAAGCATCCTGCATTTTCTTTTGAGAGTCTTCTTTGGTTGGGGCTAGGGTTCCATTATTAAGGAAACTATTAATACCATCAATAGATACTCTTGAATCCTCTATTAAATTAGCCCGCATATCTCCAAAACCATATTTAGCTATGCCGTCATCTATTTTTTCTTTTAATTTTATCCAATTTGGATTTGATTCAATTGGCACAGACGGTAACGGTTGAGCAGCAGCAATAGCTTCAAAGTTAGGAATATGTCCGCCGCTCATACCCAAAGCTTTGGTAGAAACATTGTCCCTGTCATAAGACCAAGATATTCTTGGTGATCTGATTTGTCCTTCTGTCGCTGCTTCTCGTACACTCTCCAGTAAAGGAACGCCGCCTTCATTAGCTTTTTTAAATTCTTCTCTGGTTTCTTGTGAAGCGCCTTTACTTCTGGATGTCGAGTCAATCCAAGGAAAAAATTCTCTTTCGTTCTCTACTCCATACCGACCACCAACGTTTTCAGCCTCGCTGTTTACCCCAATTACTTCGACTGGAGAAAGATTTCCGAATTTATGGAGTTGTTCTCCTTTTAAGAAGTTTCCTAGAATTGAAGTCGCATTTACTGGAGTGCCCTCTTGTTGGCGCTGCCATCTTAATACTTTATCCAGATAAAGACCTTCTTCATGGCCTCTTCTCGAATCGATTGCGTCAGCGTAAGCGTAGGTATCTTCCATTCCAATGGTTGATCTTATTCCATTGGGATTACCAATTCCTTTTCCGAAGTCAATTGGTTCGTTCGCTACTAATTCATAGTTTAATTTGCTAGCTAATCTTTGTTCAAATTCCTTACCAGAGCTCTGAGCTTCTTGATCTTTAGCTTTTATATTTTTTAAATCGTCAGCGTGATTTCTAATAACTTGCGGTAAATTATTTACATCTCCGCCACCAAATTTGTCAACCAAAGCCGCAAGTCTGTATCTACCGTATTTGCTTGTCTCGAAGAATCTATCACCTACACCCAAAGCACCCGCAGCGTCATTTAAACTTTTAAATCCAGTTGTTTCTTTTTTCTCATAAAATAAATCCATTTTTTGCTTGGCATCAAGATACTGACCTGCGTCTCTCTTAACGCTTGCGACTTGATCCCTTAAAGTTTTACCCCGCTTTCCGCTCTTTTTGTCTAGTTTTCCTACTATCTTTTCTGGATCAAGGGCAAAGTTCGGAATGAATCCGCCGAAGGCATGTTTGTACGGATCAACGCCAGTTTTATCTATTGATCTTCTCTTGTGAGCTCTACCCTCTGGACTTGTGATGGGCGGATTAACAAATGGTTGTTTGAATGACGGGTGTTTGACTATCTTCTCTTTCGAGTTAGTCATCACCGAGCCAATACCGTCGATGTTCGTTTTGATCGCTTTTGTACTTGAGTTTGCGTAACTTGCGGAAGAAAGCTCCACAGCAGCAGCAATGGAATCTTTTGTGCTTGTGAAATTAGGAACAAAACCAACATTAGCAACACTTGCTGGATCAATTGTAGTAGCACCCGCTGTTGTGGGAGCTATTCTCACTCCTTTAGCCGACATGGCGTAGGCAAATGATTCGACCAAGTCTTTTTGTATTTTTAGCTCTTGAGTATTCTGCTTTAAGCTACTGTAAAGTTTATCGGCTGCTTCCTTGGCGTCTATTTCTCCATTTACTAATTGCCTTAAGAGTTCGGGTTGTTTTTCTAGCTCTCTTGTGACTTGACCTTGTAATTCTATTTGGTCTCTTGTTTGACCACCAATGGCTCCTAATTTTTTTACTCCATCAATTGCGTATCTTGTAAATTCTCTAAAGGTATTAAATAGAATCTTAATTCCAATAATAATACCACCAGTTCCAAGGAACTTTCCTACTCCCTTAAATATTCCAGAAACAATCTTGTTGCCTAAGCTTCTTGAGTCGTCTTCTATGTTCTTCTCTGCTCTATCTAAAGAAAATTCTCCAATAACGGCATTGATTCCAGTACTGACGTTTTTGGTTAGTGGCCCAAGTATGGCTTTACCAGCTTGAGCGCCAAACTTAGTGAAGTTTTGAACTACTTGGTTTAAGCTTGCAGAAACAGTTTTGTTTAGCTCTTCGTTTCTTCTAATAGCTTCATCTGTAGCGTTGTTAGAAATATTTAGAGCATTGTTGTAAAGTGAAAACTCTTTACCCAAGTCTCGCAAAGAGGCTTTGAGTACGTTTACTTGGAATACGCCACCAATTAACTCAGCGATCTGAGCTTGTTGAGATTGAGCAAGTAAATCGTAGGTTTGAGCTAGTTCTTTTAAGATTGTCAAGGCGGGCCTAATCTTACCGCCTAAGTCTTGAGTTCTGATTCCCAATTCTTCTAACTGTTTTAGAACTCGCGGTCTTTGGATTCTAGTAAAGATAGTTTTAAACGAGTTACCAATAACAGCACCGCCACGAGCAGTTATCTGTTGAGCAGCGGTTACAATCGCTATCAACTGATCAAGGCTAACTCCAGCTTCTTGAGCGCTACTGCCAACACGCGATACAGCAGCAGCTAAGTCGTCAGAACCTACGGCAAACGCTGCGTCAACAGCAGCTAGCTTACTCACGTACTCAGTAGAATCAATCGCTGCCCTTGAGAAAGAGTTCAAAGCTGCGGTAACAGCTTGTACCGCTTCAGCCGCGTCCATGCCCGTCAACCTAACCAGAATCAAAGCGTCTCTGGTTCTTTTTAAAGTCTCTTCAGCACTTAAACCTTGACGAGCTAGCTCGGTAGCAGCAACCGCTACTTCATCAAAGCCTTGAGCAGTTTCGCTAGCTACGCCAAACAAAGAATTGCCAAACTTAGCCAAAGACTTTTCGCTTGCGCCAAAGAGAACATTGATGTCAGCCAGCTTCTTCTCGACGTTAACCATCGAACTGAAAACGGCTTGGAACCCTTTCTGAACAACAAGCAATACACCAGCAGAAGCGGCAAATGCTAAAACACGAGCATTAGAAGCGTCAAGGGCTCGGTCGAATTCTCCTAGTTGACCAGTGATTCTTCCGAGCGGTTGAGAAAAGTTCTTATCGTTCATCTCGAACGAAGCAGACCTAGAGGCACGACTAATATCCTTATTTAGTCGCCTTACTAACGGTCTAGTATCGCCGTCAATCGATAATACAATATCCCTAGCCATATCCCTTGCTCTTTATTACACTTTTTAAGGCTAGATTTCTCCATGAATCTTCAACATATCATTAAAATCTAAAACTTTGTTTTCTCTGCCTTTTTGCATCTTTTTCACCTCGTCATTCAAGGTAACGGCCTCCTCTTCCTTATTACCCCTAGCTGATTCCATCATGGTTTCCATCTCATGCTTGGATGCCCCAACCAAGGTTTGACCCGTCTTATTTTTCGTGTTTTCAGAGTACTCAGTTTTACCGCTGGCTTGACCTTCGTACCAATCAACAATTTCATCCAAGGAAGTAAGAACAGATGGAGGAGTTTTACCTTTTTCAAGTACGTTTTTGTACTTTAATCCATGGTTAAATATATCAATTTGGTAATTAGTGAGTCGAACCACGGGTTTACCGTAGAAATTCATAACATTCGATTCAGCAATCAAAAAAGCATTAAGAAAAAAGCCCGTCGCTGCTATCTTTTTTAAGTTTCTTTGAGTAAAATCGTTCAGAATAGAATTATTACTCAATAACAATGTATTGAGTTCTGAATCGTCCATGAGATCGAAAGTTTCGTTATCGAAAAGAAGCTCTTCGAATTCTTTATCTTTAAAAAGAGTAAACCTTAAAATTTCTAAATTAGATTTTTTACCAGAGTACTTTTCTGCTGTATACCCTATTAGTTCTTCTCTTTCTGAAGTTAATTCGAGCAAGTCTTTTTCTAAGGCTTCTTTTTGCTTTCTTGTGTGTTGAATCTGTCTAGCAATAATTAATTTGCTAATAATTATCTCTTTATCTTCGATTTCTTTTTTTAAAATATTTATAAGGTCTTCTTGTTTCTGAGTCCAAAGAGATTGATCTATTAAGTCTTTTAACTTTTCTTTTTCGGTAGGTAAGCCTTTTTCGATAGCTTTATTCTTCTCGTCGTCTTCGAATTGCTCTAAGTATCCAAAATCTGTTTGGGATACGTGTTTTATGAATACTTCTTTGCCGTTATGAGAGAAGGAAGAATAGCCATCAATTATGTCACTATACAATTTAGTATAGAGACTTTCGTCTTCTTTGGCTTGTTCCACTGTTTACCTCTTCGTTAAATTACGAAGAAGATTCTTCGGAAGGTGGTGTTTCCGTCTTTTTCTTTCTGCCTCTTTTAGCCTTGGTCTTTGCTTTTTTGGCAGGAGCCTCTTCCTTGGTTTCCTCTTCTGATTTTTCTTCAGTTTTGGTTTCTTCTGGCTCTGACTCTTCTTTCTTTTCAGCCTCCTCAGAACCCTCGGAATCGGTCTTTTCTTCGCCCAAACTTTCCTCAAAGTTGTCACGAGAGAACATGTTTGCGACCTCGTCAAACTGATCTTGACTATTAACTCCATTCAAGTACCAAAAGGTAACAAAATAAGCATACTTTTTAACCACCTCAGTCCAGAAAGGGTCATTCTTTTCTTCGAGTCTATCGTATTCCTCGATTCTTTTATCGTAGTCTCCGTCTCCGAACACTGGCTCATAATTGCCGTTTTCGTCTTGATCATAATAAGCAGTATGCAGAACCCACCACATAATTGTCTGGTTTTGAGCTCTCTTTTCGGCGGTTTGATCAAAGAGGTTGTTTTGAGCTAGCTCATACTCTTGGATTTTGGATTGAGTAGATTGAATATTAGCTACACATTCAGCAGCTTTTTTACTGCGGTACTCTTCGTCCTCATTGTCTAGATTAAGCCTTAGTTTTTCTAACTCTTCCTGTTCTTTAAGGAGTTTGTAGTAAAGCTCGGCGTATTCTTTCCTTTCCCTGTTTTCATCTTTTTCTTCCATTGCATTTTGGAATTTCTTAACGATGAAAGCCTTTGTTAAAAGGCCAGCCTTAATACCTTCGCCAAGTTTTACCGCGTAAAACAACTCTCCGTCTTCATAGAGCCTTCTGTTTGGTTTACGAATTACCAGCTTTACGGGCTTTTTTTCAGACTTTGTTTTGGTGACGGTTACTTCCTCACCTTCGTCATTTTTGGATTTTTCTTCGTACTTTGAAGTGATGTTTCGAATAACATCGAATTTATACAGAGTATTCATTTATAGAATTTGTCCTTTTACCTTAAAGTTACCACCCGTTTTTTCTTCTATTTTAACGGCTTTAGTAAATTTTAATAAATTAAGTTTATCAGATTGTAATGTGATGTCAATGAGTTCAAAATTTTTATCTAAGTCTCTCAAGGTATCATTTCCAGCGTCTAGTATCTTTTTCCTTATCGATTGTTTTTTGTCTTTATTAAGGTAATCCAAGTTGCTGATATCTATACCATGAACGTCCTTAACGTTCTTTATCAAGGACTCTTGTTCTTGAATCATATCGTCCACAACAGTAAATAAACTTTTATAAAGTTTAATTACATTGCGATGAAGCTGAAATTGAACGTATGTTTTTACGTCCTTCTTGTTTTCGTCTGGCATACCTTTTCCCTTAAAAAAGGTATACTACAAATATAAAAATAAATCAAATAAAAACCCCCCTCTTACGAGGGGGGTTTAAGTACTCTATCAATTTAGGAGGAACTGATTTATGCTCCGTTATCGAGCAATTTACCGTTCGCTACTCTAATACCATTAACTTGGTCAGTAGGTCCACCGATTTGCGTCGAGAAGGACAAGTCAACCGACTTACTGTCTCCAATCGAGGAGGAGAAGGATTGACTATCCAATTTTGCGCCATGAATCGCGTAGTACATACCGATGTTGCCCTTATTGTCGTCATGCGTCAAACTAGTCGCAGTCGCAGCAACTCCAGCCGAATTTGGCTTGTGGCAGAGAACCGCTAAGTTAGCTTTATTCGAGTCATCTTCCAAGAAGCCATGAACACCGAAGATCGGGTTACGGGCATCAGAAGTAGCAACGTCAGTACTGGAACTTGAGTAAACGCCAACAACAGCAGACAAATCAAGAGTCGCAGTAGCTGGGAACTCAATTACCTTAGCAAAGGCGAACTTACTTCCGAGACGCTGTAAGTCTTCACGACCTAGGTCAAACGAGAAGCTGAAGTTCTGAACCTTCATATCTCCAAACGCATGACCAGAAACAATGTCATTGTAGTTGCTGATACTACCAGCAACAGCATTGTGCAAGCTAATGTCACCATGACGAAGAGCAGCAGGTTGATCCGCAGCACCCGTGGTAGTTCCGAAACGCTCGTTTGGAATCTCGATATTTGCAGACGAGTATTGAGAAAGTGTTCCGTTCTCTACGTTTACAGTCGGGTTAGTTACCGTATTCGGGTTAGAGTCGAACAGCATGTTCAAGGCTTCTACGTTAACGGAAGCACTCAAGAACTCACCAACAGAACCTTCGGCACTGTAAGAAGTCAAGAAGCAGTTACCGAGAGCGATGACACCAATATCACCAGCAACCTCAGAAGTTCCGTCTGCATCGCCACCAGATACAACATTAACTGCGTCACCATCGGAACCGCCCGCGAGCGTACCAACGTCATCGAAGTCGATGTTCGCATCTTTACCTTCTGGGGCAGTAAATACGTAGTAACTCTTTGTGTCTGCTTTACCATCAATAATGCTGGTAACAGCACTGATACCAGTGCCGAGTCTCAATCCGATACCGGATTCCTCGCCACCAGTTGTGGGGTAGTAGTTGAAGTCCAAGCTAACAGATGGCTGCTCAACAATAACTCTGTCAATAGCAGCCAACTGACCGAATTGGTTAACATCGGTTCTGGTTACTTCAAAACTGTAATTGATACTTTGCACACGGTGAATCTGGGTAACTTCACCAGCGGCTAAGTTGCCGTTAGTAGAGCCAGATGGAGCCACATGCAAGTTTTCACTTTGATAAAATACTCTTTTTCTTGTATTAGCCATAGTTTTAACTCCTGTCTATGTAGTTATTATTACATTAATTTAAGTTTATTGAGAAATTATTTCTATAAAAAATAAAAAAAAA
>CEUI01002715.1_pt1 | contig 56047 bp, 48 predicted proteins | sample 531411 | NCBI WGS metagenome assembly CEUI01 (sample SAMEA2622841, study PRJEB7988) | marine metagenome | isolation source: saline water (ENVO:00002010), including
GAGGGATTAGAGACCCATTCGGGCTTTATCGTTTTCTTTGCGGCAGACCCATCGGCTTCCCAGCTTACGGGATAAAGGACTTGAGGATCAAGAATAGTCAAATTAACGGGTTGAAATTTTTCAATGCACCGCTTGAGAAAGATAGGCCCCGTAGCCACCTCCGTGGAATTTTCATTCCCACTTGTGTCGTACCGAGATGAAGCCAGCTCTTTGGCGCACTGCAGCCAAAATTCTTCCCCCGGCACTGAATACTTGAAGGCATTGGGAATATCATTGTCGAAAATGCCCCCGCTATCGGCGCAGCTCATATGCTGCCTGCCCAAAATCATAGTGTGACCAGCCACTAAATCATCCATGTTTTTGAGACATTGAAAATCCAGATCAGCATAAATGCCACCATATTTATGCATATAAAAATAGCGAGCCATATCAGCCCTATTTATGTCCTTGGAGTAGCTGTTGTAAAGCTCTAGAAACTCGGGATAATGGTCCCGAATTAATTTAAAATTATCTAAATTGGTCCAGAGCTTGTATTCCCAGTCTGGGTTTTTGGTTTTCCACGACGCTATCCACCGTTTATTATATACATGATATGGAATATTGGCGGTTTTCCATGATTGATGAACGATGCGCGAAATCATGATCAAAAGGAATAATTGAAACGCTTGATTAATACGCGTTCTGTGTCGGCGATAAGCTGACGGGTAGATTCAGAATAATATTCCCTATAGGGACGACGCGGGGAAGAATTAAACCGCTTGGAGGGGAGCTGGAGGGAAAGATTAAATTTGGAATTTAAATCCCCCACAACAGATTCCAAACCATCCTCCAAACGATAAACCTTAACTATAGAGGGAGGAGGGTTCTCTATATCCAACCGTTCTATCTCCTCAAAAGTATAAGAGAAATTAAAAAAGTATTTAGATTGATACCCGACCGAATCGAGATCGCGGAATCCCTCTATGGGAAAAGAGCACAGGAATTTGCAGAAATCGTCAAAGGAGAAATTGTTGGCTTCCCAAACGTATCCATGCTCTTTTTGCGACCGACCGTACTCATATTGGGAAACATAATAGTCCCATGGGTTCCGCACCAAGAAAAAATGATATTTTTTTAAAGAGGTTAAAAACTCAAGGGCTGTATTATGATGGGAAATAACCTTCCCGTCCAGATCCGAACCAGCTGCATCAAAAGCCGACTGAAGGCTGCCGCCCCCAGCCTTAGGCAAATGGGAAAATAGAAAGGCTTTACTGAAATAAGCCACAACACTTAACTAAATATATAATGTCCCCAGCTCTGTCCCCGAGACATGGCGGCATGAGGGGGATGAGGATAATCTTCGCTCCCGAGCTCTTTAATCTGTCCTTGAGCGCGCAGTTCACCCCATGCTTTATTCGGGCCCTCGTTCCATTGACGTATAGGAGGGGTACTGCGAGTGTCGTCCAAAATTACCACTGTATCAGGTGTGGACAACCTTCGACAATTAACCAAATCCGCCATAGCGATATCGTAATCATGACCTCCATCTATAAAGATAAAGTCGAATTTCACGCAGGGATTTTCTTTATAGAACTTGGGAACCGTTGAGCGGCTGTCACCCAAAATAAGGCGGTGGCGAAAGGGGTAAGAGTTATCTATAAAATTTTTACCTAGAGAAACATAGTCGTGATTGCCTAAATCAAAACTAATTAAATTAAGAAATTTATTAGATTTTAAAAAAAGTTCTGCTGAATGGCCCCCGTTAAAGCCGATTTCCATGGCCAGATTGATGGAGGTAGAAGAGCAAAGTGAGCGCAGCGAAGCGCATTGCTCGGGAACTTGAGAGGAGTGACCCTCAAAAGAGATAGTAGATTCCAAGGACTTGTAGTAAAGGTCCAGATTCATAATGAATTAAGCATTTCCCTGTAGGCAGAGAGAGTATTCTGGTTGTAGGGGCTGAACCGATTAAGAAAGCGCTGCGCGTCGCCCTTGTATTGAGGGAGCTGATTGCTATGATTGAGAATGGCGTTCTTTAGTTGCAGGGCGCCTGCCTTTACGTCATAGTCCGGATAATAATAGCCTACATCTTGAAGAGTGGGCGAGTTGTGGATAAGTGGGAGGCCAAGGTACAGGGCTTCGAAATACAAATAGTTAAGATCGTTAGAGGATTGATGGGAAATTATAGTCGTGCCCCATTTGGAAAGAGCGGTAAGGGAACCCCATCTGTTGTTAAAATAGCAAATATTGGGCTGCTTTTTCACTAAAGAAGAACGGTTCATGAGTTTTTCGAAATAAGGCTTTCCTCGCAGCTTTTCGCAACAAAAAACGTTGACGCTTTGAAGCATAGATGGATGTAGTTGTTCCGAGCGCTCGCAGATGGACAGAGGTATTATGCAGTTTTTTACATGAGTAATATTGGGCTCAAAAACACACACTCTCGCCACCTCCTCAGGTTTGTAAAAGGGGTTGAGATTCTGCTTCTTTAGGTCAGATATTTTTTCTTGAACAAAAAAGGAGTCCCAGATATAGGGGGCAATCTTGAGTCTGTCACACTTATAATAAGTCTTTAAATATTCGCTCGCAAAGGAATGCTGAGGGGAGATCCATATCTCGTGAAGTAAAAAAGGAGTCTTTAAGGGTTCTTTCCGTGAGGGTGGGGAAGATATTGCATAATGAATATCATCCATCATTTTATTGCCGTAATGAATTAGGACCACTTTAAGATTGGGGTTCCGATCTAATAGACGTTGATACATGTCGGGAAGCAAGTCAAACCCGCAAATCAATAAAACGTCCAATTTTACCTCAGGATCTTCCAAAAGGTCGTTCAATAAAATAGCGTTATGCTTTTTATTAAGAATTTGAGATTGGGATGAATGCGTAATATAAAGACATTCGGTATCCGGCAGGCGATTAAGAAGGCTGTACAGGAAAACAATGTTTTGCTGGAGGCCATTGGCCCAAAAGCTTTTTGATAGATCTAGGGTTAGGCCAACTTTCATTTTAACAGTTCAGTGTAACTGCGTTTGACCTCAGGATTTTCGGGAGAATAGCGCCACAGAACCTCTTTTGCGGACGATTTATATTCATCCAGACGAGAATCGTGGTGGGTAAGCGCATAACGCAATTGAGCTGACCCTTGCTCAAGAGAATAATCGGGGTAGTAGTATCCAGCCTCCTTTATAAATTCAGAGTTATGTACCAAAGGTATATTGTAATAAAGGGCTTCGAGGTAAGTATAGTTCAGGGCATTTAATAACTGATGCGAAACTATAACATTAGATTGCTGGGAAAATATTTTACTCACCTTGACTCGAGGAAGGTATTCGATTTTACCTTCTTTTTGAAGATCTAGATTCCACATTAAAGAGCGGAAATACTTTTTTGAGGTAAACTTTGCCGAGCAATAAACCCGAAGACGCTCAAAAGAGGATGGATCGGCCCGAAAGGCCGATTCGCATATATATATAGAGGGAAGGCAATTTTTGGTCAAGTTGAGATTGGGCTCAAGAATTCCCAGCCTCTTAGGTGCGGAGGGGTCATATTGGCTGGTAAGGCCCCCTTTGTTCCAAATTTTTTCATGAATATCCATATATGTAGGAGCCCAAATATAGGGCAAGATGAAAACCTTGGGGTTGTTGTAGTAAATTTTAAAATATTCAACTGAAAATTCGTAATGGGGAGAGGTCCAAATCTCATCCACTTCATGAGGGGGAAGGGATACGCTATCATTCCACCCGCAGCGCTCTATATCGGCTAAGATGCGATTGCCGTAATGAATGTGGACGTGACGCAAGGAAGGGTTTCTTTTTTTAAGTTTGTCCACCCCTCCGGCAGGGAGACACCAGCCAGCCTGAAGCAGCATATCAATAGGAGGAAGCTGATCCAATTCTTTATCCAGCACCATCCGAAGGTGATCGGGGGAATCTTTAAGATCGCTGCGTTTTTGATTCAGGAGCAAAAAAACATTATGGCCTAAATCCTCGAAGAGCTCGGCTAGAAAAACGATGTTCTGATTAAGCCCATTAGTGAATAAGCCAAGCTTAAATCCTGCTGTAAGAACAATGTTCATTAAACAATAAATACACCGGCTTAAGCGTCTTTATTTATTATAATATCAAGAAAATGACCTGTTTCGGAAATAGTATCCGTAAAGGTAAGGTTAAAGCCAGTGGTATTCACATTATAAGTAGAATAACCGTAAAAGAAATCAGACTCCACACTAAAGCGCATGGTCCCTACGACTTGCGGTGGAGATCCATACGAATGAGAATTTCCGATGGCGCTATAAGAAATACCGGTGGCCGATATTCCGCTCGGAATGGCTACAGAAGTAGAAAAATTTCCGCTGAGAATAGCTTCCCCGCCACGCGACTCTCCGAGGGTGCATATTTTAGCCCAATCAAGAGTGTTGTTTTCTCCGGTTTTTTCGTATAAAAAATTATTGCTAGAATCGAGATATTGACTACCTACAATACCCGCCGCCTTAGAGCTTCCAGACGGGGGGCCAGTATCCGTAATAAGGGGCTTTCGAATCCCCAAATTGGCATTGACAAAATCTTCGAAAGCGCCCATTACGGTTGAGAGAGTACGAATTTAGCGGGATTCGCAACAGACGTATTAGCTGCACGATTAAGCTTATCTAGGTTGAAAACATAGTCGCCCGTAGCGTTTGTCACCCCGGCACTGTTACAAACAGTAAATTTATTATCTACGTCATACGTATTGTCTAGGGAAATGCCGTCAGCATAAGATTGGTAGGTGTAAATTGTTCCTCCGCTGGGCCCCGGACCACCTTCACTGATATTCTCAAAAACAATAGTGGAAGGCCCCAAGGCCATTGTTCCAATAGGTGCCAAACCAGCCCCTAAAGATACGGGCGAAGCAGAAGTAACTCGCTCCGCAAAACCGGATAGAACATACTGAGGATTAGTGCCAATAACAGTAGTTTCGCGCCCCGCCAGATTCCTTCCGCTCACAGCAAACGTGAAAGATCCCTTGGTGTCAGCTTCAGTTACCCCAAGACGATAGTTATTGGAGTTAGTTCCCACTCCCGAAGCTAAGATAGTAAGCGTGGAGGGAATAGTTTGAGCCGCATCTAGGGCTAAAGAGGGAATTTCCGAGAAAAGCTGATTACTTACTAGATTAAAATTATCCGTCACCGTAGTTCCGGATTCAGAAGCAATGGAACCAGCAAGATTGGAAATGGTAAAGGAGAGAGAAGCGTTCGCTATCTGAACTACTTCCGAAGAAAGAACTACTCGGCCATTACTGGTTTTAGTAGCGGTAATTCTAAAATTATCAGAGCTAATGTTGTAACTCCCCGCAGCACGAGAAACCGTTTTAGAAGTTTCATAGGTGGTAGTATTGGAAATAGATAAGTCGGAATTGGGACTACTATATACTACCGAGTCAAAATTCGAGATAGTATTCGCGACAGTGGCCGACTCCGCATCCTTTAGAGCTTCTTGAGACGCAGGATACGAAATAGAACCAATGCTAATAAGGGGATAGACGCTGTTGTTAACTGTGGCCGAAGCAGCAGAACTTACCTCGTCACCAATCGTGCCGAAATTATTGCGCGGCTTCATGGTGACGCCCTGAGCGCCATCACGAGCAGAAGAGCTGGTAACGGTAACAGGCACGGTATATTTAAAGCTTCCGTCGGCTAAAGTGGAGTAGGAATAAGTTGAATAATTTTGCTGAGTTCCGTTCGAAACCCCATCTGCAGTTACATAAAGAGTGATGTTATTGCCGGCCACTCCATTTCCATTTACATAAACCTCAGCATCAACCGTATCCCCCCCTTTGATTTCCGTAGAGCCTACGATATTGGGAGAACTCGCGCTAGAAGCAGTAGAGGCTAAATCTATGCCGGTTATGACGGGGCCGTTAGCAATTTTAATTTTTACATTATCGGTATCCGTAGCTCCATTACCAGTCCGAGAAACATAAATCTCTAAATTGTCTGAATTATTATAAATGCCCGTAACATAAGAAACGGTTTTAGGGTTTTGATATGTCCCGCTGGCAGCCACAGAGATTTGGTCGCTGCCGGAGTAAGAGATGTAATCTACCCCATCCGTCCAATTGGAAATCGTATTGGCAAAAGTGGTTGATTCCCCAGATCGCAAGCCGTCAGTACGGCCATTATAACTCGTGGGATCACTCGCACTGATAGAAGGATAAACTTGATCCAAGCTGATGGTAGTGGACGAGGCCTTATCGTCGCCGGCTGTACCGAAATTATTTTGCGCCACGACTGAAATGCCTTGGGAGGAACTTCGAGCATCAGTTATTACTATAGGAATAGTAGCAGTATGATTGCCGTCTCCCGTATTAGTTAAAGAATAAGAAGTGTAGGGAATGCCGTCCGATATGCCGGAATTATAAACTTTTATACCCGTAACATCCGCAGTATTAAACGTAGCATAAATATCTATAGAGTCGCCACCCTTAAGGTCCGTAGTCCCTAAATTAGTCCCAGCTTTGGGGGTTGCTCCGGTAATGGAGGGAATGATAACCCATAAGGGGGTAGGGCCGGCCCCGGCTTCTTGAAGGGAAATAGTAGAAGAATGACCATTAGCTGTTCCCGTAATGACTGTAGTTCCAGCAAGATCAAGGCCCGAAATATAACCCTCAAAGCGCCGAGTATAGGCCCCTAATTCTGTAATATTACCCGTAGGAATCGATTGGCCGTTTATAGAGGCAGATCCCATGTACGAATCATCGGGACCATCCCATCGCATGTAAAGAGTTATGTCAGAAGCTGAGTCTACATCAATACCCGAGAGATAAGTCGAAGCCGTAGGGGTAGAATAGTAAGTCTTTTCTATAATGCCAGCATTATTTAAGGCATTGGAGAAAAACGAAAACGGAGAAGTGGAGGTTGATCCAGTAGAACTGATAGTTAAACTTTGGGGGGTGCCCGAGATTTGAATGTTATTTCCCGGAATAAGGGATTTTACCTTTATATCATGCCCTTCCAACCCACTAACGATACCACTACCCGTTCCAATATTGGTAGCCGTCGTAGCCTCACCCGTAATACTTGAGTGAATGGTGAGACTATTGGAATCCCCAGAAATCTGAATATTATCGCCCGGGATAAGGGACTTGACCTTGAGGTCGTAATTCTCCAAACCACTAATCAACCCACTACCCGTTCCAATATTACTGGCAGTAGTAGCTTCCCCCGTAATATTCGAATGGATGGTAAGAGCGCTGGCGTCGCCACTAATATGAATGTTCCGTCCGGGGATAAGGGACTTAACCCTAATATCTAAATCGGCAATACCACTAATTAGACCACTGCCCGTTCCGATATTGCTAGCGGTAGTACTTTCCCCGGTAATATCGGCCAGCAGGCCGCTTTTGGTGATTTTAACTACCTTCCGGCTGTCCACATTGGGATTAACTTCCGCAATGAGAATATCGCTAGACGCAATAGTAGCAACTCCAGAGAGTTGATCTGGACGAACGCTAGCCATTAGTCATCCGGAGAAATAGTTCCACCGCCCGTTTCAATCTTACCGGGATCGATGTAACTAACCAGCGCATCATTTCTCTCATTGGCTAAAGCTTCACCATTCTCCGTCACAATTTCTATATTGTCTCTAACAAAAAAACCTGCAGCTCCCGCCGAACCCCCTTGAGGAGGAGGACCGCTAATCGCACCCCCTTGCGAGGGCTGAGGGGAAATCGTAGATCCCCCTTCCAAGTCTTTAGAGATGCCCATCTACTTTAAGAAGTTGGATCGCCGCTAATACGAATTCCAACATCCAGATTGACGGTTAATGTACCTTCAAGAAGCGTGTAGACCAAAGTTTCATCGGCTTTTTTTACGCAATTAATTCCATAATAGTACGTTCCTCCGAGCAACACCTTAGTATCATCATGAAGCAAAACTATTGAACACTTCCCCGCTGCGGCATCGGTAATAGTAATACCGCCCGTAGAACCAGTAGGAGGATCATCGGTATTTTTCCTAATGACCGCCTTCGAGTCGGGATCGGTCAATTTTTTCTTGACAGTAAAAAAAGTACGATACTCATCCAAATCAATAGCGGCTCCTCCTAGCGTAAGCGCTACCGAAAAAGAGGCCGCATCCCCTCGGTAAAGAGCAAGTTCATTCGCCATGATCATTCCTCCTTTCGTCTGCCGGAGGCGGGGGAGGAGGGGTTAGCTCCTTGATGATATATTCGGCCCCTCGGCGCATTAACTCCGAAAGAGTATACCCAGTCTCTTTCGACAGCTTTTTAAGGGCCGCTTTCTGGTTCTCGTGAAGCCAGAATTCTATCTTGTCCTTGTTGTCTTTCATGAAAAAATATTGAACACGTATATGTTATATACATGTATTATCCCTTAAAAGAGAACAAAAATCAACAAAAATTTTATTGACAGCTCTCGCACGCTTCGCCATTAGCGGCGGCAAGAAGGCTACAAGAAGATTCCGAAGGCTCGGAGGGAGATGACTCCATGGACTTTTCCACTTGTGTGGCAGCCCGATTTCTCAGATAATAAGTTGTTTTTAATCCAGCTTCCCAGCAAGCCATGTAAATGTCATTCAAGTATTTTAAAGAAGTGCCTTTGTTATATAAGTTAAAGCTAATTGATTGGTCCATCCACTTCTGTCGGGCGGCATTGCATTCTATAAGCTTAAACATGTCTCGATCAAAGGCAGTCTTGTATTTTTCTTTTATCCAGTCTGGAATATCTCCATTAAGTCGGGAGAGATCGCCGTCTACGCTTTTGACTAAAAGAGCGGCTTCTTCATTCCATAGATCAAGTTTTTTCATATCATTTACAAAATGCTCATTGGTGACATAAAAATTGCCGCTTTTATTTTCATAAACAAAAAGAACGGAAAAATTGGGCTCTATGCTTTGTTCGACTCCATTAATGTATCCAATGGTAGCGGTAGGCGCAATAGCCATGACATTAGAATTCCGCATCCCATGTTCGGCGACATGTGAGCGAATGTTTTCCTGAGCAGCGTAAGAAGACTCAGGCTTGTTGCCACGGTACTTCATGAGAAGGTTCCAGCTGTCGATGGGAAAAATGCCTTGATCCCATAAGGAGCCAAAATAGCTTTCATATCGACCGCGCTCTTTAGCTAATTGAGAAGATGCGTAAATAGCTTGATTGCTGTAATATTCAAAAATTTGATCGTTGAGAGAAACAGCTTCGTCACTGTCAAAGGGGATGTTGAGAAGATGGAGAACATCATGCATCCCCATCAGTCCCAACCCAACGGGACGATGGCGTAAATTTGAATTGGCGGCTTCGGCGGTAGGATAAAAATTCAAGTCTATAACATTGTCGAGCATACGCATCGCTATTTGGATGGTTTCCCCGAGCGAAGTAAAGTCCAAGGCGCGCTTCGATAGAGAGCCGTCCTTTTTGTATACTTCATTTAGATGGCTAACTAAATTTAGGGAACCCAAATTGCAGACGGCAGTTTCACCAACTTCTAATTTTTCCCCCGACTTATATTGAGAGGGTTTTGTGTGGAGTGTGATTTCCGTGCAGAGGTTTGAGCTATGAACAATGCCTTCATGTTGGTTGGTGTAGCGAATATTGCACGGATCTTTAAAGGTGTTCCACGGGTGGGAGGTTTCAAAGAGAACTTTCAGCATTTTCTTCCACAGGTCTTTAGCTGCAGTAACCCGAAAACTTTTGATTTCACCAGCTTCTGCTTTTTTGCAGTACGCCTCGTATTTTTTATCAAAATCTTTACCAAAAGAGTCGTGAAGATCGGGACACTCATGTGGGTCAAAAAAATACCAATTCTCCTCGGCCCTAACCCTTCTCATAAAAATATCCGGTATCCATGAGGCGGTATTTAAGTCATGACAACGCAGTCTTTCGTCGCCGGTATTCCGTCTTAAATTAAGAAAATCCTCGTAGTCTAAATGCCACGGTTCCAGATAGGCGCAGCCGGCCCCCGGACGCTTACCTCCTTGATTGACAGCAATCAGCAAGTCATTAAAAATCTTCAGCCATGGAACAAGGCCGCTTGAAGTTCCATTCGTCCCCGCGATATATGAGCCCGTCGACCTAAAGGGAGTCACATCCAGCCCTAAGCCCCCAGCAAACTTAGATTTCCGCGCCTCCTGCCACGCCCCATCAAAAATTCCATCTATGGAATCATCAAAAGTATTAAGATAGCAGGAACTCAGCTGAGAATGCGTGGTGCCACTATTAAACATAGTGGGAGTGGAGGGAGTATAACGAAACTTGCTTAAGGTTTTATAAAACTTAATGGCCCACTCATCCTTGTCGGGCTCGTTGATAGCTAAACCCATGGCCACTCTCATCCAAAAACATTGAGGGGCTTCCATTAATTTTCCGCTGGATCGTATAAAATAACGATCATGCAAAATCTGAATTCCTAAATATTTAAAGAGCGAATCACGCTCCAAGTCTAGGGCGGAGGAAAGGCGACGCAAGTCAAAAGACAAAAGGCGCTTATCCAGACGGCCCTGAGAGACAAGAGACTTAGTGTTTTGAATAAAGGATTTGCGGTATTGAAGTTCAAAAGCATCCGAATCCACACCCTCTTTAAATACTTCCTTATAGAGACAATTTAAAAGCAGGCGCGCCGCTGCAAAAGAATAGTTGGGCTCTTTTTCGATTTTTTCCCGCGCAGAGAGAATGAGGGCTTGGTCAATTTCCGAGGTGGTAATTTTGTCATATAATTGGAGCTGAGCATCGAGGACTATTTCACTAGCCGAAACTTCCGAAATAGAATTGCACGCACGTTGCGCACTCGCGTTAATCTTATCTACCTCAAAATCTTCTAAACGCCCATTGCGCTTTTTGACTTTTATGTCCATGCCTGTATCTTACACTATGGTTGTAGGCCTTTCAAGGAAAAGAGTAGGGGGCCTGATTTTTGTGATTGTAGCACAAAAAAAAGTGTAAGGCAACACTTAAATATGAAAGTTATTCACATTCAGCGTGGCCGATTTGCTTTTACCCAATCTTCGAAGCGGATAACAGGGCTCCAGCCAAGCAACCTATGAGCTTTAGAATTATCAGCTAAAGTCTCACGCGCTTCACCGGGACGCTCGGGAATATGGATATGCGAACCATCCACCAGTCTGACAATGTCCAGAACGGAATGATTCCTTCCCGTCCCTAAATTAAATGTTTCACCAATAATTTTATCATTAGTCGAACTGGAAGCTAGGAATAAAGCGTCAACAATATCAGACACATGAGTATAGTCCCGAGTTTGTAGTCCGTCTCCTACTACCGTCATCTCTTCACCACCGGCCTTTTGCCGCATAAAGAGCCCGACAACAGGCGCATAGCTTCCAGATAATGGCTGACGCTCTCCATAGACATTAAAGAACCTAAAGATAACAGTTTCTACGCGGAAAAGCTTACTATACATTTTGCATAATTCTTCACACGCAGCTTTGCTCACGGAGTAGGGATTAAGGCAATCGTTAGGCATATCTTCTTGAAGAGGGATAGGGTTGGCTAGCCCATAACACGAAGACGTGCTGGCCATCATGACTCTCTTGCATTTATGAATCCTTGCGGCCTGAAGTACATTACAAGTTCCGAGGGTATTATTTTTAACCGCGTCAGATGGATCTTCAACGCAAATCTGAATGCGGGAGCGAGCCGCAAAATGAAAAACGTAATCGACCCCTTTGAAGAGGGGGAGTAGGGCAGAGGCATCACATATATCTACTTTGTGATTCTGCGTATCATCCCGCCAATAGAATTGAGCATTGGCTGAGGACGATTCGTCGTCCACCACGACAACATCGTGACCTGCATGCAATAGTTTTTCAACCATGTGACTGCCGATAAAGCCGGCGCCACCCGTAACTAAAGATTTAAGTTTTTTCAGAATTTAATGGGATAAAAGTTTATAATCGTGTTGGTACATTTTTTTCACTAACCCGGGAAAGTCCGTTTGGCGCTCCCATCCTAATTCTTTTTCGGCCAAAGTACAATCACCTTGAAGGAAAGATACTTCGGCGGGGCGGTAGAACTCTTTATTGATATTAACTAGAACAGCAGATTTAAGGTTATGTTCTTCAAGGAGATAATTTGCTAAGACGTATTCTTCCTCAAGACCCTCACCCACCCATGATCCCTCAAGTCCAGCCTCTTTGGCGCACAACTCCACAAACTCTCGGATAGAATGAGCTTCTGTGGACCCTATTACATAGTCTTTAGGGTTTTCTTGGTTGAGCATCAGCCAGACCGATCTTATGAAATCTTCCGCATCGCTCCAGTCTCTTTGAGCCTCAAGATTACCTAACGAAATAGGATCAAAAGCCTCCTGACTTTCAATAGCATGTGCAATACGAGCCATACCCATTGAGATTTTACGCGTAACAAATTCCTCTCCACGGCGAGTTCCTTCATGGTTAAAAAGCCATCCTTGCACCGCATATAAATCATAAGACTCGCGATATACTTTAACAATATGGCGCGCCGCAGCTTTACTTGCTCCATAAGGACTGCGTGGACGCAGGGGATGATCTTCGTCTTGGGGGGAATAAAGAACGTCTCCAAATTCTTCACTACTGCCCGCATTATAAAAACGGCATTCGGGAACATGCTCTCTAATACTCTCTAGTATATCAATGACCCCCAATGCATTGGTCTCAAAAGTCTGACGAGGAGTATCCCAACTTACCCCCACAAAGGATTGCGCCGCAAAGTTTATGAAATAATCGGGTTTGATTTCCCGGATCCGTCGATCTATGGAGTGCCCGTCAGTAAGGTCTAAATCTATTAAATGAAACCGAGAGTCATTCGCCCGGTGGGATATATTCTGGTGGTTTTTAACGCTTAAACGTCGAATTGCACCGTATATTTCATGGTCGGTATTATCGAGGAGATAGTCTACCATGTGGCTACCGTCTTGCCCGGTAACGCCGGTTATTACAATTACTTTTTTCATCTCACGATAGTTTTAATACGTTATTATCGCGAACCCAAAACCAGCCCCCCGACCAATGTCTGGAATCTCCTTTTATCATACGAGCCGTGCTCATGCGGTCTTTTAGTACGTGATGAAATAAACGATGGTGGCATAGAGGGGTTTTGTCTATACCGCAATATTTGGGTAGGTTTTTATAAATATCCGTAAGATTTAAAATGTCTTCTTTGGTGCCACATATAAATTTAGTATCCACTGCTGAAGTGAGCCACTCCGGGCCCGGGACAAAAGAAGTATAAAGATTATTTTCACCTATAAAGTCTCTCAGCTTAAAACCTTGGGCACATACATCGGGTCTAGTGAGAATCCAATAATCATAATCAGCAGAAGATTTTTCTATCAACATGCCAAGCCGATACATAGAATAAAGAGGGGAAAGGGTAATGAAAATAGATTTAGTTATATATGCTGTATTGACGGGGTAATCTAAGTCCGTTGGAATGTCCGCTTGGGGTTCCACTATACACGCAACGGGAGAATAAAGAGAGTTAACCTTCTCTTTAATGGCTTGATCCCCCCACATGTGAATATAGTGATCATATTCACAACCTTCATACAGCCGTTGGTTATTAGAATGCCATGTTTCTAATTGGCGAGGTTGCCCATAAAAACAAATCGCCAGCTTCATTTTGCGGTAAAGCCTTTATAGACTGTTTCCCCAAGCGTGTCCATCTCCGCAAAAAACGCAGTAGATAGATTGGCGTTGAGTTCGTCTATATGAGGAGATAGCATGGGAAGCCCCGAAAAAATGGAATTAGGATCCGGCTTAAAAGAATAAAAATCTGTTTTTTCTTCCATGAGAATGTCCCAAACTTTAGTTCCAATAGTAGGAATAGTATCAAGTTCAATTGCTCGCTTAAGCCCCTCTATGCCACGCATGCTACCCGTAATTATGGTGGATCTAAAATTTCGACGATTTAAATATTTAAGATGAGCGTCTGCATCAATTCCCACTTCTTCCATTCGGCCCGGTATTATACTCACATAGTCAACGTCATGCAAGCAGCAGGATAACGCAGTACAGCAGTCGGAAACACCCGTAACATTTACAGGCATATACTTCTGGATAAAAGGGACCGCTTCTAGGTGTTGTAAGCTCGGGGAAATTTTCAGACCTAACTTGGTGAAACCGTCATTAAACTGGGAAATATGTCTCGCAAAAGCGATAACCTCCTTAGTGGTCATTCTAGAAACAGGAGCCTGTACATAAACTTCTCCCATGGCATCCCCTCGGGTTTCGGTAACAAATTCACACAGAAGAGGTAATATTTTTTCCCAATCCGAAAGTGAGCAGTGGTTTATTTTGCTCATGGCGCTAGGATTGGTGGTGATCCCTTTTACAAAACCCAATCCCCGTTTAGAAAAAAGATTGCTCCTGATTATTTTTAGCTTATCAAGGTCTGCAGTATCAAAAAAGAATTTAAACATTTGTATTGGTTTGGCGGCTCATAAGAAAAGACTCGATATTGGGCCAGTTTGTAAAAGTTAGCCCTTTGTCGTCAATAAAAAAGTCTACATTGGGTTTTCCGAAGAGAAGTTCATCATAAGGTATTTGGTGGCGCTCTAACCAGTCGGAGACTAAGCCTGCTTGGGAGGCAATCACTTTGCCGAGATTGTTTTTATGAGTGCCCATATTTCTCGCTGTATGAATTATAATGTAAAAACCTTTGTTTTTCAAGCGCTGAAGTGATTCGGAGGCACCCATTTTCGGAAGAACGGCTTCGTAAGATTCCGACCCTTTTTTGTTCTCCGCTATAGTGCCGTCAAGATCAACGCAAATTCTCATGACACACAATCATTCAAAAGTTCTAATGCGGTGCCGTACATAGCAAGTTGGCGATCCATACTATCATAGTGGCGCGAACACATCCCGATAAAAATCAGCCCTTCTATAACTTTAACCCTTGGGTCTTTGAATTTTTTAAAATTAAGAAATTCTTCATTAATATAAACCGCATTTTTATTAGCATAGCGGAAGGAAATTTCATTACCGTGATGGGCGATGGTAAATCTATCACTTATCAAGTATTCATAACGGCCCCGGTAGGAATGGGATAACTTTGCAAGGTCGTATAGTGGGTCTCCAAAAATAGTAGAGGACCCAAAGGACCCTCTGGGATCTATCAACCGAACTACTTGACCGCGCCCGGAATAGAGAATGTTTGAAAAGCATAAGTCTCCATGTATTATAGAAAGAGGTTTGGAATTAATGAAATTTTCGTTAAGGGATTGCTTTATGCCTCTCCAAATTTTTTTGAAGCCAAGCAGTTTTTGGTTATTTATTAAGAGGTGATCTTGCTTTTCGAGGAATTTAAAAATTTTAAAATTTTCTACCAGCTCCGAATAGTACTTTTCGGTCTTTTCTGTATACATGTACTCCCGGCACGCTTGCGCCTGCTCAGCTTCGGTTCGCTGGCTTGCGAAAAAAGTCAATAGTTCGTCAAGGCGTGAAGCTATGGATTCCCACTTTCTCCCAATCTCCCGAGGGGCCATATTTTCAGTAACCATTTGCCTGCCCAGATCATCATAAGGGTATTCTTCTAGCTCGAGATAGTGAACGTCGTTTTTCTTATAATTTTTTATTTTTCGGCAAAATGCGGGAAGAGCCTTGGTCTTGCTGATTTCATTATAGTAGTTAATTTCATTAGCAAGGCGAGTGGTAGAGCTTTCCTTTACTAAGGTTGATAGAAGGGGCTTGCGTGAAATTTTATTGTAAGCTCTCGTTGTAAGCTGCTTCATAAACTTCTTCAGTGGATAAAATACTTAAATTGTGATTTACTGCAAAACTCGTAATCTCAGGACCCTTAGACATGCTTCCATCTTTGTTCATCATCTCAACAATAATGGCAACCGGCTTAAGTCCAGCCAGCTTCATTAATTCAATAGATCCTTCGGTGTGACCACGCCGTTTTCTTAAGAGATCATTGCAGGCTCGAAGGGGAAAAAGGTGACCGGGCCTATTAAGATCACTGGGCTTAGCGTGGGGATCCAAAAAGACTTTTATTGTAGCCAAGCGATCATTTAAAGACATGCCTGTTGTCGTTCCCTCCGCAGCGTCGACTGAAACCGTGAAGGGGGTTTCATTCGAATCGGTATTATTAGCCACCATAGGAGGCAGGTCTAGGCGATCTAGAATATCCTCGGCGCAGGGTATACACATTAGGCCTCCAGCCTCATTCATGGCAAATAAAAGACTATCGGGCGTTAATGTTTCGGCGGCTAAAACAATATCCCCTTCGTTTTCTCTATCATATTCATCCACCAACACAATAGGTTTTCCCCTGCGTAATTCATCCAGAGCAGTTAAAAATTTTCTATTATCCATGATGGTGCTAGGGTTATTAATTTGAGAGTGATCGTTTTTAGTTTTTATCCAATCCTTAAATAATTCCATATCTTCGGGGCTGCCGAGAGATTGCATGTCTTCTATGGGGTGGTTCAATATTTTTTTGCCATTTTGTATAGCCAATGCGAACACTGCCCCTAAATAAAACTCCCCATTGGAAGCGCGCTGATCGCTTTCTATTAGTTTTTGTGCGAACTTGACGAAATCCGAACCTTTTTTCCAGAAAAACGCTCCGGCTAAAGCTATATCGGAAATAGGTTTTTTTTCTACTAAATTAACTATATTGTTGTCTTCCCCAACTTCAGCAAAACACCAATGGGTGCGCCTTTGGGGATCGTTAAAGGTAAAGGCGGCCCCGTCAATCAAGGGGTCGTTAAGAAGAGGGGTGAGTGAGTCTGGATCCCAGACTAAGTAATTATCACAATTAATTATAATCAAGGGTTCGTCAGTGTCGATGGATTCTTTGGCCGCCAAGCATGTTTGCACTTGGCCCTCATTGTCTTCTGTAATGTAATAGTTTAAACCCTTTCTTTCAGAGTTAATTACTTTATCTATGAGGTGGGAGTCGCAGTGATCTTGGCGGTGGACAAAGATGAAATTTCCCGACATTTTTATGCTGTCAAGAACCCTACTGATAGTCGTCTTATTATCTATGGTTATTAGGGGCTTAGGTATCGAAAGACCGGTTTTAGCAAAGCGCAGCCCCTTGCCGCCCATGGGTATTAAAATGTTCATGTTGCAAATGATAGTATTTTTTTTATAAAAAGTCAAGCCCTAAAGTCAAGAAAAATGATATTTTATTTTAAAAAAACATCCTCAAATATGGGCATCACTTTTTCGGGAGAATAGTCTCTGTAGGCGTTCCATTGTGCCGTCGTGTCTTTTTTGAATGTAGAAAAAATATCATAAACTTCTTCTCTGTTATTGTAGTAGATACCTTTATCCCCAAGAACATAAATGTGATTTCTTTCTATAGATCCATGCCATGTTATTACGGGTTTGTTTCTTATTGAAAATTCTCCACATGAAAGCCCAAAACTTTCGCCTACGTCCCTCGCATGGATCATGGCGTCGCATGTATTTATGAATTTAGTTTTATATTCCATGTCGGCAGTGGAGGGGGCGTGAATGATGTGGGGATGATTATAAAAGTGTGGAGTGTTCTGGAAAAAGAAATAAATATCATCTCTCACGCTTAATAATTGGCGGATGGCATCTGAAACAAACGGCAGACTCCAGCTATCCATACCTCCATTGCGTCCAAAAACAATAGCGTCACTAGGTATATTAAAATCGTCTCTTAAGTCTTCATTTAAATCAGGCAAATCGACCATATAGGGGACGGCGGGTAGCGTACCGTTAGAGCAGGTTTCACTTAACCAATATGATCCGTATGCGTATACATCCCCGTGCGCTTCTGAGGCAGGAGCGGTGCCGATAACATGAATTAGGGTTTTGCAAGCAGTAGCCATCCTCCCGTCGTTTTTATAACCGCATTTTATTATATATACCGCGTCGCAGCCGTAAGAAGACAGAGTATTATCTAAATTAGAGATCGAATCTATAGGAACGCAATTTAAAGTTTTAGAAAACTTTTCTAGAGTACTAGGGTCATTCCTGTGGTCATTTTTATCATAAATAATTAAAGATTCATTATTTAATATTTTTTCGTTATAAAAAGCAAAATCATAAAGGGCCACAGTCGTGCCTCTTATGCACAGGTGCGGGCTATAAAAAGCTATCTTCATAAAAGCAATCTCCGGCTATTTTATTAAGGTATCTATAGTTGTTATCTTGTAAGAAAATATGAGGATCTGAGGTGTAGCCGTTGTCCTCGATGCTGATTAATTGCGGCCTATTCAAGCGTAAGTTTAACCCCTTCAATACGTGAAGCTCGGCCCCTTCCACGTCTATAGATAAGTAGTGGACGGTGTCAACGCCGTGTTTGCGCAGCGTCGTCTCTAGCTTTTCGGTAGTGACTTCTATTTCTTTGCAGGATCCTCCATATTGAGATATCTCTCTCTTAATTCGATATTCGTGTTTAGGGTCATAATGTTTTACGAAACCACTTAGCATCTCCGAGTATCCGTTTATTTCAAGAAAAGTTAGAAGGCCATCTTTAGAGTCGGATCCTATATTTAGGCAGGTGTCTTTCTCACTCCTGTTATTAACTAGGATCTCAAAAACTTTTGGATGAGCTTCTATACAGATACCGTTCCACTTATAGACTTCACTTAGCGCAAGAGAATTATTCCATGTAATACCGTCATGAGCTCCTACATCAATGAAAAAACCTTTGTGGGCATTCTTGAAATATTCTAAAATAAAATCCGTAGGTTGGGGGCGAGTGATCGGCCCATCATAGTAATTTTTATATTTTTCAAATATATCCATCTTCTTTTCAAGCTGACTGTATCGCGCTTCCAAAAACCCCGCACTGAGAACCTTGAACGACTAGAGAAGGCTCCCACCAGTAGACGTTCATGTCGTGACGCTCCATTTGATAATTCAATTCAAAATCTATAGGGAATGTAAAAGGAATGATTGTAGATAGGATTTTTTTAGCCGCTTCATAAGTTACGCAATAAGAGTCGGTACACTTACTGGCGGGATGGGGTATTTTATAGGCTACCTTCTTGGGCTGCTGGAAATGATGCGGTATACCCAATCCGCAGCCGCTTCCAATAAATATAAAATCCCAATCGATGGGCGTGTTTTCGAGATTGGAATTGAATAAATTAACAAAATCATTATGGAGAATAACATCGTCTTCAAGAACTAGCGAGAGCTGATGCTGGTTTTTAACAATATCTTTATAGCATTCTATATGCTTATGGGCTAGTGAGATCTCGGCTTGAGTGAGAGGTCGCGGGGGTGTAGACGGAAGCTTCTTCGCCCACTCTTGGGGATGGGTGTTCCAGTAGGTTTCGCGCGGTTCGCTCTGAACCCACTTTAGGTCGAAAGGAATATCTTTAATTATCTTTTCTTTTCTCTCCCTCAGTGGCTCGTAGTGAGTCATATATATTTGACTAACGCTCAGCATAATATACGTGAAATAGCTTCCAATACTTTGTTAGGGCGTGAAAAAGAAGGCGTTTTTTGGGAAACGAAGAGGGGTTCGTTGAGGATCTTTTGATATAATTCATCGTCATTATCTATTTCGATTATGTGGTCTATGAGCTCACCCATGTCTTTATAGTCATTTAAATTTAAAAAAGATTTAGTATTAAAATCGTGGCCGCATTTATCATCTGTCCAATATATTGGGATGGTCCCGCTGGTTTTGGCGTGAAAGAGTTTTTCCGTATAATACCCACCTACTGGAGAGATGGAATTTTCAAAGCAGATGGAAAACTTGAAGGCAGATAAGATTTCGTACTTTGCCTTTTCTCCATAAAACCAGTTATTGAATGGTCTGCCGTAACCAGTGACAGGCTTATAGTTGCTTAATTTATGAAACATTTCCACCCTCATGGAAACGGGATTATTAAAAATAGCCGCGCAAAACCGGCTTTTAGGGGTAGAGATATATCGATTTGAATAAAGCTGATCCAGAGGAAGGATAAATTCAGGGTTTCCATACCCGCCTCTGGAGAACCAATCTATTTGCAGAACCCAAAGCGGTAGGCGATAGTTATGGGGGGCATCCGTAAAATCAAAAGAAAACGACAGGTCGCACAAGAAAGTATTCCAGTTTCCGCTGCGCACACGATAGGGGCCCGTGAGATTCGGTCGACAATTCTCACCCGTAAAAAATATTTTTTTACACGAATGATTGCGGTATCGTTCTATACATCCGCCTCCAAATACACTAAAAAAAACTATATCAGGATTTAGCTCGTCTAGCTCTACATGGTATTTCAGGCTCAATAGATAATAAAAGTAGTTGTGCGATGGGGAAAATCCATCCCAAAAATCTACGAAATTGACTCTAAGAGTTTCCATGAGAAATAATTAGATTAAATCGAGATATTTTTCCACATTAAAATTATTTTTTTCTGTCCGAAAAACTGTCAGGGATTCACAATGGGGGGTTCTTACATCTAAGATAGGAACTCCATCCATCGTGGCTCGATTTCCAGACTGATCTATTACTGGAACCCCAATATTGAAACAACTTAGAAAATCTTTGCGTATAGCCCACGCATTATAGTCAAACTGTAGGGCCCGGGTTAGGGTGAGAAATACTTGATAATCATTAGACCAAAAAAGATTTAAAAGATTTTTCCATTTTTCATTGCGAGAAAAAGGTCCGTCCGTATGTCCATGCTCGAACACGATATAGGGAATTGTCATAGAGGAAAGGTCTAGGGAGAGAAGGATATCCGCATCCATTCCTTCCGCATCAAGATATAGGCGATCAATACGACTCAGCTTATATTTATCCACTACCTTTTTTAAGGTAGTAGCAGGAACTAAAACCGGAACCGCATCTTTGTGGTGACCAGCCCTGTGCGCGTCAACATGAGATTTAAATACCGAACTATATTCGCTAGTGGGCTGGCCCTCGGGTCTAAAGAGTTGAATCTCAGAGATAAGGGGGTCGGCAACTATGGCATAATTAGAGTAAATAAGACGATCTTCATGCAGGGATGTAGGGAAGTTATTCTTATAGTATTCCTCGGTAGCCTCCACGCTTTCCGGAGAAGCGTCAATGAGGATGCCTAATCCAATAAACTCTTCATAACACGCGAAAAAATCAGATGCGGCATCTCCGCCTGTGCTAGAACCTATTTGAACTATATTTAATTGACTCACGGTGAAGAGTTCAGGAAAAGATTATTAAGAGATTTCCAATCAAAATTCTTAGTCATATCATAATATAAAGATGGGGTTAATTCAAGCTTTTTAAAGACTGTCCAGTCCTTAATGATTAAAACGGGCAATCCGAAATCCTGTAGTAGTTCAGTAAAAGAAGAGCGCGTGACAATCGGAACTGTTCTCAAATACAAAGCCTCCCAGTGGCGATGACAATCCAGTCCATTACCTTCGGGGGAGACACAAAAAAAAGAAGACGATAGCTTTCTGAGATGGTCCTTGAATGGAAGCCGATCTCTCATCGGTAACCCAACTAAGTCTAGGCATTTTTGGCGTTCCACGAGATTAGTATACAAATCGAAGCTGACATCGACCAACGCCCTTTTTTCTAAATTTTGATCTTGAACCTCTTGGAATTCTTGTTGATTACCGTGCTCCCATTTTGGATTGGCCAACCCGATAGGGAGGGGGCGCATCATCGGGTGATCACAGTTTAAGTTTTGGGCGTACCACATCCTTAAATTAGGCTGCAGCAATTTGGCGTTTTCATAATTCCCGGCATTAACGTTTATGTCGGAGTTATGGGTCAATAGGTCAAATTCCTGTTCTATGGAAAAATTTTGTAAAAAATGGTTTAGGTACTCCGCTTTGCAAAAAATTTTACTAGGATCTCCTTTTTCGTGAATTTTAAAGAGGAAGCGATGGTTGCGGGCATCGGTATAGTCTTGCACGCTGTACTTACATAGGCTCTTGAAGTAGGAGCCGCACATGTATTGCCCGCTAAAGTGATTCATTTACGATGCTCCAGAAGGTTGAGGGCGCGTTGGCGCATTCTTCCCGAAACCTATCCATCCCCACCTCGTTGAGGTAATGAAGGCATCCAATTTTATCGTTCCCATTAATTTGCATACCACAGAGAATGGCTTCCCCTACTGAGCGGCAGAACGGTTCGTAGAACATTGGATGGTAAAACATCTCAGCATGAGAGTTGTAAATATTGGGCATATCAGAAAAGGGCATCTTACCATAAAATTCTACATTGTCAAGCTTTTTTAAAACAAATTCATATATTCGGTGACCCCATGAGGTGGCGACAAAGGAAGTCTGGGGGTTGTCCATGGCGTATTCTATAAAGGCGGGGGTTCCCTTAAGGTCATGCATGAAACCTGCATACATAACCTTGTTGTCTCTAGATTTGAGCGTATCTTTAAACATCGACACGTCGATAGGGTCGGGAACAATCGCGGTGTTGGGGAATATGTCGCCGTAGGAAGAGATAAATTGACTCAAATGATAGTTGGTGAGGAAGAAATTCCGGCATGCGCTTCCGAAAAGAACCTTTCGCCTCTCTTGAGGAAGATACCGATTGGAATCGTGTTCTACCCGGAAGTGGCGGGGGTGACTTGCGATAAAGTCAATGAGCTGGGGGTTGGTTCGGGACAAAGTCTCTAAATTGGCGGAGACAATAATGTCGTAGGTATCGGCCAGAATCGCCGGATTCACGTCATAATTGTACTCCAGTATATTCCATCCTAGAGCACGTCCATGGTCGATTAATATGGAGTCGCTTCGCTGGGCCCCACCATAGTTATGGCGAATCCCAAAGTCAGCCACCCAGAGCGCGCGTTTATTTTTTTCACTTGACTTTATTATGTTCACAATATATATTATTATGATTATATAAATTTTTATGTTTCATATCCCCTTAATTATTGTGAAACAGTAAATATAAATATTATTACGTAGTAATAGGGTTCAAAAAAACTTACGAGAAAAATGCTTGACGAATCGGCTGGATTGTGATATCATGGCGCTCATGGTAAAGAAATCAGATACTCAAAATAGATTTTTCTATGGCCAGTGCGGAGACTGGGAGGGAGTCGCCTCGGCTTCCAATCCCCGCAAAGCCTGTTCTCTAATGATAGATCAAGCCGGTGAAGTTTTCAAGGATAAAATGAAAACTACGGACGTGATGGTAGTAATGGATTTGCAGGCGCAAATGAACCATCAAGATGACATCGCCATAAGTGCTTTCTCTACAAAAACACTAGAACGGGAACTACCTTGAATACAAACGTAATAATAGGATTGTGCGGTCACGCAAGATCCGGCAAGGATACTTTTTGCGAATACGCCAAAAGATTCTTGTCAAAGAAAAAAGTGGCGGCGGCGCGAACGGCCTTCGCTGACGAACTCAAGAAAGACCTCGATGAACTCTGTCGACACAAAATAGGAATGAGTGCATTCACGGACGATACCAAGGAAAAGAGTTTGATTAGACCTCTATTGGTCGCCTATGGTACCGACGTTATGCGTTCTCTGGATGAAAACATCTGGATAGACAAGCTTGAAAGAACTCTTGGAGTTCATCAAGCCATGGAGATAGTTCCCATTGTGACTGATGTTAGATATGTCAATGAGCTAGAGTGGATACAAAAGAAACACAACGGGGTGTGCGTTTATATTACCCGAAAGGGGATTGGCGCCGCCAATAAGGAAGAGAAGAAAAATAACGCCATTCTAAAAAAGAGATCAGATTATCGGATGATGTGGCCCACATTCGGCGAAGAAAATATAGAGATGGCAGATAAATATGTTAGAAGAGTTATGAATAAAATTTTTAAAACAAAAATAAAGTGTTGATCGATGATAACCAACTCGTTAGCCAAATTCAGCAAGACAAGGATGCTGAATCAGCCCTCCGCGCTCTCGTAGAAAGACATAGCGGAATATATTATAGCATAATAAGTAAATACGTGCCCACCACTTCCCCTATATGTTCACGACAAGATCTATTTGACGACAGGGATCTTCAAATATATAACGCCGCTCTTAAGTTTGATTCCACGAAGGGTACTAAGTTCTCTACCTTTCTTGGAAACGAAACAAAATGGCTCTGCCTTAACTCATACAATAAGGCTAAAAGAAAATATTTTGAGTCTCGAGCGCCAAACGATCTGGATTTTCTTGACAAATTTGATGAATCTGATAATATAGATAGAAATTTAATAAATGAGATTTATCATATGGTTGAAAAACATCCCGATCACAGAGTGGCAAAAATTTTTCAGTTAAGGTATAAGGAAGGGGAGGGCGGAAAACTTCTCCCTTGGAAATATGTAGCTCCTCATGTAGAGCTGAGCATTCAAGGCTGTATAAACGTCCATAATTCAGTAATTAAGGACATTAAACGAAAACTAGTAAAAAAGGAGATATAATGAATAGCGTTAATTTATCAGGGCGCCTCGTTAGAGACCCCGAGTGCCGAGAGTTTCAGGATGGAAAAACCGTCTGCGACTTCACTATTGCAAACAACGGATACAAAAAGGAAGATCCGCTTTTTATAAAAATAAAAGCATGGGACAAGAGGGCAAAGAGCTGCGCAAAATTTTGTAAAAAAGGTTCCTTGGTTAATGTGACCGGCGCCTTACGGCTCAACAGCTGGCAGGCCAAAGACGGCACTAACCGAAAAGAAATATATGTCCTTGCTTCCGACATCGAGTTTGTTCACTTGGGATCAGAAGAAGGAACGGCCGCCGCCAAACCCGCAAACACCGCTTCTCAACCACAAGAAGTAGAGGAGCCAATCAGCGAAGAAGAGCTCGAAACCGTACCCTTTTAATGGAAGACATAATATTCAAGTGCCCTATTAATTCCGTTTCTTTCGGAAATGTCTCTCTCAATATCATGAGAGAGATGCGCAAGCGCAACATGAACGTCGCCCATTTTCCCATTGGCGATCCCGATGCAAGCGTATACGACAAACTGTCGGAAGAAGACAAAAATTGGCTACAGGAATGTATTAATAATAGATTTAAGCGCCTCGACAAAGACACTCCGACGCTTCAATTGTGGCACCTGAATGGCAGTGAGCACCGAATAACCGCCAAACATTTCCTGCTCACCTTTTACGAGCTGGACTCTCCTACGCTAACCGAGACCAAGCTTGTCAATATCCATGACAAAGTTCTGTTTAGCAGTTCTCACGCCGCCGATGCTTTTCGTAGTGTTGGATGTAAGAACGTATGCAGTATACCCATTGGATTTGATCCGGATTTTCATGTAACCGGAAAAACCTACCTAAAGGACAAAATTCACTTTGGATTAATGGGTAAATTTGAGAAAAGAAAGCATACCGCCAAAATCTTAAGTTTATGGGCTAAGAAATACGGCAACAACTATGATTATCAACTGAGTTGCTGTATAAACAATGGCTTCATGAAGCCGGAACAGGTAAACGCCCTCATATCCGAGGCGCTTGGCGGCGAAAGATATGGAAATATAAACTTCCTACCCTTCCTCAAAACAAATTCCGAAGTAAATGAATTCATCAACGCCATAGACATAGATTTAAGCGGGTTAAGCGGCGGTGAAGGCTGGAACCTTCCCGCCTTTAACGCCACTGCTCTAGGCAAGTGGAGTATAGTTCTCAATGGAACCTCCCATAAAGACTGGGCCACTGAGTCTAATTCTCTTCTTGTTAATCCGAATGGAAAGGTGCCTGTTTTCGACGGAGTGTTCTTTCATGCTGGCGGGGAGTTTAATCAGGGCCAGATACATACTTTTAATGACGAAGAGGTTCTCTCCAAGATGGAAGCGGCTGAAAAGCTAGTTGGGACGGAAAATACCGCCGGATTAAGCCTTCAACAGGCTTTTTCCTACGAAAAAACCCTAGATTACATCATTCAATCCATGTCTTAGTGTAACCTTAGGTGTTATGCTAAGATATTTTTTGTTCAAAAATAAGGTGCTTAACGTACCGGACGAACCCGCCGATCCACGAGACTGGGAGCTGGGTGCCGATCTTCTTGCTAAGAGCGAATCTACTGGTTTAGAAGAGTTTTCTCGCCGATATTCTACTTTAGAAGTAAAGAATCAAGGTTCCATAGGGTCTTGCGTAGGTCATAGTGGCCGAGTCGTCTATGGTGATACATTGGAGTTTAGCGGTAAGGAGCCTAGCCCCATGTGGATATATAAAAAGGGCAAGAAACATGACCTGTTTCCCGGGGAAGGCTACTCTGGAACCACCATTCGTGGCGCTTCAACGGCATTACTCAAGCTCGGATGCTGCGAAGAAAAATACTGGCCCGACCTCAAGAGCGAGGACGCTCCAATGCTGGAAGGCGCCGAAGAAAACGCCGCTGACTATAAAATCAACGCTTACTATATCATTAATTCCTCAAATCACTATATGATAAAGAAGGCGCTTACTCACGAACCCCTCTGGACCTCATTCAAGGTTCACAAAAAGTTTTATTATACTGGTTCCGACGGCATAGTGAAATCCGAAGGGTATCTAGAGTCGGAGTTTCGGGGTGGTCACGCCGTCGCGATGATAGGGTGGAAAACTATCGACGGAAAACTTTATTGGGAATTTCAGAATAGCTGGGGAACCTATTTCGGTGATGAAGGACACTTTTTTATGGAGGCATCTTTATACGAAAAAGTTTTAATAAATTCAGTTGGCCCTTATTACTTGGCGGTCAAATCAGAAAAAGGTAATGGAAAGTTTCTCAACCCCGAGGAAGAGCGCAAAAAGAAAGAAATTCACGAAAAAAAGAAAAAAGACAAGAAAAAGAACAAATTAATGCTTATAATAGGGGGAGCCGTCTTTTTAGGCTTCGCTGCATTTGCCTTATTGTAAAAATATTATGAAGACCAAAAATAATCAAATACTTCTGTGTTGTGGAGGAAAAGGTTGTCCTCGTCTATCCAGACTGGATAATGGAATGATCAAAATCGATGACGATTTCGGTGGTTCCATCACCATTAAAGCTGACGAAGCTCTATTGGTAGGCAAGGCTGTCGATCAGCTCTCCAAAAAGAAAAAATAATGGATCTTGGGTGGGCCTTGGGTTCATGTATTGGGCTTACTTTTATACTTAAGTATGGCTCCATACTTTCTTGGCCCCGAAATTTCCTGTGTTCTATATCTCCCTTCCTTAAGGAGCTTTTTAATTGCTCTTTGTGCTTGGGTTTTTGGTCTGGGGCGGCCCTTGCCTTATGGTGCTACCATTATAACTGGAGTGATCACTTAATGATGCTTCCTTTTGTGTCGGCAGGAGCAAGCTGGTTTGCAGACGGGTTATTGAGATCCATACAGACGATAGAGATTGCCCTAGATAAATACATAGACAAAAAATAATGCCAATTTACGTATACGAACATCCCGAAACAAAAGAATGCGTTGAAATTCTTCAGGGTATGAATGAGGCCCACGAATACCAAGACGAAGATGGGGTTTACTGGAAAAGAGTCTTTACGTCTCCCAACGCGGCTATTGACTTAGACTCCGACCCCTTCAGCCACTCCCAATTTGTCGAAAAAACTAAAAATGGTGGGACGATGGGCGATCTCTGGGACCGGAGCGCTGAAATGAGCGCGAAAAGAGCGGCTCAGTCGGGCGGCGTAGATCCCTACAAAAAGCAATATTTTAAAGACTATTCCTCAAAAAGAGGTGGAGAAAAGCATCTCTCTGATCCTACGGTAGATTAGACAATCATTAGGTAGTTTCCGCTCCGGAAAACTGTTCCTGTGGCCGGCGCTGGAATATTGCCGGTCTCCGTATAGTCTGGGATCGCATGCAGCTTTAAAAAGCCAGTTACGCCAGTTATCTTGACTTCATTATAATAGCCGCTTTCCCCACTAAAGTTTGCGCCTGAGATCAATGTCGACTTAACTTGCGAAAATTCTCCACTCCCCCCTGTGATTGACCCGTCCGTAATATTGATTCCGGCACTATTTCTAATGTTTACTTGGGCGTCAAAATAAGATTGACCTCCGGTTACCTGAAAGCTCCCTGCCGGCGCACTGGTACTGGTTCTCGGCGTAGCAATCGTTCCACCGATCTTAATCCCTCCGGCGAATATATTATTCGGGGTATAAATGTTATTAGGGTCTACGAGTATCCCTTGTGCTCCAGAAAAATCAGCATTTCCCGTGAAATACTTATCTCCCGCGAACACAAAACTTCCCGAAGCGATCTCGCTGTTAGAACCTGACAAGGTAGTGAGTTGACCCTGCAAATCCCCCGACAAAGAATCGAAGGTCCCCTGTAAATTATCTACTTGCTTGAATTGAATTCCCATAGCCTTTTAACCTTACTAAGGTATATACACCTTTTACTTGACTTTTTCTCTACAATATAGTATTATCTTCAAATGAGTATTTCAATCTATAAACCCACCGCCAAAAATACGGGATCCGGCTTCTCTTTTCAAATTGGACTCTCTTCATCTAGCGGAGAGCCGGCTCTTTTTGTAAAATCCATCCTTCAGCATAGCTGGGACGATAAAAAAAAGCAAGGGTATTTCAAGGATAATCAAGATAATCCCGACAAAAACATCATCGTAAAATTTTCTGAATTTGAGGTCGGGCACATCATTCATGCCTTTCGTACCCGGTGCACTTATAAAACCTTTCACGCCTTTGGATCCGACAAGACAAGCATTAAGTTCATGCCGTGGGCAAAAAAAGCAAAAGAGTCCTTCAAAAACGACGATGGCGAGTGGGTGCAAAAATGGATTGAAGTTCCTGCGTTCAGCGTATCCTTTATTAGGAACGGAAACCAGAACTTTGTCATCGGCCTTGACCCCGGCGAGGTTGAAACAGTGATGGAATTTATGCAATTTTATCTTAACCATCTTTTTTCTTACAGGCTTAAAAAACAATTGAGCGACATCAGTAAGAGCAAAAGAGAAGCCGCTAACTCTGAAGATCCCCCGCCATTTTGAAGAAAAAAATAGTTTTTCACAGTAATCATACCCGCGCCTTTACGGGATTTGGCAAGAATGCCAAGAATCTGTTGATTCATCTACACAAAACCGGCAAGTATGATCTCGTAGAGTTTTGCAATGGCTTGCACTGGGGTGACCCCTCTTTAAAAAAATTACCATGGAAAGCTTATGGTTCTTTGCCCGAAGATCCTGAACTTTTGCAACAGCTAAATGCTGATCCCCAACTAGGGCGCGCTGCGGGATATGGCGCCAGCATGGTAGATCAAATAATCCAGCAAGAGAAGCCCGATTTATACATTGGCGCTGAAGACATATGGGCTTTTAATGGATATATGAAGCGCAAGTGGTGGAATAAAACCAATTGCATGATATGGACTACTCTTGACAGTCTCCCCATCCTCCCCGACGCCGTATCCTGCGCTCCTGACGTAAAGAATTATTACGTCTGGGCCTCTTTTGCAGAAAGAGCTCTTCACGCGCTCGGCCACACGCACGTCAAAACCCTTAGAGGTTCTTTGGATTGTTCTACTTTTTGGCGCCTCGAAGACGACCAACGCGCCCTCCTTAGGCAAAACTTACAAATCCCTCAAAATATTTTCATCATTGGTTTTGTATTTAGAAATCAGCTTCGAAAAAGTGTTCCAAACATTCTCGAAGGCTTCAAGATGTTTTTACAGCAGGAGCCGCGCTCTAATGCGCGCCTTTTGCTTCATACTCATTGGGGCGAAGGATGGGACATTCCTCGCCTACTGGAAGAGAAGGGTATAGACAATAACTTGGTTCTTACAAGTTATTACTGCAATCAATGTCGCGCTTACGAGGTGAGGCCTTTTGCGGGCCAAGGCATTCAATGTCGTCATTGCGGTTCCCCTAATTCTCTCAATACCACCAATGTAAAAGAAGGGGTGTCCGAGGCTCAGCTAAATGAAATTTATAATCTTATGGATGTCTATTGCCATCCTTTCACCTCGGGAGGCCAAGAGATTCCGGTTCAAGAAGCAAAGCTCACCGAGCTGATTACTCTCGTTACCAATTATAGTTGCGGGGAAGACAGCTGTTCCCCCGAAAGCGGAGGCTTGCCTCTGGACTGGTCTGAATACCGGGAGCCCGGAACTCAATTCATAAAAGCCAGCACTTACGCTTCTAGCATATCTAAAAACCTCAAAAAGGTTTATAACATGAACCCACAGAAAAAGAGGGTTCAAGAAAAGAAATCCCGCCAATATGTCTTAGACAATTACAGTGCCGAAAAAATCGGCTCTCAATTAGAAAAAATCATAGACGAGCTACCCCCCGTAACATGGGATTTTGATTTCTCCTTCACTCAACGAGATCCTGCTTATACACCGCCCGAAATTGCGGACAACAGCGCATGGATTATCGATTTGTACAAAAACATCCTTAAAGTCGACGTGGATGTAAATGACGACGGCCACAAGCATTGGATGCAAAGACTTCAAACCGACATGAATCGCCCTCAAGTGCTGGATTATTTTCGTTCCGTCGCTCAAAAAGAAAATTCAGAAAATATTAAAATAGATTTTGCCGACGTTTTTTTAAAGACTGACAACAAGCGCGCCCTGATGGTTGCGGGCCCCGATCCTACATTAATCTTTGCGGCTACCTCCCTATTGCCTTCTTTTTCCGAAAATTATCCTGATACGGATTTATACTTTGCGTGCCCCCCTCAAGTTCAATGCCTTCTAGATGGAAACCCGCACATCGCTAAAATTCTTCCATACAATGAAAAAATGGAAGATGAAATGACCATGATAGGACGGGGAGAGCACAAAGGATACGTTGACTACTATATCAATCTGAATAAAAGCGTACTCAAAAACATAAGCGCCAAAAGCTGTTATGAACTTTGTTGAATCCGTAGCCCTTTCCTCTGGGCTTAAAATATCTAAGCCTCAAATAGAGAGCCTGTTTTTTCCCACAGTTCCCCAAAAATATATTACCTTTTGTTCGGAGAACCATCAAAGCAAGCAGTGGGATCATCTTCAGGAGTGGATAAAGTTAATCAAACCATATTTAGACAAAGAAAATATATCCATTATAGAGCTGGGAGCTAACGAACTTTCATTTGAAGGCGTTATTAGTCTTAAGGGGGTGTCTCCTAATCATCATTCTTATATCATGGAGAGATCTCTTCTTCACATGGGGCCGGAAAACTTCCTCTCCCACCTTGCTTCTTTCCATGGGATTCCCTATATTGCATTATTCTCGAACACTAACCCCGCATACGCCCGTCCTCTCTGGGATTCATCTCCCTCTCAAGCGCTTTTACTCGATCCCCCTAGGCATGGTGGCGCCAAGCCATCTTTTCTTGGAGAAGAAATGCCTAAAAGCATAAATCGCATTGATGCCGAAACTGTGGCGGCCCATACCCTCAATCGCCTAGAAATCCAAAACGACTTTTCAGACTTTGATATCCTGTACACTGGGTCGAATTACCACCTTACCTTAATCGAGGTTATTCCCGACTTTTCTCCCCCGCCGGAATTTCTTCCTCGATCCCTTATCAACCTCCGATTGGACTATCTTTTTAATATCGATCCGCTCCTTACCTTCGCGAATAACCGCAAGCTGTCCTTAATTTTCGATAAGCCCGTGGACATTAATCTTTTGAGGCGCATAAGACCCTCGATAGAGGCTATGTTCGTTAAGATAAACGAATCGTTCGAGCTTGAATATATTAAACAATTGTCTTCTCTTGCCGTTCCTTTGTCTCTGCTAGGCCAGCCCGATGCTGATCTTGGTTCTCTCCGATTGAAGTTTTTCGATTGGCACGTGGAGGAAGAGATTAAAAAAACTAAAAAAGATCTTGACAAATCCATCGAGATATGCGATACTACACGGTATAAAAGTTCAAGAATTCTTTTCTCACAGGGCGAGCGATATTCTTCAAAGGCCGCTTACGACAAAAAGATAAAAAGCCATGAAGACCAACTTATCATCGACAACCCCATCTTCTGGGAAGAATGCGACAACTTCAAACTGTACAACATAAAGTCCGATGGTAAAAAAGAAAATAGATAATTCTTCAGGCCCAGCTCAATTCATCCGAGATGACAACGGCCTTCTTCAAAATACTCAATACGTTTTCAACGACGATGGATCGGTTAATTGGCGCAAGATGGTAAACGATGAACATCTTTTCCCTAACGCCAAATACTTTAATGGAGACCCCCCATCCTCAATAGATGGAATTCCCGACCACAAACTTCTTATCAAGCTTAGCGGCATTAAGGAGCTGGCAAGACTTCGAGGATTCTCCGACGTCTCCTATGAAGTGGTAAAGTGCGAGCAGGATCATGTAGCCGTTGTCTGTCGGGTATCCTTTAGTCCAAATTACGAAACTGGAAACAAAGCCATAATCTTTGAAGACATGGCTAATGCCACGCTCAACAACACTCACGATTTTGGGCAAAACTTTCTAGAGACCATTGCCTGTAATCGATCTTTCGTTCGCTGTATTAGAAATTTTCTAAATATTCATATAGTTGGCGCAGATGAAATAGGCAAAGAAACTTCTCCAAAATCTCAATCCAAGCGCCCGGGTCTATCCCCCCAATCTATGCTTGAGACTCAATTCGATGGAGATTTCGAAGACTTTAAGTCTAGCCTTCGCAAGCTCTGGCAAAAAGGCGTTTACAAGAACGAAAAAATAAAATCTTGGAAGTCCTTTTCAGATATTCCCGTTAAGGAAGCCAGAGTTTTGGTAAAACTGGTCAGAGAAAACTGAATTAGTTGACAAATTCCGTGTATCTTACTATTATAGGTAAGGTATAAGGAATGAGTAAAGGCGATATATCCTCTTCTTCGGAAGAATTTGATAATTCTCCATCCGCGTATTACAATGCGTCGGACAAAAATGAGTATGGAGAAGGCAACCTCACGCCATATATTGCTCATTATGGTCCAAGTCTTTATGATTATCCTCCAGATACCTATAATCCCCTCCAAGCCTATAGTTTAGGGCAGGCCAATCTTCTCAATCGCTACGCTTTAACCGTAGCCCCTCTGGATAATTCCACCTATCCTAACAACGGAAACGACCGCTGGCTAGTCAACTTAGATACTGAACAGCTCTATACCGCTAAACCAGCCGATGGTGGCAATTATAAATTTGGAAAAGATTATGTGGCCGCAGCGTCCGTCGGCTCTAATTGTTATGATAAGTATGGCACGTCTGATGGTGTTTACACCTCCCCCGTTCCGATACTTGGCGCCCCCATAGAATTTAGGAAGGTTTACTTTCGTGGCCAAGCGGTAGACGAAGATGGCAAAATTGGCGGATGTATAAGCGGTTCGGGCTCTTCGGGATGCAATACTTATTTTGCTTATTTTGCCTGCAGCCAACCCGTGATGCAGGATTGTGTCGGCACTAGCGGTGATGGGAGCGGATGCGCCTATAATCCCAGAAATGAAAACTTTGGGATAGTAGATGGCACCTTGGTCGATTGGTCTAGTTTTGATATTGGCTGCGGTGGAGGAGGCGCAGGCGGTGGGGGCACTTCCTCGGGTTGTGCTTCTGGCTTTAGTGTTTTTTCGGGAGGTCCGCTCGATGCGTATCTTCAGCCGACCATCGGCTACAACGCTTCAGGGTGCGACACTTTTACCTTTCGAGGGCACAGCGGCATCGCCGCCAATATTTCGGGGAGTACTTTAGACATTACTTATACGGGGGCATCCTCTTCTTTTGAGAGTGGATTTGCAGGATCAGGATGCTTGACAATGACCACTGATCCGTCCACCAAAACCATTACGTATGGTTTTTCGAGCGGGGATATCTTAACGTGCCTTGGTTATACGGAAGAGACCTTAAAATTGGTTCACTGTAGCGGCGATACTACAGGCTGTTGCGAAGTTACTTTTCTCCTAAAAACCCATTCATGTCGTCCTACTACGCCAACCACTACTACCACTACCCAATCTCCATGCGCAACAAACCCGGTCTATGTGTGCAATATAGAGACACAAAGCGCAGCTAATGGGCCCTACGACCTCGACGGCACCGAAAACGGGAAAACTAAATATAATTTGGACTCGAACTCGTATTTTCTTAAATATAATGGCTCGAGATGGGTCGTAACCGAGTCCAATGGCACCAGTATCATAGTAGAGGCCGATGTGTCCAACGACAGATGCCCCGAAGATGCAACATGGCCATCCCCCGTATCCGTACAAACGGTTATCTGCCCCACCACAACAACTACCACGACAACGACTACCACGACAACGACTACCACGACAACGACTACCACGACCACAAGTACCACCACCAGTACGACTACCACTTCTGCCCCGTGAACCCAGATTAGTTTCGTGCCCTACTGCCCCAAACATAAAATAAGCTTCATCCATACCCCAAAAACAGGAGGAACAAGTGTTTCCCTCTATCTTAAACTAAAAACCTTGGGCCACTATCGATGGGCGAGAGAAAAAGAACTCAACCCCTCTTATACTTCTTTTTGTATCAAAAGGCATCCTATTGACCGAGCTTTGTCCTCGTACTATTACGCCCAGCACAAGAAAAATTATTGGCACAACGAAAATAACCTGCATCCTGATTACAACCTTCTTAAAAGTGCTTCTTTTGATGAATGCGTGCAACTCTTAAGGGATAAAAAACTTCACCACTATGGGTGGAGCCATCAGCATAGTTGGTCATGCGAGAATAATTCTATTAAAGTAGATCATGTTTTGCGTTTTGAATATCTTAATGAAGATTTTAATAAATTAATGAGGGTCTTAGATGTTCCCTCTGTCGGGCCTCTGCCAGTTATTAATTCCGCCCAACGCCCCCCTAATACTCAAGTCTCTCAATTTTCTCGTGATACCTTAAAGGAAATCTACAGTAAAGATTTTGAATTGTTTGAGTATGAATAACATTTGCTTTATGGCCCCATGGGGTTCTCCAGAAACCCTTTTGGAGAGATTTTCTCGCCAAACCCCCAATGGCCAAGGGCGCTGGGGCCAAATTCAAGGCATCTCTTGTCCAGAAACTGCAGATTGTATAGTGGTTCTAGATACTTTAGGTATTAAATCGTTACCCCCTAATTCTCGTAACAAAAAAATTATTCATTTACGCCGCGAGCCCGATCTTGTTAACCAGTTTTGCCCATTGCAAAATTCCCACTTTATGGACTATTCTGCTGGCACCTTTCATGTGGCGACATGGTGGATTTCCCACACTTATGATGAATTAATTAACCTGCCGTATTTTGCCAAAGACTGCCTTGTAAGCACTGTGGTTTCTGCCAAGTGGGAGCATCGTAATCGTTTTTTTAAAAAATTATGTTCCTTTTTGGATATAGATGCATATGGAGGAGTAGGAATTAAAGAGTTTGTCAATAGCTCTTATAAACGAGCAGTGACCCCTTTCAAAAATAAAGAAGACGGGATTAAAAACTATCGTTATTCCATAGCTTTGGAAAATTCAGCACAGCATAATTATTTTACTGAAAAAATCATAGACTGCCTCTTATTGTGGACAATTCCTATATATTGGGGATGCCCTAATATTTCCCAATTTTTTCCTGAGCACTCGTATTATAACATTTCACTGGATAACCCCCAAGAGGTGTCCGATATAATAAAACGACCTATTGAAAAGAGAAACATAGAGGCAATGAGAGAGTCTAGGGCATTAATTTTAAATAAATATAATATTTGGGCTGTTATTAAATCTTTACTATGAGGCCATCATAAAGACCCTCCATCTAACCGCAGGTCTAATTTCGATAAACTTCTCAAAAATAAATACCAACTAATTGCTAATGCAACATGCCCCGATTGGATTTGTAGTGACCTAACATGGATACCCAAAATATAAAATTACTCATTACAGTTAAAACGTCGCCTAATCATCAAGGCCGCCAAGCTGCCATAAAGGAAACATGGGCTCAAGACTTTAAAAATCATGGAGCAGATGTTATTTTTACCATTTCCGACCCTCTTGTTTCCTCCCCCACCTTAACTAAAGACTTTCTAAAACTGCCGGGGGAAGATAGTCATAAAGGACTCGTAACCCGAATGATTTGGCTTATGGAGTACCTTGAGAAGATAGAGTTCACTCATCTAGTGACCATTGATGATGACTGCAGTGTAAACGTTCCTGTCTTCATGGCCCTCCCATGGCAGAATGCAGAAATGTATGGGAATAACAATGGCGGCTACCTTGCTGGCTGCTGTACTGTTTGGTCAAAAGAAGCGACACTCAAATTCAAACGCTGGGGCAGTTTGGAAGATGTATGTGTCGGTCAAATGGCAAAATGGTTTAATATTGAATTTACCGGAAGTCAAAACAATGCCATACGGCCGTGGATTAACAATAATGAAGACTATAGATTAACTGAAAATGTAGCAGTTCAGCACTATTCTAGAACCGCAGAGCAAATTAGAGAAAACCACAAAATATCCTTGACTTTAAATAAAAAATAGAGTAGAATAAAATTCCATGAAAAAACTTACGATTGGATCTGCCGTCTATGATGACTACGAAGGGGTATTTTTTACTTACCAATCTTTACGCCTGAATAATATGGATATTTGGGATGATCTAGACCTAATTATTATTGATAACAATCCTGAAAGTGCCGAAGGTGAGGCTACGCGGGACTTTTGCAACAGGACCACTAATATTAGATATTTCCCCCATACAGAAAAACTTAGTAATTCTGTAAAAAATGAAATTTTCAAGCATGCAGAAGGCGAGTTCTGCATGAGTATAGATTGCCATGTCCTTTTTGAGCCCGACACAATAAGTAGATTAATTTCTTTTCTTCGTAAAAATAAAAATAGTGACGATCTTTATCATGGTCCTATGTTTTACGATCAGATACAAGGGTATGATCCCTGTAGTAAAATGGACCCTATATGGAGAGGGGATATGTGGGGTATTTGGGCGACCGACGAGAGGGGCAACGATAAGCATAACGAGCCCTTCGAAATTGAGATGCATGGGTGTGGAGTATTCCTTTCTCGAACTGAAAGCTGGCTAGGTTTTAATGAAGGTTTTCGAGGGTTTGGAGGTGAAGAAGGTTATATTCATACCAAATACAGGCAAGCTGGAAGAAAGGTTTGGTGCTTGCCTTTCCTTCGATGGGTCCACAGGTTTAACCGGCCCCGTGGAGTTCCCTATCCCCTTAAGGTTGAGGATAGAATACGCAATTACCTTATAGGTCATCAAGAACTCGGCTTGCCCTTTGACGAAATCATTGATCACTTTAAGGAATCTCAGCCTCATGTCAACGTCCAGTCGTTGATAGATAATTTGGACGAACCTTTTGACCAGCCTCCCGTTTCCAAGCCCTCGGAGCAGGACAAGGTTCGTCAAGACCACGGAAACATTCAATTATGGGAAAATTCCGATGTGGATTTCATCGCCCCTACCGAATTGCGCTACGTTAAATACGTGGTATTGAGATCTTACGATGGATACGCTTCACTTCAAGACGTTAAATTCCATCCCAATGCCCCTGCCTCTCCCACCATTCATTCCGTATCCTCTGAAGACGAAAATTTTCCGGCCTCTTGCCTTCTGGAAGACTCTGGCTCTTGGATTACCAACGATGCCGATACGGGCGATATGCCCCATGAGGTCATTATAGATCTGGGAGAGACCCTCCTTGTGGAAAAAATATCTACGCGTCCTCGCCCCGGACTTAATCGCGGCATACCAGTTGAATTTAAAATTTTTGCCAGCTTAAACCTAATCAACTGGCAAGAAGTAAGCCATGTAGATATATTGAATTCTTAACCGTCGGATGATATGGTCAGCCCGTAATAAAACAAATCCCCAGTCCCTGCCACCGTCCATGCATTCAACGCTCCCGTAGATCCCACCCCAACGCTTCTGGCGCATCTGGAGTTGCAGAGATTTCCGTTTACGAATATGTTGTGAAAGGCGCCCGTAAACACATTTCCGCTGATCGAGCATTGGTCCTCGGTATTATATCCGTATATAAAGTTGTTTTCCGAGTCGTACAGCTTGCCCCCGCTTCCGCTTAGCGCCAACCCCGTATATTGAGCGGTAGACAGCTGGCCTGTTGTAAAATAATAAGTATATGGCTCGTTGTTTGTGCCTACTATTATTACATTATCGTGAACCAGAGTATTATGACCGCCGGATATATCTCCCCCGAATGAACCGCTCACCGTATTTAAGTCTCCTGATATAATTGATGCTTGCCCCCATAGATCCCCTGACTTGTCGTATACGTAGGCTTTTCCCGACATGGAGTCCGAAGTTATTATTGCATTAGTCAACCATAAGTCAACATTTTTGCCAAAATTATGAGAAGCCCCCAAATCAGCTGGGTAAATTTCTTGACGCTGCGTAAACTGAGCGGTTATATCATCGAAGTCGTAATAATAGGCACGCCCGGAACCCCAGACATTCGGAGCGCCTACGAGAACGTCATTTCCTTCGGACCGGATTGCATATCCGTATAAATCTCCACTTGAGCCCTTGTCCGATGATAGTGTTTGATAGTATTCATAAGAACTTGATCCAGCGGCTTGTTGCTTGTATATCCATATTTGTCCGGTCCCCCCGTACTCGCACGCTCCGAAGACATATTTGAGGCTTTGGGCTTCGGCAAAGCCTACTGTGCGCCCGAAATTGGTAACGTCGCTCCCCGTTGGGGTCAGTTTAGCTATAGGGGATAGGGACGATTGGTCGTAAAGATAAATTGCGCCGCTGCCAGAATTTTCGTAGGGCGCTCCTGCTCCAACTATTTGAGTGGTATTGTCTTTTATTACTGCCACAGAGTGACCATAGTTGCCGCTTATTTCAGTTCCCGTAGTGTATCCCAGCTGAGACCAGTTGCCGGTTCCCGTTGCTCCCGCCGCGCCCGTCAGCCAATAGCTAAACACGAATGTCGCGCCTATGCCGCTTTTATAGTCGGGTGCGCCGACGATTCCAATTCCCTCTAGCCCCGCTACCGAAAATCCAAACCCACTTACGTCCGACAGCCCGTCGCCCGTCAACCGATTTGTTTTTACATACTCGTTCGCTTTTTGCGTGTTTTGCAAATAAAGGTTTTGGTATACCTCGACTACATTTCCCGTGGAATTTCCTAGTAATAAATAAGAATCCGACCTAGCCGCCGATTGACTTATTCCACTAAGCCCGCTTATGTTTTGTACTTGATAGGGGGATGAAAAAAGAGAGGAAGTGCCCGACTCGTATCCCAAGCTAAATGTCCAGCTAGCATCACCAGTTTTCGTTTGAAAGTCGAAAGCGTAGCTGAAGTCTCCACTCTGAATCGGAAAATCACTCATCTGGCTATTCCTTTCGCCAAAGCTACGAGTCGGGGACTCGCACCACCGGTAAATGTATCAGGTATACTGCTCCCGAATACGTGTTGGATATGCGCCGATTTAGCCATGAGTTCAAGCATAGTCTTTTTGGCCTGCCGCTCCAGCGAGTTGCCGACGGTAATTTGTATTTCCAGTTTTCCATTGGAGTTTTGAATGCTCAGACTTTCAAGGCCGTCTTCAAAGGACGGGAGATCAATGTTAGACGTGTTCTTTCCGAGCAAAACCGTTACGCTTTGGCTGGTGGCAGAGGCCGAGTCCGTCCATGAGGCATTCGATATTTTATTGGCCAGCGCCGTCGCCATTAGTTTTTGGTTCTGAAAGGAATACGGGCTCCCCTCGTCTGCGGCACTAGCGGCGAACTTTTGAAAAATCTTGTTGTCCAAGCCTATATCGGCCGCATTTACCGATACTCCGTAATCAATTTGACCCTTCCATACATTTTTCTTATCTTTCTTCGGTATCTTTGCCCCTGTAAGGAAAAACTGCCCGGGACCTTTCTTAAGGGTTCCCATGCTCCCGTCAACATCGTACCAGAGCTTTAGTTTAGATGCCACTTTCTCCGGCAAAGCCAACGTCGGAACTTGCACACCCAAATCTTCCGTAGTTACCCCCCATAGAGTGTATTTGTTTGGGCCGAAAGCTTGAAGCCACAAATCTCTATTCTCTGCTTGGGCTGGGGGCAGTGGCGTTTTGCTGCCTTGAGGCGTCATCTCTACCAACTTTGCAGCCATTGCCTCGGTCTTATTTTTAAGATCTTGGGTTCCGAGAACCCCAAACATGGCGCAATTTACATTGTCGGGCGCGGGGAAAGCGTCCCCCTCCAAATTAGGGGAATCTCTTACCACTAAAAACATATTATATTGAGGATCCTCGGTATCTTCCAGCTCTTTGGCTGTATATATTTTTGAAGACTTTTTAAAGTCATCAGGATTCTGATACAGCTCTTTCAGTTTGTTGTCGTCAAGCGCGCGGATAAAATCTATTACCGCGATGCCGTCGGTTATATCTGTCACGCAGTCCTTGGACCCATTTAGATACATTAAGGCGCAGGCTATAGCTAAGTCGGAAAGCTCGCTTACTCCGCAAGCCCCTATCGTTGCATAGGGATTGACAGTTTTTATGGAATATCCCTTTTCGGCCTTCGGATTGAATCCCGACATGGAACTATCAGTAGAGATGTAATATCCATAGTCTCTCCCGTTTACATCACTTAACGTTCTTAACCCCGAACCCTCCCGCACTACATAAAATCTCTTGATGAATTTTGCCAGTGCATTTAGGTAGGCGCAGAGACCGTCCGACTTTATGTCTACTTTCTTGTTATCTGGCCACGTTGCCTGACCCATTATCCCCGTAAAAAAATTATCTTTTTTCACAAAAGATATCCCAGCCTTAAAGGATGGCAATTCTCCCGCGATGCTTTTGGTAGCACCTAGTACCGATACCGGCTCATTCTGAGGGGATGTGTTCCATCCGTGACATAATGCCTCCATGCGCCCATAGGCAAGCGTGTCCGTCTCTGACCACTTGACTGACCAGATACCAGCCATGCACGCCGCAATCGGCCCTGCTTTTTTCTCATATTGATAGTATGCTTCGAATAAGGTATTCTTGGTGAAATTATCTACTCTACCATCCCTCTTTGCATTTCCCAGCTTCGATACTATGTCTCCCTGCTCATTTTCTCGCCCCCCCAGCTCTACCTTGTCGGGTATCCCTTCAGGCACCCAGTTATTTATCATGGCGGCTAGCATAGTTTGTATTGCATATGTTTTGTATACATCAGGATTATATGATGCATACATAGCCTTGAGGACGTCATTGTCTTCAAAATTTAATTCTTTAAACTTATCCGCCGCCTGTCTGTCCTTGCAGGCGATGTAGTGAAAGGTAGGATCGAGCAAGTGCGCCTTATAATACCTTGACATTTTTCCCCCTTGAGAGTTCTGGCTTTCGCCGGGGTAATTGGAGGTAAAGGTACCGACGGCTCCCTTGCTCATGGCGGTAGTAAAGTCCGAGGAGTTAGAGGAAGAAATGCATTCGCATTGTGTGCTGATAGTCCGCAACTTTTGAAAGCCGTTTGCCGTGTTAAATGAACTGGCGATTTTTACTTTGTTTTTGACTGGATTCCAGTACGCCATCCATCCCGCAGTATTGCAGAGTTGAACAATCACATCTCGGTACGATCCCTGAAAGTCAAAACTTCCGTCAGGCAGCGAGCCATCGAGCAGATTTCCCAATGCGTCTCTGAGCGTTGTTCCATCATTGGGATCGTCATTACTGTACCATAAGGTTTTCCCGGCCGCCGTGTGAACGTGATAGTCAACATCGCTGTTGCTTAAGTTCATTGTAAAAGGGTTGGCGTTATACGCGGCCTGCACATCCTCGAAATAATTTCTCAAATCTCCCCACCGTGTATCGGAATCGGGTGCCAATATACCGGCAGTAACCAGCAAATCATTAGGGAAGGTACCGTATTTTCTTCCCAATACTTTCACATTTGTAAAGTTTACATCCGTGGGAAACTCTTCCTTCAAGGCTATAAAGTCTTGGTCCAGAAATTCATTGGATTTATCGTATAGATTTAAGGTAAGGGACGTGGCTTGGGTAGCGGAATTGGAGAAGGAATAGCCTCCCACCTTCATCTTCATATTTGCGCCCATTATCTTTAAATCAAAATCATCCCCTTTTGACGGAGTACTGAACGTGCTGGATTGTACTAAAGTGACGGAGGCTCTAATTGACTGAGCTAAGCCTCCAAAGTTCAAGCTGACGCTGGATATAGCCCCTCCATAAGCGTAAGAAGAGCCGTTAAGCGATACGGTCGCTGGATCTATTATTGTGCAAGCCATTTTTTATTCCTGTTTTACGCCATTAACCATTGTATATATTATAGTGCCGCCTTGTTGGGTTTGAGTTCCGGAAATTAAATCGCTATAACGTGAATGCTCTATTAGGTTTCCGTCCGGTTCCCTCACCCCGTTGAAAAATGACACATATCCATTGGGAGTAATTTCATTATGTTTTATGGTAACTCCGTTTTGCCCGGATCCGGTTTGGGATATTCCCCCCGAATAATCGGGGTAGGTAAAATATACTCCCGTCGCTCCGGTAACGTTGCCCGAGGGTCGAAAGCCCCCCTGAACGACGTAATCAATTCCAGAATATATTTTTACTCCATTAAAGAAAACTTGCTTTTGATCAACATCGAAAGTAAATGGGGCTGAGGCGTAATCGCCTAAGGAACTTATGGTAAGGGCGTCTCGATTGCCGCTTGCCACGATATCATAAAGAATTTGGTCAGTTGCGCTTAATGAAGTCTGTGTAAAAACTTCCACCCCACTGACGATGAATCCACTGGTTAAAGTAATTTGCGGTTGATTAAATTGATTTTTTGATACAGCTCCTTGGCCAGTAAAAGACGTCACCCCATTGATCGCTATATTGGTTTCGTGAAGATCGGGGCCCCCGGTTAAGTATACCGAATATAAATCATAGGTATTATTCAGGGAGGTGCTAGAAGAAGAATTTATTCCTTCAGCGCCAGATATATCATAGATAACTTCGTAGAAATAGCTCGAATCAACGGTTCCCATGGTGCTGATGGCCGATGGAAAGTATGTTGCATTAGCATTTGCTCCCCCACTAAAGTAGGCCCCGCTTCCAGTATAAGTAATATTCGGCGCCCTTAATCCGCTATATTGAAATCCACTGTAAGCTACCCCACTCAAACCACTAAATCCTATAAGATCCACGCTCATGCCCGTTAAATATCCCGTAACGGTCTGCATCTCAAATCCAGTAATCCCAAAGAGAGTGCCCGGCGCCCCCGTTGCGCTCGCGCCATTCCACGTTCCGCTATTCCCACTAAAAACCCAATAGCTTCCAGTAGAATAATAGTTGGGGATGGTTGACTTGCCCGGATCTCCGCTTACTGAAAAATCAAGAGCTAAGTTAGTTACTCGACGGTAGAGTTCTTGTCCAATTTGGTCGGTGCCAGCTATATGCTCTATTCCCGTATAGGGACTATAAACTATTCCAGATAGGCCGACTGCTCCAGTTTGAGCTACTCCCGATTCATAAGTATAAAAGCCACTTTGGGTCCCAGTTCCGGTTATGGAAAATGGAGAACCGATTTGCCCACTTACGCCTGTGGCAGTAACTGAATATCCTGTAATTTCTCCCGAAACCAGTCCCGTTTGCGCGGGAATTAAAGTATGGCTAGAATATACGCTGCGCGCCAACCTTCTCAAGGTATCCTGTCCAAGGTCTACATTAAAATACAAGAAATAATCCATGTATCCTTGATAGGTAAATTCCCCGCTGCCTATATTCCACGATGCTCCATTGGAAATTGAATACTCAGGCACCACAAAAGAGTCGGCATCAAAATTGTAATACGTTACGTTCTTCCCTAGATCCGCCGAATCATCCCCAGCACTATTAGTCGGATTAGCGAAAGTGTAGATGAATGGCTTTTCCTGAGGGTTCCCGAAGTTCACTCGGTACAGCCCTACCGACCCCAGTTCGCTGACGGTTACCGCATAAAGGTTTTTATCACTGGGGTAACTGTCCAATGTATGATAATACGGAGTGCCCTTTATAAAATTTTTAAAATATAATTTGTTAGAGGCGGTTATTCCTATTTCTTTTCCTGATGGTCCATTCGGGTCTAGATCGCTAAATATGGTGGCTGGGCCCACTCCAGTTTTCTCCTGACTAAATATAATTGTAAAACTTTCGGAAGTTATTCCGGTGGTATTTTGAATTTCTATATGTTGGTCGGTGAAATATCCAGACCCGCTGGATTGCCCCGTAAACGCAGCGCTGGCATTTACTATCTGTCCCGAGTAATCGGCAACCCCGCTTTCTACGGAATTAATAACGGTTCCCGCCCCATTATAAGAACTGAAATCATAAAATATCTGCAGTCCTGAAACGCGTAAGTCGTTTATGGTATAGTTAATGAACTCCTTCGACATCTTACTTCATGCTCTCTACGTCGTTTTCGTCGATTACGGAGTCCCCTTTGAATGTAGCCGAGTATTCGATGGTTATACTATCTTGTTGATCGGAAAGAGTTTCTTTGTCTGAGGTCACCTTGGACTGGCTTCGCTTGGCGGCTACTTTATTATATAAATCATCCTTTAAATCTCTAGCATTTTTCTGGAAGTCATAACCGCTTCCCGAAACAGCATTAATAGTTATCGAGCACTGTCCGCGCGAAGCGTATCCTTTATCGAATATCAAATCATCACAATTTAAATTGGCCACCGTTTCATACTGTTGAATTGGGGGCGTAAAGGCAATACGGTATTCCGAAACACCCTTATATCCATCTAACTCAGGCGCATCGGAATTATTACTCTGGTTGTCATTCGTGTATTCGTAACTGTAGCTTAATGTGCCCGCTTGCGTGTCCCTGCTTTCATTTTCGCTCACTAATTTTGCGTTTGCCCCTACTAGAGTTTGAGCTTCACCCTTCGTAGAGCTTGCGTCATAATTGTTTATTACCGTCTTGGGATCAACATTGACAGGATTTACAACCTCTACATTTCCGTCAACGCTGGAAGTTATGGTTCCTTGGTCATGGTTTTCATTATAGGACAAGGTGTAGTTGTTGACCGTCAAATCTCGAGGCTCATAAAGAGGCTGCCCATTTCCGTCTTCCAGCGTAACAAAACTAAATGTTATTGAATCTCCCGCATTATCATAGGAAGCATTAAAGTTTTTTACACCCTGCTTTCCTTGCAGCACTTGGGAAGTGGCGAGATAATTCATTAATTCATCTTGGGTGCCACTTAATTTATAAACTTCCCCCTTATGATTCACGGTAACCACCTGTTGAGATTTGGAGCATGCCTCGTTTTCTATACTATCTTCGCGGCAATACGCCAACTGGAATCCCTGACCCCCTTGGGGTGCATTGGCGTTGGCCACGTTATCACAGTTGCTTGACCGTGTATTACTGTAAGATATTTCGGCGGTGATGGGGTTAATCTGCAGAGACTCGTTGGTTAATTCCAGATCTTTTGTCCTTACGGTTTCTCCCCGTTTCATATGATCGGATAGCGTCGTCTCGCCCAACTTTACTACGCCCAATTGTGTCTTGATCCAATTATTGGCCGCATCCAATGAGCCGCACCCCGTAAGATTTTGATTCGGCGTACATGCCAAGTTGGTATTTATTGTTACGCATCCGTTCTCGTCTATGGTGGTGCTTTCGGTATGAACTTTATTGATTAGTTTCTCGCTATTGGAGTCGTAATCATACCCTGTAAATACTTCGAGGGTGAGAGTATAAGGCAGCGCTCCAATATAATTCGTTGACTCGAAAGACAGCGACAAAGGGATTAATTGGGCTTTTGGAGATGCAGTCACGAGACCGCTGATGCTAATTCCAGAAGTTATGGAAGGGTTCGCCTTCCAGTCAAACTCGGCGGCCAGCTGATCTCTTCTGCTCGCTAGCGTGGTTGATGAGCAACCGGTCAGCGCCCCGTTAAGAGTATATGTATTCTTTACGATCCCAAAGCTATCCTCGTCATAGCTAATAGACGAATCCATGGAGACGTAAGGGTCCTTCTGTCCCGAAAAGGGATTCTTTCCATCTATTTCTATCAGGCTCATAGGTCAATGCCGTCCATGCTGGCTTCAAGCGTAACGCGAGTAGGCTTTCCGCCACATTCGGAGCGCTTGGTGAAAGTCCATGAGAGCGCTGTTATAGCGCATTTTGGCTGATTATCATTAAGTTCAGTTTTGCCTTTGTCTAGTGCGGTGTCAAGGTCCGTCTTGCAGTTGCCTGTTGCCACGGCCTCAAGGAGGGATCGCACCATTTTGGTTGGCAACGTGTTTCCTTTCGTTTCGCTAATGGGCCCCGCTGCCGTTATAGTTTCTATTTCTCTAGGCTCAGCCTTAGCTGTCTCGCTAGTGGTGTCGATGTTCCAGCAATTTGTAAAAGAAGGAGAGGCTTGGTTTTTTGGTGCATCGCTATATTGTACGGTATAAGATCCGTTAGCCTCGTATTCGTTTTTATTCCAGTTTTCTGAAACCAGCCGCCAATCTTGTGGAAAATTTCCATTATATGCATCATCCGCCGTAGTCTTGGCTGCGTCTTTTTTGTCGTCAAAGATGTCGCTGACGCCGTTCCAGCGTTCGTGGGCTCCGTTTTTGTCTATTTGGAGACCGCATTGCCCCTTTACGCTCCCATTAACCGATATTTGAGTTATTTTTCTAGCTCCCTGCGCACACTCTTGATTGAAGGAGTAGCTGGTAGTCGTCGTTTCGTTCCATATGTATTGGGTACCTCCTGCCCCACCTTGCTGGCCCGGGCAATTATCCATTTCGAATGAAAATTCGATGGTTCCATTATTTTTCTGACCTTTATTGACCGAAGATTGGCATTGCGCTTTTTTGGAATTCTTTTTTTGCGGTTTTAATGCGTCAGTGGGCACTCCTTTTACGCTGCTTTTTATTTTATTGAAGAAATCCTCCATGCGATCTTGCGCCTTCCCACCTTGAACAAACTCATCATAGCCGCTTTGAGCAGCCGTAGCGTTGTTATAACCTCCCGCCGAGCAATCCATCTTGCTCCCTGCCTTCCCCACAATAGATCCCTGTATGGAGACGGTGGCACATTTTTTCGGCTTATCATTCACCTGAACCTCTTTAATGGCATAACCTAAAGTATAATTCACTTCATAGTTTGGAGGCTCATCTTCTATATTTTCACCCGTATACCTCAGGATAGCGGTAGAGGACAAGGAATAATCTCCATTGATAAAGTCTTTGGTTGAGGAAGAGCTGTTGAAGGCCCCACTGCATCCGCCTTGAAGCTTGGGTAAATTCCACCCTTTTTCCAGCTGATAGGCGCTCAGGTCCAAATACTGAGTATAGTCGCTATAACTATTGAATACTCGCTCATTAGCTTCGTTTTCCGCTAGGGTAAGGCGTCCGTCTATGGACTTGTATTGGTCGTTATCGGCGTATAGAGGATGATTGGAGACCAAGTCAAAATCATCTCCAAAGCTTACTCCGTAGTCATGTTGAATGGTGTAGGATTTGCCTTTTAAATCTCGGGTGACGGTAATGCTTTCCGTGCGGCTTACGGGATCTTCGGTTCTGTCGGTATCGTCCTCTTCCTGTGGCCCCCCATTCTCCATTACATACGTAAGGTCTGTTACGGAAGAATTGCTCAATGACCCCTCGTTGATGGAGTAGTCCGTAAGCTTTCCCTTGCCCGCGTATACTCCGTTTGCATAAATGCTGGCCGTATCGGTATTTACATAACGTTCTTGATTTTTAGCCATTCGCTGCATAGCAGCTCCACCTACATTATTTATATCAAGATTTAATACGCTTAAATCGACTTGTTTTGTGCGCTTTATATATTGACCACTAAGATCAGGGCAACCGTCTATAGGGCCGTTTCCGTCCACTCCATGCTCCCACGAGTAGGAAACGCCCATGGATACGACGTTATTAAAATTAAGCCTTGATGGAGTATTTTCCGTAGCCATTTTCCTTATGCCTTTGTAATGAAACTACTTGAGTTATGTTCCAAAGATATTGCCTATTAGTCCTTGTGTTGCATTTTTTAGTTTTTCCTCTATCATGCCGGGGAGTGCTTGGGTAATCAGGGATTCTATTTGGGCACTTAAATTACCCCCGCCGGAAACATTGACTGAAATGTTTGGAATCGCTACCGTAATGGTTCCGGTCACATTGCCTAATGCCGTCGTCAAGGTTTGGAGGGCCGTTTCGAGTGTCCCCAGATTTATTTCCAAGGGCGTGGAAAGGGCACTGGCAACCCCTTGAAGGTCGGCACCTAACTTGCCGGCTGCACTGGTAAAGGGCACAAAGGCGTCTGCCGGTATTTCCGCTTCGGCTGTGGAAAATTTATCCGCGCTTTGATTAATGGTGTCTGCCGCAGCCTTGAAGGTTTGCGATTGCTGGGAGAATACTTCTGCACTAGAGCTTATTTCTTCCCCTGCATGGGACAAGGCATCAAAATTCAGCTTTGCCAAAGCGCCCTCGAAGGCGCTCAATGCGGCACCAAAGTTTTCTATATCGCTAGAGAAGTCGCCAATGGCCCGCTCAAGCTGGGGAGACATGGTGCCGTTTTTGAAGTTAGGTATAAAACCGGAGGCAGCCGCTCCTGCATAAGGATCAAAACTAAACTTTTTCTTAACTGCTTTTGCGTAAGAAGACGCTGCGTCAGAATTTCTCGGCGGCCTGATAAAAGGTTGAGACATGCCACCCATCTTGAATACCGACTCTTGAGTATTATAGCTGGTTTTTCCTTCGCCCGGAATGTTCATGCTTTTGACTTGACCCTTCGTTACGGGAGTCTTGTATCCCGCTAGGCGCGAAGCGGCAATTTCGCCCGCCACCGCCGAAAAATTAGGAATAAAGCCTCTGGCTGCAGGCACCGGCGGAGCCTGCTTGGCCCCCTTCGGGTTGGGCTCTTCCTCCTTTTTTTTCAAAGGAAGCGCGTCTAACACCTGCTCTATCATTGCGGTTTCTCGGCCTACGGGTGCGGCTCTCCCCTTGTCGGCAAAATATCCAAACTTTAATCCCGACACTTTTAACTCCGCGAGCTCCCCCTCAATGAATTTTTTTTCCTCTTCCGGGGCTTCGTCTGGGAGCGTGAACCCAAACGGAGATTTCCCCACGTTGCCGAGTAGTGTATTAAATGACTCTACTTCCGGGTGGTATATTCCCTCGCCAAACGCTTCCTGAAGTGCAGTTCCAAAATTAAACTGCTTTTTAACTCCAAAAATCTGCCCAAATACATCGACCATCTGGTTATTCTGGAGCGTTTCCTTACGGTCCATGGGATTAAGGCCTGCATTGGTCGCAAGCTCGCTTCCCACAAGCTTGCCATAACCTCCTTCGTAACCCAAACCCTTAGCCTGCGGGGGGTTAGCGAGAAGGAGTTGCTTTTCGTCCCACTCGCTGCCTCCCAATTTCTCATTCTCTGCCAATGCCTTCAGTATCGTCTTCGTTCGGTCGGCACCTAAGTAGCTTAAATAAGAAGGATATTCCACAAGTTCAGCGGCCGTTTTTCCTCCTATTATCTCCGTTAGCCGTCCAATTATTTCTTCAGGGGGCGTCCCTTCAAACTTTTCTTTGTTTTTTTCGATCCAGCTTTGCGTCTGTTCCTCAGTCACAAAGTTCAGTAGCCTCTTCGTGTCCGAAGGGTCAAGCGCGTGAATCCGTTTACCTTCGACCGGCACCTGCGCGCTCGTCAATTTTTCATCAACCGGCTTAAACACGTTAAACGGAATTCCCATGTCTTTGAACTTTTCCAAGATACCCAAGCGCTCCAAACTCCCGGGGTCTTTTTCTTTTTTTAGGGCCTCTACAAGAAACCCAATGGGAGTTTTACCCATTCCTCCTCCCACGCGGACGAGCTGTTCCCAAAAAGCGTTTTTTAGGTCCTCGGGGCCGTTTTTCAAAAGGTCGAATATCTCCGCTTTGTCCCCAAACTCCCCGTCCCTATTCTTTAATCCTAAGCGCTCCATTTCGCCCAATCTTTGGCCGGCGCTCATTGCCTTGAATTGAGATTCGAATAAGCTGGGGTTTTCGTTTCCGGGTTGGTATTTGATGGGCGCCCACTTCATGTAGTCGTCCTTGTTCTTGCCCCAAGCCCCCCAAACTCTATCCGCAAGGGTCCCCTCCGCCTCGTCATTCGTCCTCTTCCCAAATTCTTCTGCTGCCTTCGACCGGTTTACCTGCGCACCTGTTTCGTCTACTCCCAAGCTGTTCAATAGTTCGGCAAATTTTTCTTCATATCCTTGGGGCGCATCCCAAATGGAAGGCCCTAGCACTCTGTTGTTTACTCGCGTTAAGCGCGGATTCAAGCTGCTGTAATAGAGATGCCCCGTTGCCTGTTCGGCGGTTCCCTGCAGCCCTTGCGTAAATATTTTTTGGCGCTCGTCTAAAGCTTTTACTTCAGCATTAAGATGCTCCCATACTTTTTGGTGATGATTTTTGCCGGTGCCAAAATCCTTGAATTTTTCGGCGTGCTTTTTCTGGCGATCTCGTTGCCTTATACGAATGCTTTTCGCCTTTTCCAGATAAGGGTAAAATTGTTGGGCTTTTTCGAATACCGCTGCGATGCGTTCAGGCCCTTTTCGGCCGCCTTGTTCAAAGGCGACTCGTTGCTCTGCTTCCTCCAGTGCTTGACCTTCTCCGAGCGTCAGCAGGTATGCGAGATTCCTTATTTTGGTTAGGGCTTTTTCTTCGTCGGTTTTTTGTTCTTCAATTTTTTCATCTCGAGCTTCTCCGGGCAATTTCATGACTATAAGATTACCTTCTTGGTCTCGCTGTTCTTGTTTCAAGCTCTTGAGTATTCCGTTTTCATCTAGCGCAAAGGCTCCAGCGAGTTGACCTCGAGCCGCCTTTATGCTAGGCTTAATGCCGCCCAATTTTCCCACTTCCGGAGCCAATTCGGCCCCTAGGGCAGCTTCTCGTCGGGCCGCGCTAACGCGCCCTCCTTTCCCCAACCCAAACGTAGCCCAGAATGAAGGATCCATATCTTTTTCAACATCCGCAAAAATTTGCTCCGCCTCTTGGAATCCTCGCACAGCCTCCTGAGCATCCAATACGGTCAGCCCGTCGCGAGCGGATGAGGGTATTCCTCCTTTTATAAATTCCCGCACGGCTTGGGCGCTTTTTTTTCTGTCAGGTTCCCGTAGTGGGGCTGGATTTGTAAATAAATGATTTATATAGGAATTAACGCCTTCTTCGGGATTGTTTCCCCCTCCCCCTTTAACCCTTCCGGTGATAGCTGCAAATGAATCAATAAAATTTTTGGCCTTGTCGATCTCCAGAACCCTAAAGTTTACCATTTCGCCTAGATTATAGGGAGATGGAAATCTTAAATCTCCGGAAGCCATAGGGCCGGTCTTGGGCAACTTGCTCAAGGAGAGCAACCAGTTTTGGCCTACTTCCGGCACAAATCCACCCTCCCAGCTTTTTGTTGTCTGCTCTACCCCTATTTTGGCTCGTCCTATTTTCTTTTTTGTTTGAGATAGGTTGTTTTTTCTACGCTCTCCTATGCGCATCTTGGCTTCCAATACTTCTATATCGTTTCGCGCTTGTTCTCTTTGTACGTCTGTTAAGCCTTCGCCTTTTTCATACTTTTCAAGCTCTAGGAGTTTAGCTCGCATGACCGTCTCCTCCTCAAGGGCTTTATCCCATAGGCTGTTTGCCTTCTTTTGTAATTTTCTCAGCTCGCCCGAAGTATACGACGTAACTTCGTTTGAAAACGCGCCCTCCTCCGTGATTGAAAGGGGGAGATTAAATGTATGGGGGGTATCGCCGATGATTTCATTTATTCTGCCAAGCATTCGGGAATTAGTAATGAAGTCCCCGCCGCCCGGCAACTGCGGAAGGATATTAAAGGCTTGCTGCCCGAGTATTTCATTACCGCCCAGCAAGTAGCCGGCTATTTCCTTAAGGTTTTGGTTTCCAGCTAAATCCAACTCTAATTCTTTCGGAAGCCTCTTTTGGGATAGAGGATTAGAAAATAGATTAGGCATGCGCCCCTTCCCGCTATAAAAGGATTTTAATACTTGCACGGCATCCTCTCCTACGTTTTGAGTTTTAAAAGCTCGTTCTATAAGATGACCTTTAGAGGTAGCAAACTCTTTGGGATCGGGAGACTTTTTGCGAAAATATCCTTCCGCGAATAATTCCTCAAAACTCCTATTTATTAGGGCGTCTCCTTCGGCCGGAGAAAATCCCTCAATGGAATCGCTGGTAAGACGCCTCACTCTCTTCTGAGTCCCCTCTGTTCCGGTTGCAAGAACTTGAGCGTAATCCATGGCATGCCCCGCCGCACTAAGGACTGAGCCGCCAAACCCCTTGAGGCCCGAACCTTTCTGGAAAGCGCCTAATTCTTCTCCACTTTTTATAGCGTAACGCGCCGCATCTTCCAGCATTTTTTTGCGCGGAAGAAATGGAATCCCGCCGCTTCCTTTCGTGACATAGGCCATCACCCATGAATTTAAATTTTCATAACTTCCGAGCTGATCTCTCAAATAATCTTTGCCCCCCTGCCATGAATCGGCCGCCTCCTTCTTTATTGCGTCGTTTAATCCTCTAGCTCTAAGGGGTAGTACTTTGTTATGGGTGCGGGCTGTGATACGCCCTAAGTCCAGCCGCTTCCAAGCTCCAGCCAAAGTAGCTGGATCCACTAAGGGAGGGTAATCTTTACCCACTTCTGCCCCCCCAAAGTAAGCGCCCTTTATGTTTTTCGTCATATTCCTCCAATCTGCAAAATTTGGCACGTGCCCCCCTCCGGCTGCCCCTTGAATCTTAGCGGAATTTCTTATCGCTTGACTCATCCCTTCGGGATGATCCCTTTTTACAGCTTGAAAATTAGGTTGCGTTTTCCCATCTCTTACGTAAGTTCCGATACTTTTTTCATAATCGACTACGGGTCGTCCTCCCAGCCTTCTTTCGGCTTCGACGGCCCGGGCTATATTCGGAGCTTGCGGGGAAAAGGACGGAACGAATCCTCCCGCAGTAGTACTGCCCCCGCCACCCTTAAGCTCCGCAGCGGCCTGCTTTAATGCCGTGGCTGCTTGGGTTAGATTTGTCGCACTTCCCGCCAATCCTCCCGCACCTGTATTGATTTTATTCGCTGCATCAAGCATAGCGTTTGCAGATTTTTCGGCCAGTGCCTCGTTGGCTTTTTGGTTGGCAATGTTAGAGTCAGCTTGCTCTTTAATTTTATTTGCGATTTCTGATAAAGTATCTCCGGGGCCCATAATGCCGGCTTCTTCTGCCGTATCAGTATCGACGCCCAATCGTGCCGCCATGGCCTCAGAGATTCCCGCGCCTAATTCTGTTGCCAATTGATTAATGGAAGCCGGGTCTATAAGCGGCGTTAATGCTTTTTGCGTTTCTTGTACTCCTGCTACTCCTGCCCCTTCACGTCGGCCCACCTCCACCTGAGTCCCCAGACCACTTTTTAAAGCGTAGAAGAGATCCCGAGTTACGTCCCCTAAATCTCTCATCGCCCCGGACCTCGCAAACTGCTGAATTTGCGCTTGCAGCTCTTCTAGAGAAGTGGCATCAAATCCTTTTCCGGTCAATTCTTGAAAGGAGGCCTTAAAGTTTTCTAGTTGACTGCCTTGCGCATTGATCTCCTTAAGTTCCGCCAGCATATCCTTGTTTCCTCCAAGAGCTTCAACGGACTGAATTGCGTTTTTGATTTCGGCCAGTCTATCAAGGCTTCTTTTCGCTGTCCCATCATCTTTAAATGCAGACCTAAAGCTTGATAAGGATTTCACTTGACTCTCGGATAGTTGGTTCCCGCGAGCAAACTCTATAGCTTGGATGGTTTCTTGAGCTAATTGTTGTCTCAGCGTCCCTTGGATTTTTCGCTGCTCATCCACGAGAGCGCGTTGCATTTCCCGTATTTTACTTTGAGTTTCCTTCGCGGCGGTGATTTCCTCTTTGCTGCCGGATTTTTGCACTTCCGTCAGTAATTTCAAGGTGCTATTCACATCGACTTCACCGCCCGTGGCCAATTGCTCAACCAAACTTTTCATAGGGCCTTCCAGAGCTTTCGATTCTCTGTCCGCATTAGCCGCTATCGTTTTCGCAAAGTCATTGATGCTCTTAGTAATGGACTGGGCGGCTTTTGCTTCCGCTATTTCGGTTTGGGCTCCGGCCCCCGCCTTGGCTAATGTTTCGGGCGTAACCGTTTGTGTGGCTTTTAGTAGGGCTCCTCGGGTCTTTGCTTCTTCCGACGCTTCCCTCATCTGTATTGAAAACGCACGCTCCATATTGCTTGACGCCTCTGAAATCGCATTAGTCAAGGTATCGAACTGGCCCCCTAAAGGAACTATCGCCTGTTGGGCTTTCGCCATGGCTTGAGCAAGCTCGTTGGTGCTAGTCTTATAGTTTACCTGAGCTTTAATGGCGGCTAGGATTCTAGAGGTGGTTCCTTCTTGGGTTGTAAGGTATTGCTTTGTGGTGTCGTCAAAATCTCCCAATACCCCCTGAAGCTGTAGGACTTTTTGAGCCGATTTTCCGGCGCTGGTATCAAAACCTTCCAGAGTGCCGCTCAGCTCTTTTGCCTGATCAATACTCAATCCTTTAGTTAGCTGTGTAGCTAAATCTCCAATTTCCACATCGCCGGGGTCAAAGTCGTCGCCGAATATTTTCTTACTTCCCTCTATTTTGGACGTGAGCTCTGCGAAGTCTTTTGAAAATGTTTTTAGATTTCCGGCTTGGTTTATTCCATCCTTGATTGCTTGAGTGGCTTTTTTAAGCTTTTCAGCATCTCCAGCGCTTGTTAATAATTGAGTTAAGGCGGTAGGATCAATATTCTTTAATTCGCCCGAGTCTTCAATAATGCCTTGAAGGAATTTTCCGTATGCTTCGATGTCTCCTTTTTGGGCGGCCTGCCCAAGTCTTCCCACGCTCGTAGCCATCTTGTCCACGGCTTCAATGTTTCGAGAAATGGCGTCAATTTCTTTTCCTACGGCTTCTGCGTATTTGTCGGCTTCCTTGATCAAGTCTCGATTTATGTCGTTTACTCCATCAGTAAGAGCTCCATATAGGGACCCAAGAATATTCGTGGGTATCTCGAAGTCGGTAAAAGGCTGAATCAACCCGGAAATAGTCGCCATGGCAGACTCTACTCCAAAACTCGCCATACCCAGTTTGCTCAGCGCATCACCTGTTGTGTTGAGTCCTTTTTTTACTCTGCCGAAGGCGCCTACGCTTTCCTCGGCCGTATCATTAAGACTCCCCAAGGCATCATCAGCTTTCTCGACGTTATCTCCTCTCCCAGAACCCCTTCTTCTTCGGCCCCTACCTCTCCCGCCTCGTCCAGCGGCCCGACCGGCTGTTGCCGCGCCCCGAGCGCCTGCTGCAGCTCCTCTCCCTAATAATCCTAATAATGCTGGAAAAGCATAATTAGGAACACTTCCTCCAGCCATTCCGTGAGTTTTGGGATCCATGCCAGTACGCAAGGCTCGATTAACTCCTTGCGATCCCGACGATGGTTCATCCCGCGTATTTGCAACAAGCAATCCCATGGGATTTTTCGGTCCTGCCACCCGGCGATCTTGATCTACGTATATTTTTGCAGAAGACCCCTGTTCGGACAGTGCGGTTTTCTCCCTTACTACCGCCTCTTCAAGGGCATTTGCGTAACTTGGAATAAATCCGGCTGCGCCCCGAATGCCTGTAGCCATACCTTCTGATCCAAAATCAATACTGCTGTCACGCTTAAGTTTTTTGGTACTGATGACCATTTTGCCAAAGTCCATGGTCAGCTTGTCCAACGCTTTCTTGGCGGCTACCGCATCCATTTCGGCAGTATCGGCGGCTATTTCAATTTCGCTTTTTGCAAAGTTTGGAATTAAGCCTTGTGCATATCTTTTATATATATTGTCCGCTTTTTGGGGGTTTTTTGTTGTGACTGTAGTAAGGTCGTCCACGGTAATGACATCCCTTCCGGGCGTGCCCGGATAAGCCCCAAGGGCGGCACGGAAGCCCTCTCGATCCATTTTATTGACTCGCTGCTTGAGGTCTTTCAATGCCTGAAATCTAAAACTCTTACGCTCCGGGCCGTGCGTAAATCTACCACTGGTTACGGCATTAGGCTTTAAGCGATATTGTAATTGAGGAAAAGCATAAACCAAATCTTCAAAGTTAGTTTTAGAGCCTTGTTTAAAAGATCGGTTTTGCTTAATTGACTGGCTGGTGGCCACCCCTTTCTCATTTAGAAAATCACCAAACAACTTGTTGGCATCGCCTTTTTGATTAGATTGCATCCAGTCTATTTCCGAGCCTTGATGACTTAAAACTGAACCCGTGGGCAACCTTCTCTCTTTCGCCTTGGACGGCCCATACCCATATTCCTGTAATAAACTTTGGACTGAAAAGTTTGGAATT
>CEUI01037237.1_pt1 | contig 55990 bp, 51 predicted proteins | sample 531411 | NCBI WGS metagenome assembly CEUI01 (sample SAMEA2622841, study PRJEB7988) | marine metagenome | isolation source: saline water (ENVO:00002010), including
TCGTAGGTGCCACCAAGACCTTCCACTTCTTCCAGTTCTTCTCTAATAATTTGCTTTAGTTTTGCTTTGGTTAGTTTCATTTTATTATTTTAGTAAAGCTGCAGCTTCTTCTATTGTAAGATGGACTAGTCTAAGCCTCTCTTTGTCCTCGGGGGTATCAGCATGATGGGCCTCTAAGCTGGTGGCCCATTGCGACAGCCACTGCAGCATCTCCTCTAAGGTCTTGCCAGTTTCTTTATTGCGTGATTCGCGCCAGTGAACCCGGTCGGCGCCCTCATTGAGGCTTCCCGATGACAACTCTTCTAAAACGTTGAGGAGAGCCGGCTGCCATTTGGTCCAATGCTTGCCGCCGCCGATGTTGGAGGACCACCAGATCAGGCCCTGGAGGATCTGTTCTTTGTCAAACTGAGCGATCAAGCCGGGATACTGCTCTGCTAACTCAACCAAAACCTCCTCGGCGTCGCGGATGTCCTGCTCGGTGGCATCGGGGCGCGAGTAGCGCGCTTCGTGTAGCTCTTCCTTGATAATCTGCCGCAGCTTTGCTTTTGAAATCTTCATTTTAAAAACCTTCGCCGTGAGGGTCGCGTGCATACTGCAGAGCTGCAACAAAATCATTGAAATCCGCCTCTTCCAAATCTTTAACGACATCGAAGGCTAGCTTACGAATTGTTGCGTCTAACATCGGGGAGGATACTACACGCAGAGCCCGAAGAAGAGCGTCAATGGGAGCGCCCTTAGTTAGATCGTGAGCCGCTTCGGCCGAGGACCGAGCCGTCGAGGGGTCGTCCCACTCGCTCTCGTTAAGCTCTTCGCGGATGATCTGTCGTAGTTTTGCTTTTGAAATCTTCATTTTATTCTCCTAAACCTAGTCGCTGGGCTACCTGATAAGATGAGACTGCACCCTGAGCGGCTCTTTGAACCTGCTGGGGGCTGATCCTCTTCTGACGAAGCGCAGTGGCAACCGCATTGCGAAGTCCATGCATCTGTGCGTGCTTGCCCAAAAGCTGGGTAGCCTGCTGGTATGCGCGATCTCCTTGTCCCCAACCTTCTTCCATCGGAGCCAAGAAGGAATCGTCCATAACCTTTCTAAGATAGCCCATTAGCTCCTCGTCAGTCTCGTCAACGCCCAGCCATTCTGCGGCTTCTTCGGCGCTTTCAAAGCGGTCTACCTCTACTCTAATTAATAGCTTATTGAGGAGACGCTCCAGAGAAGTTCCACCTTCCCGAGAAAGATCTTCCTCCTCCTCCGGCTCCGGCAGTTCATCAATGTCAGCGCCGAGACGGACAGAGCCGCGCATGGCATCCAGCTCTTCTTTGATGATCTCTTTAAGTCTTTGTTTGGTGATTTTCATTTTGATTATTCCTTTTGAGAATTGCCCAAAGCAATCGTCCATCGTTCTTTGAGGTCTTCTAGCTTATCCCCCAGCATCCGACCATGAGTGCTAAGGTGCACAAACTCTCCTAGCTTGTGAGGCTCTTCTGTGAGGCGAGCGATAGCGCTGTTAAAATCAAGGACGCTCTCGTCAAGCTGCCTCAAAGCCAATTGAGCTTCGTTGACTAACTCTTCAACGCTCATGTCAAAGGTGGGCCCTCCTCTATCGGGGCGTTCCGAAGCAGGGCGTGCTTCCGATTGAAGCTCTTCCTTGATAATCTCTTTTAGTCTTTGTTTGGTGATTTTCATTCTAGTTCTCCACGCTCTTCCATTGAGTGAGCAATTGCCGTCGCCTGTTTCGGATCTTTTCCTTCTTTGTCAACCAAATAGGCGATCTTTCGCGAGATGCGCTCGTCCTTGGCTTTCTTGGCTTCTTCTAATTCTTGTGTTCCTCGATGAAACTCTCGATAAAAGAGTTCCTCGTGGATGATTTGCTTTAGGCGCGATGTTGAGATTTTCATAGGACTCCTAGACGGACATTGTGAGCGTCAACAATAAATAGTTGTCTGGGGTGATAAGGGTCGCATTTTCCAGGCATTTTCGGAATTGTTTCTTGTTCATCGAGCCAACATCCTCGTTGTCGCCAATATCAACCTTCCAAACCTCAATATCAAAATCGAGCAAAGTCTTGATAATCTCAAGCTCTTTCTTCTTTGCGTCAGGGTCCAAAGCCACATAAACTCCCGCATCTTCTTTCACGATCTTGCGGAGCAAAACAGAGTTCTGATTTAACGTAGATCCCAGGATGGGCACGGCGTTTCTGCCTGCTGTAATCGCATCAAATACACCCTCCACCAAAATGATATCGGAACTCCAATCCACGAACAAGTCGTTGAAAATGATATTCTTGCTAACTGGCGGGTTCTTATATTTGGGATAAAACTTCTTGTCGTAGGAGCGAGATACAAAGTAGGTCAGATCGCCTTCTTCATCAAACGACGGAATGATGATGCGACCTTCATACTCGCCATTGGCGCAATATCCCATCTTCCACCACACAATGTCTTTTTTGTCAATGCTGCGCTTGCGCAAATAGTTGCGCGCTGCAAACCCTGTGGGTGGAACATCCTTGTTGGCGAGGGACACAAAGCCCTCTGGCATCTCAACTACTTGTTTTTCTTCGACTTTCTCTGCGAAAAGATCTTCGAGCTTGTCGTATTCAACAGCGTCTGTAAACTCTCGCCACTGTCCTTTATCATGATTCGTACCGAATCTTCTAACAACACGGTAAATGTTCTTGCCGCGCGTATCACAGACCCAACACTTGTAGTAACCTTTGTCGAGGTTAACAGAAAACTTGCGCTTATGATGATCACAATAAGGGCACTTAAAAAGAAATTCATTATTAGTCCGATAGGACGGTCCGAGTACTCTAGTTAAGATCTTGAGCTTTTTGTCTTTCACAGATGAGTCCAGCCTTTGCAATCACATAGCTATCGGCTCTGTCACCATATCCTGGCTTTGGATTACCGAATCTTGTATATTCTACATCAAACCCATCCGCATAGTCAAGCACAAAATCAAAAACTACTTCTTTTGCTTTCCTGCCGCGGGGGACCTTAATGCCGCAAAGCTTGCGAGCTGATGTTGCCGCAAGAAACTGGGGCTCCAAGCTGAACAAATTATAACACATCCATGCCACAACGCCATTAAATTTTGATAATAATGACAAAGTCTGCGCTGAGGAACGTCCTGCTCGGAAGGAATGCAAAGATTGTTCGATATAGATCGCCTCAATCTCCGTATAGCTGGTTATTTGGTTGAGCCTCTGCTCGACCAGGACGGCCTTGCGAAAAAAGTTCTTTTCTTTCCGTAGGTCGATGTGTCCTACAGATTCAATTTGACCTTCGTTACTTAAAAGAGTATATCCTGTTATGCTTGTTGAAATGTCTAATCCTAAAATCATTACCTACTGTTTACTCCAAAGTCTATGTGATACCATGCGCGTTCATGCAAATAGTAAAGGAACATCTTCGTGACCAACTCCAAAGATCCTATAGTAAGACCCACCTTTAGGTCGCCTGAAATAAGCCATCCCAAGAACATAGTGTCCAGGGTGCCAATAATACGCCAAGTAACAGCCTTAAGAATGTGGCGCGCTCTATCAATAGATGGCTTGGTCATGGCATTATGTCATCCCAAGTAACAAATTCCAAATCTTCAAATTTAAGACGAAGGTTAATAGAGATTTTCTTTCCTTTGCCTTTTTCTGTCTTCTTATAGCAAATGATAGTTTTGCCTTTCTGTTCAACAAAATTCAAATCATTAATTGCATCGCGTAATGAGTGATATACGAGTCGGATTACTTCTTCTCGTTCCATATCTAAAGCTTTTCATTCATTGCCCACTTGGCAGATTGTGGGAATACATAGTCGTATTTTTCATGCCCTACAAGCACATTCTCTGCTCTGCGCAAAGCAGTCTGGAGTGTGTCAACAAGGGCTCTCATTTCTGAGACTTGCTTTTGTAGTGCAATTTGCGCACGTCGTTGTTCTTTTTCTGTGTCCATGGGTCCTCACAAAGCTAATCGTATTCTACTAAAGATCTAGTTTAATCTTAAATGTAAAATCTCGTTCTACCGTTTTTTTAACAGGGGTAGCAACCTTGGCGATGCCGATAAGATTTTGCCGATCATCGTATACCCCGATCTTAGAGATATATGTCGTCTTTTCAAACGACCCAGTAGGGTCCGGGAACGAGGAACTAACAATATTTTTAATTACCTGCTTGTTGTTTTCCAAATATGTCTTCGATCCTGTGGCAGCATAATCCGCTGTGGAGAATTCGACAAAAGTCGGATTGTTCGATTGGTTAAGTTGTCCCTTCGGCGCTGTCGCAAACATAGTGAGAGTCTGTACCCGAGTGGTACCACTCATCTCCATTATGAAAGTCGACCGGGGTGCCGTAATGGATCCCGAAATCGATTGAGCAAAGTATATCCACCTAGGGTTGTCCAAAGATCCCGTATAATTGTCTTGCTCGGCAGACAGGGCGTGGGCGCCGGTAAGGATCAAGAAGCCCTCGTTGTATAAAGCTAACCCAATAGGAGCGCCGGCGTTAGCGCCGTAGGTTTCATACAGTACGCCGTCATGATTTGTGTCCTGGGCGCGCCCGATTAAGGTGCCGGTAAAATAAAAATTTAAATCGATCGTGCCTTTGGCAATTTGAGAGCCGTAAAAGACAGTAGGAATACTCACTAAGCCGAGGTCAATATTGTTAAAATCTCTAGCTGAAGATGAATATTGAAATTGAGGATTAATGTAGGCATAATTATTTATCGTGTTTTTTAAAGCAAGAATATGCGAGACTGATCCCGTCATATTATCCGCACTGACATAAACAGGATTTGCATCAAAACGCGGATCGGTGGATGACCAAAACTCTTTTGTGATACTGGAGACCAGTGGGTAAGAGCTGGTTACAAGCGAGCCATACGAAGACGAATTGAAGACAGCCGAGTCCGTGGTGCGAAACGCAATCCGTGAGCCGTTCTTTACCACCCATGGATAGATAAGTCCGGTGTCTGGAGCTTCGCCGCCAATAGTTCTCCCCGTAACGCTGGCTGTTCTGTCAATGTTTAACTCATACAAAGAAACATGTCCGGAGTCGGTTAAACGAATCGGATCAGCAAAGGCACCAGAAATATTAGGAACATTGTTATAATACGATGACCCACTATAAACTACAAATTTAATGCTAGGGTTAAGCTTTACGGTATTAACGTAAACATCGTTGCTATTAAATCTATATATTGACATAGCATTACCGTAAAAAGATATTAATAATCTAGTCTCACTCTAAGGGTAAATTCGTTAGCCGGATCCTTCTTTAAAGGCTCTGACAACTTGGCTACCGCCAAAAGCTCATTGTCTGCCGAATAGAGTCCTACCGCAGTAACATAAGAGATGGGAAGATCCTGTGAGTTATTCTTCACCACCATTTTACTGCTGCTCAAATATGTTGGGTTACTTGAGTAGTTGAAGTCGGAGTTGTTAGCCCGGCAGAAGTAAATGGTTGAATTTAGCTCTACTGTGTTATTGAATGCAATGTTCTGCGTTCGATGTCGAACATCGTCGCAGTTGCCTGAAATAGCAGTCCCGGAGAGGACCGCTTCTACACCCTCTCCAGCAGCATTGAATTCTACAGGAGTCGTAAGGAGACTACCAAAGACTGATGCACTCAAGACTGCAATGCCGGCTTGATAATAAAGTAATCCAGCTGGGGCGTGTCCGGTGGAATCAATCACCCCCGCGTCCAACGCGGAGCCGGTGGCATAGAGAATTCCGTATTCTCCAGCAGGAGAGTTTACTTTGTAGCCGTCTGAGCCGCTGAGGTCTACCAGCTCGATCGTGCTTCCCCATGGAGAAGCATAAGTAGATCCTGCGCCCAGTGTTAAACTGAAGCTGCCTTTCTTGATTTCATCTTTGGCTAAGAGCCTAGAGAAGTTAACGAAATAGGCTTCGTTAATCTTGTTTCCAACGGAAAGGTCTCCGTCTTCGTCAAATCGACGAATGGCACCGGCAGCGTCGAATCCTACCAGAACCTGGGCCATTTGATTATAAATGTTTAGCTTCTTGGTGTTCTGTGTAGATCCAGCAGTATTCAGCGAGGACGTAGCCGAGTAGCCGCAAGTTAAATCAAAGATATGGTTTGCGGAAGAGCTTAAAAACGGGTAGTCATAAACTGACTGGAACATACCGTGAGAGAAATTCTTAATATTAAGATCCCCGTAAGTGCCCGACACAATGGTTCCGGTTATAGGAATTGCCTCGTGCAACAAATTTCTTGTTACTGTAGAGTCTTTTTCATCAAAAGTTTTAAACGATGTAGCCATTATATCTTCCCTTATTAACTAGTCTTCTTCACGAATCTAACTGGAATATCCAGTGTATAACCTGTGGTGATTCCGGAAACTCGCATGGTTGAGTCGATGAATCGATAGTCTGCTGCAGCTAGCGTTCGTGATCCGCTCTGAATGTCAGCAATACCCTGCGATCCCAGCTGCTCGAACAGGAACGTGCTAGTTCGCAGTTCTAAGCTCGATGCTAGCTTCAAAGAAACGCGGGTTCCGCGAGGTCCGTCGATGTCTGACGCTTCGCCTGTTTGGAGTTGACTGACCACGCCGGCGTTGTCGCCAGAGGTGAACAGGTAAGTTGCAATATTATCATCATCGATCGACGCGGGGCTGAATCCGACGGTGCGACTGGCGACTCCACCTCGACCACCTACAGAGGGGTTCACTAGAAATCCGAGACGGTTATCAACTTGAACAAAATATTGTGTCTCAAGCAACTCGGGACTAATGACCGCATCTTGGGATAACTCATTCGTGTCCAAGCCCTGGTCGGTACGAACGAGCCTATTACCGTTCTGAGGTTGGAATCCGTTTAGAATGCCGGCACTCAAGACATTTTTCTCTGTTGTGAGAGCATCGACCGTAGTCTCGTCTACCAACACAACATAATTGCCAAAATTACTTTCCAATGCAGAATCACCCTGGTTGAAGATTCGAATCACTGGGAGGTATAGAATATCGGTTCGAGCAATAGAGAGAAGTCGGGACTTCATGCTTGACATGTTGTTCGTAAAGGCTTCGAGGACAGGCGTCTGAAGAATGTTAATATCATAATACGCGGAGCCACTAACGTTGTCTTTGTCGTAGAGTCCGTAATCGATTTCGTCATCACCTAGAGCGAACTTGGTAATGCGGAAACTTCCGTTTCCTTGCGCCAGTCTTTTGCGCCCTGTATCTGTCAGCACCGCATCTAAAATGATGTCGCCGGAATTATCTAAGAATGCCATAATGTTATATCCTCTTCATATAAATAGTCTTAAATATATTATTCGGTTTGATTAACTATTCCCGAATTTTTAAATTTAATGTTTAGATCTAGTTTCCTACCAGTCTTCTTGCTAGTTATTCTCAATTTAAAGTCTTTCTCCCACACCGAATCGAAGGTCTCGTTCAAGTCAAACGATCCCAATATTGAATCAGGGGGTGCCTCCGCAGTATTAACCACTGCGATCGCGTCTACTTGTTCTTGTTCGAGTGCAGTTTGTTGCAAAGAAGGCTCTACGTAAATAAACCGGCGTCCAGGTTTTGTACTCTGTGCCTGGGCAGTCGGGAATGTATACACCTCTTGACGCAAGAATATCTGTCCGTTATTGTCTACCAATTCCAACTCAAACACAAAGGTAGGGTTGGATAAGTTATTATGGATATCGCGCGAGCGAGCACAATAGTAGTACTTCTGATTAGGACGCAAAATGTCCACAAAGGCTGCAGGAATACCGTAGGGAGGGTCCAAATCTACAATCCCTGCGCTATTAAAGTCTACGTAGGATTGCGGGGCCCGAGACAGGCGAAACAGCTGATATGACCTTACAGGGTCGTCGTTAACAAACTCCAAGGTCTTCTCTTGTGCCACCATCTCGGTAAAGGACATGCTATTTCCATATTGCTGCAGGTATTGATCCTCAAACATCTCTGCGTCACCGTCCATAATGGCTACCGGTTTTGCCGCGATCCGACCTGTACTAGAGTTTAACAGAATTTCTACCTGGTTATTAATACCCTGGAACGGATAAAATGAAATTTCTGGAGGGACGGGAGGTCTGTCTATCACAACTGCCTCGATTCCTCCTATCACATACGGTACCATAACAGCACGGATAGAGGGTGCGTTGGTCACATCCACTAATGCGGTATTGTTAATATTAGAATGCTGCGAAGCAGGGGGATCGGGGAGGGCGTCGCCCGCATCAAATCCGCCATTTTCCCATATTTCATTCGCCGGTGTAAGCAATGTATCTTTGGGGGCTACCATTTTATTTCTCCCCTTCAAATCTTGTCGCCAATTCTTCGAGCCCCAAATCAACCTGCACATATGTCGCTGCCCCGGCGAGGCTGGTAGGTCGTGGACCACCAATAGGTCCGCTCGGACTTGCGGAAGGGAGAGAAGCACCAAAGTTTATCATTTGATTTAGCTGATCTTCGATTTCTGCGGCTGTTGGCTCGAATGTTGTTTCATAGTCGGCAAGCAGACCTTCTGCTTCTTCTTGAATTCTCTCACCTAAATCCGTAAAGATGTCGCCCGGATCAAACTCTCCTTGCGGAAGACTTTTCTGTCCCTGTGGGGAGTCTTCGTCAGCCGGGATTGGGTCGACAAGAGGGGCATGATAAAGATATCTATTTCCAAACACAACACTAACCTTCTTAATATCATAAATATAGCGCTGACCATACTTAACCTGTGTGTCGTATATTGTTATCGGTACCTCTTCCTCGCTAAAGCGATTGGAAATAAAAAATTTCTGCACTACTTCGCCCGGATTATTGTCGATGACTCTGCGCTTCTCAATCACATACATTAAGGTTTCAGTATGACAAGGAGTCCCGGCTAAGATTTGAGAATACTTCTTTATAAAGTTTCTCAGTGCTACAGAGCCATCCGCTGTTGTTAGCTCTACTCTCGCATTATCAACGTGGTCGGGCGTGAGATCAAAGCTTGCACGTGCAAAATCTCTAAGTAAAATGAAATCTGGGCTCATACTATCGTTGTTGTATTCAGTGAGTCTTTCCATCTCATCGGGCGATGCAATCTCAGGCTGGGTACCGATAGGTAGCGCGGAGGGATGGTCTGTTGCGACGAACAACACCTCATACCCACGCAATCGAGTGTTAAAGGCAAAATCTTGTGCATCAGTAGCACTGTTCTGAGTTCGCGTAGTTACTTGGAACGATCTGTTTGCAGATCCGACAGCATCGGTGGCGAGGCTGTTAATAGCTCTAAGCTGCAAATAGTCGATGATGTCTTTAGTTTCGGGATCGTTGGCTAATGTTTTGAGAACCTTGTTCGCCGCATTAAGTCCCGTAACGCCGTCCTCATCCTTCCCTATTGTGATCTTGTTATAAAACGGCACACTAATGGTGGAAATATGTTCCTCCTCAGTAATCCCCAAATCAGAATGCAAGATCCCCACATTAGAAAGATAATTGAGACTTTGAGCGGTCGTTGACAACGTGTCTTGTTGGATCATGTTCTGTGCCGCTTCCGAATATAACTGATAATATTCCCCTTCATTAAGTTCTGTAGCCGTATTGTCATTGAACCAAAGGATATTACCATCTAACGAAATAGAAGTTAAATTGTAGTCGGTTTCGGCAGTAGAACCCGTATTTAATCTTTCAGCCTGCATAATGTATGCGTTAGGCAAAAGGTGCTCAGGGAGCGATGCGTCCGAAATCAATTCTTCATAAGGAGGAGAAGTGCTAAGATAAAATTGATATTTCCCTTCAACCTTCAGCTCTAGTCCCGATTTTTCTCTAATTTCTTGATTCTCGGATGCAAGATAGAGGGTTGATGTGTGGTCATCGAGAAACGTGCCGACTATATCCCCGAACACTTGTCCCATAAATATAGCAAAATTAGGCATTTCCTCCAAATAAGATGTCGACTCATCTGAACGATTGAGAAAATTATTCCATGCTTGGTTGGTGTGGTTGTCGACAACAATTTCTATACGAGGATTCACTTCAGATGCATCGTAATTTAAATCCAACACAATATTTTCTACTTGAGTATCAAGACGACCCACCCCAGGAGTAGAGTGATCGACTGCATCTCCGGGGTTAGAGTAATTCCAGAGGGTACTGCCTTTAGAACTAAGGTAGATGGTGTAATAATTTCCTAAGACCGCGCGGAATTCGTCTTTCAGTACGCTTTTAAAACCACGCAAGGCGCCTGTTGACCAAATATCTCTTACCATAGGGTGAAAACCATCCGGATTTGTCGTCCGATCCTTTGGTCCCACCTGGTCGGCGTCTACTATAACAATTCTATCTTTATAGGCTTTATTCTGTGGCATCTTTTAGTATCCTAGTCCTCGGCGAGCCAGTGAGCTTATCCGAGATTTAGCCGCGGGGCTAAGTTGTGCTTCGGTCTGACGGGCGGGGGTGGAAATTATGGGCATATTTCTTGAATAGTAAATGGTGATATTAATGGGAGCCGGCATATTGTTAGTCCCTAGACCCGTAATAGTGGAACGAATATTGGCGAATACGCGGTTATGGTTTGGCCCGTTAGTTTCTTTTCCTGGTGACCCCAATGTAAAAAGTGACCCCATGGGATGGAGCCCTAAGGTGTCTTTTACATCTAAAGTGTTGGTAATACGAACGAGGCGACACAATAAAGAAGTATCATTATTTGTGGCAGCTTGCCAAGTAGCCTCATCAAGAGTCTTCCAATTTAATTTTCCACAACGCAAGTTCGCATCGTAAGACTCTAAATATTCTACACGTGCGAGTGAATTGAAATTAATTACATTAGAGACTGAACTTAACTCCGTAATCGGGTCACCGCCCTCTTCAAATTTTCTTAGCGCCAAGGAAGTTCCCACAATCGTCTTATTTGTAAGATCAATGTTGTCTTTAAATCCCACACTTGTCTGGTCCACCACCGTATTCACCAGATCTGAATTAAATAACGCGTCAAGTTGCTGATTTTTTTCAATAATGCTATCGGATGAGCCCGATTGACCAGTGCGGTGTGTGTTGTCCCTCACAAAACGAGAAGTAGGAGAAAGATAAAACTCCGAATCAACTGAGTCATCTCCCTGTACTGCCGCAACCGAGAGTGTCCTTAGGGGCACCGTCAGGGGACGGGCGCCCATTCCTAAGCTATTGAGAACCTCTGACTTATTAAGAGGAGCAGATTTTTGAAGTTCGTTGGCTACAAAATTTCTACCCTGAGCATTGCTTCGGAGGAGTTCTGTAAGTTGATCCTCCGGGACGCTGAGGTTTGGGGTTTCGACCTCAACTTCCCCCAAACTAACAACTTCAGGAGAGAGATACCCAAACTGATTAATTGTCGCTGCGCCGGGGTTGCCTACCGCATACTTGGATACCTCTTGGTTTGTTCTGGTTAACAGATCCCGAGAACCTATTGATGGCATTGTTGTTTTTTTGTTTTTTAACACGCGGTCGAGATATCCTAAGCCGACCTTTTTCTTATCAGTGATAGTATATTTGTTTTTTAGGATCTGTACAATCCGATTAAGAGGATCGCGAGTTGAATTATAGATCTTTGAATCTACGTTAAAAGGGGTCGAACCAATAGCAACGGGTGTCTCTAGCAAGCCCGATAAACTATCGATGAAAAGCTGAATAGTATTAATTGCTCTTTGTCGATCAGTTTTGCGGGTTTGGGGGGAGTTTACCAGTGCTATCAAGTTTTTCTTCCACACCAGCAGCGAATACTTTTCAAATGGCGCATTGCCAAAGATAAAATTAATGATGGACAAATAATTGGTGATTAATGCTTCCCAATTCTCGCTGGTCTCTGCTCTGTAGTTCTTCAATTGCGTCATAAGGGTGTCTCGAAATCCCTTAATTGCTTCGGAAGTCTTGTCGTTTATGACCATTTCTATCTTATACTCAACTGCTCCGGAGGCGATATCTTGGGTTCCATCGTCTACGAAGGAGATGGAAAGAATCCCATCATTATTCGATGCAGCAATTGTCAATACATCAACTCCATCGCCCAGGGTGGCAACCTGTTGGAATTCATCCGTCTCTTTCAAGCCGCATTGTCGTCCTCGACCGGGTGTTAACGCGTTACCCGCGGAAGCGACATTGACCACTTTGCGATATAAGATAATATCTTCGAGGATTGACATGCTCAATAGAGCTTTGTTATTTTTTACTAACCCTCCGAATCTTGCATTTTGGCGCGCATACTTTAGCATGTCAAAAGACAATGTACCGTGTATATCGCCTTCATCGTTGCGAGAAAGAGTAGCGTCAGAAAAGATCGGCTCGGTATTGCTTGTCATTACAAAATTACTGAAATCCAAGGTCGCAGCAGCGCTAAGGAATCGTAAATCCTTGATTTTATAGTTCTGAACGACCTCTTGTCGAACGGTGGGGTGCTGGATTGACAGGTGAATATTTCCTGCCATCAGCTGGGTGCCGTGACGGTGCACCGAGCCGGGCCACACAGAGTTTGCTGTTCCATAATTATCCACTGTCTCATTAAGAAGGTAAACATTGGAATGTAGTGGCGTAATACCGTTTTCAATAATTGTCTCCTTTGAGACGTTACCTAAAAAGATCTTGTTCTTGTACTGTCGATATGAAACTACTAACACATATAAATTAGGGGGAGTATTCACCGCAAATTGCTTTGCGTGTGTGTGATTGTAAATCTTCTCTTTTCCACTAGAGTCAGCATATGCTTTGAGGGAAAAGTCTTTCATGTTCAAGGAAAAGTTTTGTAAACGGGAGGTCGGAGACGGGTTTCGGATTGCATTCTTTAGGTTCACCGGGTTGGAGGCTAGCGCATCAATGGCGTTCTTGCTAGTAACAAACATTACTAAATTTCCAAACTGCATTCCGTTGCGAGGGGAGCCCGTTTCATTAGAAATAACCAACTCCACCATCAGACGATTCTTGGCAACATTTTGCAAGGTCGCTTGTTGGATATTAACAAAAGGAATTTCGGCTTTATATGGTCCATAAGCTATAGACATTAGCAGGGCTCCTCCCCATCAGTATCGTAAAGATTGCGATTCAAGCGTAGGCGCGAGGAATTAGTGCTCACTGCCTTCGGTGGGATATCCAACTCGAAGAGAACCTCTGACGCAATCTCGTCATCTACTAGAACATTCATGTAGTACTCAACATTCCCAATACCATCGATGTCATTCCCCATACGTCGCGGCGCGGTAAATGTCGTTTCGCTCTCTGGAGTGAAGGCTAGTTGAATATACTTACCATCCGGTCCGGAGCCCGAATGGTACACCTCTATTTCGAAATTTTCCTTTTCGAAGTCTGTGTTATTTTCTAGCAGCTCCAGCATCAAATAATTTTCTCTAAGGGCTATATATATGGTTGAATTCTCAAAATATCCGCTAATACTATCGCTCGCAACGGGGATAGTGCTATCCCCACCAATACTATCACTGGTAAACTCGCCATCCTTAAAAAGTGTTTCATAATCTATAGTTATGTCAACCTGGGGGATATTCTCAATGAGCCCATCGTTGTCCAAATAGCGTATAGCGTGAGTAATTTCGGGGTTAGATAAGACCTCAAGCGCCCAGGAAGCATTATAATCAGTGTTTAATGACGACCGACCGATCGGATATGTGGCTACCTTTCCTTTTTGCTCGAAAGCCTCTACCTCAAAGGCAGCAACATTTGTTGCAGGATCCGAGTTCTGAAGGATATTCTCAACGCGATTGAGATATGAATCGACTCGGGTCTCAGCACCTGTTCGAGTGCGGGCAACCTTCAATTGAGGGGTGTTACTCTGAATTCGTGGGTTGGCATCGTTTTGATCTTCCGACATTCCTGATCCCGAGATATCATACTGGATATCATCATCGAAGAAAGCATAAAACGCAGGACGCAATGTTCCCTTAGCCAACAGATTTTTTCCGTACTCGGTTAACTGAAAGTCTAAAACTTCTTCTTTTTTATTAAAGAATTCCATAACTTAGCCATCTCTCCCTGCGGGAATATTCAATGCCGGGGGCGGCTCGTCTCGCCTTCGCGGTGCGGGGTCTCCTACAACTTCTGGGGATACATCAATTACTTGACCCATATCCGACGATGAATATTGAACTCCCTCCTCAATCTTAATTAGCTCAACTAGTGAGAAATAATCGTATGGCCAGTTGTAGGAGTACTCCCCAATTGTATCAGGGAACGCACTTGTGTCCTCTGTTACCAGGCTTCGGCGATATTTCTCGTAGCTCTTCTTGGCGCGCTTCTTGACTTTGAATACCATCCACTGAATGTCTTCGGAGTTGTCCGCCAGAAGATTGAGAATTTCCTTCTCCTCTATTATAACCTCTTTCTGTTCAAACTTTTCACCTATACTTGGTGGCAAGTTCTGCCACATATCGGCAATATCCTGTTGAGAGAGTTTCGCGGAGAATTCAAATGCGTACATCAGAATTGGATCCACTGTGCGATGTCGCGTGAAGTCAAACTTAGGCGGGAACACATACTTATCCATCAAGGCTTTAATGCGCAAGAACTGAGTGTTTGTCCCATTTCGGTTTGTTCTCTGGCGCGCTTTAAAGAACTTTCGGCGGTTTCGAACGACCTTGAAGGGCACAGCTACAACCGCTTCTTCAAGAAGGTTTTCTTTCTTCACGCTACCGATGCGTGCAGGACGACCAGCGTCGAAGCCGACTATCTTTGCTAAGGACGGAGTCGAGCCAGTATTTTCTAGGACGGCGAAGACTCCATGAGTGGAGCTGGAAGGAATGGAGCCATACTGATGCCATATTCCTGTTGTTTTTACATCTGCCGGTGCCGTTATAGAGGGGTCGACGGCACAGTTGGGTGGCGAATCATTGGAAACCCCCGCTATATTCAGGACGGGAGTTTCAAACTTAGACTGAATCAGCCATGTTTTCTTTTCTCCCACGGTGCCAGGGGGGACAGCGGCGAAGTAGTCTCGTAAATTAAATGCGGAGTCTATCTGTTGTCGGGCATCTGACTCAGGGAAATCCGGGCTCATGTTGTAGTTTACCACACTCCGACCCCACGAAGCACCTACATCGTCGCGTTCAAATTCAATGGTTAGGTTGGATAAAATTGTGTCAAGAGTGGGGACTTCGGTGGAGGGTGCCGTAAAGGTAAACATTGCGCTTCCTTGTCCTTCAAAATAAGCTGGTGTAACGTGAGAGAAGGAAGCTGACAGCGTACTAGAACCGCTATTGTTGCCCAGAGTGCTCGCCGGTACCCCAAACGCAGACGCGCGTGTGTACAGGTCAAATGCAGTTCGGTCAGCTGATCCTGAGTTATCGAGCGTACGATACAACCTCATCTTCATAGTATAGGTTGTGCCGCTCATCACAGATTCAAATTGATCCTCTCTCTTGGATACAAAATTTGTTAAACCATTATCAAAGAAGTGTACAGTTTCACATAAAAAGTTGTCTATTGCTAACTCATAGAGTTTGTTGCCCTCCCCAAATCTAGCCGCCACAGGGCGATCACCGGGGTCGTTACCCAAGGCATCGTACCCCTCTATGACTCCCGTATCGTAGAAGTACCCGGAGCCGGTGATAGACTTAGGGTTCAAGAAGCGTGCTGGTTGAGCAATTGCTTCAAAAGGAATTTTCTTAATGCCATAATTATCCCAGGGATTCAACACGAGCGTAGCTCGACCTAAAGTAAACATGCGATTGTACTGTAAAATTCCTTCGGGGAGTTCTGTGGGCTCACCCTTTGCGGGTGTGACCCAGTCGTCAACAGCAGTGCCCGCCATCGTTCCTGTGAGGGTGTTCACCAAAATAAAGTTGCTTGTTGCAATTCCCGACTTAACCGTATTATACAAAATACCTGGTGAGAGCATGGGCTCTAGTACGGTTCTCCACGCTGCCTCGCGCCCCCCTTGGGCGGGCGTTGTGCGCAACTCTGTGGATGGTCCGTAAGACTGGGAGAAGAGCGCTGCCAGCTCCAGAGTTCTTTCCGCAGGATAAAACCCCTTATAAGGCAAGAACTTAACTAGAGCATCACACTTAAGCGAAACCTTATCTCTCCGAATTCTCAAATTTCCAGATCTCTTATCATTCAAGTCTTCATCGATGGGCTTAAAGTACTTCATAAAATCAGAGTTTGTATAGACCGTAAAGAAGTTAGAGTCGGAACTGTCCGCGTGTACAGCCCCCGTTAGTTCTAGAACACCATCAATGTCAGCAAGGAAATCTCCCTCGTTAGTTTCAACGTATTCTTCCATATGGGAGCTGATGCGGAACTCAGGAACGATAGAATGATCTTTCCCCACTAAGCGCATCTTATCGGCGTATATGACATAATTTTCATAGGGATTTTTACCGGCTTGAGCGGGAGCTAGCCACTTGCTATCACCAATCCGAATCTGAGGTCCAGCAGAGCACGATACAAGAGCACGAGATGCATATACTGCGGCGGCGCGGGTGTCTGTCTCTGATCCTGAAAAATAATATCTTGAATACGAATTCATTAGTTCGCCGGCGCCATCATCCGGATTCAGAGAAGAAACCGTCTCAAAGTCAAGGTGACCGTCTAATGGCCAGACGCTAGCGCTAGAAAGACCCGAAACCCCTTGGGAATTCATTATACCTTCACCCAGGACACTTCTCTCTCTGCGATTATCATTCCAGATGTCATCAATTGTAAATTCTGTACGTGCGCGAACAATATCGTTGTAAACATTTACTGCTGCGGGATAAATTCTTTGTGAGTGGTTTGCCATCATACTCAGATTGCTGCCCTTACCGGCGAGGATATACTTAAGCACTGAGGTATAGGAACTCACCTCGTCCAGATCAATCTTGAGACCGAGCCGGTTGTTTAATCCGTCATGGTTAAACCAGTCCAACTCATTGCCGTACGGAACAGATAGAATCACATTATTGGCTGTATTTGAGCGACTGGTGTTGTCCTCAAGATAGAAATTAACAGGCGAATACTGACTCATGATCGGTGCTTCGAAGTAATCAACAAATGTATTAGGCTGGTCCGGATGAATATAGCCGATTACCTTATTGCCTATAATATTAGGAATAGACTTAGGTGGCACCACTTGACCAATCATGTTGGTTTCCCGGAGTTCACGCGCAATGGGGTGCTCCCCGGTGCGAATCTGTTTCCACGTGGGATATCCATAAGGTCCATTGCGGTGGAGCTGCAACACATTGAATGTGTGCGCGATTCCGGCTGGCAGCAAAGTGGTATTGCGATAATCTAACAAATCCGTTCCGAGAGGATATCCTAAAATGTGTGATGAGGCAGAGAGGGGCTCGTAAACATACTCATTAATACCAACAAAATTCAAAATTATAGGATTACCATCATTATCTTGTCCGATTGAAGAACTCACAATTTGCGTCAACGCCGACGCACTAAAGCACGAGGGACCCTGCAGTCCAAAGATAGTCTCACCCTCAGCTAATGAGGCAGTGATCCATGAATACTGCTGTTCAGAGCGCGGAATCTGGTGCTGCACGAATAAGTTGTCATAAACAACGCCTGTAACGAACGTAGAGGGCGCTGAGCCGCTCTTCATTAGCTTTCTCGCGTTCCTATTGGTCTTGTGCCATGATGGCACCGTGACGTACGTCAGAGCCGGTACAGAGCCGTAGGCAGCGTCTGAACCAAATGGTCCGCAGTGGAGACTGGCGCGCTGATCTAAGCCTCGGTTTTTCTCAATCTGGTCGACTACGGTTATAGTCCGGGCAGCGACGGGATCTACAGACGCTGATCCAGAAAGTCCGTAACTAATAACTCCGCGGTTGCGATAGGGAGTGGCATTATAAACTGACAGTTCTTCGTGCGCTGGATCCATGTATCCGCGCGACATAACCTCATAGGACCCTGGAGCACTAAATCTGTTAACAATTACTGTTTGGTTAGAATTGGCCCCGCTGCGGTCTGGTAGTTCATAGTTCCTGTTGCCTCCCATATTTTCAGTGGAGGCAGTAAGGGGGAATCTCCCGCGGGTGGCGGTGGTCTCGGGGAACAATGAGAAGTCGAACGACTGATCATTAAAGTAGGGATCGTTATATATTCTGCCCGCCGTGTTAACAACCTGATAATTCTTCTCATAGTTTCCAATAATTGTAGATCCTGTACGCAACTGGATATTTTTGATGTTAACTGGTCGTTTTGCTGCCTCTTCTCGCAGGCGCGGGGCTATTGGAATGTTAGGCAAGAAGCCGTGAGGAGCCGATCCTGAAGGGGAATCACCAAAGGGATAGTTAGGAGGTACAACTCCCAAGGAGCCAGAAGCAGGTACCGGAATCGCAGAACCAGTGTCCAGAAGTCCCAATTCAACTCGGAAGCCCTCAGCACGGTTTTCACGAGTGTCCGTCCCATCATTTAGAGGAGTGTGTCGATATTGACGTCCACCCACATACTTCTCGGTAAACGGACCCTGCATGGGAATATCAGTATTTCCAACAAAGTCATTATGAAGATTCGTAACCATTGTCCCAGACTTATAGAGGCGCTGGACAGGCTCGTTGTAGCCCGTAGTAACGGAGGAGCTATAAAGGCTGAATGGAGCAAAAGTGTTGCCATTGCCTTTTCGATTGCCATCAATATTGATACTTGGGTCCATTCCAAAGCCCAGTCTTTGTTTAAGGTTTGGATTGAAAACATCAGGTGTATCTATTAACTCTTCTACATCCGTATCAAACGAAAGCATAACATTTGTAGGAATGTTGGTGAGCGGCACAACTGGTCCCCATGGAGCGGTCGCTGCAAATGTATACCCTGGTCGTGTTCCCGGGTGCTTGCCGACGCCGCCTAAAACAACATTACCCTCTACTCCGAGATTGACCGGGGAGCCAATCCGACGCATATACGTCTGCTTGATTGCTTTGTGAATATCATTAATGGCGTCTGCGTTCTCAACGTCCTTATTGAGATATCTCTGCCAATAAAGGTTCTTGTTTTCCTTACCATCCACTGGAGGATGTACTTTGTCCCAAGAAAACTGAGGAACTACTGCTGGTGTGCCGATTTGGCGACGAGTCGGATGCACTGCAGATTGCATGCCCCCAGGTCCGGGGGGAGGAGCCATCATTGGGGCCGAATAGGAATCCCATTCAGGCATTGAACCTTCAGTGCCCCCTATGTTGAGTGCACCTTCTTTAACAATAAAGGGGAACTTGCGTTGATACTTAGATCTCTCTAAGATATGGCTTTCGATGACTGTGCGCACATTGCTCGCAAAATCTGCCGAGGCAGGAACAAGCTGTCCAAGCATTACGGAGAGGCTTGAATCAAACCATTTGTAGAATTCATAAAATTTATCAAAGTCTAGTTGGCTGTTACTGACTTTCTCGAAGAATTTTTGTCTCACAAATGCCAGAGACTTATATTCCGGTCTCCACTGATTGACGGCGTCCCCAATTAAGTTATTTAAATCTTTTAAATTCGCAAAATAATTAAGCATTTCGACCGAGATCGCCTGGTACATACTCTTTTCGAATGCAAAGTAATAGTGAATCGGGCGACTATCGGGGACGAAAACATCTTGGTCTTGCTGGTTCAACACACTAACCATATCTTCGGAATAGATGTGCTCTGGTAAATTCAATTTAGATGAAACAATGAAGTCCTTATCGATGGCCGAAGTCGAGGAGGCTTCAAAATTAGAGCCCGCAGCTGTGTACTGCTTATTAAGAATATCGCCGAGCTGACCAAACCGACTCAACGCTTGCGACCCAGAACTGATATCTGCAACAGAAAACTCGCCCGAGGCATTGGATCCTGTATTTGTTAAGAACTCCCAATTGAAAACCAAAGTATCCATTTTGGTAATGTCACCAAAGGTGGCGTCGGGGTCAAACTGATATGCGTAGAGATGGGGCTGCATCGCGCCAAAGTTCTCAGTGTCGAGGACGTGTCCGCGGAGAGCTTCATCTTCTACATAATCTAGCCAATAGCGGCACGAATTCACCTTTACATCGGAGGTCTGCAGCAATCCGCCTGTTATATTAGTTCTGTGGGCGCCAACGTATACTCGTCGGCTACCTGTCATAAAGGCATCGGGCGGCGATGTAATCGTACCAGAAACCGTAAACTCTTGTAATATCTCTCCGGCTTCGGCTTGACAGCCGTGCAGCTCCACAATATAATTACCACTATCAGCGCCGGAGACAAAGTTCTCTAGGGGGTATTTCTCTGGCTTAATCCTAACGGCTAGATTCCATCGAGTATTATTGTAAATGTCTTCAAATAATTCCGAGCTTAGCAGGGGGATGTGTCCGCCAGTGCTGCTCGTTAATACAAAGCGCGCATTATTAGATTGTAATTCATCCCGTACCGTATACACCTGGAAGTTAACAGAGTCGTCTGCGCTCCACACAGTGTCGGTGGGATTATCTGTCGCGCCGTGTACACCGAAAACCGACGAACTTATTGCATTTGTATCAAAATAATATTCGGCAGCCTGGTCAGGCTTGAGGGGGAGCACAACCTCTGACTCTAATGTCAGAGCATAACCGGCAGTCAGGGCTGTAGAAGAAGTAATAAACCCTACAGCATTGGCGTTTGAAGGATCAGGGTAGTTATAGACCGCGGCATACTGGTTGCGCTCAGTATTAAAGTTAACAAACTTGTCGGCTGTTATGACTTCGGTTCTGTTGTTTCGTAATTCGTATTCTACATTGTCCGCGTACATATTGATGCGAACGAGTTCCTCTCCAATCCCAAAGCAGCGAATCAAGTTTCGGAAAGATTTGGCAGTACCCTTCGATTTGTAAATGTAAGAAAGATTGTTGTAGATATTTTGGTAAATGGTGTTTTTGATATCTTCCAGAGACTTTTCATAAAGCTTGTCTTCGCTTCGATCATTCAATTTTTCTAAGATATCAGCATCAATAAACAACTCAGGAGCCACCAGTCCGTTCGATGCTAATAGTTTTTCGGCAAATGGAAGTGGCTTGTTGCTGCCGCTTACGTATTCAATATCTTTTAAATTGTTCAGACTTTCTACTTGTAGCTGCAGCGTGTCAAAATAGCTAGAGATAATCTGTGTCAGTTTTCTTAGCTCACCCTCTCCTTCGGTATCCTCTTCAGTAATCCAAGAAGGAATCGAGTTATAGATAGCAGCGTTGTTTCCTGCGTCATACGCAGAGCCCGACTGAGCCATACGACTCTCCAGCGCCTTCACTGCCGGGTGGAAAGAATAGATGATGGGATCCTTGAACTCCTTGATGGCAGCATGAGATAAAACAATAGCAGAACCAGTATTTCTAGATGTGCTGGTGTATCCTGTCCATGCCCCGTTAGTAAGGCGACCAGCGTAGTCGAGTACGGTGGCGTCCGTAGCCCTAACCCCAGTAATCCCTTCATTAAATTTATAGTAAACTCCTAAATCAATATTAGCAGTTTCTTTAGTGTCCACAAAAGGAGTGGGATCGGTGTTGACTCCACCCCCGACCTGAGAGAACCAGAAGAGCCCAATATCTTCGGATGATCGATGAGTTTTCCAGTACCGGAACTCATCCAGAGAGCCAGAGAGCTTGCCGGCGCTGGGTGGCGCAGAGGATCCCGAAGGGGAAGCCACCAGGGCGCCAATATTGGCCCGGAGGTCGGAAGAATTTATATCGCCCATCGTGCGAACAATTGTTTGTTGATGGTTGAGTTGCCCATCCACATAAAAACGAGAGAGAACACTGCTGCTCTGGGCTAGCAGTGTAACTGCATAGTGGTGCCAGTTGCCATCGGCGAGGGAAGAAGTTGTGAAAGTAGGCGACGCGACCCTTTGTGTGAACCCGGTGGATCCAGAATATAGAGTGACATAGACTGGGTTCAACCCATCGGCGGTGCCGCTTATCTCAACCCGAAGGCGACCATAATCTGCCGACGAAGATAGTTCACCATTCCATGCATCAAAAATAACTTCCTTTTCGGTGAGCCCGGTAATAAATTCATCTTTCTTTAGCCAAAACTCAACAGATGCTCCCCTTGACGCAATGTCCAATTGAAGATTAGACTCGCGATTCATTGATGGTTCGTAAACATTTGAGCCGCTAAACTGGGTTGTGAAGGGGGTCGAACCATGGGGGTTGGCGTTTGGCCCGCCGGCGAAGAAGATATATTCTTCGTTTTCTGGAGTGCCATACCCATCAACCGACCCGAGGGAGGAGCCCCAACCTTCGGCAGAGAGAATGACATACCCATTTGTACGTGGATAGTCGTTTTCAAATAGATGAAGATCTAGGTATGTAGAATTGTTTAGCCATTGTAGGCTCTCCTGAAGAGATCCATCATAGGGATACGTAGAGTAAATCCTTTTTATGGATTGAGCATAATACTCTTCAGCTGACCCGTACCGCGCAAAATTGGCAGGGTCATTATAGTTAACTCGCGGGATAAATCTCTCTTCGGCAATGATGTCTTGCTGATGGTACCCTGTTGACTCAACTTTGGTAGCGATCGCATTAGCCGACTTTTGAGAAAGAGATTTAATATTTTCAGTAACTTCAAAATATTTCTTGATGCTCATGATCTAATTATCATTCAACTCTAAATTTAAACGTTTGGGGTTGCTCCTGCCAGGATCCTATACTATCATTATAATAGGATAATTTAATCTCATACATATAACCACCCTCTAGGAGTCCCATGTCTAAATCGAAATAATTGCCATCTTTATCATAAGATAGCAGAGTACTAAGCTCGGGTCCAGTTCCGTACGGAATGGCAGTTAAGTTATCAGTGACACGAACCACGCTGTAAGATGCACTTTCAATAATATCGGTCGGATTGTTTGCAGTTGCAACAGTATAGATAGTGGGACTCCAGTTTCTATCGCGCACGAAGAACCGGAAGCGCGCCGTGTCTTCTGTAGAATAGGACTTCTTTAGATTAGTGCAGGATGTAATTCGACTAAAGGTCGGCGCAGCGTCATACGTAGGAAACACCTCTGGATAGAAAGACCCAGTAGCCAGCTGTTCGCTACTATCAACATCTATCCAAACATCATTGATGGCTGCTAGTGGAGTAGCCGCAGCAGTTAAGGCTACAGATGCTCTATAGATTCCAGTTGCCACCTTAGATGCGGTTGCTACAGTCCCGGCTGGGCTGGCCATTGTGATTGGGGATCCCTCAGGGACGCCTGCCGAGCTGGAATATAGAGTGAGCCCGATGTCGCCACCATAGTCCACCAGGCGACCTCGAATATAGTTGTAAAAGTAAAGATTGTTTAAATTGTCTGCAGCTGGAGCGAGGGAGCTGGAATAGTAGAAGTTTTCGCGATCGTCTAATACTCTTGAATTCCATCGAGCTTCAATGACAGGACGCTTAAAAAAGAACTCCGTAGAGCGAGCAAAGAATTTCTTAGTATAGTATGACTGCGTGGCGCCGCTGACATTTTGAATCACACTCCCGGAGTCAGCACCCACTGAACTGGAGAAATATGCCTCTTGGCTGGATGTCAGGTGGACGCCTAAACCATGATTATCATAGCCGCCGGCGCCGGAGCCCTTGATCCAGTTTTCAACAATATCGGTGATATCATGTTCGAGATTCTCGTATCCTTGTTCAAACAAGACATTAAAATTATTGTTTGGCAAATAATCGCCGCCCACATTGGTCCAATCAGTGCTGTCGTCCGCTTTCATCCAGTTCGAGGTGCCTAGATCCTGATAGTTATCCATATCTAGACCGGCACCCTCAGTCCACGACTGCGATACGGGAGCAACTGTCAAAGTGAAGTCTTGCGGGAGAGTCCAGGGCGTTTCAGCGTTGTACATTTTCAAATAGAAAGACATGCTTCCAGAAGCTGGAATGTTGCCGGCTGCACGAGATGCCGAGAGATGCGATACGGGAAACTTTATAAGAATTCGCGAAAGTTCCTGGGTCTGCCCGTTTGATCCTTCTTTCTGTCCGTAAATCGAAAAAACCTCTAGAGCATCGGCATAGCCCATATTAGATCCAGAACCTCGTGTAACCAGGTTGGCATCAAAAGCATTTGTTATTGTATTGTCGGCACTGGCCGTAAGTCTTAAAATAGCCATTATTGAATTGATCCTTTAATGTCCACATTGGGAAATTTTAACTCAAACACCGAGTTCTGATCTGCGTGGATGCGGCGACCATCAGCTGAAAGCATTTCCTTGAAAGAGAAGCTAGCGTCCGAGTAGCCAGCTCCACTGCGGTCAACGATCTCCAAATCCACTACATCAATTATTCCATCAACATTTTGCAATACCTTATAAAATTCAGTAATCAAAATAGATTCTCCAATTTCATACTGATTTCGAATCAAGTATTTATTTAAGGCTACGTTCGCCTTACTAATCGTTGAGAAGCGGTTAGCACTACTATCAATTGCCACCACATAATTGATACCAAAATTAACAATCGTTGCATTTAGAATATCAATCGTATCGTTGATAACTTTATACTGGAGCAGCCAGCTTCTTAAGTTATTTTTCAGGGTGCTGTTCGCAGTTGTGAGTTTGCCGCTGGTGTCTTCTGACACCACATATACATTAAGATTCCTCTTGAACTCATCGAAGTCTCTCACAATAGCAGCTCTTTTTACTGCACCGAACTTGGCAGGCATCGCATAGCAGATAGACTGATAGTCTTGAATTGTGACTGCTCGGTTCTGGGTTGCATAATACCCAAAGACTCTCTGCTTGACTTCATCGGAGGAGGGGAGCGAAACATCTCCCACAAAAGCTTCATCATTGGTGACTTCTAGCGATGCAATAACTGTGTTGCGGCGCGTCTGGCTAAGAGATCCTTGGGACTTGAAGCGCAGACGGGGATTGTTATTGTTTACAATGGTCCCTACAGCTGCGTTAACATCATTAGTAGTATTTACGCGGAAGCCAATACGAAGTGTAGTGTTCGAGGGAGCAATACCAAACTTGTCGCTACTAATCAATCGTGTGGGATCAAAGTCTTTATCGGTAATATAATCTCTCCCATTCATGTCGAGCACAACCGAGGCGGGGTTGGCGACAGCATCCGAAAGTAGTTCCGAATCGGAACCATACCCAAACTGCAGGAAGGTGTCTCCTTGTTTGCGTTCTACCACAAAACGACGAGCGACCGGGACAGCCTTGAGGATATTTCTGACGCTATTGCTCGTGGCAGCATCGGTATTGCGAATTGCTTTGTAAATTACATTCTGAGAGAGGTGATCCACCTCAAAATAGTTGTGCCCTTCGGTGTCTACAACTGAGAGCACCTCGGCTACGTTTGAAGTTTCTAAGCTTACTTGTAGAAAGCGCTCGAAATCTCCGACGTCCGCCTCTTTGAACGACACTCGTCCCGAAATAGCTCGTCCTTGGGCGCGAATGATATAAGTTGTAGGACTAAGGTCTACCACGGTTCCAACCGCTACCTGGTTTGTGGTCTGAGCAAAATCTACATCTTCTAAAAGAGTATACATACCCCCGCCTGTGGAACTAAAGGTGGATCCTGCCTGCAGGACTGGTGCATACCGAAGGTCCGGACCGCCCACTGCGCTATCGGCTGGGATCTGTATGTAAAAAGTTAAGAGCCCATACGAAGAGGGGCTTGTGTTCATTTTATAACCCATTTGGCGCGCGAGACGCACGACATTATTGTACTCGATAGCCGTCTCTAAAAAGCTCTCGTTTGTCTGGTAGTCGAGATAAAAGGAAAGAATGTCACCGACATAAGCAACCGTATCGAGCATGAGGGAGCCGAAGGACGCCTTGTTGAAGTCTTTATAGGTGTCAGGGTAATATCTTTTCGCGAAATTCTCTAAGTCTCTGCGAATAGAGTCAAAATCGCGGCTTGTGTAATCTATGGGTTGTAGTTTTTTTGCCATCTTATTATCTCATTAATTAGTTATTATCTACGTCAATTTGCACCGCAGTGTTCATTTGAAGCGGCACGATTGTAAAAAAGATAGAAACCGAAAGATTGTGAGGATAAAGATCCGGGTTATCTTCGGGTATCTTAAACTTGATATCGTTGATCTGAATATAGGGTAAATACTTCTGAACTTGTTGTTGAATTGCAGATGCAATTTGCGCGTATGTATCTTGTCCGTTAAATTCAAATAGGTATTGTCGAAGACCGACACCAAATGCAGGGTCCATCATCCGTTCGCCAGGAATGGTTAGTACCAACATTTTCAAATTTTGAGTTGCTAGTTGGTCAAAAGTGGTGTTTAAGTTGTAAGGTCCAAAAACACTATCTATCGTTAGTGGTAAGGCAACTGAAAGTCCTGAACTCATAAATTATCCCTCGTCTTCACACTCAGTTTCTGCAGCCGCATTCTCTGATGCTCCATCTACATTCTCTACCGCGTCTGTAATTTCATTCTTAAGTAGTTCCAAGAGTAAATAAATTAACCCCAGAGGGCTCGGGGGCACCATGAACATTCCCGAAACCGTTCCTGTGAAATCCACCCCGTCGATAGAGATGCGAGGAAAGAATTCTTGTGCTCCCGTGCCGGATGGAGGGTCTGGCATGCCTCCCTCCGCTGCGTCGAGGGACTGGTCGACAACACACAAAACAAGCTTAAGAAGGTCTTCGCCCTTAAGATTCTCATTAATTTGCTTAGCCGGAGCGTCCATTTGCGTAGCCAAGTCATTGAAGGCAAAACCGGTGCCGGTTTTTATTAATTTTGAGATCGACACATGGGGATCAATAAGCTCTACAAGCCCCTTCAAGATATCGACAGGGGTCTTAAGAAGCATCTTTAAAAGGAAATCTCTGCCCGCGGAGCTGAAAGCCGGGTCTTGGTCTGCACCGGTTGCTTCGGCGATAGCTGCAGCTGCCGCGGGACGTGTCAAATTGGGCAATGCATCAAAGTTATCATCGTTAAGGATGGTGGTAATTAAGATATCTAAAGCCCGGTCTTTGGTACTTTCGAAGGCAGTGTCTACATTGCTGAAATATTTTCCGGTTAAATAGAAATTTTGCAATATGGGAACAAACGTAATAGCATCCTTGTTGAAAGTAGTAGAAAAGTATTGACGGTATTCCGTGTTATGTGATAAATATCTTATATCTGTAGGGCTCAAAACGGTTTTCGTCATAACCGCAGCTGCGGCTGCGCTTTCGGCTACATCGTCTCCCTGAGCAACACCCACCTCAGTGGCTATCACCTGTTCGCGGCGAGCAAATTCTTGTTCCACCGCATAAAGGGCGCGCCCGAAGAGTGTAGTGCTGATTCCTTTGTGGCGATATTCTGCTGTGCCGATTCCATGAGGTAAAAATGTAATGGGCGTATTGTAGTTGTTGTAGTAGAAAGCATTGTAGATCTGAGTTAGGGTAGTAATAGTCCCCCCGCGCCAGTCGGCGCGGGATCCAGGTCCGGCGATCTCCCACATAAATTGCTTGGTGGATTCCCTCGTAGCATCAAAAAGAGAAGTATATTCATCCTTATACCCCGCTGTGACTGTATGCTTCTGGACACTACTCAGATTGGAGCGACTAAAATCAAATCCTTGAGCGGAATTATTCAAAAAAGAGGTGATCTGGGGATATACACTCTCTTTAAGATCCGTCGAGACATCTTCATAAGAACGTTGTATCGCGGCTATAATTGTGTTTGCTTGGGATAGCAAATCAACCCACTGCTGTCGCAGGTTGGAGCGGCGGGCCCCAAATGTATCACCCAACAAAGTGTTCTCAATGTCACTCTGCTTTAGAATAGCCGGATTATGGTCCCACTGATCTGTTAAAGGAAGTTCTGTTGTCATAATAATTCTCCGGCGCCTTTTCGTGTACTACAGTGCTCCATCTTAGTTATATCCTTGCTCGGAACTGCCGGCATCCGGATTTTCTACGGCATGTTCAGTATCTTCATCGTCTTCCTCGGGCATGTCGGCTGGATCTACCCCGCCAGGGCGTTCAGCCGGTGGCGGCTCGTCAGTGTCCCACACATTCCTATTCGGAGGCGCTTTATCAACGCCGGCGGCGGCGGTGGGGGCTTGATCTTTGAGACTACCAAAGGGATCTTGCTCTTCTCGTGGAGGCTTTGTGGCGCCGGCTAGTTGTCCCAATCGCTCTGCAAGAGAAGGAATAACTATACGGCTTCCAAAATTACGAAGAAGATACAAAGCACGAGAAGACCCCGTATCGCGATAATACCAGAGTTTATAATAAATAATAATTCTCGACGGTTGGGGCATCGAAGGGACGTCCCCTTTGCTATTCGCCTCTACTACCCAGCCCACCTGATATGTTGAGTCTATGTTTATTCTAATCTCGGGGCGCGCGTCATAGGCTACCGCGGCTGGATAAGGTGGCGATGACTCGGCGTCGTAGGGGTAATAGTCGCCTGCCCTTAGTGCTTGTTGTGCTTCCTGTATTATCAAAAATTCGCTGTCATCATTCGTACGACTAACATGATAATACAAAGTATCACCATCTTGTGTAACTTTAGGACCTTGTCCTTTGTATTTAAGAGTTTGATCTTCTCCATTTTCATATTGAGGCAATGATTCGTAGTCGCCGTAATTAACTTCTTGGACACCGGCTTCTTTTCGTGCCAAAGTGTGGACCGCTGCAGTGAATAACTCACCAGATGCGTCAAACTTGTCCTCCCTAATCGTAAGGAATACCATGTCTGATATTTCATCAAACTCATTCATGCCCGGTATCTCAACGAGGAGCGCCTCCTTTGTGTCCTGCAGAACGCGGTATGACCTCATGCTATGCAAAAACACCCCATCTAATGTTTGGGGGTCACTTCCTGGTAATGAGTTCTTGATGGCATTATTAACGGGAACCTTTCCAAGTTCGAGGCGCTCGGTTATCAGATAATCAATAATCTCATCAAATCCGACAAACCCTCCGTCGTCCACTACGGAAAACTGCAACCCGTCCGGGAAGGCAATAGAGCCATCGCTGAACTCAATTCCGCCTTTCCCTACAACCTCTTCTCGCTGAATTTTTATGTTAAAGTACTCTACCAAATCCATGCGCAGTGTACTTTCGCGCGATCCTTCGAATTTCAGATAACGCAGGACAGACGCCACGATTTGCTGGCGCATAAATATTTTTATAAACTCAGTTTCAATTAATTCATCAATACGGAAAGCCGAAAAAACAAAGATATTTTTAATTATAAACTCAGCTATGCTTACTTGGATTAACAAAAGATACATGCCGTACTTGATCATGTTGCGGATCTTCTTACGCAGTGGGATATCTTTATCGTTGCATGCTGACTCCAAAAACTCTTTCTGCATCTGGGCTAAAATACCTTCGACGTCCAACAAATCAGATACTTCTGATGGAGGACAGTTATTGTTGAGGTGAAAGAAGTTGAGCGCCTGGAGTGTGGCAGCATCAAAGACGCCATTCTTGCGGATATAATCAAAAAGTCCGTCTGTCAAAATAGCGTATGCATATGGAAAGTGTCTATTCTCTATGCGCATGCGTGTCTCTACAGAGAGCGGATCACCGTCGGTAGGCTCAAAGCTGTCGACAAAGATTTTAGTATAAGGGTTTTGAGTAGTGTCCGTGGTGTTCTCAAAAGTGTATAATAATTCGTCCGTCAACAAAGAGCCTGTGATGCTAGCTTCGGGAATATAGGCGCCCGAGGATTGAAAATCTATAAGCATATTAGGCGATTCTAGAGGCGCATCTCCAGTTTGACTTGGATATGTAATTGTTAGAAAATTACCATTTCTAAGACTAAGAATGTCAAACCCATAAACACTATCAAGAAATAGCTGTACCATCAGGAATCGGCGATCGGCGCCTTCTTCGATGCTTGGGGCGGTGTATCCCAGATCTATAAGTTCAGACTCCGCCCTATCAATAAAAGGATCGGTACAAGAATCGCGCTGATTGTCGTAGTCAATCATTGCCGAAGAAATGACATTTACTAGTTTTGTCCAACTTATAATCTCATCGTTTGCCCACGATGGCCAGTTGCCGGCGCGAGGCGATCGGTGACGCTGTCCGGCTGCCCACTTATCAAGATAAAATCGCATTGCCGCTAAAGCAACCTGTGTTAAGTCTGCGAGGGGAGCGGTAGCAGTCGCACCAAAACGTATTGAAGCCCACTCCGAAATCTCCGGATATATATCTCTAAAAACCTCATCAGGAGGCTGAAGCATCGCACTCGTATCGTATGCATCATAGTCTTCTTGGGTTGCCGTAAAGAGGAAATATAGGACATCTCCGACTACTCGATCTTCCTGACATATAGAAGTGCCGCCTTTGGTAACAGACATGTTTCCAAAAATTCCTGCAAGAGAAGGTTCTGCAATCGCTGGTGCAAATATATCCGGAAAGCGATAAATCATCTGTTGAGACTGATATGAAGAAACTTCGGCGCCGGCGCCAAGTGCTGTCGCCTCGTAATATAATGGAATCGTAAGAGTAGGATCATTATAGGATGCACTAGCCATAATAATGTAATCTTGAAATTCTTTTAAAAACTGCTGATTAAACCGATAGGAAGGATATATTGGCTGAGGGGTGGTGCCCCCATCACTAATATTCTGCAATTTATCTATCATACCCTCTATGGCTAGTTTAAAATTAGGATCTTGTGCTGTTTCCGAAACTACATCTAGGGCTGTCTGGCTATTGCCAATAGCGTCCATAACTTCGGGTCCCAGAATCACTGAGGGATCAACGTCGCATGCATTAATATCAAAACTGCTCAAAGATTGTAAGGCTGTGATTATCGGCTTCAGAAAGGCTGGATCCAAAGAACTCAAACTACCAGTTGCCTCTCCGGCGTTTTTAAGAATTCCCGTAGGGTCGCCGGTTGTCATCGTCTGTTCTAGCAGAATCTCTTTGATCGATTGTGCTGAGGCTATGAATTGTAATTCGACTGACTCTGCAAGTGTATTGAATGTTTCAGGCACAGACTTAGTGATGGTGGGGTCGTTTAAGAACCCCTCTTTGTCTGGGCATTCAAAATTAAGGGGCGGAGGCTCCACTCTGAGTCCGTTCTCTATCAGGTCCAACAAACGGTCTGCCTCGGGTCCCAAATCGTCCTCCGTTAGACAGACATTATCCTGATTTAATCTGAATAAATCGTTAGCGATTTCATTGCACAAATCAGTGATGTCAACAACTCCCGCCAAATCGGAGAAAAAGCCCATGATGGCAGAGGTAGAAACGAGATCCTCGCTAATGCGAGGATTGGGGTATTCCAGATTAAATTCAATAATTCTGTCAACTAAACTTGAAGGCGCCTCGGAGCGATTCTGGAACAAGATGCAAATCTCGATAGAACTGAGGATGTTCGATAAACTCGTAAGATATACCATCATCTCATCAATAGAAAGACCGTTTTTGCGACCTAGCGAATCCAATTGGGTACCGGTGCCGGCTGATGGTAGGTTATTGCTCTCTAGATCTGTATTCAGCAGCTCCACAATATTTGTATCACCATAATCCGAAGCTCTTGGGTTGTTTAATTCACAGTTTTCACGCAAGAGTTCCGCAAGCTCCTCAATCACACTTAGAACTGCTTGCTGTAATGAGTCAACCACCGTTTTCTGTATCTGTTGCCAAATAGGTGGGGAGCCCGAGATGGTAAAGGGATTAAACATCTTCGGATCAATCACGGGCTTAGAAATCGAAGCGGGCTTCGGAGGGGTGGGCGGCTGGTAGGGTGTGGCTGACCGTAAACCATCCGCTCCCGTAAAAGTAGCTGAGGATGTTTTTATTAATGCGTTTTGAACAGCTTTGTTTAGTCTTCCTGCCTCGAAGGAAAGTCCGAACGTCAAACACAAAAATGCTTCCTTGGCCAACTCATCGACCCCAAGCTGACGAAAGACTTTACCTAATGCGGAATTTTTATCAATCAGCCCAAGAGGTCCATTTTCTAGCACATCTCCTATTTTCTTGGTGACATCGACGGCAGTATTAAGGGTTTTGGCTTTCTGATGCGCATAAACCTTTTTATATACTTCCGGATTTTCAGCAACACGCTGTCGGAGGTTCTGAAGCTCCTCACTGCTTAGAGCCGTGGTGAACCCCTTCTCAAGATCCTCGGTATCTCCAACATCGATCAACCCATAATCTGCTGCTATGCTCACCAGGATATTTTGCATGTCCTTTTTGGGCTGCGGATTAAAGTCGAGAATAGTAGCCGGAGGGGCGCCAAGTTCGCTCGATACCCCCGGGTCGTTGAGGAAATCAAAAAATGAATAATTCGTATTGTTGGTAGCTGTGCTTTGCACCCCCGCCAAGATAGATTGGTAGTTTTTAAGGGTGGCTAGGGTCAGAGGATCTTTGAGTAGGCGATTATATTTAATGATGGAAAAATACCCAATCTTCATTGGTTGTGATTCAATTGATTCTTCAATGAGCAAGTATTCCATCCCTGTTACTGCTATTTTTGCGCCTTTCTTTCCAAAAAAGATTGTAACAGTGTCCGCGTCGCTAAAGCTAGCTGACGACGCTGTTGTTTTAAGTTGTGCGGAAAGCGTCGTTACCAGAAGATTTAAAATCTGTTGGGTACTCGTCTGCATTGAATTAAAATCAACATTAAGGCTAATCTGTCCTTCAAATCCTTGAAGCTGAGTATTAAACATTCGGAGACCATCATTCAAGGAATTATTAGTCTTCCCTAGTGTAGCCACCGAGAAGGTCGATTCTGATCTGGTGTCTCCTATCTCGTTTTCGCTGTTGAAGAACAATAAATTTTCCTCAAATGACGGCATTGTCCCGCTATCCTCTAATTGCTTGCGCTTAGTGTCTATATCGTATTTCAAAGAAAATACAACAATGCGCATCTGCGTGGGTGGCTGAGTTTCATATCGATTTATAATAGTGGTTTTTGATATTAGGACTTCTTTCAGTGCTTCTGCCACATCTAATTCTGCGTTTTCAAACTTCTCGAATTCCTCGGTGTCGGATAAAAATGCATAGAACTCAGGAAAATAATGCGTAATGTATAGGTCTGCTGCCTTCTTTTTCATACGATCATCATTTTCGAAAATGCGGTCGTTTACCTTTATCTTCAGCCTATAAGATTGACTACTTTTTTCATAAAAAGGAATATTAAATTTTTTATTTTTATAACGTGGCATGATTAATTTGTACTATTGTATTTGCTAAGAATAAATAAACCTTTGTCGTCTTCAGTTGCTTCCGCGCCGGCAGGGGTAGACAAATAATTAGATTCTACAGAATCCAGCTTTTTCATTTGGAGCATTAACTGGCTTTCTACATTAGTGAGGTTGTTCACCAAAGTTTCCGTTCCTTGAGGCAAAAGCCCTTCAAAATCCGGGGCTGTTAGTTGACCATAGAATGGGGAACGATGAGTATGCTTCATTAAAGCTTGGGTGAGGGTTCTGTTATATTCTAAAAAGTTTTTAAATAGCTCCCGCAGATCATGGATTGCCTCGATGGTAGTGGTAAGACATTGCACCAAATTATCTCCCTTTACTAACGGCTGTAGGTCTGAGTCGTCATTCATTGCCATCAGGTCTATACCATAGCCAGCGGTGTCGGCATTTCCGTTTTCGCCTCCCTGGGAATTTTCAGCATCTGATCGAGTAATCAGTTTGATATTTTCGCGTGCAATAAACCTTAGAGTATCGGCTTTTGCCACCACGGTACTGCGCGGTGATTCGGGGTGGGTGGACCCTACTCTACCGCTGGGAATACCAAAATTACCATCTGGGTTGGAGCGCTGCGACAGGTAGATGCGCGCGGCATCTAGTTTAAAGTTGGGATCAACATTAACCAATTTGCCTTTGGCATCGCGGCGTCGAGCGCGGGAACCTAGGCGTCCTGCCACAATATCGATCGCAGCACAATGTGTGTCCTTTACACCCCCAAAGCCCGAAAATATGTTACTGGGGCGATCAAGACCAAGCACAATAAAGGAGTTACCTTTATCAATCACCTTTTCTTCTTTGGTGGCAATATACTTAGGCACATCTGCATCAGAGCGGGCGCCCTTACCAAGTCCCCAATATTGTGCCTTTTCCTCCTCGGACAATGCGTCATAAACTCTGCGCTCTTGTTTGGTGAGTACGCTAAGATCTACTGCTTTGGTTTTTTTCTTAACCATAATTTATCCTTTGTACGTATCAGCCGGCGATCCCTCTACGCCTGCAGCAAAAATCTTGTTTCGAGGGTGTCCACCGGTGCCATCCGCTCTGTGACCGTCCGCTTCTCCCACCGACCAATGCCAGAACTCTCGATTAATTCTTCGCAACCCAACGTCATAAAGTTTATTGTAAAGTACTCCATGAGCTAATATGTCTTCGCGGGTGCCGGCGCCCCCCCATAAGTCTATGGCCTGCCCTTCAGTGTGGTATCCTCGGCATGGGTGTGCCACTTTGGATCTCTGTGTCCTTGGATCCCACTTTACTTGTCCGGGCTGTCCTTTCTGCATATATGCTCTACGTTGTGTTTCAAACGATCGGTAGGCGTCTCCCACGATGAAAGGCTCTTTGCCAATCTCTGGATGATCTGATTTTACTGTATATCCCGCTTGTTTCAGCTCGGTATACGCTTTCTCGACGCGTCGAATAAAAGATTTTTTCCCCTTTATAAATCCACGCTTGCGCACTGGACCGGCGCCGGGGTTTTCTTCCTTCCATTCCTTGCTGCTGTCAGTCCACAGTGGCACAATAGTGGAGGTTATGATTTCCTCATCTAATATGTTCCCCTTGGGCTTGTAGCCAGTTCTAGCGGTATCTGCGCACCCTTCGATTGTGCCAGGTACTAACTTTCCCCTATAGTCTTGCATATCGCCTGGCGCCAATGGACCCGATGGAACAGCCTGGAAGCTTCCTTCCAAACTTGCAGCTGCGGCGTTGGTGCTCCCCATAACCCCCTCAATTGCCACCGACCCTTGGTTAGAAATGATACGAGGATTAATATTATTAATTGGATCTTCATATTGAATAACAACCAAGGATCCGACCGGAATGGGCGTCGGGAGGTTACTATAGATGGTTATATCTGACCTCAACACCTTGTCAGTTCCGCTCTTCGGCAGAGGCATACAAGCATCACTCTTGAACGTACGTACCTTATATTCCCACGTTGACTGTTGCTGGGGGGCTGTGTCTCCTTGTGTCCCTCCCGCCACGCTTTGTGCCTGGAGAAGTCCAATACGATTGGTATAAGTTGCAGGTCCCTGGATTTCTTGAGCATGGATCACGAGAGCATAGACCTGCGAGGACTGGGCATTCCGCGCATACACCATTTCTAGCCCTTTGCGCATGGCTGCTAAAGGGGATAGGCGTCGGCGATCACTAGATGGAGTTTCAGCGGATATGGTGATATCGTTTAGAGTATTGTACTTAAGATCTTTAAGCTTAAGAGCCATCTTCTTGACCCTCATTCAGCAAATCAAATAATTGCTCTTTATCGTCCGCTGTGAGTCCGACATTCGTGGTCTTTTGTCTTTGGAGGATAGCTGCAAGCTTTACCATCTGCTCGTTGGAGCGCTGCAGGTTTTCGACAAACTTGGCAGCAATGGGTCCCATTTCTCGCCGGTCGGTTGAAGACGCAGCCATATCCGCCATCACATCTATAAGAAGTGTTTTGGCCATTGCTCGGTCTTCTCTAATGTTTTTTGTGGTTTCCTCGACGTATTCTTCGAGGTTTAGATCTCGCCTTTTTGCCATTTTTCTTTAAAAGTCCTATATCTTTTTCTTAACTTATTCAAATTGTTAACAACTTGTTTAGTGTTAAGTCCCGTGATCTCTCGTAGGTATAAATAAATAGCCTTTTTGTTGAAAATTTCTATTTGATCGGCAGACTCCATCAATATTCTCACTGCCAGCAGAACTCTGCGCTCATTCTCTTTGAGCATAAAGGAATCCCAGGTATTTATTTCAGTGTGGAGAGAATTCCAAAATTCTATCTCTGTGCGCTTTTCTAAATAAGAGACTTCCGTGGACACAAGATCCTCGTCTAACTCATTGAGGACGTCCTCCATGAAGACTTCGGTTCGGTTTCTCTTCTGGGTTCTCTTAACCTTGTGGATGAACCAGTTTTTAGTTACCACAGAAAAGTAGGAAAAGGCTTTAGATCCTTTGCTGGGGTCGTATTTGTTTAGAATCGTGGTGAGCCATACTTTGCAGTCTCCCTTCAAATATTCGATGTTGGGGAGGCTCGTAAATCGATAAGTGTATATAATTTTATCGACCATCTGATCGAAGGCTGGTTGGATATATTCAATGTATAAGGCGGACCTTAATTGTCTGTCGTTAGTGTTGGCATATTTTATGATGGCATCTTCGTGAACCTTCGTAAAATAATGATTTTTATTTCTCTTCTTCTTCGGCGGCATTCAGTTCTTCCTCTAGTACTTCGTCTAACGAGTGTTCAAATATCTCTCTAAAAGTATTGATTTCCTCGTTGACCTCTTTCATTCTAAATATGAGTTCCTGTATCATAGGTTCGCCATGATAAGTATCCATACTATACATGTTTTTTGCAAAAACTTGAAATGCACGGGTGATTAAATAAAGATCAGCCAAGTTCTCAGATATAAAAACAAACTTTCGAAGAAGTTTGATGAGATACCAAATGAGTGCCCCATTCAGCACTAGAGATACTGCTAATAGCAAATAAAGTTGTGACATGTATTAAATTTCCAGCTCTTCCTTTTGTTGTTGCAAGTCAATTCTGGCGTCTTCGATAAACTCTTCTGTTATCTGTCCCACCCGTTGTCGGACTGGACGTTTAGGCGCAGTGTTGAATCGGGTCAACAACTTAACTAAGCCGGTGGGTGCCTTGCATCGCGGGCACGCTGTCAAAATCTCGGATGAAAGATGATTGATGGTTGACAAGTCTTCGCACACCGTGCAGCGATATTGATACCGAGGCATCTATTTCTTCTCTAGCGTAACCAATCGCTTGTGGATGTCGCCCAAGTGCTTCTCTAAGTCACGAGCTTGCTGTCCAATGGCTTTTCGGACTACCTCATCAATTAGTTCACGCACGCGCCCTTCGCTGGGCGGCTGGCGTTGTTCGCCCGACAGCGAGATTAGGTTCTTCATACTTCGTTTGGCCATGTTATTCTACCTCCATAACAGTTTCGTCGGCATTCTCTACCGTGGTTTCTTCTAGCGACACAACTGGTGGGTTTGTCACCACCAATGTCGACTGACTTGCATCGTCCGGATCTACAAGAAAATTCATTCCCTGCAATACCGGAACGATATCACTCTGCTCTAATAATGACTTTTGCAGCGCCATCATAAGCGCTCCTAGTGCCTGATTTGATAATTTCATTTTACTCTCCCTCACGGTTAATATAGCAAACCGGTGGTGCTTCTAATTTGTGTTTTGTAGTCTTATGGCGATGTGTATAGATTTCCAATACCTCGCCTTGACGCGGTGTAATAGTATCTTCTGGGTCACCGTTGTCATAGAAATCTAGCGCCCACTCTAATTCGTCGTATGTGGCACCAATTTGATCTTCGTCGCCTCGGTCATCATCCCACAGTCCGTCAGTGGGTTTAGCAACCAAAATGGACTCAGCCACTCCTAAGTGGCGACCCAGGGCATAAACCTCGGATTTAAGAAGATCGGCAATAGGCGAGACGTCAACGCCGCCATCACCATATTTCGTAAAGAAGCCAATGCCATAATCCTCGACCTTGTTTCCAGTACCGGCAACCAGATGGTTGTAGTTATTAGCTTCTGCATACAATACACACATCCGGATCCGCGATTGCAGGTTTGCCCGAGATAAGTCTGTCAACTCTCCCAGGGCTGATACAAATGCTTTGTAAGTATTGGTTAAATCCACCACCCGAGAATGAACATTCGGTAATACCGAAAGATTCTCAATGTGCTCATTGGAGCGGTTGTATTGTCCAGCCTCCTGGTTGATGGGCATATTCAATAATAATGTTGGTGCGCCTGTCGCTGCGCACAGCGTCGATGTTACGGCAGAATCAATCCCCCCCGACACTCCCACAACGAAGCCATTACATCCAGACTCTTTGAGTTTATTTAACAACCACTCAGTGATCTGATTTTTTACGTTCTCAAGATTCATCGTTCTGTCCTTTGTTGTTTGCCTGCTCAGCAATCCAACTGTATGTCTTTTCCATGCCTACTCGCAATGGCTGCTCATAGTCCCACCCTAATTTCTCTCGAATCAAGGTGTTGTCCGAATTACGCCCACGAACGCCAACTGGACATGGGAAGCCATATTTCTCTTTAAACCTATCACCTTCGATATTATCAATAGTAAGGCTCTTTTCAGAAATGTCAATTGCCATCTCGGCAAATTTATTAATTGCGATCATCTCTTCGGAACCAATATTAACTGGACCTTCAAACGTGGGATGATCCATAAGGCGTCTGGTAGCTTCTATGCACTCGTCTATGTAGAGGAATGACCTCGTCTGTAGACCGTCGCCCCAAACCTCAATAGAATCGCCGTCAGCGGCTACAGCAACCTTTCGACAGAAAGCGGCGGGAGCCTTTTCGCGACCGCCATCCCATGTCCCAAGAGGACCAAAAATATTATGATAGCGGGCAACTCGAACTGTCAATCCGTAGTTGCGAGCAAACGCAAACCAAAGGCGCTCGCTAAATAACTTTTCCCACCCATATTCAGAGTCCGGCTGGGCGGGATATGCCGAATCTTCGGTGCAATTGGGATTATCGGGGTCCATCTGGTTGTGTTCTGGATACATACATGCGGAGGATGAATAGAAAATCCGAGTGACGCCCTTGCGTACACACTGTTCGGCAATATTAAGATTAATCATGGCTGAGTTGTGCATGATATCGGCATCGTTCTCACCAGTAAACACAAAACCTGCACCACCCATGTCAGCTGCAAATTGGTATATCTCATCTAAATCATCTGTTACAACCGCATCACAGACGTTGGGATCTCGAAGGTCGCCCTGAACAAACTCGTCTACCACCTCGGTGATATCAAAATACTCATGATATTTGAGGTCGACTGCTCGTACCCAGTGCCCCTCGTCCTTCAGTCTCTTTGCCATGGCGCCACCGATAAAGCCTCCGGCGCCGCAAACCAATATTCTTTTCATAATCTCATCTCCATTATATTAATTAATATTCATATCCAAAATACTCTAATTCCCACTTGCAGAGGCGCTCAACTTTTGCCTTGGCTTCCGGAGCTTCTTCATAAAACTCACGGTAATGACGCCGCGGCATAATCTCTTTTGTTGCTGCGTCCCGGCGGTACTCCCCATGAGCAAATCCCAGGTTTGTTAGGTCATAATCAGTGATATTAAGTTTTTCACACACCTCTGTGATTCCTGCATGTAGGTCTTCGAACCTGATGAAATAATCCATTCCTATCTTATTATTAATCACTATCCTCCTCCTATAATCTGCAGCGGGGATATGATACTGGTCTATATACCTACCGAAGCCGAACTCGGCGCGGTGCCGGCGATACATGTGTTCAGGTGGCCACGGAGTACGCAGGTCGAATAGGTACTGAGAAACAACGCGATCAAATGGATTTCGGGCTACACAAAATTTAAAATAGTTTTTATGATTATATCCATTGTTGTCAAGATACCTCACTACTTTTCCTAAACCATCATGTGGAAGGATAGGACCCGGATTCAGGTGCCCTGGACGACCCCCGACGACACCATACTGGTCACTTTTAAATGAGCAGCGATGCTCAGGTACATGCTCTAATGGGTTTTTGTATGTATACGGCTCAAAGAACATTTCCACCGACGTCGAGGCGACTTTAACATTCTTAATATAGATAAACTTATGGGTATGCGAAATCAGTGTCATCGTTGTGTGCCCCTATTATAATCGATTATTATCAATGTATTAATTGTTTTATTTTTGTATCACGTATGGGCACACATTTGGAACCCACGCAGGATAGTGGTGCCAATGCCCCCAAGCGCCGCTATTGTTTCTAAAAACCCTATCATGTCGGTAATAAGGGTCGAGAGCCCTACCAACGTCTATCATAGAAACATTGCCTCTCAAGGTATCGTGGAGTCTCCATTGTATGTAGCGTGTCGTATCTCCTGCTGCCATTAAGTAGATAATGCGTTCGGAGTCCGATTTTATCGTTGAATTGTGCAAGTTTACGATAGAAGTCTGGATTTTGTCTAAGTCCGGTGACGCATTTGTCCCATGCGTTTCGAGAAAATGATAATTTGGCAGCTGCAGTTTTTGTCCAAAGTTAGAATATGCTTTTCTGCCCACCACCACAATATGGTCTTTTTTAAACTCTTCAAAAAAGCGATGAATTTCAGATGTAGCCCCCCATTTTCTCCACACGGTGGCGCGCCACAGGCGCTCATCTTTAGGAAATAAAGATTGTATTATCAGATCTACCTCGTGGGCTTGGGGTCGGCGTGGACGAAGATGGGCGTAAGACAGAGGGGGAGGTACATCCTGGTCTGTCGTAATATTAGCGTGGCAAATGTGTCCTTGAGATACGCCAAAGTGAAACCCTAAAGGCTTCGGCGCTGTCATTATCTCCACACACCCTCTCCAGACTTCATACGTATGGGGCGGCCACCCGCGGTCGCCGCCGATACGAGGTTGTTGTTTAATGATCGCGCGCGTCAGAGTATCTAAAAAATGCTTATCTTTGAAATTATACTTCTGGATCTCTACACCGTGGGCGCACGTCTTGAGTCCCTCATAAATTAAGTGCCACCACTCCGATTGTTCTCTTACAAAAGTGAAACTTTTATTCTCTTTAACTCTCTCAATAAAATCCTGGATGCTTGGCTCAAATACTCTAATGGTGCTTCCGCGAAAGAGGGGAAAGGTGTTCGCTGGGTTCATCGAAGTTCTCCTTTGGCGTAAAAGATTCCTGTCTTGCCGAAGCCGTCCCCATTATAGAAGAGCCAATACTCCCCATCAATCTTTATAACATAAGGGTATTCTACCATGACTCGCTCTCCCTCAGATTTCTCGGAGATGTCGACAGCAACTCGGTTGTCTATCTCCCAATCGATGCCATCCACGCTGGTGGCACTACCTATTCGGTAACTTGATGACGGGTCCGAGCGATAATCTTGTCTCCCTCGATGGGAAAAGAGCATATGATAAATATCCCCTATCTTAAATACGGATGCTTGGGATATGCCACCGGTGTTCTTGTCGCGAGGGATACACACTTTGTTTGTCGGCTCCCAGTCTATTCCGTTGAGTGATGTCGCATACTTGATATCATATAGGGGCTCGATGCGATTATCTACCTCTTCCCATTCACGACAAGAAAGATACCACCCTCTCCAAAGTGATCCCTCTTTCCTAATCGAAATAGTGCCCGTATACCCTGGCTCTTTGTGCGAACAGCCAAAAACCGGACCGGTGGAGTACTTGCGAAACGTATTGCCGTTGTCTTCGCTCACTGCCAGACCAATAGTATTGAAATAGGGGACATCGGTGCGATTAGACCATCCGATATAATACAGGTATTTTTTTCCATCATGCTCTATCAATTCGGTGGGCATTACGCCGGCTTGATCAAACGTGCCCAACTCGCCAAGGGGCAATATGGGCTCCTCACTCTTGCCTACGATACGAGATAAGTTATTCTTATCTAAATCAATATACATAGGATAGCTTTTATTCTCCAGCCGCCGAGAATAATAGATACGCACGTAAGTATCTGAAGTATCATCGGCTACAGGAAGTTGGCTCCAGTGATCACCGTGGAGAAGTCCTTGTTTCGACCATTTAAGTTTCATTTCTGCAATCTATTTTCGATATACAATATTATACAATTCTTTTTCATTCGGAATCTCATATCTGTGCGCTTCAATGAAGCCGGCATCCGTCAGAATCTGACAACATCTGTCGTAGTATTCAGACATCTCCCACAGCTCAATCACCATAGATTTTACACTTTTCAAGGTTGCTGGGGCGCCCCGGAGGAATAAGTACTCTGATCCATCTATATCGACCTTCATATGCTCGGGTGGTCGCAACTTCTTCGAGGCAACAATGTTATCCATGGAATCAACAATTACGGACTTTCTCAATACATCTCCCTGAATTTTTGTGCTGGCTGCAAACTCCTCTATATCCAGGGTCTTATGATGGGATCCCACAAAATCCATTTTTGAGTTGACTACCAACGCCACTTCTCGTAAATTATCAGCAATGCCTTGATTATAGATTTTTAAGTTTTTTTGTAAATCTGGATTTGCCATCACATTAGCAGTTAATCCACTAAAATTTTGAGGATCAACTTCAAAAGCATGCACGTCGAGACCCTTCGACGCTGCATACAAAGAAAACCATCCTAAATTGGCGCCCAGATCATAAAAGGCACACCCGGTGGGCAAACTATCGATATATTCTTTAATATTATCTTCGCGCGCATGATGCACGGATTGATATTTCCAGTTAATTCCTGTCATCTTAATAGACCTCATATGATTTTCGAGTTTGTAATTTGGCCGGGGATCCCATATAAAAGCTATCTAGCTGCGTATCTTTGGTTATCAGGCTTCCCATCGCTATGAGCGTCCCCTCGCCGATATTAATGCCATCGCGCAACGTGGAGTTCACTCCTAGCCAAGCCCTTTCTCCGATGTGGCAGTGGCCAGACATCACGACATGTGACGTAAAAAACACATGGTCCTCAATCACTCCATGATGACCAATGTGATTGCCGCTCCACATCACTACATTATTTCCAATAGAGGTAAAGGGCTGCAGCGTGTTATCTTCGAGAATAAAACAATTTTCCCCAATTTTATTGTTGAATACCGTGGCTTTGGAGCTTATATAGCTCATAAACTTATACCCCTTGGCTTTTCCTCGGTTATATACATCTTTTCTTACTTCATTCATTTTAATACCAGTAAGCGGGGCAAATAAATAAAAGTTGTCCGGACTATATGTTTTCTCTACTTCTTCAAAAGGCACTACAGGGAGCCCCTCAAAGGTCGGCGCCTCTATATGATCACTATCTGCCGTAAAAGCGACTACATTATAATCGTCATAATTGGGATCGGTAGTAATATAGTACTTTGCCAGCTGAGCAGTGTCCTTGGTGCCAAAAATTATTACATCTTTCATTTTAAATTACCTCTTTGTATATAAGTGTTAGTGTAACGCTTCGTTTCCCTTCTTAATGCTGTGCACAATCTCTTCTGATGTGGGAAATGTACGTATCTCGCGATCTACCGTGTGTCTATAGGCACAATAATAATCTCGGTTTCGGTAGCTTTCATCGGACATATCATCGAATCGAATACTCACGGCTGCTCTAAATCCTGAAGATCCTGCAGATTGGGGTCTGGTGCGATGGAGCAAAAAAGAAGAAAAAATTACCATATCCCCTCGTTCGCAATGTAGGGTAACGATGTTCTGTTGCTGTGTGGGGGTCGGCGCCGCCTCGGGAAAAGTGTTGCCATGGTCCTCGTGCGGACGTAGCCCATCGCGGTGTGAGCCCGCAATACATTGCAATGGAAAATTCTCCCCCACATCTAAAAGTGGTATCCAACAGGTTAATGCGTTTAAGCTTCCTTGCATTGAAGCCCAGTCTTGGTGCCACGGGGAGCCCACTATCTCGCCGGGTTTGTTGGGGTTGCTCCATAGGTCCTCCGATATTAAATGACTTACCGGATAGGTGGTATAAACTGGCTCGATCAGCTGCAGCTGCGTTAAAAGATTCATAAGAGACGGATCATTAAATAGAAGTTCTCGTAAAGTCATAGACCGAACAAAGGCATTAAGCAGATTCGAATACCGCTCCGGAAAAAGCTCTCTTAATGCCTGTAAGTTGGCGTGTAGGTCTCCCTCTCTCTCAAGTGCCCGGGTGGCACATTGACTTAAATATTCTAGGGCTCGCTCAACTCTGCTGGGCGAATAAAACCCCTTCAATAACACATATCCTTCGTCAACATATTTTTCAAAAGGGTTGGGAGTGTAGGGCTTCATCGGGGGTCTAACTGTGTCCGCTGGACATCTCTTTGAAACAGTATATCATAAAGGCTTAAATTTTTTAGTAACTCCTCGGCGGGGATATGCATTAATAGATCAATAATGGATAGATACTGATTTGGTTCACTGCATTGCAAAAATCCCAAACTTATGTCGTACTTATTAAAATTTTCTTCTGAATATAAAGACATCCCGCCGATGGCGTTCGTATATGTTGTCGCCCCAAGCTCATTACAAATATTGATAATCTTCTCCTCCCCTTTGCCCGGGCAATTTAGAAGTGAAGAATACAAGAATTCTGTTGTCATCCCCATATAGCGGGACAATTCCACAACAGACCGCGATGCCAATGTAGCAATCGTGGTAGAAGCAGGATCGGCGGAGAGGATCTTCTCGACCTCTTTGGTTGCCCTCTCATAATTGGGACTTTTCCCGTACGCATGTCGAAGCGTCTTTAAAAATTTTGTTTGCCAGCGGGAGTATTCAGGAGATAGATATTGATCTTGAATATAAACATTTTGGGAGCTTTTTTTCAAAGGTGCTGTGAAGAGAGATTCCGACTTACCCATTCTAATCTTATTGCGGTTTATCCACCCTCCGGTAATGTAATTAACGTCGTCTAGGAATACAAATTTGTCAACATGGTTCACTAATTGATAGTATCCCAGATACGGAAAGAGGTATGGCTGCATGATGGCTATAGATGTCATGCTCCTCCATCCTTTTGTCCCGGGCGCTTCCAGGGGAGTGGGGCGTCAATAACCGGGCGATTAAGGAACACACAGACGTCCTTCCAGTTAGAACCTGTTTCCCAATTTACTGTGAGTAATTGATTTTCCGCAAAATATTGGGTCACGTCTCTGTTGTGTTTTTCATAAACTTCTATCATCTTTTCCCGATGCTCTAGAAGATCATTAAAGTGAGCAGGAATAAAACCATAAAGTTTTTCATAGTATTTCCTTCCATCGTATATTCCATATCTTTTGAAATTAAATTCACCAGAACTCAAACATAAACGCTTATAATTACGATAGGTAGAATCAAACCACACACCACTCTCTCTATAAGTTAAGATAAACTTCGAAAGCGGGAACGCAGTATCTAAAATTTTATACATCTCGGGGTGACACCAGGGGGTATCCTCAAAAGCATTATATTTAGAGGCAACTGATAGGATAGGAGAAAAGTTATCTTCAGCCCACGCATTCATCAGCCTATACCCTACAGTTCCTGGGCACACTCGGTACCGGAGAGTCTTCAGCATGGTGCTGAGAGTGGATGTGCCTGTCTTATGGAAACCAACACAAAAAACTTTCCCACTCATCACGAGAGACTCTCAGCCGTTAACACCAAGTCGTCAACCTCTTTTGCGGTAAGTTTACCATGTAACGGTAAATTGAGAATGTGGGCATACAATTTTTGAGATGCGGGGAGATCCAGCAATGGCATATAATACTTTTTGACCTCGACGTTGCTCTCCTTAAAGCTCTCCACAGAAACTGGGGAGGGGAGTACAAGGGGCAAATTGCCATATACTGTCCCGGGCTTCCAGTTAAATAACTTACTAGCTAGTCCAGCAGTCTGTTGTATCCTATCTTGTACTTGGAGGTGGTCTTCAAGTGAAAACGTTTCTAAATGTGATAAGATGAAGGCTGCAGCTGTGTCCGGCATTTTAAAATTAGATGATCGCTTATCGTACTTGCGATTATTATCAAATCCAAAATTATTAATGGTATTCACATCTTTATATTGGTTAGCTGGTACCACAGCGAAGCCCCCTTCGCCGAACCCTAAAAGCTTAGTATGATGAAGGCTGCTAAATGCATAATCACCAAAATTACAAATATTGCTCCCCTCGCATGTTGACAAAGGGGATGAGGCATTATCAAAAATCAAAACCTTATTGGTCTTCTTGCAAAAATTTTCCCAGGCTGCGAGGTCTACATAAGATCCAAAAAGATTGGTAAGGATTACCCCGCCAAACTCCTCCAACAAAGATTCATCCATCGGCAGGGTATAAGTAGCCGGGTCTATGTCCAAAATTTCAACTTTAAATGCACCTCCCACTACAGCAGAAGGAAACGTGAAGGCAGGTGTCACCCAGTGTTGTGGTCCTCTTGTTTTTTCGCAATAAAACATAAGAGCATGCAGCGCTGATGTTCCATTATTAAAGCACACCACGCGCTTGGTTGGAGGCAAACATAGTATCTCTTCTAATCGACGTTCTAGGGCATGTTTAACGGGACCATCATTGGTATATTGATTGGTTAATGATGATTCCTGCAGCAACTCTTCCAGCCGCTTAATGTCGGGATCTTTATTGCCTACGAATTTAATCATGGTCTCTACCACTTGAATTCGGTTTTGAAATATTCCACAATATTTCCTATTTCCGCATCAAAATCTCTTTTGGGGGACCATCCTAAATTCCGTAACTTGCAATCGTCCAGGGCATATCGAACGTCCTGTCCTTGTCGATTATATGACATATCAATGTGATCTTCCCACACATAATTTTCGTCATAAGCTTTAATTATCTTTTGAACTGTTGTTATATTCTTCTGTTCAAATCCGCCGGCGACGTTGTAGATCTCGTTTGTCACACCAGAGTCTATAATCGTCAACACAGCCTCAACGGTGTCTTCGACGTGTAACCAATTTCGTATAGGAGTGCCTTGGTTATGAAGCTTGATTTTTCTCCCAGAGCGGAGATTGCATACCGACAATGGTATAAGCTTTTCGGGATATTGCCGAATGCCATAATTGTTAGTAGGACGAAGAATAACATAATCTAGCCCATAGGTGCGCGCCCAAGCCAGTACCAGGAGGTCTGCTGCTGCCTTAGAGGCTGAGTATGGGTTACTGGGACAAAGGGCGTCTGTCTCTGTGTGGGCGCCTTCGAGGATATCCCCATATACTTCGTCGGTGCTAATATGAAGAAATATGGGTCGGTATCCGGAATTAGGCGCTTTATTTTTTATTAAATTCAAAAGTGTTTGTGTGCCCAAAACATTGCTGGACATAAAAGCATCACTGCTCCCGATGCTATTCTGCACATGGGATTCGGCCGCAAAGTTGACTACATAATCGCAAATAGGAAGAGTATCCATATCCTTGATGTCGATCTCTTTAAAAATAAAGTTCTTATAGGTATTAAATTTTTGCAGTATCGATAGATCTGCGGCGTAGGTGCATTTGTCTACACCCATTACATGGTAGCCTAGCTCCAGGCACCGGTGGGTAAAATGTGAGCCTATGAAGCCTAGACAGCCTGTTATACATAAAGTTTTCACGACGCGTCCCCACGATCAAAAGTATAGCCAAATTTTTCAATTACTTCGGCACAACGAGTAGCTACTATTTTCTCCGTTTCATCATTATAAAATTCGCGATAATGTGTCCTGTTACGTGACACGTTCTGGTAGGGTACCGGTCTACCAGACCCAAGTCCATGTGCGTGGAGGAATTTGGGGACTTCGATGGATATGTTTCTCATGTCTATAAACTCATCGCACAAAATCTCGCCGGCGGAATCTTTAAACATAAAGTCAAACGATCGTGTATGTAGGAAAGTCGGTTCTTTAACGTATTCTCCAAATGTTTCGTGCACTGTCAACTTGTATTTTGATCGGAGTGTTTGCCGCTTTTGGGGATTACTACAATATTTGAATGCAGACACATATCTTCCCCATGGGTTCCGTACTGTGGAGAAAACTTTGAAGTCATCAAAGTTAAACCCGGTATGTGTATTCAAATATTCTTTATATAGCTCACAACTAATATGCTCTAACTGGGTGTCCCACAATGTGTCTCTCAACATAGCGCTATCTCCAGGGAATAGATCGTTTGCAACCATGGCAAATTTGGACTTATTCAAGAAATTACGCTCACTGAGGAAGCCGTGTCTCTTAAGGTATGTTCGTATTGTGTCGCTCCCGCTCTTGGGGTTAGCAATAAAAATTAGTTTTTTATTTATATTGATCATTACTCTGTTACTTGGTTTTTATTAATTCAAAATTGATGAACTCTCTATTATTGTCACCCCAGGGAATTACTTCATTTAATTCATAGTTGGGTCCTACCAATTCCATAATCTTTTCTTCGTCATAATACTCAGCCCACGGACAGCCCCCATCAGTATGGTTACCAAAAACTTCAAAGTCCGGTCGTCCGCAATCTTCCCAGCGTTCTTTGGGGTACATCAAAAGAACCACGGGGCTCCCCACCTCTAAGTGTCTATCAAAGTTTTTAAATTCTTCTCGCGCGAAACTTAGGGGGACATGGTGTAAGACCCCGTGAGAATAAAGGGCACTGAACTTTCTTCCAAAATCTTGGCTTAATGGCTCTGTCAGGACTTCAAAATTAATGTTTTCAACCGGAGCCAAATTTCTACTTATAACATCCACTAGACGCTTTAAAAATTCTATTTGTTTTGGATTTATATCAACATAAGTATGGGACGATGCTTTTCTCGCAAACTTAAGTCCGTCAAACCCAAAGCCACTACCAACTTCGACCACATCTCTTCCGGCAAACATCTTAGTATATTTTACATGTTCCCAGGAGCGCTCCTTCTTCCAAAACTCAGCAAAGTAAAAATAATTTCTCAGGAGCGCGGACTCACTCAGGCTATTCAGATACTCCACATCCATGCGCGTGTCGCCAGCAGGCATCGTAGTCCACCTCCTAATATTTTCTTTAAACATGTCTATGCCCACGTTATGTGTTTTTGTCATGCGTCTTGGGCTCCTTTGATCGTCGCTAGGGATTCCTGGTACCCGTGATATAACATGGTCTCTTCGCAAATAAGCACAAATAGGCGCTTTAACTCAGATGACCAAGAATCCGAGATTGTCTCTAACTTTCTGTTTTTTATCTTTTGGTTGATATCAGTTTTCTGTAGTTTTTTTATTTCCTTTTCTGACTTATTAGCCTCAAACATTTCATAAAGCTCCTGCATAACAGAAACTTGGGTTGTCAATTTTTCTAGTGACCAAACGGATAGTCGATCTCCTAAGTTCTGTTGCGCAGCGGCGAGAGATTGTTCCGAATATGTCTTATCCCATTGTATCATTGGAATAATAGCAGTTAAATAATTTAAAGCTTGGGGGTCTTTAAGAGAAAGATCTTCAGCGTTGACTGGAAGCTTTATACCCTTCTGTTCTTCCCACCGCAAAACAGATCGTTTTCGCTTTTCAAATTCGCCGGGCGCTGTTTGTACAAGTTGTTGCAATGAAGAATGCTTCATTTGGTGACTAACTTTAGAATTCACCGTCAACACACCATCGCGAATGAGATACAGGACTTTCTCTACCTCCACGAGTCCTTCCATGTCTTGCAATTTCTTCGAAGACACAAAATTATCTGCCCCCCAACTATTAGAATCTCCCATTTGCCAACCTAAGGAGCGGTGATGATCCATGAAAGCAAAGTATTCTTTAAACGCACTAACGCCGTTGGCTTGGTGGCGACGGATTCCTTCCTTCCAATTGATTTTATAATACCCATTACGATATTCGTGGAAACATTTAAGTTGTGTTGGTGAGTCGGTTAAAACGTGAGACATCCATTGGGTACCACAGTGTCCCGTTCCTACTACAAAAAACATCTCTCTTTATTCCTCGTATGTAAATAAATTGCCATAACGCTCTCTGAGCGCAGCGACGACAACGGGACGTTCTTTAACGACAACCTTGTACCCCGCTCGCGCGAGCATCACCGCGAGTCGAAGCTGCTGGGATTCCACCAACATTGTGGACTCTGGTTTGTAGGTCACATAATCAAACTCCACAGGTACGGTCTTATCGGGGTTATTCTTTACGAAGTCGTCGTACTTATAAACAGCGTGTGCATTGTTCATATCGTCGGATGCTTTGCTCACCAGAGCATCAATTCCCTTGGAGATCCCATATCGCGCTAGTGCGCGGTTATCGCGAGGAAAGCATGGTCCCCCAAAGCCGTACCCAAATCCCAGATACTTATGCGAAATTCTTGAATCCGCTCCAACAGCCGAAAGAACCGCATCCGGGTTGGCGCCGGCTTTAAGGCAAATGTCCCCCACCATATTGGCAAAAGATATCTTGGTTGTAAGGAAACAGTTTAAGGAAATTTTGCAAATCTCTGCCTCTGTGCATGTCATGCGACAAAACTTAGGCGTATTCGTGGTCATCTGCTCGTAGTGTGCCTGGATTAAATCTCCGGCTTCTTGGGATGACTCGCCAATCAAAACCATATCAGGGAACTCTTGATCGCGGAGGATAGTACCTTGCGCAATAAACTCAGGGTTATAACACACCTCATAATTAAGAGGAGCTAATATCTCCTGAATCTTATCGCAGTGTTCTGGCATTGTGGTGCAACACACAATGAAGTATTTCTTTTCTTCGACCGGACCCATAGCTACTAATTGCTCAACTACATTATCTAACTGCGAATGATCGTACTCTCCATTGGGGAGCGAAGGCGTGGCCACTACTGTGTACAAAAAGCGACTAAAGTTTACAATATCTGCTAATCGGACTGTCGCCACAAAATTAGTGCTTTCGGCAAGTCGTTCGTTTACTCCGACTTCGTCGGAATGAAACTTGCCATGGTTGATTGCATCAACATAATCCTGATTAACATCTGCGCCCAGCACTTTGTATCCTGCCTTTTCCATCGTCAAGGCGAAGCATAATCCTAATTTTCCAATACCTATTACGCCTATCTTTTCCATCTATCCTTCTCCTAATGTTTTTTTCATCTTCTCGGCGGTTAACGCTTCCTCGTGTAGTGTGTAAGAACCATCATATTGAGGCTCTCCCACTCTGGGGTTTGCTAAGTAATCGCGATGAAAGTCTATAAAAAGCTGCTTGTATTCCTCTAAGTCTTCGGGGGTGCGCACCATATACCTTTCATCATTAAATTCATAGGCTTCCACATCGAAACCCTCCTTAAACTCCAGGCGCCACACATCAGTGGCAACCTCTTTGTCTTCGCATATTTCTGAGGAAAGACCCCAAAACGAGCGATTTGTATACGGTAAATCTAGAAGATACTTCCAATTGTAAGGACCATTGGTAGGTCTATAATTGGCAAGTGTGCCTGTCGTACCAACCGCTGAACCTTCATGATCAATGTGATACATCTCTCCCATTCGCACATAATCAATACTAGTATCCATGAGCGCTGTGAAGAGTATTCTACTATCTTTGTGGATTTTGACGAATCTCATATTTTCATCGTACCCCTGAATCTGCATGAATAGCTTTTTGGAGGCCAGAGTAAAATCCCCGGATGCATCCACGTAGGGCTTGCCTCCCACCGGGTTATCTCGGAAAGTCGCATCCTTAAGATCCTGCTCGGATAATCCCTTAAGCCAAGCAAATCTAATGTCTTTGCGCTCAGTACGATAAATGATGTGATCCTGTAACTCATTCTGGGCAATATATTCAAACACATTATCTCCGTAGAACACATCAGCGTTGGTACAAATAATATAATCCCCCGAGGCTCGGCGGATTCCTACATTTTTAGCAAAAAATTCTAGGAAAGACATGTGTTCGTAGGGTCCGCGCAAGCTCTCGTGCATCTTGGCATCAACCACAAAACATTTTATGTTATCAAATTTCTCAACCAAAGATAGCGACAATAAAGGTTTGTCTTCAATGGGATTCCATTCAACAAAAATAATTTCTGTTTCGACCCCAATCTGTGTAAATTTCTTAATATTGTATTTGAGGGTGAGATAGAGTCTTTCATCAAAGTGTCCCCCATAGTTATCGTTTTTACCACAAACGACTATGCTAATCTTCATCTAACATCTCCATGAAGTTCTGGTATTTTTCTGCTACGCCATGATCGGGATTGACTAAATTACAGAATTGTTCATACAACGCCTCTTCTGTAAAATTTTCAAGAATATGCTCCTGAAGTGCGGAAGCTTCTTGGCGATAGTGCTTTTCTTTGATGAGGGCGTCCCTCAGGGCGCGCTTATAGGAAGACTCTTTTGCATATGCCCACATCGCGTCGGCTTGGATTACCCCATTCCAGACTGCGGATTCATGTACCTTCTCTAAATTGAAATCAACACGATTGATCCGGGGATAGCTTTTTCCCTTTTTGTTGGGCTTGCAAATGAAATCCATTTGTCCACTCCACGGAATAGTAATCAAAGGGAGTCCGTTATACGCAGCCTCAAACAAAGGTAAGCCGTACCCCTCTCCATGTCCTATGTTAATAAGTGCTTTCATCGATGGGTGCTTGTAAAGCCATGTTAAGTTCCCAGAACTTAATTCGCCGTGAATGAGATAAACCTTGCACTTGCGATCAGGGTGAGCGGATAGTATATTTTTGAGACGTTTTGACGTCAGCTCCCGGTCGGCTACGCAATCAGAAGCAGTATTTGTCTTCAGAATGAGTCCTGCTGAGTCATCGTCCTCAAACTCTTCCACAAACCATTTGATTGTGTTTTCTAGATTCTTTCTTGGTCCCCACTGCGAGACAACCAAGAAATTATTGGCTGTTTCCAGTTCGATGTTTACAGGCTCTTCTGATGCTTGCCTAACTGGATAATTCACAACCTCAACCGGAATTTTAAGTCCCCAATCTATGTGCTCTTGTCCATGAGAATCTTTAACACTATACTTGGTATTTTCAAATACCTTTTTAGAGTGTTCTGACACCACTATCATTTTGTCGATAGCTTTGTTGGATTGTTGGATCCACTGGGGGGATACTCGTGTGGTCTCGATGCCGGCGGTATATCCCAGACTTACTGGTGCCAGACGCTCAAATTCATTTGGCACGCTAATCACTAAACTTATATCAAAGATGCTTACATTTGAGGGACTTCCTTGCATCTTGTCATGTGTGGTAACCAAGGTTTCTCGGATCCAACGTGCTTCTTCAGAATCTTCAGCAATTTGACCAGTTCTACCCCACGGAATATTAACCATATTAATCTGGAAAAGATCCGGACGGCTCCGGAGAGCCCTTAACGCAAAGCGCGACTGTTCACCATATCCAGAGCGAGACAACAATGGTCCCTTAACTAATATACTTCGTCTCATTTAAAATACCCTAACCTCGTATGGCTCATATCCCTGGCGTGTATCCCAGGAGCCATTCTTCTCATAAACGTCGGTGAATAGTTTATCCCAGCTTTCCACGAATCGATCAAAATTAAAATGTGTTTGAGTCCATTCACGACCGGCGGAGCCGAGGGCTTCCCTCTCTTCCGCAGACATGGTGTAAAGTTTCATTAGACCCTGAACAAAGTCCTCTTTGGATAGCCTATCCTCATAGATGTAAGGGACCTGTTGAGAGCCGATAATTGCTTTAGATGATGGCTCAAGTCCTACTCCGAACCAATTCTCGCCGTCTGTTACCTGATCTTGTAGTCCGCCTGTCATATTCACCATAATAGGCGTCGCGCAAGACAGAGATTCCAACGTGGATAAGCCGAAGCCTTCAGCGTCTGAAATATTTACGGTGACATCTGCCATGTTATACATCATAGCAAGATCGTGAGCGTTGACTTTTGATCGAGAGAAAAGGACTTGGCGATTAGTGAGACCCAACTCATGGATAATAGTCTCAAGGTCCTGTCCATGTTGATCTTTTACATCCGTGTGCATGATCAAGCATGCGTTATCGTGCCCCACCTGATCTAAGAATTCTTTAAACCACCAAATTAAAGTGCCAGACTGTTTGCGGCGAGCGTTCCTGTTGTTCCAGAAACAAACGAATTTATCCCCCAAGCCCTTTTCGGTTCGAAACTTTTCTCTCACATCCTTGCCTAAGGGCTTGAAGATGTCGCCATCTACTGCATGCGGGATGTAGGTTGACGGCACGTCAGGGGTAACTGTTTGCACAATGTCGTGAGTTAGTTTTGAAATACATGCAATATGATCATTAGAGCTATACCAAGGGTAGTTGAAGTTGGGGTAGGGATAATTGTCCCACACGTGATAATACACCATAGGTACATGGGGGCGGATCTCATTCTCAATTGTCCACAGCCACTGATAGAATCGTGGGTCTGTCATGAAATACAAGATATCCGGCTTTTGCTGCTGAATCATAGCTCGGACCATGTCTGGGTTTCCGTAGCCATCGACTGGCCAAATAATCCAGTCAGTTCCCCACTGCTCAGTATGCTGGGGATCGTGGTTAGGGTGAGACACTGCTCCCCCAAATGACACAAACTGGTACTTACCAGTCTTGAGCATCCCCTCGATAATATATTTAGTTTGAGTTCCGACGCCAGAGGGCGAAAGGGGATGATCACTAATGGTGAAAATCTTAATTTTATCAGACATATGGGTTCCTAACGGCAGTGTTCAGTGTTCAAAAGCTTACAAGGGTAAGGCTTATGACAGTTAAGCCTATTCTTGATAGTAAATCGTTTGGTGATATTATAAATCGCTTGATAAAGAAGTTTAAGAGCGTTTTCTGTTTTCTTTGGACCGCTCGTTACTCTAAATATCTCTACACGGTCTTTTTTGGCTGTTCTTTTGAGCAACGCAAAGTGTGTTTCCACCTTTTCAGGATCGATCTTATGCTTTAAACAGAAGAAATGCTTGTAAAGGGTAAGCTGGTAAGTTACTAATTTCTCTGCTTTTTTCCGGGAATCCCATCCCCAGGAGCATGTTTTCCAATCAAAGAGATGATAAGTGTCTCCTACCTTAACGACAGCATCCACAAAACCTTTAAAGTTAATGTTAAAATTCTCAATTGGGACGTAAAGCATCTCTTCAGAAGAAAATACCTCATAATCTCCAAAGTAGTCCTTCAGCGCATTTTCCACTTCTGCCAAAATCAGCGGTCCGGCGATGCGCATTTGCTCGATGTTAGCTCCGTTTACTTCAATATTTTTTTCCATAAGCTCTTGGAGCTTCTTATCGAACCCAATCTGAAACATCTCTTCTTCGTTAATGTCCTCTTTAAGAAGCTTCTTTTCGCAAACGTCGTGGATGGCAGTGCCGAAAGCAGTATATTCATTACCCTCAAAGGGGGCAACCCGTTCAATCCAAGCTTTCTTGTGGTAGTGTGGGCAGTGAGCCCAGTCTTTCAGTTCTGAGTATGATATATGTTCATTCTTTGTCATTCAAAATTTCTTCAATCTTTCTATACAAAATTGGTGAGATATCTCTCACCCTTCGGGGGTTGTCGAGAAAATACTTCTCGAACCCATTAGCAAAATATTCTTGAAGCGATGTTGCTCCATAAGGGGACACAAATAGTCCCATGGTCAAGCTCAATAAGGTGGGATACCCAACCTCTTCGGCTAAAAATCTATCAAACTGGACGTTGTACTCGGTGAACTCATAGAAGCGTGCAGGAATTTCATATCCTTCCGCTTCGAGGATAGACCGCAGACGACGGCGTTTTCCCAAAAACTCATTTCGGAGATCATCAGTATAGAGGCTCCACCCATACCTTGGCTCAAGGGAGTGCGCGACTTCATGAATAAAGTTTTCCATAAAATCTTCATTTGTCGGCTCAGAAGCTAACATGTAAATTCCGCCATGCGCATATGCCGCATTGCGTCCTGCGAGATCCTTGAAGTCTCCAATATACACCACATCTATTCCTGTAAGCAGCCTTTGTGGGAGATACTCTTCTACATCCGAACAAAAGGCGGGTATATTAACATCACCACAGGGAGAGTCAACCACAAAAACGGGAATATTATAGATATAGTATTCCATTATTCTTCCGGTGACACAGCTCCTGCAGCTTCCATTGCTGCATCGGGAGCGTTAGTCTGTCGCCATGCTGTCTCGGCGTCGGTCAATGCCTGCTCATAGCCGCGAATAAAGTTTTCTTCAGCTATAGCCATCAGAAACTCGGGAAACTCCTCTGCAAAAACGTTCACGGCCATATTGACAGTGACATCTTGTGTTTCGGCGGCTTTCTCGCCGATGTAGTTAACGACTAATTGCTTAAGACCTGTCTCGGTACCAACAGGATTTTCTAAATCGGGGTTTTCATTTTCCATTTTAATCTCACAAATTCTTTGCTGCAAACGTTGCTACTTTGGAGCGTTCTCCCTTATGCAACGTAATGTGGGAAGCAAGTTCAAATTTCTTAAACTTTTCAACTGCATGGGTCAAGCCGTTTGTCGTGGCATCGATGTAGACATTATCAATCTGTTCCACATCACCAGTCAACACAATTTTCGTCCCTTCACCCACTCTTGTTATTATAGTCTTTAATTCGTGAGTTGTCAA
>CEUI01014461.1_pt1 | contig 55128 bp, 58 predicted proteins | sample 531411 | NCBI WGS metagenome assembly CEUI01 (sample SAMEA2622841, study PRJEB7988) | marine metagenome | isolation source: saline water (ENVO:00002010), including
ATTCGGCGTAAGACCCTAAATCGAATCCAGTACGCCCCCGTAAATTCTTACACATTCTGATTATAATTTTTAATATTACTACAAAGTTTCTGCGCTTTTTTTCTAGCGTAAAATAGTCTAGACATAACCGTTCCAAGGGCGCATTGTTGCATTTTTGCTATCTCTTCATAAGTCATTCCTTGAGAAACCAGCTCCAACACTTCCCTGTGTAAAGGCGGCAGTCTGTCTAAAGCAGAATTTAATTTTTCTCCAAGCTCTTTGTTGTTGTCTGTTACTTCTAACGATTTGTCTGGTTGACTTGTTTTTTTAACAACCATTTCAAACAAGGTTGTACCCCATTCTTTCGCGGATGGATTTCCTTTTTGATAGGGCAACTTGACGCTGGGAGCGCCTTTGGCAATTTCTGTGTCGCCTCTCTTGGAGGCGCTATTAAAAGAGTCTGGTGAGCTAGTAAAAAAAGATTCAAAAGAAACTTCTGCTTTTCTTTTTTTCCAAGCATTGTGGTCGTACGCCGCGCTTCTGACGACTCTATATATCCAAGTTTTAAAATGACAGTCTTGCCTAAACCTAGGAAAAGCTTTCCAAGCTTTTAGACATCCTTTTTGGAAGATGTCTTGGGCCTCGTGATAAGTGTCGGTATACCTCTGAGAGATAGCCATCATATACTCCCCATGTCTTTCGACAAGAATATCAAACGCTTCTTTATTGTGCTTGGAAGCGAGCTTAGATAATTCTTTATCGTCTCTCTCTCGCAGAGGTGGGCTCATTTTTCGAGAATTAAAAATTCGCCACCCTGCCCGTTTCTTAGTTTTCTAACGTAGCTTTTTGCTTCCTTCTCCCCCTCCGGAGAAAACTTAAAAGCGCCATAGGTGTATTTCTTGTCGGCGGAAACAACGACATAATATTTTTCTTTTTTAGCCATCTTTTCGCCGTCTTCTTTTACCCTCAAGGTTTCCCTCGAAAGCAGCTTCAGCACAAGCTTGATTAATTTCAGATTCAATTTTAGCCATCTCTACCTTCTCCATTTCTGCTCGACGCAGAAGACTTTTTAGCTCTTCTGCTGTCTTGTATTGAGCTTCGGAGTCTCCAGATTCCATAGCATCCTCGTGCTTTTCAATAGCTTTGTTCATTTTTACGTCCCACCATAGAACACTTCGTTCTACCGCGTCGGCTCTTTCTCGTAATGATAGTAAGTCTTTCATTATGGTTTAATTATTACATATTTTTGACGAAATGTCAAGTTCTTTAGATTTTTTATCGTGTTTAAAATGACCGGAAAGAACTGTACAGGGAAGAGTAATCGGAACTAATAGAACGTACCACTTTATTAAAAATATAATAAAATAAAACAGCCAAGGAACAATGGTATAATAAACCCAAGGCGTAGAAAAGACGGCCCAATCATATTGAAATTGTTGCCAAAGTAAATCAAGGTATTGTTCTAGTGCTTGCACACTAAAATAATACTAGATTCAAACCTTTTTTACAAGTTCAACTTTTGGAACCTTCTTGAATAAAAACCCCTCTTCATAAAGGTAATTAACAATGCTAACTAATTCTAGGTCTGAAATATCGTCGTATCTGTCAACGATTAGTAAACGCTCCAAACCAACACTGTAAGTGATGACTTTTACTTCCACTCCATTGACAGTTACTTCTGCTGATTCGTAACTATCATTCATGTAATATATTACAGTTTATTTAAATAAATTTGCATAAAAAAATAGGGCAAAAAAATAAAACGCAGCAGAGACACAATTAAGTGTATGCTACGTTTTGGTTTTCCACCCTTTATATTTAAAGCTACCCTATTATTGTAACGCCCATTCAGTTTCAGGGTCGTCACCGATGACATCCATCCATTTAAATTCTTTCAGTTTCCTTGGTTTCGTCGCGTCTTTTAAAAAAGATTCATAAATATGGGGGTATTTAAGGGTAGGATTTTCCCAATGAGGAATGCCGTTCATTACTTTTGCCCGCCTTCTCCTGTAATAAAAACAATCGTCAGTATTTATTTCTAGTTGAATTCCCATGCAATAAAAGCAGCTATCCACCACCAACAGCTTGCTTGCATTTTCCATTATCTTTTTATAAGAAAGCAAAGAGTGTTTGCGCATATCCTCGGCTATATCATAATACTTGTGGTTATCTGGATACCAGTTTCTCTCTGGGTCAATGAAAATAAATTCGTCTGAGCTGACTGAAAGTAATTTTTCTATTTTTTCACGAGTTAATCCACACGCGACGGTTTTGCGTGAACTTACTTGGGTGTGAACGAATATATGCTGGCCATGAGACGCCAATTTATCGAAAAGCTCTTTTGACTTTGGCGAGTCTAAGAGCTTAAAATAATCCCAATAAACGCTATTTGGAACCTCGCTCTGTTTATAATAAGTAAGTGGCAGGTATTTCCAATCCCAATCTGCACCAATAAATTTATTTCCATCTCTAAGCCAAGGGGCCGGTCTTTTCCACTGCGTCCATTCAAAAGGCACTACCGGGTAAATGTCTGTATTTTTGGCTTGAGACAATTCGTGGCTGTTTTGTAGCTCCCACTTTCCCTTTAATCTGTCGATATGTATTTTTTCAAGAAAAATATTTGGCACGTCAGGAAACCATTCTTTGACGTTTCTCTCTGTCTCGCGCCGATAAGCTACTGTAACTTTTTCATACTTGGTAGCGAAAAACCTACAAAGGCTTATTATATTAAATGCATCTCCCGTGCCGCGATGGGGAACTATGTACGCATTTCTACTTTGAGGTCTTGACTTCATGCGGCTTAGTCTTTATCATCTTAGATGCTTTTGTGGGCTTCTTTGGATAAATCCTAATCATAAAAGGAAAGTCTTTAAGTTCTTCTGCGTCTTCCGCATCGGCAGCGGCTTCCGCGTCACTCTTTTCTTCTTTAGATTTTGGCTCGTGTTCAATCGGAAGCTTTTTAAGCTCGTCTTCAGACGGCATCTTAACCTTGGGGTCTAGCGCCCACATGATGTCATGCTTCTCTGCATAATCAACCATCCGCCTTACGGGTACAATAAGATTAAACCCTTCTCCCGCTCCTCTTACAAGCATACCAATATATTGAGCGTTCGACTTTAAATATACACCTCCTCCCGAACTGCCGGGGAACGCCGTGCATGTGGTTTGGTCGTAAATGTATTTATTAATACTTTTTAAAATTCTTCCATGTTGAGAATAAATTCCATCTGTCATGCTATTCGCTCCAGCTTGCCCCAATAAGGAACCAACGTGAAGTAGGTCTGTGCCAAGCTTTGGAATTTCTTTGTCCAAATAAAATTTAGTGGTGTCTGTAACAAAATTAAATTTGCGCACCTTCAACAAGGCCAAATCATGGCCAGTGGTAGCATCGCTATACTTTAATACTTCTGCGTCCATCTGCAATCGACCAACGGTTCTACCGTCTTGACGAATCTCTTTAACAACCATTGGGTCTTTAAATTCTACAATCGTCTTTGAAGTCCCATTAATCACCGCCTTCCTAGTTTTTCTTAAGTTGTCTATTACGTGGGCAGCAGTCCACACGAAGTTAACCTGATTCCCTTTTGCATCTTTTCTGGTAAAAATCACCCCAGAACCTTCCCCCACAGAGAAGTCTCCTTCGGCTCGAATTGTCACAGATACGTCTTGAAGATGGTCTGCGGTTGTTTTCTCTGCTGAATTTGCGGGGAAATACGCAAAAACCAGAGCCAATGTATAGAGGATTAATTTACTCATAATGCTTACCTAAATTTATATTAAGGTCTAAACCCTGAAAAGTAAAGTTTTTTTAATATTGTTCTTGTAGTATTTCTAAAGTTTCTCTGGGGCCACTTACCTGCCAAAACACCCCGTCTTTATTGCGTTGAATGTCTAAGCAAATATCGTAATCATTTCCACCCTTGAAACATTTGTCTCCAAAGAAAATTATATTTGCGTTTTCTTTGTTTTCCCTTATCCACTTAGAGGCTTGGGACTTGTTAGCGCCCTTGGGATTTATATCTATGCTTATTTGTCCGCCTATATTTACGTCTAAGTCTTGATATTTATTTCTTAAAATCGTCGCAATAGAGGCTCTCTCTTTGTGAAGCTTGTCCCAATCAGAATATCTGCCGCGCTCTGTATCCCCTGCTTCACGTCCGACTACGGAAAAATTAATCATTCCCGGCCTGTGCTCTATGTGGTTTCCGCACTTTGTATCATATTCGCTTTTTAATAAAAAATTATTTAAATCATTTAACAAGTTTGCGGGAGGGCTCCAATCGTTTGAGTACACAATGCAGTCTCTTTTGTTGTCAAAAAATTGATTTGCCATGGAACAAAAAACCCCCTCGCACCTAGCTAAAATACTCATTGGCATCTGCTGCATAACTTTTTTTCTGTCGCTACCAGTCACCAAATAAACACTTTTTCCTACCATCCAAGATAAAAATACAATCGTATCTGACGGGTCTATATATTTCCTTGGAGATGTTAGGGTTCCATCAACATCAAATAAAAAAAAATTATTGCGCGCTTGCTCGTTCATTTTCTTCTTCAGTACCATCAATGTCCAAGGTATGTGTTAACTCTCCTCCGAATGGGATTCCTTTTTCACTTGCTCTAATCGCATCTTCAACATCAATACAATCCATGTAGTCGTTTAATTTTGAGGTCTTTGAACAGGAGAAGCTTTCAACCCCTCGCTCCAAACCCGCCTTTGCAAACCAACTCATAAATACATTTAAATCTTTGTAAAGCCTCCGATTCCAGTTTTTATTTTTTTCAGACAATTCTTGGTCGTGATGATAGTCTGACTTTGAGTTGTCTAAATCACAACCTATAAAAAAAACTCTACGCATACCCATCCATATGAGAACGTGCAAGGCGGTGGCCATTACGTTTCTTTTCCATTGAAAAGGAATGTTTTGACCTCTGGTGAAAATTACATTTCCATTCTGGTATTTTTGAGTATCAGCATAGAATACATTATAATTTAAATCAACACGTTGACCCTCACAGGTTCTAGATTGATAACCGCCCCTTAAAATTTTTATAAAAGGCTCCCAAAAAATTTGTCTAGAATAGCAGTTGGGGTCATCCATTCCGAACCATATATCTGGACGAATATATGGATAGGCATTGTTAACAGCAACCACAACCCTTCCGGGGCCGTTAAGCTTGCTTGCATCAACAAGACTCAGAGAGGGGCCGGGGCAACAAAAAAATACATCTGAAGATAGGGTATCGCGCTGAAAATCCGCAGCCCTCCAAGAATTGGGCGAAGATGATGATGAGTTATACCAAAGGGCCATTTTGGTTAAAGTATCTTATATTTTTGTATCTTGTGCGAGATTTTATCAGTATATAAAAAAATAATTTGGTCTTTACCCTCTCTATTGTTATAATACTTTAAATACTCCATGTTAAAAGGATTCCTTGTAGCGCCGTATGTTTCGGTATTCCAAGTGGGGTCTAGTGTTGGATGACTTTTTCTTTTACTTTTTTTCATTTTCGGCGGTAATATTTAATTAATAATAAAGATTTATGAGGAAAAAGTCAAATAATTAAATGTGTAACATCTTGAGGGCAAGACAGCATGAAAAAAATACTTCTTCTTCAAAGGGGCGATGGGCGCAGAGCTCAACAAAAAAAAATTGAACAAAGGGTTCAAGAGGCTGGGTATTCCCTAAAGATTCTAGAGATAGAAAAAAAGAAAGACGCAAAAGAAGGATTTTCTCTGGTGGAGCAAATAGAAAAATGGGTTTCTAAAAATGGAAAGCCTGTCGCTACAATAAGATGGGATGAGCACGGAAACGTTTTTGGCAAAGACCCAAAGGTTAAAGAAATATCAAGTTGGGGGTGGCAAAACGGAGTGGCCCCTATTGCGGTAGATTTTTGTTACTTTAATCATTACTCTGGATTTATATTAGACCTTTTAGATTCCGGGGGCAACTCTTCTATAAAAAGAGAATGGGATGAATTGGACTCAGACTTAATACCCATAGTAGACTTTCAAGATGGTCTTGGGTCTTACGTAAAATTGGTAAAAAGAATTTACGAGAAGCATGACTACTTCAAGTCTCTAAGACACACCACAGCTAATTATGAAATTGCCGCTTGGACGCAATGCTTAGTTAATAACTGTAGGCTATTAAAAACAAACGAGCCAGACGTTTGGATGAGCGCTCTACAAGAGATGTTTGGCTCGAGCGTACTGTTCAAACTTCAGCCGTCTCCATTCAATAATAAAGAAATAAACTTAGATAAATTTAGAGTCATGCATACTGGCGGAGCAATCAAAATTATGAATCAAGCCATAGAACAAAACGCTAGCGTGGCTGCGAACGCCAGAGTGAACATAACAAATACTTCTGGAGTTACAAGCGAATTGCTAATAGCAAAGAAGCCAATAATTACAACAGGCGAATCTTGGTTTTCTGGACTTGGGGTTTTCTATGAGCCAAAAAATTGGGGAGAATTAAAACATATGGTAGACAATGTAATTACTGATGAAATTCCCGATGACCAAGCGTACAGTAGATTAAAACTAGCTAACTGGTGGAGAAAACATCAAAGCCTACATAATGAAAAAAGCGAATTGATTGCTGATTGCATTAAAGAATTTAAAGAAAAAACTTAATCTTTTTCTATTCTTTCAAGGAAAGCTTCAGATTGTTCGGGGTTTATACCAAGGGCTTGCGTCATTCCAATGTAAGCTTTTTTATATTTATACAAATTATCTATAACTACTTTTTGTTTAGTTAAGTTATTATTTAATGCAAAATTGAAAGCGAGACTCGTCAGAAATAATATAATAAACAATAATTTAAATAAAAAACTAAATTTATTGTTATTATTCATGCGTGTAATTAATTACACTGAAAATGCAAAAAATTAGAGAATTATTAAAAAGGAGGATTTCCAAATTAGTTATAATCTTGGTTGTTCTTTCTTTTATTTTTAATTCTACTTCTTCGTTTTATTTAACAGTCGGGGATAGCATGGACCCATCTAAGAAAAACCTCCGAATTGGTTTAGTGGACAAGTTTTTCCACGACGACACCCTTCCTTACTACGGAGATGTTATAGTTTTTTATGACTATATCGATAACGATTTCTTAATTAAAAGAGTTATAGGTTTGCCGGGTGATACAATGCAAATAATTGATGGTTGGATATTTAAAAATGGAGATATATATATTGATGATTTTAGTCATATAAATGTCACCGATGGGTTGACTATGCATCCTGATACACTTGGAGAAAAAGAATATTGGGTAATCGGAGATAACCGAGATGAAACTTGGTTTGGGGTGATTCACGAGTCAGAAATAGTAGGGAAAATAATATTTTAGTGTAAATAAATGCGTGATGACTACGCGCATAGAATTAAACAAAAGAATGATAGAATTGTATTCTAGTCCAGAGAATTGGACAAAAGACAAAGTTTATATTTACGACCCTCAACTCCAAGTGACAGAAGATGAAAAAAACCAAATTATAGATTACCTATACTCCGAGGGTTTTATCGAAGATAGAAGAATTCAATCTGAGCTTATCAGAATTGAATACTAATTATTGCACATGCAATCGCAATCGGCCACTGGGCATTTGTCGGACGAACAGCAATCTGCGCCACAGGCGCAATCACAACATCCGGAATTTCCCCAGTTACAACCGATTACGAGCATCGATGCTAAAACTAACAGTAGGCTTTTCATTTTTTAAAATATTTTTTGTACAACGCAGTAGTCAAGAAGACTCCAACGATTGCAGGTAAAATCCAAACCAAGGCATTTACAGTATGCTCTGGGTGTTCACATAATCCGTTTACGCATTTTATTGTATTCATTCTATTTCCTTCTATTAGTAAATAAAGTAGCTTCCCAATAATCTCTAAAGAATTTTTTTATTCTTTGCCACATATGTTTTTCCCCCCACAGCCGCACTTATGCTCATGACAAGCACACAAACAACTCTTAGGGTTGCACATTAAAAATGAGCAACACCATAATTTGTACCACATATTTATAAGTCGGGCGTACATATAATCATTTACACAAAAAAGGCCCACGGGTGAAAACCTCGTGGGCTTGTTGATATGATTATAAAGTTTTTAAGTTTATTCCTTAGTCTGGCTAGCAGGAGCCTCTTTTGTGGTCTCTGTTGATTCAATAGTAGCTAGTTTAGTAATAGCATAGCCAGTGAATACGAAGTTGAGGGCGAGGAGAATAATAGCAATTCTCGCATATGTAGTGCTGATTGTAGTCATTTTTTCCATAATAATATTATTTAATTAATAAACCCCAGCAAAAGCTAGGGATATTAAGACTGTGCTAGGAGATTTCTAATTCAATTGATTTGTGAGCTTCTAATTTTTTAAACTCTAAATATAACATACCGTCTTCATACCTTACGGAAGATTTTGTTGGGTCCGCTTTCTTTGGGATGTAAGCTCTCGTGTTGTACTTATGGCCTTCTTGCTCGGCAGAAATGCTTAATAAATTGTTTTGTACAGAGATTTTAATGTTGTCTTTTTTAATCCCAGCCATATTAACTCTACAATTATAAGAATCATCCTTTTCCGACCAGTAATTCTCTGGGTGGTTAAGCCTACCGTTTGTTGTAAGAAGTTCGTTCCATGAGTCCATTACGTCCCATACTCCATTGTCTAATAATGATAATTTCATAATAAGTAACAAAAGCAGATTCGATGCCAAAAAAAACCCCCTTTTTACTGGGGGTTTCGGCTCTCTTGAGACCAGTTGACTCTTATTTTAAAGTTATCTAGTGTGTCACTCTTTCTCATTTGCCCTGTGCCAATCGACTCCCTTGGGTAAAAGAGTGTAGTATGCATCCCAACACTTCCACCCGACTATGCCTTTGGCGGGGTCTCTGTAGAAATCAAGCTTCAGCGACCATATGTGCCTACCCTCTAAAACTTGCCTCTCATTTACTATAACCAAATCATAACTGGCAAGGTGTTCCCCTGTTTTTTCGCATTTGGTGAATTTCCAGTTGGGAAAGCCCACAGAGTCTTTTTCATGTATATTTATGGGCCTCTTGAGTAGAGCGAAAACGGCCTGTGGAGACTTATTTACTAGAGACTTAAGAACAAACTGCTTGTTGTAGTCTCCATCTCCATCAAACCTCGGCTTGGCGAGGTTCATGGGCTTCAATTCCGCAGCGACTACATTCGTAACAATGAGAGCTAGTAGTAGTATTTTCTTTATCATACTTATACTATAGCATGTTTTTTAAGAAAAGTCAAGAACCTTTTTTCTTTTTACCCCAATCAATACTATCGTAGTTATCTTTAAATTTTCTAGAATAACAACTTCTCGGAGAGTCTCCCTTGCCATTCGAGGTTGACTTCCCCTTTTTTTGAACCTGTTTAGGCTTTTTCTTTTTCATCTGCTGAACGTATGTCAAAAATGTCTACCTGATAGGATTTGCCATGCTTGTTGGCTACGATAAAAACTTCCTCGCTTTCTATATCAACGACCTGACCAATCCAGATATCTTTATTTGATTGGCTTACTAAAACCCTTTTACCAATCATCTTCTTATTGTAATCAATCTTGTTCAATTTAAAATTCCTTTAATGTTTCTTCGCCTAATTGAAAAATTATTTTGTCCACCTCAAGCTCTCTCTTCATAATGGCTACGGGGTGTGGATTCTGGACGAATATTTCTAAAACCATGTTTTTATATACCGTTTCGAAGTTATTTTTTTTGGCCTTGGCCTTGCATTTACAGCCCCTTCCAATCGAGTCTTTATGAGCTATAAGGTTGGCTGCCCAAGGCATAGTAAGTCTCATTTCGTTATTCTCTCTAAACCAATCTACTAATTCATTTGGCGTAAATGTTTTTACTTTTTCAGACATCTGAATCCGCTCCGTACATTAAGGTTTTAAACTTAAAATATAATACCATCGAAATGTAAAAGGTGCTAAAGAAAATTAAATAATTACTTAAATAAATAGAGACAAAAATAGATAGCCAGACAGCAAGGCATATGGGACAGCAGATTAATTTTACTAAAAAAGAATTGGGGTGAGCGACCTCCAAATAATCTACGAATAAAATCCCCGCGTTCTCTTGAGGCTTGTAGCTTTCAAATTTTGCCCCAAGAAAAAGCCGAGTATATTCAACAAACGCATTAGTCTCATTCCATACAATCAAAACAAAACAAATAACAAACGAGAAAAAAACCGTATTCAACGCAAAGTCATATAATTCATGTAAAAGCATAATTTTTCCTATATTTTTTCTAAAGTAATATCGTAAAATTTAAAAATTTCATGAGCTTTTGAATCCTTGTCATACTCTTCCGAATACACAACCTTTGGTATTTTGTAAGCAGCAATCATTGTAGCGCAATAAGAACACGGCAACAAAGTAACAGCCAGCAAACTGCATTCTCCAGCTTTTATCATAGACAGGCAGTTGGCTTCCGCATGTATAACAAATGGCCTTCTCGCATCCCTGTCTCCCCAAAATGAACTTTTACACCACGGGGTAATTGTTTTACCAGCCGCTAGACCGTTGTAACCTAATGCTAAAACTTTACCATCCCCTGCCAAAGCACAGGCCCCGACCTTTTTATAGGGGTCTTCGCTCCTTAGAGACGCCGTTTTGGCAAGCTCCATGGCGTATTCGCGCCAAGATAGTCTAGCCATATAGTTTTTTGGTTAAGCGCTTGTGATGGGGGATTGATACTGGCAAGATTCGCCAATGTCCGTCCTCTTGTAAACTGTTTTTGGCCTACCTGTCCTCGGCTTAATTTTCCCGCAGGTCACTAACTGACCAGACTTGATGGCCTTGTTAATTTTAGCGTGAATTGAAACTCTAGAAAGTTTCCTCTCTAAAGAATTGTACACCTCCTCCGCTGTAAATTCAGTTGTGGGCCACGTTACCGCCACGGAGGGGCGACCTCTTTTGGGCTTATTCGACTCTGTATTGGTGTTATCTTCGTTCATGATTTTCTTATCATAGTCTTTTTTTTAAGAATTGTCAAAAACTTTTTTTAGAAAAAGCTAAAAAATGCAATAATATTACATACAATGACCAAATTTGAGGCAACGAATAAACTTTTTGTTTGGTTTACGGAAAACGACTCCTTCTGCATTGAGGATGACTTCAAAAAGGTAATCTTACTTTCAGAATCTGAAGAAAGAGATTTAGCTGCCGTGGAATTATCTCTAGAATCTCTAGAGAAAATGGAATTCATCAGTCACAAAACAATAAACAATAAAAAATATTGGATTTTACACAAGCCAATCAGTCAATTTGAATCTAATGTAGCCATACCCGCGCAGTTAGGAATTGCGATATCCGAGTCTATAAATGAATTTTGCGATATAATCAACGACGATAGAGATAAGTGTGACGCTACAGACATAAAAGAAAAGGATATTCAAAATTTATTGTTTATGTACAATCATGCAAAAAAGTTAGTTGGGGAATCGGGTCTAGAAGAAGAAGGTTGACTCCGAATCAAAAACCTACTAACATCAGAAAAATTTTTTTAAGCTCGCTGAGAGTCAACAGTGGAGTTTGCCTAAGATAGCTGAAGTAAAGTAAGCGTGGCAGTTAGCCTACTGCCGAATCAAGGGATGGCCGATTACAAACTGCATGTAATCAAAAGACACTCGGTTAAATACCGAGGTTTACCCATCGTTAGCGAAAGCTAGGTGGCCTAACGTAAGCGGAGTTTTCTGTGGTACGGTCTCTCCCGCCGAAAGGTAGTTAGGTTCAGTTAATACTGATTTGCAGCGTGTTGTGGAACATCCCATCCATTTTAAAAACATAGGGCTTCAAAGAAAAAGCAGCACACGCTACACAGCATCTCCCCCGCTCGGGGGGGTGTTGTGTCCATGCTTAAAGAAAAATTACCACACGCGAATTAAAAGCTTGAACTTATAACAAAAAGATTATAGTATAAAAAAATGGTTATTGGTCTTGCAGGGGTTGCTGGAAGTGGAAAGGATACCTTCTATTCTATTCTATCTTCTAAGATTAAAGCTAAAAGATTTTCTCTGGCCGATAAACTCAAAGAAGAGGTTAGACCTTGGTGTTGGAAACACTACGGCATAGACCCCCTTAATTGCCACCGGCACGAGAAGGAACTTGTTCGTGATTTTTTGGTATTTCATGCTAAACACATGAGAGAGAAGACCAATGGTCGATATTGGGTAGATAAGATAGATGATGAAGTTAGAAGTAGTACGGAAAAATATAAGATTATTACAGATATTCGCTACGATGACTATCAGAAAGATGAAGTTAGCTGGCTGAAAAACGAATTAGGGGGATGCCTTGTTCATATATCTATGGTGGACTTAAATGGCTGTAAAGTTGGTCCCGCAAATTCTGAAGAAGCTAGAAACGACCCAAAATTAATTGAAAAAGCTGACTTTAAAGTTGAGTGGCCTCTAAAACAAGACGCTACCGACCTTAATAAAGAGCTATCCCCTTACGTAGAAGAAGTCATGTTTCAGGCAGGAATAGGTTATTAATTAATAAAAAATTAAATATTAAGGGCTAAATAAACGTCTCGTGTTTAGACTTAAACATGAAAGACGAAAATCTAGTCAAAAATGTAAGGGAGAATCGTTGCGATAAAAGTCTTAGAGAATTAATCTCCCGCCACTCTCCACTCTGTTACAACATCTACAAGAGGTATGCGTCTGCCCTCAAGAAAAACTGCCTAGATTACTCTGACATAAAAGGCGAAAAAGATTATATTATATACAATTCCTGCATCTCATTCAAACCCGATAAGAAAGTTAAATTTTCTACTTGGCTAGGAAACTACACCCGCTACTACTATCTAAACCTAATTAACAAAAATAAAAATTATATATCCGTTGATTCTGATGAGTTGATTTATTTCGCAGATAAGAATTGTATGGAAGATGAGGGCGGGGAAAACCTAGGTGAATTTAAAGACTATATAATGAATTTATTAAAACAAGTAAAAGACCCCCGAATCGAATCCATTTTTAAACTAAGATATTTTTCAAACAAAAACAAAATGACTTGGAATGAAATTAGTCGAGAGTTAAACGTAAGTATTCAAACCGCAATCAACCTGCACTCCAAGGGGCTTGGCATTTTAAAGAACAAGGTTGAATCTGAAAATTTATCAGATTTAATTTGACAAAAAATCAAAATAAGTATAGACTAAAAAAGTTATGGAAAATACCACAAGTAATACATCACAAGATAACAACTCCAAATCTCAAAACGAGGAAATTGGAGCATTCTGGAAGCGCACATCGCGCAATAATATGACCTATCTGGCTGGCCATATTAAAGTTCCCCAGTCAGACGGAACCGAGAAGACCGAGAAGGTTGTAGTGTTTAGCAATCAGCACAAGAAAGCGGAGAATCAGCCTGATTACCGCGTGTACATTTCTAACACGGAGGCGAGAACCAACTCGTCACAAAAACCACAGTCAACTCAGCCACAGGAGACAGAACAAGAAGAGTTGCTCTAGATGAAAGACTTTTCTTTAAGTTTACCTATTAACCCAGTTTCCTTCGGACAGCTTTCAACGGCTGTCTGTAGGGAACTGTTTGGTAGAAATATATACCCCGCTTGTTGGCCCTTAGATGGGCCGAACCTAGAAACACAAAAACACGACCCCAAATTTGACGAATACATAAATAAAATTGTCAACGAAGCTCCGCTTAAACATTCTAGAGACAATAAATGCTTTAGCTTGTGGCATTTAGTTCCCAACTCGATGAGCAGTTGGTCGAAGCACGGTAACAACCTACTGACATTTCACGAGCTAGACAAGCCAACTGATTTTGAATTAAAAATAGCAAGCAATTGCAATATAGTATATTTCTCTAGCGAATATTCCTGTGATATCTTCAGGGCCGCTGGAGCAAATAACATAAAATATCTACCCCTATTCTTTGATTCCCATAACTTTAAAAGACTAAACAAAAAGTTTTTTAACGACGATAGAATCACCTTTAGTCTCTGCGGTAAATTTGAGAAAAGAAAACACCACGCGAAAATTTTACAGGCTTGGGCAAAGAAGTACGGAAATGATAAAAGGTACTATCTCAATGCGGCACTTTACAACACCTTTTTAAAACCAGAGGAGAATCAAGCTGCCGTATTTGGCTCCCTTGGCAACCAACAATACTTCAATATGAATTTTGTTTCTAGGATGGGGCCAAATGAAATTTATAATGACTTTTTAAATAGCGCCGATATCGTTATTGGTATGTCTGGAGGTGAAGGTTGGGGATTACCAGAATTTCAATCTTTAGCAATGGGTAAGCATGGAGTTATTTTAAATGCTCACGCATACAAAGGGTGGGCGAACGAGACCAACGCTGTTATGGTTAACCCCAGTGGTAAAATACCTGCTTACGATGGAAGATTTTTCAAAGAGGGTGGACCAGTTAATCAAGGGGAGATATTCGATTGGAAGGAAGATGATTTTATAGATGCTTGCGAGGAAGCCATTAAAAGGTATCAAAATAACCCCGTCAACGAAAAAGGGTTAAAGCTTCAGGAAGAATTTCCCGTATCTAAAACCGTTGACCTGATATTGGAGGACCTGTAAAATGAATGTTGAACCCTTGATTTCAGACGAAAAAGTAAAGTCTATTTTAGAAAAACTTAATAAAGGATTACTGTTTTCTCCAGAGTGGAGTAGTCAGATAACTTATGGGGTTTACCCTCAAGACGCCGAAGTAATTGATGACCCAAGGGCTCAAATATTTAGAATAAATAACTTCTTGTCAGAGGAAGAATGCTCGAAGATAATCTCTTTGTATAAAGAGAGAACAATGCCCTCAAGAATTTCCTCCGATTTAGAAGATTATAGGGTTAGCAAGTGTTGCTCGATACCCACGGTTCAAGAAGAAGAGTCTATAGAAATGTCTCTTAATCTAGATATTAAGATAAGCAACTGCTTGAACATTCACCCCACTCATGGGGAGGGTACAGAGTTTGAATATTTTCAAGCTGGAGATTTCTTTAAGCTACATACAGACTTTTTCGATAGCAATACATGGGCAGAAGACTCAATAGCCGCTTTCGAAGGGCAAAGAACTTGGACGTTTGTTGTTTACCTTAACGAAGTCGAAAACGGCGGAGAAACCATCTTTCCGCAAATGGACAACCTTTCCATACAACCACGAGCAGGTATGGCCTTAGCTTGGAACAATCTAACCAAAGAAGGAGAGACCAACCCCTTCGTTGTACACGAAGAGAAGCCAGTCTTAAAGGGCTTTAAGGCCATTCTAACGAAATGCTTTAGAGACAAAAGGTTAACTTGATATGCCCCTATATCTTTTCCAGCACCCTAAAACGGAAGAGGTTATCGAAGTTATTCAAAAGATGACCGAACCCCATGTGTATACAGACGAAGAGGGTACAAAGTGGAATAGAATTTTTACATCTCCCAACGCTTCAATAGACACGCAAAACGATGGAACTCACGAAGGGTTTATGAAATACACCCAAAACAAAAAAGGAACCATCGGGGAACTATGGGACGCTTCTAGAGAAGCCTCTGAGAAGCGAAACCAAGAGCAGGGGCATGACCCCGTAAAAGAAAAACACATGAAAAATTATTCCAAAAAGCGTAGAGGCATGAAGCACAAGGATTCTGGGGGTGGGCTTTTTTCTGGCGGCACAAGCGGCGGTACACTTGAAGTCTAGCAACTTCTAAAATTTTTCACATCTGACAGTTTTTTCTTTCCTTCAAATCAAAAACGATGTAATATAACTTACATCAGTTAAGGATTTTATCAGAATGAGCTCCACACAAATTAATATTAAAAAACGAAACGGCAAACTTGAAAAACTAAATATTAATAAAATAAATCTACGCGCAGAAAGAGCCTGTGAAGATTTAGAAGAAACTTCAGCTAGTGAAATAGTTTTAGATGCACACGTCCAATTTTATGACAAGATAACCACACAAGAAATAGACAAGGCTCTAATAATGTCTGCTAGACAGAAGATTGAAAAAGAGCCTAACTACGCATACGTAGCCGGTAGACTACTAATTTCTAACATCCACAAAGAAGTCTTTGGTGAAAGCCATGATAAAGATATTTTTGAGGCTCAATATAAAAATGCTTTTGTAAGAAATATTAAGAAGTTAATAAAGTTTGGAACCTTAAGAAAAGAGCTACTTGACTTCGACTTAAAAGCCTTGTCTGAAGCTATAGACCCAGACAGAGATTTAAAATTTAAATACCTAGGGGCGCAAATTATTTACGACAGGTATCTCCTTCACATCGAAGGAAAGAGACTTGAAACTCCGCAAGCCTTTTGGATGAGAGTCGCAATGGGGCTTGCCATAAATGAAGAAGATAAAAACGGTAAAGCTATTGAGTTCTACAATGCGCTATCTCAATTTCAATTGTGCTGCTCCACTCCCACCCTCTTCAATAGCGGAAGTGTTCGTAGCCAGCTTTCTAGCTGCTATCTAAACACGTTCGAAGATTCTATTGATGGTATCTTTGAAGGAGCTTGGCAAGAAGCTAGGAAGTCCAAGTATGCTGGCGGGTTAGGGTTTGATGTAACCAATTTTCGTTCGTCTGGAGCGTACATAAAAGGAACCAACGGCACATCTAGTGGGCTAGTTCCTTGGCTTAAAATTTACAACGACCTTTTAGTGGCTGTTAATCAAGGGGGCAAGCGTCCGGGCGCTGGTTGCGCTTATATTGAGCCTTGGCATCTCGATATTGAAGAGTTCCTTGACCTAAAAAAGAACACGGGCGACGAGCGTAGAAGGTGTCACGATTTAAATACTGCGAACTGGTTGCCCGACCTTTTCTTGAAGAAAATTCAAAGGGACGAGGATTGGTATCTGTTCTCACCCTCCGATGTAAGAGACTTGCATGAGCTATTCGGCTCTGATTTCGATAAGAAATACAAGAAATATTGCAAGCAAGCCGAAGAGGGTAAGATTGAAAATTTCAAGGTGATAAAAGCAAAAGACCTGTGGAAGAAAATGTTGCGAGTCCTGTTTGAAACTGGTCACCCATGGATGACATTCAAAGATAGTGCCAACATGCGCTATTCAAACTCGCACGAAGGTGTTGTACATAGTTCTAATTTATGCACAGAAATTTTCCTGCACACCAAGCCATCTCAATTCGACAAAGGCGTAAAAACAGAAGTAGGAGAAACTGCTGTATGCAATCTCAGTTCAGTAAACCTAAAAGAACACTTAAATGACAAGGGCGAATTAAATTTTAAATTACTGGCCAAGACCATAGCCACGCAAATGCGCATGTTGGATAATGTTGTAGACCTTAACTTCTACCCAACAAAAGAGGCCGAAAACTCTAACTTAAAGCACAGACCTGTAGGTGCTGGCTCAATGGGGTGGGCAGATGTATTTAATTCCTACGAGGTTAATTTTTCAAGCGACGATGCTGTTAAATTTTCTGACGAGTTGTATGAATTTATATCTTATCACTGTATCCTAAACTCTAGCAAACTGGCAAAAGAAAAGGGTACTTATTCAACCTATGAGGGCTCTCTCTGGAGTCGGGACATCATACCAATTGACACCTACAAAGGATTGATGGAGTATCTAGGTGAAAAGCCAATGATTCATCGCGGCAAAAAGTTTTGCCCCGAATTAGACTGGAAAAAGGTTAGAGGGAGCATTAAAGAACATGGAATGCGTAATAGTAACACTATGGCAATTGCTCCAACTGCAACCATATCTTATATTCAGGGCTGCTCGCCTTGCATTGAGCCAGACTTTTCAGTATTTTTTGTTTATGAAAACAAGAGTGGCAACCTAACAATCATAAATGAATGGTTCGTCAGAAAGTGCAAGGAGCTTCAAATCTGGAGTCCCAGCTTGGTGGAAGCCATCAAGGCTGTAGATGGCGACTTGTCACAAATTAGTGATGAGGTAATTTCAAAAGAAATTAAAGAGCAGTACAAAACCGCCTTCGACCACGACCAATTCAAGCTAATTGAAGGGGCTGCCGCCAGACAAAAATGGATTGATATGGGCCAATCTCTGAACCTGTTTAATGATAATACTAGCTTAAAGTACTTAAATGACTTATATATGTTCGCCAGAGCAAAGGGTTTAAAATCCACATATTACTTAAGGAATAAAAGTGCGAGCAAAATTGAGAAAGCGACTACTGGTAGTAGTAACAATAGTAATAGCAGCACAGGTGGCCGCGATGGTAGCGGGACTACTCCTCAAGCTTGCTCAATCTTAGACCCAGAATGTGAAAGTTGCCAATAATGAAGGATGGATTAATACTTGGAGAAGAAATAGCGGGGGTAAACCAAATACTACCCCACAAACACGAATTTGCTTGGGACCTATTCCTTAAAGGTGTAGCCAATAACTGGTCTCCCGCTGAAATTAACATGGGGGATGATGTTAATCAATGGAAAGGTGGCGAACTATCTAATGATGAAAAACTACTCGTTAAAAGATGCCTTGGGTTTTTTGCTGGAAGTGAGTCCTTGGTTGGCAATAATCTACTTCTTACTGTCGCGAGGTGGGTAACAGACCCAGAGTGCCGCCAATACATTCTCAGGCAAGCATACGAAGAATCTCTACACAACTGGACTGTAGTTACATGCTGTGACTCTTACTCACTTAAGGTTGCCGATGTGTACGAGGCTTATGTTAACATACCATCAATCAAAGCCAAAGATGACTTCTTGATGGAAATCACAACAGACGTAAACAGAACCGATTTCTCCACCAAGACTACAGAAGGTAAAAGAGAATTCTTGAGGAATCTAATTAGCTACTATATTGTTTGCGAGGGTACATTTTTCTTCAGCGGATTTGCCATGCTTCTTGCACTTGGTAGGCAAAACAAGCTGCCCGGACTTTCTGACCAAATTAGATACACCCTCAGAGACGAGAGTTTACACATCCAATTTGGAACGTATTTAATAAATACGATTAAAGAGCAGTATCCATCGGTGTGGACAAAGAAATTCGAGCAGGAAACCGTGGAGCATATTAAAAAAGCTGTGGAGCTTGAAATACAATATGCACACGATGTACTCCCAAGGGGTATCTTGGGGCTGAACGCCGACATGTTTGTAGACTATATGCAATACATCGGCAATCGGCGTCTTGAAGCAATTGGCATCGACTTCCGTTTCGACAGCGACCAGAATCCATTCCCATGGCTTGCTGAAGTTGTTGATACGGGGGCGATGACCAATTTCTTTGAAAGAAAAGTTAAAGATTATCAAAATTCCGGTGTTTTAGAGGATGATTTTTAATTAAAAAACTAAGTTCTCCAACTACAATTTGTTGTGTAATATAGAGTGGTATGGACGCGCAACTACTCTTTAATATAGTATTAGGATGTGCCAGTGGTTTGGCTGGATGGCTTTTTAAGGTTCTCTACGACCAACTTAGAGAAACTCAAGAAGAGGTCAACGACCTCGAAGATAAGCACGAAAATGACCACAGACTCCTTCAAGATAGACTCAACGACCTAGCGCTTTCTCTTCCCGAAAAGTACGTAAATAAAAGCGATTTCGATAACCTAGTTAAAGTGGTACACCATAGATTCGACAGGTTAGAAGAAAAACTAGACGCTCTTAAGAAATAATTTTCTTTGCAAAAGTCTTAAAAAAGTCGTACTATACATTAGTATGGCAAGTACTCAAAATAAACTTCACTATCAGTACATACCCCCGTGCTACATAGAGTCCAATAAGATAGACTTGTCAAAAATAGACAAGATATATTTTGGGAATGAGTGTGGAATAGGAGATAATTTTGTACCAAGGTCTTTTATAAGGAAGGTTGTCAGCGCTCTTCCTGATAAGCAATTTTATAGTATCCATAGATTTGGTCCAAATTTATTCAAAGATATACCCCAGATAAAAGAAATCACCCCCAAGGAGTACAAAAAAGTTTATGGCGTAGAAAATCCGTTTTACTGGGCAAAACCCATAAATAGAAATTTTTCCATGCAGAAAAACCCTCATCTTTATGAGCAAATTCGGGAAGATGGTTTTGGTGGGCTACACATAAACACTTGGTATCACAGCTTAGAAGAAATGGCTTCTAAGTATTATTCTGGCTCGGCATTCCCAGTCTTGATTTACAATTTTGGACACCTTTTTTACGCACTAGGAATAGATGAAATTGAAAAGCCAGAAAATTACCTACCCTCGGTAGACTACTCATACTATAATGTAGATAGTTTAAAAAATAAACTAGAGAATATAAGGAAAAAATTTGATGAAGTTGTATTAGTGTGCAACGAGATGCCCGCCACTAAAGACATAGTAAGAAATTTTGATTTTGATTCATTTTTAGCTCCAAAAATACAATCCAACCCCAAGATAGCCTTCATTCATACAGCGCCCATTTGGAACCACAAGTTAAATCTTAAAAACGTATTTTACACAGATGATATTTTAAGTGGCACACCGAAGCCCGATGTTATATACATGGGCTTTATAGCAAAATATTGCGACAAAATTATAGGAAGAATGTCTGGCCCAATGGCTTGTACCCTCACTAAAGAACATTTGGTGGATAATCCCAAACAATTTTTAACAACAACAGACTGGCCCATGCTATGCGAATGGGCCGTAGAAAGAGACTACTCTAAATTAGATTATGTTTCACCCTTCGACCCAGAGCAATGGTGGCAACTCTTACAAAGGCATTTTGGAGAACAGAAAGGAAACTACAGTTTTGGCTGATACACTTGGAGCTTTAGTAGACAAGCTTTGTACGGTTGACATGAAAATGTGGAACAACCAAGAGCTTTTGTATGAAATCAGAAGAATGACTTTTGATGAGTTTAAAGAAAAATACTGGAACAAGGAAGACGGGGCAGAAGAGCTTTGGTCTTGTCTTAAAAAGGCTTGCGATTTAAATGTACAAAGAAATCAAATAATCGATGAGATTGACTCTAAGGTTGTTGAGATTGTAGAAGACGGTGTTTCTGGCGAGTCCTTAGACGAAGGGAAACACATTCAAAGGAAACACAAGACTTACTAATATGGCAAAATGCAGCGAAATTATTTGCGAAGCTTACAAGCTCAAAGAGGGGCAGACCGTAGCAACTCTAGAAGCAGGAACCTTTAGCCAGCCAGAATCCTTAGATTTTTATGGAAAAGGTTATGAAGTTTGGATGATGGAGCCCATTGCGGGTTCATTTAATATTTTGGCAATGAAGACGCGACTGCTACCTGATATACATAAGCAAAGGCTACTGAATGCCGCGATTTCATATAAAACTGGAAAATCCATCATCCAACACTGTCCCAAGCTACCCGGACATTCTAGCTTATCTCATGGCGAGGACCACAAGGAAGAGTTGGCTTCTATGGGTGTCGGGCAAAATCAGGTAGAGATTCAGTGCTATACATATAAACACCTGACTGAAAATATCATCGGGAAAAAAGTAAACATACTTATACTAGACATAGAAGGTCACGAGATTCCAGTGTTAGAGTCTATAAAAAAAGAAGTCAATCAAGAGTATTTTCCTGATATAATCTGTATTGAATGCGGCTACGATTGGGAAGATAGATTAAAGATTCTTGAAAGCATGGGGTACGAAGCAGATTTATTTGAATACAACAATTGCTATTTAAGTTTGAAAAATTCAAATTTACTTGCTTCAAAAAACGAAGATTTCATTAATCAAACAAACCAAGACAATCCACACTTCGTATGGAATGATAAATATATATATAAAAATCATCTAATAAAATGATTCCTATATATCAACCCCATCAGTTTACTGAGTCAATAGAATATGCTAAAAAAGCGATAGACTCAAACTGGATATCTAGCCAAGGAGAATACCTAGACTCGTGCAAGGAAATTTTCAAAAATAAGTTTGGTTACAAATATGTAATCTTCACAAGCAATGGAACTACAGCCTGTCACTTAATGGCTGAGGCATTAAAGTTCAAATACCCCAACATTAAAAATATAGTAGTACCAAATAATGTTTACGTAGCGGCTTGGAATACATTTAAAATGTCTACGGACTATAATCTTATTTTTGTAGACGCGGATTTAGAAACTTGGAACGCGAATTACCACGAACTAGAAAACCTCTCCCCTGAAGATACAGCGTTCTTAATCGTTCATAATGTAGGAAACATAATAAATGTACCCAAGCTTAAGAAAAGGTTCCCCGGATTTGTATTCCTAGAGGACGCTTGTGAAGGTTTAATGGGTAAATACGAGAATCAATACACGGGCAGCGCAAGCTGGGTCAGTGCATTTTCTTTTTTTGCAAATAAAAATTTAACTAGCGGTGAAGGTGGGGCCTTGGTCACTCAGGACAAGGATATTTTTGAATACTTAAACTCCATAAAAAATCAAGGTGCTGGTGGTAAAACTAGATACGTTTTTGAAAGGCTCGGCTACAATTACAGAATGACAAACATTCAAGCCGCTATTTTACAGGGGCAGTTGGAAAATCTAGATTACATAAAGAAACAAAAGAAAAGGGTGTTTGATAAATATACACAAGAATTAGGAATGTTAATAAATTGGGGTAGAATAGATGTGCAAAAACGAGAAGAGGACACGCAACACGCCAACTGGATTTTTGCATTCGAGTGTATATCTTTCCCTAAATCAGAGCTAGAAATGACCCTCTTTAACAATGAAATTCAAACAAGGCCGATGTTCCCACCCGTGAACTATCACGGCCATTACTCTCATATTAAAACAGATACAAAAAACGCGAAACACCTATATGAATCTTGTCTTATGTTGCCAAGTTATCCAGACTTGACAGATAATCAAATCAGTTTTATATCTGATAAAATAAAAAACATTTGCACATAAATGAACATTCTAAGGATATCAAATAGCCAAGCTCCAGAAGCCAAAGAATTGGTTCAGCAATTTGTGGATGGAGCAGGTAAATCTTTATCAAGTTTTAGTTATTTTGAAAACCGGAGCTTAGATGTTTTACAAAATCACATCGTTACCCTCTTGGGTTACGAGGGCGACAAGCCCATTGCTTATGGACATTTAGACCTTGATGAAAATGGCATTGTATGGTTAGGTGTAGCCATCTCAGAGGGATTTACTGGACTAGGGTACGGAGAAAAAATGGTAAGAGATTTAATTAGATGCGGCAATGACGCAGGAAGTCTAAAAGAAATAACATTATCCGTATATAAAGACAATATTCCAGCCCAAAAATTATATGAAAAATTAAATTTTGTTAAAGTATCCGAAAACGATAAATCATTTTTTTACAAATTAATATTATGAGACAGAGAAAAGTAATTGTTACCGGCATTTTAGGGCAAGACGGCGCAAATATGGCCGAATATCTTCTGCGAGACCCAATCAATCATGTTTACGGCATGATGAGGAGGTCAGCCAATCCTAATTTTGAAAACGCCAAAAACTTTAAAGACCATCCCAACTTCGAATTTATTTCTGGAGATTTAACTGATGATGTAAGCATCGACAAGATTGTAAGAGAAATCAAACCCGAGTACTTTGTTAATTTTGCGGCGAACAGCTTTGTCGGGTGTTCTTGGGATATGCCAGAGCAAGTTTTTGATGTTAACGCCTTGGGTGTGTTAAGGTGTTTAGAGTCAATTAAAAAGTTTCAGCCGACCTGTAGATTTTATAGCGCTGGAAGCTCGGAAGAATTTGGAGACGTAGATTATTCCCCCCAAGATATACGCCACCCAGTAAAACCCAGAAGCCCTTACGGAGCATCCAAGGCTGCCGCGAGGCACTTGGTTAAAGTTTATCGCGAATCTTATGATATGTATGCAGTTCATGGTATTCTATTTAACCATGAGGGAACAAAGCGCGGCGAAGAGTTTGTAACTAGAAAAATTACGAAGGGTGTTGCCAAAATACACCATGCCATAAATAAAAATAAAAGCTTTAAGCCTATCGCTTTGGGAAATTTAGATGCGAAAAGAGACTGGAGTGATAGCGAAGATTTTGTTAAAGGTGTGTGGCTGATGCTGAATCAAGACAAGCCTAAAGATTATGTATTGTCTAGTGGCGAAACCCATTCTATAAGAGAATTTGTAGAAAAGGCATTTAAATACGCTGGATACGAAGGAGAATGGAAGGGGAGCGGAGTCAAAGAGAGTTATGTAATTTTAAATAAATCTAAAAATATTACAGTTGTAAAAGTTGACCCAGACTACTTTAGACCCGCAGAGGTAGAGTTACTACTGGGCAACTCAATTCCCGCCCAACAAGAAATTGGATGGGAAAGAGAAGTTTCCTTTTGCAATTTGGTCAAAAAGATGGTAGAATACGACATTAAAGACCTAGATGAAAAGGAAGCCTAACAAATATCAGAAGTTAATAAACAAATTCATAAACGACCCCGCTGCGATTTGGAAAAATCGGGGTTTTATCGCTAGGGAAATAGCCATTGGCAAAAAGCTTTACGTTCTCATGGAGGATGAAAAGTTTTGGAAAGAAAGTTATTTACCTTTTAAGTTAAATAGTTTAGCTTGGTTATTATCAGCAGACGGAATAGAGTGGATTAATTCCGAAGCCGTCAGGATGAAACTTAATTTACCGGAGCCTATAGTCTATGAACTAGAAGAAGAGAAGCTTGGTAAAGACGTGAATATAAATAAACCTAAAAAAACAATAATGGATTTTTTGAAAGATGCCTCCTAAGAAAAAAGTAAAGTCAGAAGCGGGAGTAAGCCCCCTTAGTCAGATTCAAGCTTACCTAGAAACAAACAAGGGTGACCACTACAACTTTGAAGAAGAGCGGTCCTATGTAGTATCCAGTGGCTCCCTATTACTCGATATTGAAATGGGAGGCGGCATCGGGCCGGGGGTTATCAGAGCCTCAGGAATAACTGAAGGAGGTAAAACCTCCTGCTCGTTAGCCTTTGCCAAGAACTTTCAAAAGATGGACAACGCTATGGTTGTTTACATAAAATCCGAGGGTCGCCTCTCCAAAGAAATGATTCAAAGGGCGGGAGTAGACACTAGCGAAGATAAATGGTTTGTTTATAAAAGCAATGTTTACGAGTCGGTTATCAACCTGATGAGAGAGTTGGTGAGTAACAATGATACAAATACACGTTATATGTTCATTATAGACTCAATGGACTCGCTAGTCCCTAAAAACGACCTTGAAAAACCACCAGAAGAAGCGAATAAAGTAGCGGGAGGAGCATTGCTTAGTTCTGACTTTCTAAGAAAGATGGCTTTAGGAATGACTACCAGAGGCCACATTTGTTACATGGTTTCGCAAGTAAGGAGTAAGGTTTCCATCAATCCTTACGAAAGGACCGACGCCAGAGTTACAAATGCTTCCGGAGGGAACGCTCTACTTCATTATAGTGATTGGATTCTAGAATTTCAAGAGAGACACTTAAAGGATATAATTTCTACACAGCCCAATGGCAAAGGGGATATGTTAGGTCATTGGTGTAAAGTTGTTTTCAAAAAGACTCCAAACGAAAAAACAGGCTCCCTTGTTCGATACCCTATTCGCTACGGAAGACTGGATGGTAAAAGCATCTGGGTTGAGTACGAAGTGGTAGATATGTTACTGGCGTTCGATATGGCTAAAAAAGCTGGAGCTTGGGTAACCATCTCTGACGAACTTGTAGAGGAGGTGGGTAAAGAAACTGGTAAGGAGTTCAAAAAACAACACCAAGGGGCAGACAATCTCCGCAAGTATTTCGAAGAAAATGTAGAAATTGGGAAATTTATATTTAAAAAATTCAGAAACACGCTCAAAAAGTCATGAGGCTTTTTAACATAAACGGTAGGCTACAAAAAAAAAGCGTATCTAAATATTTAATAAACTGGAACAAAAAATCTAGGTCTAAGGTTCAGTTTAAAACTAAAAAATTTTTAGAACCTTTTTGGAAAGGTCACATTGTTTATGAAGAGTTCCCCGTTTATGGCAGTCGAATGACTGTAGATATTTTAAACGCAACTAAAAAGCTCGCAATAGAAGTTCAAGGTAAACAACACGGTGAGTTCAATAAGTTCTTCCACAATAATTCGAGGCTCAAATACCTCGAAGGAATAAAAAGAGATATCAAAAAAGCAGAGTGGCTCGAAAGCAATGGGTTTATTCTGTTAGAGATAGAAGAAGACGAGGTAGAATCTCTTTCGTTAGATTTCTTTCTGGAAAAGTTCGGCATGACTATTTAGTGCTTGACTTTTTTTAAAAAATCATATACAGTAGTAAAAGGAAAACAAAACCATGGAAATATATTCATTAAAAATCGAAAAACACGTATTAAGCGGCCTAATCAAACACCCCAACTTATTCGCAGATGTAGAAAAATTTGTAACAGAAAAAGATTTTTACAACGACGTACACAGAACTATATTTTGTGTCATCAGAAGCATTCTTTTAAATGGAGGTAAACTAGACAAGGTTCTACTGGCAGAAAAAATTAAAAACCTCGGAGTTTCATTTAAAGATGAAATTGATATTTATAGCTATGTAGATAACTTGGGATTTTCTCAAATACAACCCAAGGCCGTAATAGAAGCGTCACAGGAATTATTGAAATTAAGAATCCGCAGGGAAATACAAGAAACCGCTCAGTCCGTGAGAAATTTCGTAGAGAAGTCTGGTAGTAAAGATATAGATGAAATTATCGGAGAATGTGATGCTATTTATAATTCTAAGATTAATAGCTACTCAATTCAAGACGAACCTGTAAACATATTCGAGAATTTAACAGACATAATCGAAGAAAGAGGCAATGAGCCAGAGGAGGACGTTGGTTTTTATACTCCATACGAAGAATTTAATAGACTATACGGAGGGTTGAGGCCCGGAAATTTGTACGCTGTCGTAGCAAGACCCGGCCAAGGTAAAACCACTTGGATTAACAATCTTCTAATGAAAACGGGCGAGCTAAACAATGTTCCTGTTCTCATGTTAGATACCGAAATGGCGACGTTAGACATTCAGTTCAGAACAGCCTCCTCGATAACAGACGTACCAATGTGGTACTTAGAAACGGGAAACTGGAGAAAGAATCAAGAGCTAACCTCGAAAGTTCGCTCGAACCTAAAAAAGACTAAATCCACCCTGCAATGCCATCACGCCTTTGTCGGAAACAAAAACATAGACCAAATATGTTCTCTAGTAAGAAGGTGGCACTTATCAGCGGTGGGGCGAGGTAATCCGTGTATTATTTCCTACGATTACGTAAAATTAACAGGCGAAAAGGTTGGGCAAAACTGGGCCGAGCATCAAGCCATTGGGGATAAAATCGACAAGCTAAAAAAACTTGCCGAAGAATTAAATGCGCCGTTAATCACGGCAATGCAATTAAACAGAAGTGGCGAAAATCATAACAGGAGAGGTACAGATGTTACAGATGATAGCTCTGCCATATCCTTATCAGACAGGCTACAGTGGTTTTGTAGTTTCGTTGCAATTTTTAGAAGAAAAACGGTTGATGAAATGGCCTCTGACGGAGAAAATTTTGGAACCCACAAATTAATCCCACTTAAAACCAGATTCCAAGGCAAGAACGCAGTTGGCCACCACGACTTAGTTAGAAGGCCAATGGAAGACGGCTCGTTTAGATGGATGAATAATTTTTTAAACTTTTCCGTAGAGAACTTTAATGTAGAAGAAAGGGGCTCCCTGCACAGCATTATTGAAGCCCAATCAGAAAGATTCAACCCGCAAGAAAGAAACGCTCAAGATGGTGAAGAATTATTATGAGTGAAATAAAAGAAATTTTAATTAACTTGGGATACTCTAATATAACGGAGGACACAAAGAACTTCCGAATGAAGCCCGTTTACCGCGACTCAAGCAGTAACACAGTTTTGAGTGTGCGAAAAGATACGGGCCGATTTATCGACTTCAGCAAGCAGATTAGCGGCAGCCTTCAAGACCTCGTAAAACTATCATTGAGTTGCTCGTCTGAGGACGAAGCATTAAAGTGGCTAAAAGACAACGGCGCAAGTGGAAGTGTAGACTCGACCCAAATTAAGACCGCCGAGATTAAAGAGCCTAAGATATTTTCGAAGACCAGTTTGGAGAAAATGATGCCTCATCACGACTATTGGGTTGACAGGGGCGTGTCGGAAGATACTCTGGCCTTATTCGGAGGTGGAGTAGTTTATGAAGGGAAAATGAAAAATAGATATGTTTTCCCCATCTATGACTACAAAAACAATCTCGTCGGAGTCTCGGGAAGGGATTTGGTCAATGACCCAGAATCAAAAAGACCAAAATGGAAACACATAGGAGACAAGGGCCAATGGAAATATCCCATGCAGGTAAACAATAAGATTATTCGAAAGGCCAAAAAGATTATAGTAGTAGAAAGCATAGGTGATATGCTGTCTCTGTGGGAAGCTGGAATAAAAAATGTTGCGGTTTCTTTTGGCTTGCAAATTGGGCTAGGTCTGATAAATTATTTTTTACGCATTGATGCACAGAAGATATATTTAGCCTTTAATAATGATGATGAAAAAAACTCCGCTGGCAATCAAGCGGCGGAAAAGAATCTTAATAGATTGACTAGGTACTTCGACCAAGAACAGATAGAAATTGCCTTACCGGACGAGGGGGATTTTGGCGAAATGTCCGTAGAGCAAATACTTGAATGGAAAAGTAAAAAATATGGGTGAAAAAATCTTATCGGCCTCAAGAATCAAAACCTTAGAAGGGTGCAGTTGGAAGTACTGGTGTGAATATCATAACAGTTACCCTGAAACTTCAAATCCCGGCTCTGCAAGAGGTACAGCTTGCCACCTTGTCTTAGAGGTCTTGTTAAATGAGAGGCACAGAAAATATATAAACAAAATACTAAAAGCTGGAACCATTGAAGTGGTTCCTTCTATATGCAGACTCGTTAAAAAGAGCCTAAAGAGAGACGGGTACTTAAATGATGAAAATTACAAACGGTGTGATGAGTGGATTCTTTGTGGTTTAAATCTAGATTTCTTGGGCGAGGACATTAAGGGTGAAATCAAAGAGCCAGAAAAACACTTTGTATTGGAGAGTGAAAATCCAAAATTCAAAATAAGAGGTTACATTGACAAGCCAGTTGAATTTAAAAATGGCGTCAAAATGGTCGATTACAAGACCACTAAAGAAATTTTTCCCGCCAAAGAAATCGAGTATAACGTACAAGCCTTAGCCTACCTATTGGCGGCGAAAGAATTATGGCCAGACTTAGAGAAGTTTTCTTTAGAATTTCAATTTTTAAAATTTCCTGAGACGCCAATCGTAGAGATAACCGCGACTGACGACGAGTTGGAAGGCTTTAAATATTATCTTGAGCACGTTTATGCTATCATAAATAATTTTTCAGAAGAAGATGCCCACAAAAACTTTTCAAAAAACAACCCTTGGCCCAAAGATGACGAAGGTTTCAAGGGGCCATTAGCTTGTGGCTATGGCAAATATCCGGGTCATATTAAACCGAAAACAGGGCTACCGTATTGGGTATGCGACCATAAATGGTCTTATGATTATTGGGTTTTATTGGATGAAAATGGGAAAGTTTTAAAGAGCGTAAAAGATGAGAAGGAGCTAGAGGGGCTTGAAGGGGTTATAGAGAAGCGTCACTACGAGGGGTGTCCCGTGCATCAGCCAGACTGGAACCTAAAGGAGCAAGACATAGCAAAAGGTAAACCAGTTGCCGATGTGGGTGATGATATTGGCAAAGCGAAAATCGTAGACAATTTTGATTTTTAGACCTTGACAAGCTACCAAAATCTTGGTAAACTTATAGGAGCATGAACATTAAGCATATTAAAAATGGTAGTCTCTACAAAGAGAAAAACTCAAACAAGGTCTGGCGAGTACGCTCCAAGGCAAATACATCAAGTGTGTGGGTAACACACCACAGCAATAAGCCTGAGCTAGTTAAAGCCTCGGACTTGGTAGAAGCGTCTAACTCAGAATGTAAAAGTTATCTTGATTAGATGATTCCACTATTCAAATCACAATATTCTCTGGGGAGGAGTATTCTTACTCTAGACTCCCCAGAGTCTCTTATTGAAGATGGTCCCGACTCAATTATAGACTTGGCCATCAAAAACAATCTCGAAGAAGTTTTTTTGGTTGACGATTCAATGTCTGGCTTCCTACAAGCCTATAAAAACCTTACCGCTAATAATATTAAATTAATTTTTGGGTTACGTATAACCATGTGCTCTGACATGTACGAGAAGAGCGCAGAAGAACAAACCAAGTCGAGTAAGTATATAATCTTTGCTAAAAACACAAGCGGCTATAATAGACTAATTAAAATCTCAACCAAGGCGGCGCGAGAAGGTTTCTATTATGTGCCAAGAATTGATTTTAAAAACCTAAAAGAGTTTTGGAGTGACGAAGACCTGATGCTGTGTGTGCCGTTCTATGATTCATTCCTGTATAGGAATACTCTAGAGAATGCAATTTGCGCCCCAGAATTTACCTTTACAAAGCCAACTCTTTTTATTGAAAATAACAGTATTCCGTTCGATTATATTATTTCTCAAAAAGTTAGCAAATTTGCAGAGTTGAATGATTGTGATACGCAAGAAACTAAGTCTATATTTTATGCCCTTAAGAATGATTTTAAAGCATATCTGACATTCAGATGCATCAATAACAGAAGCACACTAAACAAACCAAACCTAGAACACATGTGCAGTGATGAATTTTGCTTAGAAAGTTGGAAGGAAAAGACTAGCTATGCCTGATATTAAAGAACCAGCGGATTGGCCGAAGGACCTTGAGTTTGGCGAGATGGGAGAGATATTTGTTTCTTTCGCCTTAGGATGGAGTCGCTCTGCCAAAAAAATTAGAGAGTACGACCTTATAACTCAAACAGGAGAGACAGTAGAGCTTAAAACAGACAGGTATAAATACACACCGAATCCTACGGACCACCGCACAGAAAGTAAAAACATGTTCATGGAAGAGATTTCAAACAAAGAGCTAAATACTCTCGGTGGCCCCCGCAGGGCCGTTAGAGACGAGGTGGCTATTTTTGGATATCTTTTTTGGCCGAACAAAAAACTTTTTTTGTTTAAAAGTCGAGAGCTCCTTAGCGCCGTAGATTTTGCTATTAATGGATTGTCACCGAAAACCAGAGAGAACAAAACGTATACAACTGAAGGATACGCGATTCCAGTTAGCGAGCTAGAGGGGGCGGCTTATAAGACATTTGATTTTCCAGATGAAATGGTTGAGCATTTCTACTCACTAAAAGACATGGAGCCGAAAAGATGGAAGGGGTATTTTAGAAAATGACCCCAATTCAACCAAAAAAAGTAAAGAAGACTTGGGGCTACGAAGTATGGTTAGCCAACAACAAGAAAGAAGACTACTGCGGAAAGATTCTTTTTATTAAACAGGGGCATCACACTTCAATGCACTATCATGTAGATAAGCACGAAACATTCTACGTTATAGAGGGAACATTAAGAGTTGATATGTTGAGAGATAAAGCGAAGCCAAAAGCTCATCCCTTTACAATGACCGTCAAGGAAGGGGAAAGCATGGAAATGGAAAGGGAGCAAGCTCATATGTTAATGGCTACAGACGGAGATGTTACACTTATAGAAATCAGCAAATTCCACAGAGATAAAGATAGCCACAGGCTTTACAGATAATGGACGAACATTTATTAAGATTTGATAAAAAGAAAACTCTCGTTTTTATTGATTGCGAGACCCTCAACCTATGCTTAAACAAGTGCCATAACTTACCGTGGCAGGTATCAATGATTAAGCTACAAGGTGAAAAAGAATTGGGATTTAAAGACTTCTATATCAAATGGGATACGCATCTTAAAATCAGCGAAGGTGCTGCTAGAATCACCAGATACAGTCAAACCAAAATGGATAAAAAAGGAATCGCCCCAGAAGAAGCGTTTCCCACAATTCAAGACTGGTTGGATAATTGTGATTATATTGTTGGCCATAATGTGCTTGGGTTTGACATTTATTTAATTAAAGATTTGTACGAAAAACATGGTGCTGATTGGAAGCATCTTACAAGCAAGTTTATTGACACTAATTGTCTTGCTAGAGGCATCAAAATCGGCCCAGAATACCGCCAAGGAGACGATTTGACGGCTTGGCAGTATCGAATGTACCATACGCGCAAAAAGGGCGTTAGAACGAATCTGACAGCCCTAGGCAAAGAGTACGATATTGACCACGACTACGAGAAATTGCACGACGCACTGGTGGATTTACAGCTAAATATAAAAGTTTGGAATAAATTGAAATGGCAGCTTGATATTTAACCAAAAATGACATAAGATAAAATATGTCGATGGATTTTGTTTATGATTTAACAGAAAAACTTGAAGAACAAAAAATTGACCACCTTTTGATAACCATAAGGCAGGGCGAGAAAAAAGATACAGCAGATGTTTTTTATGTTTTAAATGGAGAAGAGTCAACAACCACCCTATGCAGGGTCTTAACAGAGGTTTTGCCGGTTTTAGAAAAAGAAGAATTAGAGAAGCAAAAAAATGCAAATAAAAACAAACAAGAAAAGCTCAAGCCGAAAAAGGCCCCCAAAAAACCAAGGGGTCGCCCCAGAAAAAAGCGGGACGACGAAGAGGGTGGCAAAGAATAAATTTTCTGATAACTTCAAAAACTTAGACCTTCAACTCCATGGAGTGAGGCTCCCCTCCTTCGAGATTCCCAAGGAGGAAAAGCATAAAATAAAAGTAAGCGAAGACGTAAATAATTATGATTTTTTACGCGCCTTATGTTTACATGGATTCAAAGAGCTTGGTCTAAAAAAAGGCTCTAAAGAATACGACGAATATGTAAATAGGGTTAAATATGAACTTGAGACTTTAAAAGAGCTTGGGTTTATTGATTATGTTTTACTGGTGTGGGATGTAATCAACTTCTGCAAAAAGAATGACATACCAACAGGCCCCGGACGTGGTTCGGCGGCAGGAAGCATTGTTTTGTATTTAATTGGAGTGACGAAGGTTGACCCAGTTAAGTACGGATTATATTTTGAGAGATTCGTTTCTAAAATCAGAGCGAAGAAGCAGGTCGTTGATGGTATTACATATTTGGACGGGTCTTTGATGTGCGATGTAGATTTGGATATTTGCTATTACAATCGTCAAAGGGTTCTCAAATATCTGGAAGAAAAGTTTGAGGGGCGCACTTGTAAAATTGTTACTTTACTTGGGCTGAAAACCAAACTTCTTTTAAAAGAGTGCGGTAAAATTGTTAACGAAATACCTGACAGCGAAATGACCAGAGTCACAGCAATGGTCCCTTCGATGTACGGTCAGCTAATGGACTTGAAGGAGGCCAAGGAAGAGGTCGAGGACCTTAAGGCTTGGTGTGAAGAAAATCCCGATGTTATAGAATCAGCCTTAAAAATAAGAGGCTTAATCAAGGCGAAGGGCGTACATGCTTCAGCGGTATCTATTTCTTACGATTCCATGGCAGATTCTTGCCCTACAGAACTAACCAGAGACAAGGACACATTTGTATCCTCGTTTAACATGGATTGGATTTCACAATTTAATGTTAAGCTAGACATACTCGGCCTCAAGGCTGTTTCCATTATTGACCAGACTTGTAAATTAATTGGCATCGAGTCCAAAGACATTGACATAAATGACCCTGAAATTTACAGACAGCTTCAAGACCTTAAAACTCCGCATGGATTGTTCCAAATTGAAGCAGATACGAACTACAAGGTTTGTAGGGATGTAAGGCCGCAAAACTTAGAGCAATTAAGTGCGGTGGTTGCTCTGGCAAGGCCCGGAGCGCTGGCTTTTGTTGAACAATATGCCAGATACGTTGAAACGGGAACCTTGGCCGATATTCATCCTTTCTTTGATGATATTTTATCTACAACAGGTGGCGTTTGTTTGTATCAAGAGCAAATGATGCAGATGGCACACAAGGTTGGTTTCACACTTGATGAAGCGGAAATCCTACGAAGAATTGTTGGCAAGAAGAAGGTCGAAGAGGTTGCAGAATGGAAGCAAAAAATTGCTGACAAAATTAAAGAAAATAAACTGGACCCCGAAATTGGTGATATTCTATGGTCTATTCTTGAAGACTCTGCAAACTACTCCTTCAATAAGTCTCACTCTATTGCTTACGCAGCATTGGCCGCTTCAATGGTATGGCTAAAATTTAAACACCCGAAAGAATTCTTTGTTAGCCTACTGGAAATGTCTCGTCACGAGCAAGACCCAATCAAAGAAGTGTCTACGATTCACAAAGAGTTTCACCACTTTAATTTAGAGCTACATCCCCCTCATATCATAAAATCTAAAATGGACTTTAGTGTTGAGGACAATGGTATCAGATTTGGACTCTTATCAATCAAAGGCATTTCAGAGAAGTCCATGGAGAAGCTGAACGACTTTAAAGATGAATTTTCTAATAAGTTTGAGATTTTTCAAGCCGCCGAAGAAGCAGGGGTAAGCCTTAGCATACTATGTCCACTAATTCAAGCCGGTGCTCTTGAAGGATTTAGCCAATCCAGAGCCAAGGTAGCATACGAGGCTCAGTTGTGGAGCGTCTTAACCAAGACCGAAAAGAAATTTGCTATTCCCTTGGCCGAAGAATATGACTACGACTTAGTTAAAGTGGTAAAATACATGACTACCGCCAAAACCGAAAAGGGCAAAGAAGTAATTAAAGACTCTAGATTGCAAACAATCACCAAGAAGTGCCAAAAGTACCAAGATATTTACAATCATAACAGAAGCAACGAAAGCTTCACAAATTGGTATTATGAGAAGAATCTTCTGGGATATACCTACGGAAAAACTTTGTTTGACATTTTCTCTCAAGAGAGAAGGGGGCTTCAGCATATTGAAACTGTTACAAATATGTCAGAAAGAACCCGCTGTGTATTTGTTGGCCGAGTAGAGGAAGACCCCATAAGTCGCACATCTAAAGCTGGAAACAAATATGGAAAATTCATGGTTGGAGATGAGACTGCCAAGGTTACTGTAATGATTTTTAAGGAAAAGTTAGACCAATGCAAGGAACTCAATAACGGTTTGCCAAAATCTGGCGAAATCGTAGTTGTAAAAGGCCAGAAAATTGGGGATGCTGTTTTCGCTGATATCATATCGGTGCAGGACCGTGCAGTTATGAAATATGCCGAGCTAAAAAATGATTGACAATAAACCAAAAACAAGATAATATGTAAGAACAATGAGAGTACAATTCTATAAACCAAATGCAAAAGTAACAGGTTCCGCATGTTCCTTCTGGACATCGGAAGACGGCTCTATTATGTCCTCTATGATTAAACAGGACTCTTGGGACGATTCTCGCAAGCGGGGCTCTTTTAGCAAAAATAAAGACAACCCAAGCAAGAAGGTAATCATCAAACTGAATGCTACTGAAGCTGGGGCAATTGTTGACGCTTTAGAAAATAATAGAAAGTGGAGCGGATATCACCAATCTAAAAATCAGGTTACTAAAATCAATTTTGGTCCATACGAAAGAAACGGAGACCAAGTAGGCTTTTCTTATTCGGTAAATAAAGAGGATAAAGAGGATTCTACAAATAAAACTAGCTTTATTATTGGCTTTACCTTTGGGGAGGGCGTCGTCCTTCGCCAAGCTCTATTGGAAGCAATCTCAAACTCTGTTAAGTTTGAGCCTCAAAACAGCTTTAAACAAAAGGCCGAGCCTGTTGCACAAACTCAATCTAGCAACCTTTCCATGGAAGAGGGGTCATTAGATAATGAAGATATGTGGTAATGGATAGAAAAAAAAGAATCTTATACCAGTCAGATTATTCTCTGGCTAAGACGGGCTTTGGACGTTGCGCCAAAGCTCTCTTAACTTATCTATATAAAACCGGAAAATATGATATATGTCATTATTCCTGCGGGTTTAAATATAGCGAGCCGCAACTGCAAAGAACCCCTTGGATTTCAAGGGGAACACTTCCAGACGACCCAGCAGAATTTAAAAGGGTTTCTGAAGACCCGACCCTTTCTAAGTTTGCTTCGTATGGAGCAACGGAAATTGACACGGTAATAAAAGAATTTAAACCAGATGTATATATTGCGGCTCAAGACATATGGGGTATAGACTTCGCGCTACAAAAACCTTGGTTCAACGAGATTAAAGACAATGTTGCGCTTTGGACAACGCTAGATTCATTGCCGATTTTACCAACAGCCATAACAGCAGCCAAAAAGGCTAATAATTTTTGGATATGGTCTGACTTTGCCACAAAAGAGCTTAAGAACATGGGGTATCATCATGTTAAAACTTTGCATGGCCCAGTAGATACTAATTTTTTCGGAAGGCTGCCAGACCATATTAGGCGAGAAATACGCAGACGCCAAAACATAGACGCAGATAAATTTATTGTTGGATATGTTTTTAGAAATCAACTTAGAAAATCTGTTCCAAATTTATTAGAAGGGTACGCCTTATGGAAGAAGCAGACAAAACAGTCTAATTCTGCGCTTCTTCTACACACTTCTTTTAAGGAGGGGTGGGATATTCCTAAACTAGCAAAAGAATATAACATACCTTTAGATGAAATTTTAACTACCTTTGTATGTAGGAGTTGTTTAAACTATCAAGTAAAACCCATTGAAGTATCCAACGGACAAGTCGAAGATTTGGATTGCCCTTGGTGTGGCGACAAAAAGTCTAGTATCACTACAGGTGTAGGACTCGGAATTACAGAACACCAACTCAATGACATTTACAATTTAATGGATGTATATTGCCATCCGTTTACATCGGGGGGTCAAGAATATCCAATTCAAGAGGCCAAGCTAGCAGAGTTAATAACTTTAGTGACTAACTATAGCTGCGGAGAAGAAATGTGCGAAGAGGGAGCGGCCTCTCTGCCCCTAGATTGGCACGAATATAGAGAACATGGCACTCAATTCATAAAAGCCTCTACAGATGTTAGGAGTATAGCCAAACAACTCAGGAAAGTCTCGAGCATGAAGCCTGAGAAAAAGAGGCAAATGGAAGTCCAAGCTAGGAAATGGGCCATTGAAAATTACGCTATTGAAAAAATAGGAAAGAAAATAGAAGACTTCTGCGATTCTAGAAAAAATTTAAATTGGGATGAAATAAAGATAGAACAAGAGCAACAAAACCCCGACTACGTTATGCCAGAGATTCATGACGATTCGGAATGGCTAATACACGCTTATCATAACATCCTAACCATGAAGCATGTAGACGAAAACGATGACGGCTACAAGCATTGGATGAACCTGATGGATAAGGGGATGACTAGAGAGCAGGTAGAGGAAAACTTAAGAAAGGTGGCTCTTCAACAATCTGGAGGGAAAAAAGTAGAATTCGAAGAGTTTTTAGATAAGGATGACAAAGGTAAAAGAATTCTATATGCAATGCCTGAAGGGCCAACGGACATACTTTTATCCACTGCCCTGTTTAAATCAATTAAAGAGCAGTATCCGGACTATAATTTATATGTAGCCACAAACAAGAACAATCTAGAATTACTACATGGCAACGAATACGTTCACAAAACAATTCCATTTATCCCAGCCATGGACAACACTCTTTGGAGTGAAGGGGTTTACAAGCACGAGGGGTATTTTGAAGTTGCTTATTCGCCGTATCAGTCAACAAAAATGAGGCTTGACTACCTACACAACGGAAAAGATAATATAGCCCTTAATTTGAATTATTAACATATGCACCTTTTAGAAAAATATGCGCTCGACACGGGGGCTAAAATAGACAAACCGTACATTTACGAGCAATACTTTCCGATGCCAGAATGTAAATATATAGTTTTTCATTCAGAAGGCGCGGGGAGTAAAAACTATACCCACTGGCAAGAAGCAATCAATGTTCTTTTACCCATCTTAGAGAAAGAAGGTATTAAAATATTTAACATAGGAAAAGACGAAGAGCATGTACCCAAGAAAAAATATGGCGGGGTAGTTGATATTAAGAATGGCACATCCATTGCAAACGTGTCTTATATAATTAAAAATTGCATTTTATATTTAGGTGTAGATTGTTTTTCTGCTCAGTTGGCAGGAATGCACGATAAAAAATCCGTAGTAATTTACTCTCACGTATTTAAAGAAAATAGAAATCCCTACTTCGGAGATAAAGAAAAGCAAATATTAATAGAGCCAGACAGAAAAGGCAGAAAGCCTTGGCTTAACGAGCAAGACACCGAAGGTGATGCAGACAATATTTGCCCCTACGAAATTGCAAGTGCGGTTTGTAAACTTTTGGGACTAGAGTATAAACGTAATTTTAAATCCATCTTCAAAGGAGATTGGAGCAGCAGGGATATTATAGACTTGGTTCCCAATAAGTCTATATCTGAATATGGCTTAGGTTGCCCCCTTATCAGAATACGCATGGATATAGAAAACAATCAACATAATATGATTAAAACTGTGGCGGAAGCCCCAGAAAAAGTATCTATTATGCTCGACGCCTCAAAGCCAATCGACCTAGGGCCATTGATGCAATTCAAAGAAAAAATATCTGAAATTATTTTCTTTTGTGATGAAAAATGTTTAAATGTTTTATCAGACGATTCAATAAGAAAGATTAGCTCTTTTCCAGCTAGAGTTCACTTTACAACCCTTGAAAACAAAGAGGTTCAAAATAAAATTAAAATGAAATTTTTAGATTCAATTTATTTGAATCCGATGGAACCTACAACAAAGGAAGATGTTATTGGAGATGCTGATATAAAAAGCTTATTTTATACTTCCTCTCAAAGAATACTAAGTAACGGAAAAATTTATCCGAGTTATCATGCGTTTAAGCAAGATAAGCCAGTAAATACTCTTAGTAAAATAGCTCTGCCCTTGGTTGATGCCCCAGAAGTATGGGAAAGCGAAAGATTCATAACTATTTTAGAAAAAAATATTGACAATTAACCAAAAACGTGTTAAAGTATTTCTATGCCTAGAAAAAAAGCAGATGTTAGAGTGGCCACGAAGCGTGATTCAAGCGGACTGATAACTCAGCCCAAGGTAGATTATGTCTTCAACGAGGATGGAACTGTAGACTGGCGAAAAATGGTAAAGCCAGAATTTTTGGTTCCCAATAAACAAAAAACAGACGAAACAGATGTTTCAAAACTTGAAGACCATCAGCTAATTATTTTATTGGGTGGAATCAAAGAGCTTGCTCAAATTAGAGGATACACAAATGTTCAGTATTCTGTAACAAGCCCATCTTCTGATTATGTTGTTACCACATGTTCTATTGATTGGATTCCAAATTACGAAACAGAGGACAGGGCGGTAACTTTTTCTGCAATTGGAGACGCCTCTCCAAATAATACTCAAAGTTTTGCTAAATTTTTCTTGGGTCCCATAGCAGAGAATAGGTCCTTCGTTCGCTGTGTTAGAAATTTTCTTAAGATTAATATCGTGGCTCAAGAAGAGCTTGGCAATTCAAAGCTGTTTGAAGAACCTGTTGATGCGGGTCAAACCGACCCTAAACACCTTCTTGAAAGAGTTATGAAGGAAAAACACGTTTCCTTCGAGCAAGTAAAAACCAGACTTGTTGGAGAAAAGTTTAGCGGAGCAGAAGACTTCGAATCTATTGGCGATATACCCAAAAGTAAAGTCTTCGAATTGATTCAAAGAATTAAAAATAAAGTGGCTTAAGGCTACTGGGCTGTATAGGGATTAGAAGCGCCCGGATTACCTATTTGTATTACATATATATTTTTCTGGTTTACATCTTGATAAGAATTTAACTCTATTGGAATGTAAGGTTCAGTGTTAGTTAAACTATAGAATCGATGGCCTTGGTCAATAGCATCTAGTAATTGTGAACCAAATACGTCCTGTTCCGAAAGTTTTAACAGGTCTACTGCGGCGGTATCCCCTGCGGTGATATAAGGATTTGGGTCACTTGCATAAAATATATTTTGGTAGCCTATTGTCGCTGAAGCTACAGTATTGGTTCCGTTAGAATAATTTGTAATGCCAGCCCATGAGTGGCCAGTTTCAACAAAGAGGGTATAAGTTTCAAAGCCATTCCAAGTGCCTAGCTGAGAGTGCCCCACAGTACCTCCCCCTTCTTTATACGAGCCATTCTGCGCGGTTCCGAACGAAGGCCAACCTGCTGCTGGCAACGGTGAGCTACTCCAAATAGGTTTATATACATTAAATGATACAGGTGCAACCTCTGGTAGTGGCGGTTCAACTGGGGCATCATCGTCACAATCCTCGTTGCCAGTTGGCGCACAAGCGCAGTCAGTACCCTTCATTCCTACTATATAAGTTTTTCCAGAGGTTCCCCATACACCACCATCAACATCTCCTGTGTATATTCTATGAGTTCCATAATTATAACACCCAGCATCCTCAGTTTGTCCGGGGCAAGTAATCATCATTCTACCATGCGGCGAACAATCACCTAAAGATAATTTTACAGTTGCAGAAATGGTAGCTACTTCATCGGGTAGATTATCTCCATTTTCATCGCAGCATTCTGTTTTAAGGAATTCTTTTAAAAATCTAGAGTCGCCATCATCAGTGTTTCCAGTTAAAGTCGAACCTTTATATTCCATACCGAAACCGAGAGAATAATTTGTATCTTTATTTCCCTCGAATTTATCTTCATCTATTTGTAATACGTCATTCCAATAAACTCCTCCATCCAGTACACCCCAGAAATATCCTGTTGTACAACCAAGCTCTACCTCTTTTTCTACAGATTGAAAACAAAATCCCCTTTCGTCATTCCAATAGTTTTTACAAGACATTCCAGTTTTACCCCCAGCAATTTCCTCTCTTCCCGGAGGCCAATATCCAGTGGTTTCTTTTTCTCCATTTTTGCAGCAACGAGACTCATCATACAATTCCTTTGATACGTTAAAAAAACCAGCAGGGTCATTTATCCAGCTAAAATCAACACCTACGCCTTTAAATTCATCAGTCCAAACTTGCCCCTTGTCAGGGTTTGTGTGCTCCATTCTTTGATTTATAGCGCTATGCGCCCAATACCCATTCCACGAATATGTCGGATTGAGGTCCGGCGTAGAGTCATAAACATAGTCTTTAAATGCTATGTTGTATAAATCTGCAATTTTGTTTGCCCCGTCTTTACTTAGTATAGTATGTTCGTCTAAATAACTATAAATGCTGTAAATACTGTTACAACTATTTATGTAATCAAAGTACAAGCTTATATTAGCCGAATGAGGGGGTTTGCCGTCCCAACGTCGTCCATGCGAGAGCAATCCATACAGAGGGTCAGCACCCATACCATTGAAGTCAAACCAAGCAAAGTTTGAATAAGTACATCTTGCTTTTTCATACACTTGGTCCTCTTCTGTATAAACCGCTTCATTTAATATAGAATGATATTTGGTTCCAGTTATATAAGCCCCCTCGTTACAAGAGACGCATGGTTTTCCCGCGTGAAACGGAGTTTCAAACAATCCAAGTTTTTGTTCCTTAACCCAATCTTCATGACCACAACCCCTATTTATCGTACACCAATCAGAAAATCTTCTACCCCAATATCTGCCTCGGTATAATCCTAAATTTTCAAAATTTTTGTGTATAGGATGTACTTCATTTTTAAGCTCCCATTCAGTCTTGAATGTTGTTTTGTTTGTAAGCTTGGTTAATGTTCCGTCTCCCTTCTCCGCCTTGGCGGTCATTACAAATCCAGTCCACGTGGGAGTTGGTGTTGAATTAAGAGCTATTGGAGTATTTTGGGCTCCATACGAATAAGTTATTGTATACGTGTCTGCGTAAGCGGGTGTTTGAGTGTCAGCAACGCCCAAAGGAGTTGGAGTGAGAATTATATTTCCATCTCCATCGCTCGTTTCCGTGGTTGTCATGTCTACCGCCAATCCAGCGCTGACATTGTAAGTTTGCACGTTAGTAACGTGCGTATTGGTGTAAATTTCTTGCCACTGAAAAAAACCATCTGTTAGTGCATATGTATAACCAGCATCTGCTATTGTGGCGGCGGTTAATCTTTCCGCCGGTTCAGACAAAGCAAAAGTCGTTACCGCTGTTAATACCGCAGAATTTTTAATTATACTTGTGGTTTGTGTTTCTTCTGCTGCTGGATTACAAGGCCACCGTATATTTCCACCGTTATCGTACCCGCCCTCTCCTTGAACACCCCACCCAACATCACCGTTTTGATTACCCAAAATCAAAGCTTCCCGAGAAACGTTTCCATTTACCATTTCCCAATAACCCATCTTATGTTCTCCGGTAAACTCTCCACACCCTTCGAAGCCACCAAGGAAGGCTGTATTGGGTATACTGCACTTTTCCCGTTCGCCCAAGTAATTGGTCTCGCCCGTATGACCCGCCATTCCAGCAGCAGCTTGGTCTTCAAAAAAATCTCCTAGATTAGCGCCATTCCAAGTAGGGCTATGAAAATTTGTTTCTCCGGTAGCTGGAGTTACAACTATTTTCCACTGAGAGTTTGCGTCTCCACTTCTTCCTTGTTTAGTTCCTTCTACTTGACCGATGTAAGGGTGTGGGACAATTGCACCATCGTCATCTATTTTCTCGTGAGTACAAATTTGTCTACAACCACTCTTGGGAGCTTCAAAGTCAGGTATTAATTCGTTGGCTCTAGCCATTCTCCACCCTCCGCCGAGTCTTGATTTGATGTAATTATTAGCCGCTTCAAGGAAAGACCTTTGACTAAATATCTGCCAACCATCTTCTTCGCCAGCATAAAGCCCTCCCGTCCTTCTACCATATCTAAGATACCATTCTAAGCTGGTTCCAGTGTTTGCCCCCATAACTACCCAGTCGGTTTGCAAACCGTCATCACCGCAGTGAGAGTCGGCTTGCATATGATTGCTCATCAATTCTTGCTGATAACAACCATGAAAATCTATTGGCCAAAAACGTTCTCCAGCATCAGTTGCCCCTACACTCCACTGTTGATATGGACTAGTATGTCTCCAAACTTCGTGATAGGGACTCAAACTATAATTAGTACCTGTTACAAACTTAAATACTCTTCTTCTATCTTTGGTCCAGTGTTCGTTTTCATTGCCAGTTATATCCGGTCCAATTTTTTCTGGGTCATAGTCAATCCAACCATTCTCGTCAGGCACTGCAAAGTCCCACAAACCATTTTGATAAACCCCGCCAATATTACAATCGGCCGTAACCGTCTCTGCTATTTGCCAGCAGTCTCTTTCAGTGGGAATATATATTGTCGGCCACTCTGAAATAAAATTATTGTCAATTAGATATGAGCCATGCCCTGCACCACCTGCATTACCCGCTGGATGAAATGGGTATCCTACAGTAAAATCATTTTCACTAACCGCGCTTCCCGTGCCGAGCCTTTTGTATTCTTCGCCATTTGTACACAAAAGGTAATAGTTCGTGTGTGAACTAGTGGTTTGATTAGTGCCAACGCCCGCTCTCCACATTTTTATAGAAACAAACGGCTCGTAATAATATCCATCCATATTACTACGATATCCGAAGCCGTAGGCTGTAGGGGCTTGAGTTGGGTGGGCGCTGAAGGTGTTCGGAGAGTAATCTGGTGTAACTACCACAACATGAGTTTCAATCACTGGAGTTGGAGTATCTCTTGTTTTTTCGGTTTCTTTTTCGTGAGTTACCCAAGTTAAAGCTGTAGCGTTCCAAGAGGTTAAAGTTGTGTGAGCGGGTATATTGGTCCACTCATAGCTAGTGTATTGCCAGCCCCCCGCCTCAAGAGTTGTTTGTGCTGTAGCAATTGCATGTGTTGGCACGGCAGTCGCTTGCACCATCGCAGTAGGTGCTCCATACTCTGGCTTGCTGGTTAGCGTCGTCCAATACCCCCAGTGAACCGTTGTCACCATTGAGTACCCAACTATAGGGGCTGTGGCCGCCGCTGTGGGAGCAGTGTATGGGGTTGGGGTATCTCTGTCTACCCCCATATCTATCCCATCATACATAACATCTACCCACCCCGAAGGGCCAGTAGGTGCATTCCAATTACCGTATTCAGCATCAATACTACCACCGCAAAGCTGCTCGTTATACGCCATTCCCGCATCAATAACTACAGGAAAAACATGCATATCAGTCCATACGCTATTTGTATTGTGCGCGTAATCGACCTCGCTCATATACTCCATGCCAGCGTCATCAACAATTGAAACCAAACCTAAGGGCATTTGCCCCCCGCCTCCGGGTGGACTAAAAAGGTCGCCCGCCCTTCCACTTACGCCATAGCCAGTAGGGTCCTGTCTAAAGTCGTCGTTTATGAAAAAGCCAGCGGAATGATTATTAAGAACCCCACCCTGTAAATCAGCAAATAAATCTCCACCATATAAAACAGCGCCAGTTGGATGTGGGCAGCACTTTTTTTCGCAGCACATACCAGTGATGGTTGTCCAGCAACAGCAATCATGACAACAGTCGCAATGACCAGACATATAGTCATCGGGCCTGTCTTCCTTGGTTACTGTATAACCGATTTTTAAACAGTCGTCTCCTGCCGCCATAACCTAATCCTCGCAATCTGCGTGGGGAGGTAGCCAGTGTAAGGCCGTGCATGTAGCCGTATCAGTTCCATCGCCAGCCAAAGTGACCGCCCAACTGCCGCACAAGAAATCCTGATGAGCGCCAAGGTTTGAACAAGGGTAAGTACATGTTTCGTCAGCAGCGAAAGTATTCCCCCCTAGCGCCTTCACGGTGCTTCCAACTGCTGGTCGTATTATGGTTCGGTCTCCATTATCCGCACCAACCTTTGTGGAGCTTTCTGGAATTTCCACTGATATTAAATTTTGCCCATCGTCCCAATTCGTGACTAACTCGCTTTGTAGTGTTGTGGTGTATCCCGCAGTATGAGGAGATTTTATTGGATTAAATTCTGCCCCCGGTGTGCCACCCGGAATAAACAGAAGCAACTCTTGAACGAAGGGGTCATCGGGTCCATCGGGTCCATCGGGTCCACCGTTGGGACCCTCGGTGGTTCCGCCCGGACCGCCTTGCGGTCCCGAGGGAGTAACTGGTCCGCTAGGTCCACTAGTAGTTGTTCCGGGGCCTTCAGGTGTATCGGGACAACCAGTTTTAAATAAAATTTGCCCCATTACTTCTTTTCCGTCTTCACAAAATGTTATACATTTGGGGCCGTACCCAGATATACCAGCACCAGAAACCTCCCATGACCTACCGTCTCGATTTTCATCAATAAAAACTTCCACGGTTGTATTTTCCATTAACTCTTCACGGTCATGTTGAGGTTGGCATATACTTTCACTTACGTTCTTGGTAACATAAATAGTATCTCCAACTTCATAAGGAGGCATTATATAAACAATCCCATCCTTGTCTACGTCCACATCTCCCATCTTTAAAGCTTCTTTTGCTCGTTTTGTACTTTGTGAAACGTAATCCCACTTACCTTCAGCCAACGATACCCTGCCCCTGAAAATAGTTCCGTCACAAAGACGTTCCCCATCTGGCTCATAATCCATTCTCCTAAGAGTCACGGGTCTAGAAACGTCAACAATTTTGGTAGATTCCCCAGCAGATGTTACGCACTTCATTTCGCACTTTAGAAAATCATCATAAATGGCAGTAATTGCCATTGGCTGACTCTGCTGGTCTCCTATTTGTATTTGTTCAAATGGCATTATCCTTTCCCTCCTGTTACTATTTGCGTTACAGACTGACTTCCAGAACCTTTTATACTTAAGGTGGTGGAATAAAAGTCTTGCGACGAAGATTCTGCTTTATTTTTATTAGACAACACTGACGAATGGTTGTCTGCATCAGCATATGCATGTAGCAATAAATCTTTGTCCGGTTTTGAGCCGCTTATTCCATTTTCAAAATTTCCACTAAAATTAGAAGTAGTCGTAATAGATGCTCCCCCACTCATGGGTTTATACATCAAACTAGTCGGGTCGTCAGACTCATCTAGTCCTAGCATTTTTCCAATTTGAAAACACATTACATTTTTAATACTATAAGAATCACTGTTTGTTGAGGTGTCTATATCTAGTCTATATTTTAAGTCTTTATTAAGCATTATATCTCCGCCAACATTTCCAGACTGCCCCAAAATGCTTCCTGTATTATAATTATAAAAGTAAGAAACGGATGTTGCGCTATTTAAAAATACCTTACCTATTCTAATGTCTCCTATTTTAGTGTCTTCTGTATTAGGTAATTGATATGGCGAAGTCGTGTCGTTATTTTTCCAATACATCCCAGTACCAGTTTCCATTCCATTGTTGGTAAAATTTAACGTCAAGCCAGTAAATGTTTTTTCAAATGCATTTTTCCATTCATCAAACGCTTCGCCAACTTCACCAGTAAATTGAGAAACTGAAACGCCATTGCCCGTAAACTCATCAAAGTAAGAACGATAAACTATCTCTTGCTTGCCCGTATTTATGAAGCTATATTTAAAGTCTAAAGTGGCCGTGCCCCCAGTAGCAATTGTACCTGTGATGGCATCTTTTAGTTCTTTCCATTGCGAATGAGTATTAGTATGAATTAAACTAGGGTCTTGATAGCGTGAATAATAATTGTCGGTAGTTATTATTCTCGCTGAAACATCATCTATCGTTGGGAATTTGGGCTGATTCCAAGTTTCTATTTTAATGTGGTCCTCTGTGGTAGTACCAGTAGCTATGTAATGTTCTTTTTCAACCACGCCCAAATAAGTATATAAAAGCAAATCTGCATCTGCGGTAGAACCAGTTAAAGTATTGGGGAAATTGGTGCTGAATTTTGAATTGTTATCTACATTAAAAGTACCCTCTCCAGCAGTTGGTCGATACATAATACTACTAGAAAGAGTACTATCTGGAAGACCCAAGATATGACCTATTGCTTGAGTTGCTATGTATTTTAAACTATAAGTAGCAGTGCCATCGTTCATATTGCCAAGGGGCGCAGAAGCATCTGAATCCAATCTTATTCTTTTGTTCGGAAGAAACCCTATATTTAAACCTACGTTTCCTTTAACTCCGGGAATACAGTTATAATTATAAGGATACCAGTTGTATAAAAAAGTATCCGAATAGAAAGTAGTCATACCCTCCCAGAAAGAAGACTTAGACCACGATGCGCTCCATTTTTCTCTACCTATTCTAATGTCTCCTACAGCGGAATCAGAAGCGTGAGGGAGATTGTAAGAACCTGCATCTAAATTGGTATAAGTATTAGATGCATTTGGCGGGGGCGGATTTTCATTTGAATGGCCAAATGTTCCCTGCATAACATTTTCATTTTCATATCCTTTATTTACAAAATTTACAGTTAGACCATTGAATGTTTTTTCAAGCAAAGCCTTCCATTCACTAAACGCTGCTCCAATTTCTCCAGTAAATTCCCCGCTTGTACTTATTGAATCGTCACTACTAATCAAGGGTTCAAATATATAAGTACCCGCCGTGTTTGGGTCATTGTTTAACCTCGTTCCTTCTTTTACGAAGCTATAAGTTAAAGTAAATTCTGCGGTTCTGCCTTGGTCTATTCTTCCGGTGATTGCATCTTTTAATTGTTGAATTGGCACGTAAATATTACGATTACCCTCTTCTCTATTGGTTATTCCAGTTGGTGGCCATAGCTCAGAAGCTCCTATATTAGAAAGAGGATGATTTAATTCGGTTTGTATTTTTATTCCATCTGCAAAAGCCCCACTAACGTAATTATTGCCGCTAGTGAATTGATTTGCCAACCCAGAAGAATAAATAGCATGAGAAAAGTTATTCGGCCAAATTCCAGAATCTCCAGAATTAAAGCTGTGTAAGTTTTCTCCCGTGGTTGTTGTAGCTAAAGTTCCAGTAACTAAATTCCAAGAATTAGAAAGATTTCTATTGAAAACAATACCAGTTGTAGTTAACGCGACTGCTCCCGTTGGGTGTTGCTTAATGTGAGAATTAATAATATTGCCATAACTTCCAGAATAATAGTAAGAATCAGAATTGCCATTTTCTTGGTAAGCTAGAACACCCGTTGCCGCCTCATATTGCCCACCGCTAAACGTAATAGTTATGGACGTGGGCTCTTCATAAGCGCCCGGAGTATGAACATCTAATCCAGTTACCGTATAAAAACTTACATTAGAATCAATAAGTGGAGAAGCTGGCAATGTGCCGCCAGTTGTTAAGTCGTAAGATTTGTATGCTCCAGTTAAAACAGTTGCACTGGCCTGTACATCGTTTTCTCCAGTTGAAGAAAATGTAACCGTGGGTAATCCAGTATATAGTCCATTTTTATCAATTCCCGCCAATTGAACCCCAGTTACTTTATATCCATTTCTAAGTGCAGTTGTATTTATATTACTCAGTTTAACTTCAATATTTTTTTCGCCAGTGTGCTTTGTGCCATTTTCGTAGATTATATGATTTAAAAGATGCTGCCCACGATTAAAGCTTTTTGATATTCCCGTCTCAACAAAATGAGTAGACTGATTAGAAAGGGTATCAACAGAAAAACTTGTTCCAACATGAACATCAGAATACTGAGATAAGCTAGTTGCCCGTCCGGTTATATTCCCAAAACTGGTATATAGTAAATAATCTATAGTATGATTTCTCAGACCCTCGTCCTTGTCGTTCCCCGTGTTTTCTAATATTACCTCTCCGGTAGTTCTAATTCCCGAAGACCAGCCCGTCATAACCCACTCGTCTGGCCTCAAAACTTCTCCTGAAAATACCTCAAAATCCAACCCCGTTGGACCCCTTCCCATTTGTTCTCCTTCTTGCCCATTCCAATCGCCGGTATGATTTGTAATTATTGCTCCAGTTAGCCCTCCAGCTATATGGGTAGATGGCCAAGTTATGTCATAATCGTACAATGGGGATTTAACCTGTAAATCAGCGTTCATTTCTAAACCAGATACATCATAACAAAAATTATTGATATGCATTCCAGTTTCCCATTCTCCCGCAAAAACCACGGGAACTTCATTAAAATAGTAATTATATTTAGACCCAGAAATATTTCCGGATATGTTAACTATAGAATTCTCTTGATATGAACCAAAATACCTATTCTCTGGGTCGTAAATTTTACCTTCTTTAAAAATGAATTCATGAACTCTAGATGGAGTACCAGATTCGGGATGATGAGCGTGGTCGCCCTCGTATATATTTTGTCCAGAAAATGCAAATATGCCGGAACCAGTCGTATTACTCAAAGACAAAGAAAGAGAATAAGAAATCAAATTCCTTTCTGCTATGCCTCTTGTTGTATATCCGGTTATTAACATTTTAAAATGTTCTCATATAAGAATTGGCGTTTAATCTCGGCCCTATTTTTGCCATAAAATCGTCGGGGTTGAGGAGCTCTGGTGGTCTAGTAGAATATTCAAAGTTTATAGTCATTCCTTCCTCGGAATAGCTTATTTGTAAGCCACTAAGTCCTGACTCAACATTGATAAAACCCATCAAAGGCGTCCAATCAAGTCCCACCATGGTAAAACTTAAATTTTGATTGACTAAGTTATTTGTATAATTTTGCGTGACTGCTGTATGGTAATTCCTTGCAGCCATCCATCCTTTTCCCGGAACCAGTACCGAGGCTTCGATTTGACCTTGCCCCTGATTACCAGCCATTACATTACCGCCAGTTTTACCATCTTGAGCTTTATCCATTGATTCTATATCGGAGGTTATGTCTCTGAAGTTAACTCTATATCCCATGGTTCCTTTAGCGTTTCTCAGTATTCCGAAATTTTGTCGAATTCCGGGTTCTGTTTTTTGTAATTTAGTATTAAGGGTTACAAATGCAGAATAAGGAAATTCTGAAGGTAATATAAAATCGGCATTATTATCTCCGATGATTACCTTAAACCACCTTGCCATTTGAGAGGTTAAACCTACTTTATCAGGGTCGTATTGGTCTCCGTCTGGACAATCACATAATAAGTTTGTTATATCCCAGTCGCAAGCAAGGTTACATTCAACGTTTTCTGCCTCTGCGTCGGCAGTGGGTTTGAATTCGGCAGAATTAAATTTGTTTGGTGGCGATGCCGTTCGGCCAAATATGTCTCCGGCTCTAGCCAAATCAATTCCCGGAACCCCATGTAAATTGCTTACATCTAACGCTTCGAGAACTACGCTACGAGCGGGGAAAAATAAAAGATTAGGCTTTTTATCATCGTTTTCTATCTGCTCCAGCTTATTGTAAACATCAGGAAAGCAATGTTTAAGTAATTCATGTAAAAAGGTTTTTTGGTTTGAATCTAGTTCAGCAAAAGTTGGGATATAATCTTTTAAAACTTCTTGACTATTTTTAAAGAAAAGGGGTTCGTAGTGCTCCTCTTTCATTCCATAAGATGCATTTCTATCAAAAAGTCTAAATTTATTAATTGGCTCTTTTGTTATATGATGAACCATTTTGGTTAGAACCGCACCGTTGGGATGTTTTAATAGGTCGTTAAATGGTAAATCGTCAGCGTAGTAGTTAGGCTTTGGGGTTATTGTGTTTGTATTTCCCAACCCGGAAGTGTTTCCGGTGTTAGTCAGGGTTGGCGCTACTACTGTTTGTTTTTTGGTATATAATTTTGTGGCGGGTTTTGTTTCAACATCTCTATCAAAACATACTTGCATATTAAAGTTTCTTAAGCGTAGCTCACTATTAAACTCTGGAAAAATATAGTATCTCCCAATAAAGTCTGCTATTTTTCTTTCCCACGCTATCCATTTTGATTCTGCTTCTTTACTATATGTTCCCAAATAACAGCCCGCGTCTTTTCCGTATTTTTTATTATTAGCAACATAATCTTTGGTGTTAAATGTATAAGAAATTAAGTCGGCTTTTTCTTGAGCGGTTAACTTGTGTTTAATATTTAAACCCAAGGGTCTCCCCATTAAATCTATATTATCACTAAAGTCGTTGCTGTTTGATGCTATAAGAAAATAATTGTAGAGCGTTCTGGCGTTTTCATTGTACTTAGCCAAAACAGAAGAAATAATTAATTCTTGCGCGGTTCTACCTCCCGTTAAAAGATTCCAGTCGGGCGAGTTTTCTTCATAGGGAATAATATGATTCAAAGTCACCGGCTCGAAGAATACTCTTTGGGTATATGATTGTTGAATAACTTTCTTTTTCGCGGGTTTTAAATATGTAGATATATCGTCTTGATGATATGTTCCCTCTATTGAACTACTTCTAGTTATGTCGGAAATAGCGATAGGCCCGTAACCACCGCTATTTTCATTTATATTCGTAACCGCCTCATAAACCGCCTCTAAGTTTCTAACGGGCTGAGTAACGTCGTAAAAAACTATCTCATCTTTAAAAAAGTCCCAATTGTATCCTAGCCCATAAACAGAGCACCAATTATTTAACACATCCTTTAGGCTCCCAGAAAAACTTTCTCTAATTGCATTTTCAGGGCGACCCGCTGAGAATCCATTTCTATCAGTCCAATTTCTCATTTTCAACCCGACTATTGGAGAGGTAAGAAGCTGCATAAGCTCGTAAAATGTATAAGTTACATTTGGAATTTGACACGAACTAGAGACAAACTCTTCTTCCCCTATAACCACTATTCCCCCGCGAGACAAGTTATCACGAGTCACGTTAGTAACGGCGCACTTGCTTGCCTCAAATACATAGGGGGGATTAAGGTTTGCTCTACCAAATCCCAAAGGTTGTCCATAAGAACCAAATACTCCCTGTGGCCAAGGATTGGCTGATATTGGACCCCAAGCGGGAAGGGTTGTATTTGGACAGGGATTCAAACAACTGACAGGAAGGTTATAAGTCCTTCTTACGTGAAGCGTGGTTGCGCCATACCAATTAACGTCGTGCCCCACCCACGTTCCAATTCCTCCGGGGCCAAAAATATTGGCTGGAGATGCTTGTTTGTTTAAAATAGCAACCTGTATCTTATCCAAGATACATCCGCCGTCTACGTATTTTACGCTTAAGGTTTTCTGGGTTGTACTTTGATTTTGGTTAAAAGAAACCAAGTACATGGTTCGAAAATGTAAGGCGGTTGTTGCAACGCCGTTGATGAAACCTGCTTGAGAATCTGCGGCATCTATTCTTATAGTAACAGGGTTATCGGCGGAGTTTATTAGATGGTTATCATTTATATTGTATACTCCGTCAGAGTTAATTAGTTCTAGCTCTACCGTAGACGGGTCTCCCGCCTGACCGACATTAACATTTATGCTATAAATATAAGCGCCAAAAGCGGTTCCTTCAGGAAACGCCCCGACCTTAACCTTTTCCATGTACCTTCTTGCCATATTACTCCTACTTTTTTAACTATAACTTATGCCTTCTGATTGACCGCTATATAAGCTAAAAGCGTCATTATATCTTACGTATTCGCCGGTAGATAATAAACTATTTTCTGATATTATTAGATAATCTTTATTTCTTTTAAGTCTTTGGCCGTTAAACCAAAGCATTTCGTTGGCGAGTCCGGGGGTAGCGTACAGAGATGAATAAATGCAATTAGAATCTGTTTCTGAATATTTATGAGAAAATGAAGCCCTTGCTACAAATGATAGCTCTCCAGTGGAATTGGATAATTCAGCCGGTCCAACACTTACGTATTCAGTGCCATCGACGTGGGTCGCCGCACTCCACTCGTGGCCCGACTCTAATTTTTGTCCATTAAAATATAAATCTTTATTTAAATAATCACCAGAGTAACTTGTTGCAGATACTCCTGATTCCCATTCTAGACTCAGGGAAGAGCCTTGAACTACGTCATAAACGCCCCAATCTAATACGTTATTTTCATTTACCCCTCCAGTCACGAACACTTCTCCGGTCCCGCTCAAGAAATAATCTTTACTTGCCACAAGCCCGTTAGCGCCACTTGTACCAGAATTTTGGAAAAGTCCATTTCTAAAAAATTGGAAAGGATTGTTGATGTATATATACCCCGTATCTAAATTAAATCTTTGATTCGCGGTATCTACCCTCGCCTCTAGCCCTATTCCCGTTTCAATTCCTGTAAAAATTTGTAGTTCAGAATCATCAATTCCGCTGTCATGCGGCTTCATTATAACTAAATTTTTTCTTTTAAATTCCAATCTTCTACTATCATCGAAAAATACTTGCTCTGCCACAAACTTGTTTCTATATCCAGTGACTTGCGCTGTTCCCGTTGTATAGGTATAAACTATTCCTGTTAATTCTCCGGTCATACCAGACGTAACATAAACGTCAATATCATCTCCACATCGATTTTGCGTAGTCCCACTGAGCGCCTGAGTTGTTCCGGTTATTCCTGTTCCAATCACTCCTGTTCCACTAGTCGTTGAGCCAGTTATAATACTTTCTAAGACTTCAACTTGCGTGAATCTAGAACCAGAATAATCAGAAGCAAGTATACATTTTGAAACTGAGGTTCTCTCTTCCGAGCTTAAAAATTTATTAAATATAATAAGGTTATTCATGTAGCCGCTGAAGCCTGTATATCCAGCTTGACCAGTTTGAAAAAAGTCTCCCACATAAAGGCTATCAGCGTAAGACATGTCTGTTAATCCGGACTTCGCATCTCTAACTGAAAAAGATTGAGAAGAAGAATTGTTATATAAGTAGTCATGATGACTTATCGTAAAAACGTCAGAATCGGAATTACGAGCAAAAGACAATATGTTTCTTTTACCCAATTCACATTGTAAAGAAATAATTTTTTTATGACCGTTTTCGTTTATATATTCTATGTAAGGTTTATGACAACCATTCAAGCCAATACTCATTCCAGAGAGCCCAGTACAACTATCCATTGTTGAAAATAGGGTTCTAGACTTGTCATAATTGCCGGTAAAGTCTTCTGAGGAATATTCTACAAATATAGTATAATCCTTATTAGGAAAATTAGCTCCTACCTGAAGAATAGTGGTTCCATCGAAATAGCCAGAGCCGGAAGGGTTGCCATTAACTATATCTGTATCACATAAATTGTACAGAGGGTTTTTAGATGCATTCAGATTTCCGTTCAAAAAAGAATCTACCTTTGGGTCATCTAGCTTCTCGTTAAATGTAATTTCACCCGAGTACTCCCCAAAACCCCACCAACCAACCAAGTCGCTTGAATCTATTTTCAAGCCACTTACGCATTTATCTAGTACAGTTTTAATCATATATTACCTTGGGGGTATGTACATTTCATCGTCACGTATCAATTCATAATTAGCGGGTAGACCCGCGTTCATGTCCTGAATAAGTTGCATGTTCCAACTCCAGTTCGCACTTCTAGCGTCTCCATTTGTTGATTCACTAAGAATATGCCAATTGGTAAATCCGTTGTGGCCCTCTTCAGAAAATGTATTCGTAATTACATCTCTTAAATCATGAATCTCCGCCAAGTTATTACTGTGCGCAATCTGATTGCCAAGCGCATCGGTCTTACCATAATCGCCAGACGCCCTGTATATTGATGAATGTACTGGGCTTTGATTTATATCTATTGAAATAGTCGCCCGTTCGGCACGGTGAGCCATAAGGTCATAAATGACATAATATCCATGATTATGAACATCTGCATGTGGCTTAAATTGATGTATGCCATGCTGAAACTCTATATTATAATTCCACCTAACCATTGAACTAGTACGATGATAATCAGCATCATCTCCTTTGAATAGATTATAAGTTGGGTCGCTATTAAAAGTGGCAGATAAAGTATATTCGGCGGAATTAGGATTTCGACTTACAGAAAAAGAAGTTGGCCGAGGATGAAGGTTTCTTCTAGATTCTATATTATGAGAGTGCGCGTGGGCGTAACCGGGCATCGTTGCTGTGCAAAAAGCATTTTCCGAATAAAAAGTTGCAGCTAAGTCGTATAAATACCCATGTATTCCAAGTGGAATGGTTTGGTCTGGACTTCCGCCATGAACCGTGCTTGGACCAACTAGTCTTGAAGTATATTGTTCTTTGGTCGTAATCCATTCTTCTATATCAATAGTTTTTTGTTTTTGCGATGTTGCTTTTGCTTTTAGCGGCCCGCTTATAGTTATTTCAAAACTTTCTTTGCTAGTATCTTCGTTAAAACTATAAGATGGGTCAAAAATAACTTTTTCTGAACCGTATGGGTCAAAATCAGAAAACGTAGCAGAGTACGTCATTGTATTGCTAAACGTATTCTCTTCTACTGAAAATTCTTCAGGATAGGTATTGAGTTGGGGCGCTGCCTCTGCTGCGCCATACGCATCGATATTAGCAATCAAAAGATTTCTTAAGTCTGAAGCGCTTGGGGTTCTGAATTGTGCAGTAGCATCAAGGTCTTTATGAAGGTC
>CEUI01034371.1_pt1 | contig 54805 bp, 46 predicted proteins | sample 531411 | NCBI WGS metagenome assembly CEUI01 (sample SAMEA2622841, study PRJEB7988) | marine metagenome | isolation source: saline water (ENVO:00002010), including
CCCGGCGAAGCGTGGCTGGCGGCTGCCGATCAGCGCCTGCACCTCTCCCGTCTCGGGGTTGGTCACCACCATGCCGGCCTGCACCTGGTCGACCCCCTTGCGCCCGGCCAGGCGCTTCAGCGTTTCGGCCAGCGCCTCTTCGGCTTTGAGCTGCAGGATCGGGTCGAAGCTGGTGAAGATGCGCAGCCCTTCTTCGGTCAGGTCCTGCTCGCGGTAATCCTCGCGCAGCTGGCGCTTGACCAGGTCGAGGAAGGCCGGGAACGAGCTGTCGGCCATGCTGCCACGGGTGGTGACGCCCAGCGGCTTCTGTTTGGCGGCGGCGGCTTCCTCGGCGGTGATCGTGCCCTGCTCGGCCAGCAGGTCGAGTACCAGGTTACGCCGGGTCATCGCACGCTCGGGGTTGCGCCGGGGGTTGTAGTAGGTCGGCCCCTTGACCATGCCCACCAGCAACGCCACCTGCTCCAGCTTCAGCTCGGAAATGGGCTGGCTGAAGAAGTACTGACTGGCCAGGCCGAAACCGTGTACCGCGCGCTGGCCATCCTGACCGAGAAACACCTCGTTCATGTAGGCTTCGAGGATCTCGCGCTTGTCGTAGTGCAGCTCGAGCAGCACCGCCATCATGGCTTCGGTGGCCTTGCGCGCCAGGGTACGCTCGTTGTTCAGGTAGAAGTTCTTCACCAGCTGCTGGGTCAGGGTACTACCGCCCTGCACCAGGCGCCCGGAGGTGGCGTTGATCCACAGCGCACGGGCGATCCCCTTGGGGGAAACACCGAAGTGATCGAAGTAGTCGCGGTCTTCCACCGCCACCAGCGCGTCGATCAGATAGGCCGGAACCTGATCCAGCTTGATCAGGATGCGATCCTCCTGATGCGCCGGGTACAGACCGCCAATCAGCAGCGGTTCGAGCCGCGCCACGGCCAGATCGCCGCCATCGCCCTTGTTCAGGCCGGCGACATAGTCCCCGGAGAAGCGTACCCGGACTCGCTGCGACGGCTCGGCGCCTTCGTAGAACTGAAAACCGCGGCTGTGCAGCTCGATGTTGTTGCCGGCGACCGACACCGCCCCCGGACCGTTGACCACGCTTTCACGGCGATAGCCCAGCGCATCGAGTTCGCGCAGGAAGTCGTTCTTGGCCAGTTTCTGCCCGACGAACAGTTCCAGCGGTCGGGCATAGACCTTCGCCGGCACCGTCCAGCGCTTGCCGGAGAACTTCTCCTGCACGACGGCATCGAGATAGACGGCAAAACCGGCCAGGATGACCAGACCGACCAAGCCGAGCTTGACGCCCCAGGCAAACCAGGGACGCAGAGCGGATGAGCGGGACTTTTTCTTTGAGCGGGGAGAACGTTTTCGAGTCATGGCGGAATTATACGCACTTTAGATAGGGGCCAGCAGCGTCGCCCGGACAGTTTGCAGAGCAGCTCACAGCGGCCATAATGCCCAGCTCGAACAGCGTCTAGAACAAGGATCGAACGTGAGCCAAGCCCTGATTGCCGCATTGCAGAACCCGGCCCTGTATCCGCATCCCGTGGAAGGGTTTCAGGTGATTGAGACCCACATTTCCTGGGTTTTGCTCACTGGCAAGCATGCCTACAAGATCAAAAAGCCGGTCAACTTCGGTTTTCTCGACTTTACCGAGCTCGACGCACGTCGACATTTCTGTGAAGAAGAGCTGCGCCTCAACCAGCGCCTGACCCAGGACCTGTACCTGGAAGTCGTGGCCATCGGCGGCAGCGAAGACGCTCCCAGCCTCGACGGCAGCAAACCGGCCATCGAATACGCGCTGAAGATGCGCCAGTTCCCCCAGGAGCAACTGCTCAGCGCCATCCAGGCACGCGGCGAGCTGGGCGACGCCCACATCGACGCCCTTGCCGAGCAGATCGCCAGATTCCACATGGACGCCCCCATCGTGCCTCAGGATCACCCACTGGGCAGCGCCGAGGCGGTGATGGCACCGGTACAGCAGAACTTCGAGCAGATTCGCCCGATGCTCAGCGATGCGAACGACCTGCAGCAGCTCGACGCACTCGAGGCCTGGGCGCAGTCGAGCTACGACCGCCTGCAACCGCTGCTGGCGGAGCGCAAGGCACAGGGTTTCATCCGTGAGTGCCATGGCGACATCCACCTGGGCAACGCAGCACAGATCGATGGCCGCGTGGTGCTGTTCGACTGCATCGAATTCAACGAACCCTTCCGCATGACCGACGTCACCGCAGACATCGGCTTCCTGGCGATGGACCTCGAGGACCGTGGTCTCAAGTGCCTGGCACGCCGCTTCATCAGTGGCTGGCTGGAACACACGGGTGACTACGCGGCCCTGCACCTGCTGAATTTCTACAAGGCCTATCGCGCCATGGTGCGCGGCAAGGTCGCCCTGTTCCGCCTGGGCCAAGAGCAGGACCCGGTGCAGCGCGCCGTCATTCTCCGCCAGTACCGCGGCTATGCTGCCCTGGCCGAGAGCTACAGCGCCATCCCCTCGCCATTCCTGGCCATCACCCACGGCGTGTCGGCCGTTGGCAAGAGCCACGTGGCCATGCGCCTGGTCGAAGCGCTGGGCACCATTCGCCTGCGTTCCGACGTCGAGCGCAAGCGCCTGTTCGGCGAGCAGAACGCCGCAGCCAAGGACAAGCTGGCTGCCGGCATCTACAGCGAGGACGCCAGCCAGGCGACCTACACCCGCCTGCACCAGTTGGCCCGCCAGATCCTGCAGGCCGGTTTCCCGGTGGTGATCGATGCCACCTACCTCAAGGCGGCTCAGCGCGAGGCAGCCAGCGAAGTCGCCGAGGAGCTTGGCGCGCCGTTCCTGATTCTCGACTGCCATGCGCCCGAGGCGGTGATCGCCGGCTGGCTGGAGCAACGGCAAAGCGAGGGCACGGACCCTTCCGATGCGACCCTGGACGTCATCAAGGCCCAGCAGGCCGGTCGCGAAGCGCTCAGCAGCGAAGAGCTGAGCCACAGCAAGCGCGTCGACACGCACGACAGCGCCAGCCTCGACGGCCTGGTCGAGCAGATTCGCCAGCGCCTGCCCGGCATCTGACCCCATCAGAGGTTGGCCACACCCTGCCGGGCAAAGCCTGGCAGGGCTTCTATACTGCCGGTGACACCACCACCGGTATCTGCCATGAGTCAGCCACGCCAGCTCGATCATCCGCTCTACCACCTCCTGCATAACGACGACGTGCAAGGCTTCAATGCGCAGAAGCCCAAGGGCGTCGAAGTCGACCTGTCCGGCGGCGACTTTCGTGGCCTGGACCTGCGCAACCTGGACACCGAAAGCATCAACTTCACCGACGCCTACTTCCGTGGCGCCGACCTGCGCGGCCTGGACCTGCGCAACGCCAGGATAGAAGGCGCGAGCCTGGCGCACGCGCAGATTTCCGGCGCCTACTTTCCCGTCGAACTGACTGCGGACGAGATCCTCATGTCGGTGAACTTCGGCACACGCTTGCGCTATCGCACGAAGTGACTGCGCAGATGTAGCGACGCAAAAAACACCAAGGCAATTGGCCGCTACACTGAGTAGCAGGCATGCCAACGTGATTTTCAGCCGCACGCATGGAGGCCTGATGAACGACGAACTGCAACACCTGAAGAACCTGGGCAAGACCTCGGCGCAATGGCTTCACGCTGTGGGCATCCACAGCGCCAACGACCTGCGTCGCTACGGTGCCGTCGGGGCCTACCGGGCCGTTCGGGCCCGTGGGTTTCGTGCCTCCAAGGTGCTGCTCTACGCCATCGAGGGCGCCCTGCTCGACGTGCACTGGAATGAACTTCCGCCTGCGCACAAGGCAGAACTGAATGGCAAGCTGGACGAAGCCCAGACCTGCAACAAGAGCTAGCTCACAACACGAGCGCAAGGTGATTTACTCGAACGCCGCCGCAGCCTATTGTTTCAGGGACCTTCGTGTGGTCAGCCAGCCCAGCCAGTTCAAGGAATTACGGTTATGTATTTACTCGGGGAGCAACCGGCCTACGCCGATCAGTTGATCAATCGCCTGCAGAGTATCCCCACTCACTTGCTGGAAGGGCTGCAACCCGCAGGCGAAGCGCTTCGCCTGGAGCGAGTCGACGATCTGGCGCGGGTGCTGCCGGGCAACCAGCTGTTCATCATCGAGAGCGGCCTGCTCCACGCGGTGGTCGACGAGCGCCCGCTGTTCTACCTGCAGGAAGGTGATCTGGTCGGCCTGCGCCAGGGGATCGACCTGCCCAGCTGCCGCTACAGCAGCGAGGAGCCCATCAGCCTGATTCCCTTCTCGCGCAGCGAAGTGTTCCAGCACATTCACGCCGACGAGCAACGCCAGGAACAGTTCATCCACTACCTGATCGGTCACACGGCGCTGCTGTCCGACGCCTTGGCGCGCCTCAAGCAGCCGGAAATCCGTCCGGCCACCGGCTTCCAGCACTTCGCCGCTGGCGAGGAACTGATCCATCAGGGCGATGAAGCCGACCACGTGTTCATCATCATCGAAGGCCACGCCGAAGCCTATGTCGACGGCCAGCGGGTCGGCGACGTGCAGAAGGACGAGATCTTCGGGGCCATGGCGGTGTTCACCCGCGAGAAACGCAGCGCCACGGTCATCGCCAGCGAACCCTGCACGGTGATGGTGATCCCCAAGGAGCAGTTCCTCAGTCTGATGCAGAGCAACCCGCGCATCGCCCATAGCCTGATCGAGAGCATGGCCCGCCGCATCGACCTGCTGAACAAGGAAATCACCCAGCTGCGCCAGCCTGGCGAATCCTGATCATCGCCTCCCGACAGAAAACCCCGGCCAGATGCCGGGGTTTTCTGTTTATGGGCAGGCTCATAGCGGCCGCCGTCCGTTTTTGAGAAAAATTCTCAAAAGTCATTGACATGAAAATGAGAATTGTTATTATTGCCTCAACTGGTCGCGAGATCAGCCGATAAGCTAAAGAGACCATTCAGTCGGACTCTTCAGATTATCTCCTCATCAGGCTAATCACGGTTATTGACCCGGCTCTTTGCCGGGTCTTTTTTTGCCTGCGCGGCAGGATTCTCCACCACCAGCGTTTCATGAGAAAAATTCTCAAAAAGGTGTTGACCGATAAATGATAATTGTTATTATTACCCCATCTGATCGCGAGATCAGTCGATAAGCTAAAGAGACCATTCAGTCGGACTCTTCAGATTATCTCCTCATCAGGCTAATCACGGTTATTGACCCGGCTCTTTGCCGGGTCTTTTTTTGCCCGCACGAAACACGCTGCGGCCGCTTCAGTCGTCGACCTGCGCCAGCCAGTCCGGCAGATTGAAATGCAGGCTGATACGGCTGATCAGCCCCTCGCGAATCTCGAAGAACGCCCCTACCCGCAGCGCGTAGCGTTGCCCGCACGCCTCCGGCAGCCCATCGTCGGTTGCCAGGTACTCCCCGGCGACGTGGTACTCGCAGGCCGCATGGGCGCCCTGCGGATCGGTCAGGATCACCAGTTGTTCGAGGGTTTCGCGGTAACACTGCATGTGCCGCTCGAGGTAGTCCGCGAATGCCGCGCGGCCATGCTCGGCGAACCCCTGGTTGGGCTCCAGGATCAGGTCATCGCTGACCAGCGCCAGACAGGCACGGACATCGCGGTCATTGAGTGCATTGAAGTAACGGTGCAGCAGGTCGCGAACAGCGGCGGGCATGGCGCAGGCTCCAGATCGGCAAAGCGCCGAGGATACCCCGCAGCCATCCCGGGAAAGGCGGCTAGGGTCGCAGTTTGGCGCAGTGGTCCTGCTCCGGCTGCGCCGCGGTGAACCAGACGTAGTCCGCCATCGATGCATCCACCTGACGTCCGACTTCGGCCAGCATCAGTACGGCATTGCCCTGCCCCGCGCCGAGGTCTGCCAGGTGCAACGGCACCCCCAGGTCCTTGCGCGCATGAAAGGCACCTGCCAGCAGCAGGCTCGGTCGCGGCGCTGCCAGCAATGCCTCGGCCATGCGCCGATCACGCTGCTGCTGCACGGCCAGCATCGCCGGCACCTGGCTCTCCGGGAGCAGGCCGCAGTGCGACTCGCGGATATCGCGCTGCAGCCGTTGCTGCACCGCCGCAGCGGTAGAGGCCTGCCCCTGCAGCGCCGGACGCTGCTGGTAGATGCGCATGATCTCTTCCCGGTCCAGATTGGCCGCCAGCAATGGATAGGGCTGGCGCAACTGGTAACGCACCAGCGCGCCATACATCGCCCAGTCCCATCCGGGCTGCCAGGCCAGGGCCCGGATGGCGTCGAGCGGAGGGCGCCCCGCACGCGTCTCGGCCCGGACCTGATCGACCCTGGTCTGCTGGTTCGGCTTGAGCATTTCCAGCAGCACACTGCCCTGCGGACGCCGGGCCGCCAGCTCACGCGACAGCCACAGTTGCAGGGCGTGGTGATCCGGGTTGTCGTGCTGCTCGCCGACCACGACCCGCGACGGCCGCGCCAGGCGCTCGACCAGTCGCTGCGGCGTGATGCGCTCACCGCTGCGCAGGTCGAGTATCACCCCCAGGCCGGCGTGGTCGCGCCCCTCGCTGGCGATAGGAGCCGGCGGTGGCAGTACGCCTCGGGACTGGCAGGCGACCAGCAGGGACAGGCAACACAGCAACAGTATTCGCATGGCAAGCTCCTGCATCGAGTCAACGCGCCACGATCAGTGGATGGCCGCGCTCCGGGTGTCGCTGTATCAGTACGTCCAGACCGAACACCGCACGCAGGGGCTCGGCCCGCAGCACCTCGCCGGGGCTGCCGAAGGCGTGGGGGCGTCCCGCCTGGAGCAGGAGGATACGGTCGCAGTAGCGCGCCGCCAGGTTCAGGTCATGCAGGATCACCAGCACCGCGGCACCCTGGCTGGCGAAGTCACGCACCGCCTGCAACGTGGTGTGCTGGTGCAGCGGATCGAGCGCCGAGGTCGGCTCGTCGAGCAGCAACACCTGCCCCTCTCCACCCGGCCAGAGCTGCGCCAGCACGCGCGCCAGGTGCACACGCTGGCGCTCGCCACCGGACAGCGCCAGGTAACTGCGCCCACGCAGGTGCTCGGCATCGGCCGCGCGCAGCGCCATGGCGACGATCTCGGCGTCACGCACACGCCCGCTGGCATGCGGCAGACGCCCCATGCCGACCACCTCCTCCACCGGGAAGGCGAAGCTCAGCGTCGAACTCTGCGGCAACACCGCCAGCCGCCGGGCCCGCTGACGCCCGTCCCAATCACTCAGGGCGCGCGCATCCAGGGTCACCCGTCCGGCGCTCGCCTCGAATTCCCCGCACAGGCCCCCCAGCAGGGTGCTCTTGCCGGCACCATTGGGGCCGAGCACGCCCAGCACGTCGCCAGGCTGCAACGTCAGGTCGATATCCCCCAGGACGGTTTTGCCACCCCGGCGCACGCTCAGCTGTTCTGCGCGCAACATCAGGTTCGCCCCCGCACCAGCAGATAGAGGAAGAACGGCGCCCCGATCAACGCCGTGACGATGCCGATCGGCAATTCCGCCGGCGCCAGCAGCAGGCGCGCCAGCAGATCGGCCAGCAGCAGCAGACTGGCGCCGGCCAGCAGCGATGCCGGCAGCAGCACCCGGTGATCGGGGCCGACCAGCAGGCGCATCAGGTGCGGGACCACCAGGCCGATGAAACCGATCAGGCCGGCCGCTGCCACGGCGGCACCGACGCCCAGCGCCGTGCACAGCACCAGCTCCAGCTTGATCCGCTCGACATCGAATCCCAGATGGCGCGCTTCGGACTCGCCCAGCAGCAGCGCGTTGAGCGCCGCGGCGCGGCGCGGCAGCCACAAGGCGATGGCCAGGGTCACCAGCAGCAACGGCCACAGCCGTGGATAGCTGGCGCCGTTGAGGCTGCCCAGATTCCAGAAGGTCAGGCTGCGCAGGGTGGCGTCATCGGCCAGGTAGGTGAACAGGCCGACACCGGCGCCGGACATCGCGGTCAGCGCGACCCCGGCCAGGAGCATGGTGGCGACGTGGGTCTGCCCGTCGCGACGCCCGAAGCGATACACCACGGCGGTCACGATCAGACCGCCGCTGAACGCGCAGAGCGACAGCAGATAAGGCGCGATGGCCGACGGCAGACCGCCGATCATGCTGCCGCCGACGATGGCGACAGCCGCACCCAACGCGGCGCCACCGGCGACCCCGACCAGGCCGGGGTCAGCCAGCGGGTTGCGGAACAGCCCCTGCATGGCCACGCCGGACAGCGCCAGCACGATACCCACGCACAGCCCCAGCAGGCTGCGCGGCAGGCGTATCTGACCGAGGATCAGCTCGGCCTGCTGCAGGCCCTCCCCGTCGATGGGCAGGCCCAGCAAGCGCAGCGCGGCCAGCAGGGTATCGCCCAGCGGCAGGCTGACGGGCCCCAGGGCCAGCGACAGCCAGAACGAAAGCAGCAGGAGGACGCCCATCGCCAGCAGCAATGGGCGGGGACGAAAAACAGGATTCATCGGTCGAGTTCGGCCGTCAGAGCTGGCTCGGAAGGATAGAACGCCGCCGACAACTCGACCAGCCCCTCGGGCAGGCGCGGACCGAGCCCGCCCACCAGCAGCGTCGGATCGAGGCTCAGCACACGGCCGTCACGCACGGCGCTGGTCTGCGCCAGCAGCGGATTCTGCCGCAGCACCGCCTGACGCGCCTCCTCCCCCTGCAGACTGCGGTCGGCTACGATCAGCACCTGTGGGTCCATCGCCAGCAAGGCCTCGCTGGAGATCGGCTTGTAGCCGCTGTGCTCGGTGCGACTCTCGCCACCGGCCCGCTCGATCAGCCACACCGCCAGGCTGTCCTTGCCGGCCGCCATGAGGTTGCTGCCAGCATGGCCAAGCAACATCAGCACACGCGGTGCCGGCTGGCGCTCGCGCGCCTTGGCTACCCAGGCCGCCTGATGCTGCAGGGCCTGGCGATAGGCCGCGATTTCTTCATGCGCCTGCTGCGGCCTGCCGAGCAGTTCACCCAGGCGCAGCACATTGCTTTCGAGCGCATCCAGATCGGGCCTGGCCGACAGGCTCTCGATACGAATGCCGGCTGCCTTGATCTGCGCGAGCACCGGAGGCGGCCCCATTTCTTCGCTACCGATCAGCACGTCCGGGTGCAGCGACAGCACCCCCTCCGCCGACAAGGCCCGCTGATAGCCGACGCTCGGCAACTGCTGTAGCGATTGTGGATGCAGGCTGGTGGTATCGACGCCGACCAGCTTGCTCTCGCCCCCCAGGCGCACCACCCACTCGCTGAGCGAGCCGCCGGAGCTGACCCAGCGTTGCGGCAGCTCGCCCGCACCGGCCAAGGGAGCAAACAGCAGGGCGCTGCACAGCGCCAAGGTTCCACTCAAGCGCATGTCAGACCTCCAGTGCTGCGATGGACTCGGCCAGCTCGCGCCAGTCGTCACGCTCAGCCATGCCCGGCTTGCGGGCCCCGAACAGCTGGACCACCAGTTCACCCTCTTCGTCATAGGCCTCCAGGCTGGTGATCACGCCATCCACGCTGGGTTTGCGCACGCGCCAGAGTTCGACCACGCCTGGGGTTCTCAGGTGCAGGTTGAATTCGGCATCGAGCACGTTGAACCAGTTATCCAGCCAACGCAGATTGCGCACCGGCCCCGTGTGAATCTGGATGCAGTGTCGGTTACCGACGAACACCATGATCGGCACCTCACGCGCTGCCGCCGCCTCGATCAGCCTGGGCAGTTCGGCGGTGGCCAGCGGCTCGGCCCACTCATGGCCGGCCAGGCGCAGGGCCTGAGTACGGGCCAGGTCATGGCGCTTGAGCATGGCGAAGAAGTGATGCGTATCCTTCAGCGCAGCCCAGTCGGCACGCAGTGCCCCCACATCGACCTGATCGTCGCCACGCGGCGCCTTGCGCTCGACCGGCGGCAGCAGCTCCAGCTCGGCACTCTGCACCTCGGCCCGGAAGCGTTCGACCAGCGGCGCCCAGGCCGCGTCGTCGCTCCTCTCGGTCAGGTAGACCTTGTGTACCGCAACCCCCTGGCGGTCGAAGATCTGGATGCTGCGCTGCACGCCACGCTCGCCGTTCTCGGCGACGGCGAACACGCTGGCCCACTGCGCCATGAACAGGCGCAGGTCGATGTCGGCGGAGACCACCAGCCCCATCGCCCCATTGGCGCTGACGGAAACCTCGCGGTAATGCCCCTTGCGCTCGTGCACGCAGTGCTCGTTGCGGGTCAGCGCCATGATGTAACCCAGCGTCCCCAGCGTAGGCAGCAACTCGGACCAGTCACAGCGCAGGCGCACGGCATCCACGCCGAGGCGGCTGGCGGTCAGTTCAGCCTCACTGACACCCAGTACGGCAGCCGCATCACGGGCCCGCAGACGGGGCTGTTCGAGACGCAGGGCCTGCCAGGCCCGGTACAGGTCGATGGCCGGCAAGGCGGCGGGATTCACACTATTCATCGGGACAACTCCTCTCACGGCAAGACGTGCCCGCTGTTCCTGCACAGCGACGGCAATCTACAAACGATAATCTATATGAGAATTATTTGCATCAGATAAATAATCTGGTTAACGTCTTGCGCCGTCGCCAACCAGGCAGTCGCAGAACTGCCCAGCACGCACGGAGCCATTGCCATGCCCCTTCACCCGCCCTATGCCCGCCGCCCATGGCTGGCGTTACTGATGCTGTGCCCCTCCCTCGCCCTGGCCGATACACCGGCCGAGCTCCCCGATGTCGAAGTCACCGCCAGCGTGGTCGAGCAGCCGTTGCCGACCACCACCCGGACCGACGCCGAGACCCTCGAGCGTCGTCAGATACGCAGTTTCGATGACTTGTCGCGACGCGCCGAACCGGGGGTGAACTACAACCGCAGCAACAACAGCATCAACATCCGCGGCCTGGATCGCGATCGCGTGCTGACCACCATCGACGGCATCCGCATGCCCTGGCTGAATGACGCGGTGCGCGAAGTCAACGGCGGCCTGGACAGCATCGACTTCCAGAGCCTGTCATCGATCGACGTGGTTCGCGGTGCCAACTCCAGCCAGCTCGGCTCGGGGGCCCTTGGCGGCGCCCTGCAACTGCGGACCCTGAGTCCGGATGACCTGCTGGGTAACGACGACAACTTCGCCGGCCTGGTGAAGAGCGACTACGACAGTGCCGACCGCAGTTGGGGGTTGAATGCGGCCCTGGCCGGCCGGATCAACGACACGGCCTGGCTGCTCCAGGCCGGCGGCCGCCAGGGCCACGAGCTCGACAGCCAGGGCAACGACAACCTGCTCGGCACGCAGCGCACCACCGCCAACCCCAGCGATAGCGAACAGCAGAGCCTGCTGCTGAAGATCCAGCAGAAGCTCGCCGCAGGCCACCGCATCGGCATGACGGCCGAGCTGTTCGAACGCGTCGAGGACATGGACAGCCGCATCAACCAGGGCACGGCCAACTACCCCCGGCACTACGACACCCGCGAGACCAACGAGCGCAAGCGACTCTCGTTCGACCATCAGTACCGCGCCACAGGCAGCGGCAACCTGCTGGACTGGGCCGACACGGTGGTCTACTGGCAGAAGCTCTATCGCGAGGACGAAGTCGACGCCACCCGCGCCGGAACGCTGGCCGGCCCATTCGGCCGCGCCAACGAGATCGAGAAGAGCCAGTACGGCATCAGCAGCAGCCTGGGCAAACAACTGGGCCGCCACGACCTGACCCTGGGCATGGAGTGGAGCCGCCTGGAAGCCGAGCAGTACAGCAGCGGCTACGATGCCTGCCCCAGCGTGCTGGTGCCTCCCTTCCCGCCGCAACCGGGCAGCACGCCAGCCGGCATCTACTTCTCCTGCGTCAACCTGCACACCAACCAGGCCGAAATGCCGAAGACGCCCGGCACGCTGCAGGGCCTCTACCTGAAGGATGAGATTGCCCTCAGCGACACCCTGACCCTGACGCCGGGCGTGCGCTATGACCACTACGCGTACAAGCCGAGCAGCTCCACCAGCGGCTACGTGCTCGCCGGCGACAGCGTGATGCTCAGCGAGAACAAGGACGCCAAGTGGTCCGGCAGCCTGCTCCTGACCTGGCAGGCGCACGAGCTGGCGACCCTCTATGCGCAATGGGCACAGGGCTTCAAGGCGCCGGACGTCAACGAGCTGTACAGCACCTTCACCAACGCCGGCATGGGCTACGCACGGGTAGGCAACCCCAACCTCAAGCCCGAGGAAAGCACCGGCTACGAAGTCGGCGCCCGCCTCGGCGACAGCCGGCTGGGGGGCTCGGTCAGTCTGTTCGACAACGACTACAAGAACTTCATCGACAGCATCAGCGCCGACGAAGAGGACTATGGTTTCCAGGCGGGCGAATTCCCCACCTTCTTCGAAGTCATGGCCAACCGCGACAAAGTGCGCATCTACGGCGCCGAAGGCAGCGCGCACTGGCAGTTCATGCCGTCCTGGCAGCTCTGGTCCTCGGTCGCCTGGGCCGTGGGCAAGGACCGCGAAACCAGGCAGCACCTGAACTCGGTCGCGCCGCTGACCGGCACCCTGGGCCTGAGCTACACCCGCCAGCGCCATGGCGCGGACCTGATGCTGACCGCCGCGCGCCGTCGCGACAAGGTCGAGAATGACAGTGACTTCAAGGCCCCGGGCTATGCGGTGGTCGACCTGACGGGCTACTGGCAGCCCGCGGCCCTGGACGGCGTCAAGCTGCAGGCTGGCCTGTTCAACCTGTTCGACAGGAAGTACTGGAATGCGCTCAACGTGCCCAGTGCCGCCGGCCGCAGCACGCCTCAGCCGGTCGACTACTACAGCGAGCCGGGCCGCACGTTCCGCGTATCGGCCTCCTGGCAATTCTGAGTTCCACTTGGCGCATGGATGCGCCCTCCTCCTTCCTGCGGGATAATCGGCCTCGCTGACGGCGCCACGCGCCACCTTCTACCCATGGCAGAAGGGCACACACGAGAGAACACGATGATCCGCTTATGCAGCCCACAGGAACTGGCCGAAGGTCAGAGCCGGGGCTTTCTGATCGAGCAACTGAACCTGTTCGCCGTACGCCGCGACGGCCAGGTGCACGCCTACCTCAACCGCTGCCCACATCGCGGCGTTGCCCTGGAATGGCAGAAGGACGGATTTCTCGATGACAGCGGCAGCCTGATCCGCTGCGCCACCCATGGCGCGCTGTTCCTGATCGAGAGCGGCGAATGCGTGGCCGGCCCCTGTGAGGGACAGGCGCTGCAAGCGCTGCAATGCCAGGAAGACGCCGACGGAATCTGGATCGTGCCCTAGGCCAGCACGTCCAGACGACGCACCAGCGCGATGCCCTCGGGGCTGAGCTCGGCGCCGTAGGCCAGCACTTCGACCCCGGCCGTCTTGGCCTCGCGCAGCCCCGCCGCGTAGACCGGGTCGATTTCCTCGGCGGCGCGCACGGCGGCGATACCGGAGAGATTCACGCAATACAGCTGCACCGTGCGCACGCCGGCACGTGCCAGCGCTGCCAGTTCACGCAGGTGCTTGGCGCCGCGCTGCGTCACCGCATCGGGAAAGGCCGCAACATCGCTGCCGTCGAAGCCCAGGGTGACGCTCTTGACCTCGACGAAGGTCGGCCCCTGGGGGAAATCCAGGCGAAAGTCGGCGCGGCTGTTCTCCACCCCGTAGGGCACCTCGCGCTTGAGCGCGGTGAAACCGTTCAGCTCGCTGATCAGTCCGGCGCGCAGCGCCTCCTCCACCAGTGCATTGGCCCGCGCCGTATTGATGCAGGCCAGGCGGCCTTGCGGCGTCTCGCTGATTTCCCAGCTCCCCGGCAGCTTGCGCTTGGGATCGTTGCTGCGGCTGAACCACACCCGGCAGCCTTCGCTCATGCAGTTGAGCATCGACCCGGTATTGGCGCAGTGGATGGTCAGCGCCTCGCCGCTGGCCGTCTCGATATCGGCCAGAAAGCGCTTGTAGCGGCGCAGCAGGCGCCCTTCTTCCAGGGGCGGATCAAAGCGCATCGGGATTCCAGCTCTTCAGGCCACGGGCGATGCGTTCGACCGCCTGCTGCAAGCGCTCGACGTTCTGCGTGTAGGCGAAACGCACATGATGCCCGGCCTGATAACGGCCGAAATCCAACCCCGGGGTGAACGCCACGTGCTCGGTTTCGATGAAGTGGCGGCAGAAGGCGAAGGCATCGCCACCGAAGGCGCTGATGTCCGCATATAAATAGAAGGCGCCTTCAGGCGTGGCGGCGATGCCAAAGCCCAGCTCGCGCAGCGCCGGCAGCAAATAGTCGCGGCGGCGCTGGAACTCGTGGCGGCGTTCTTCGAGGATGGCCAGGGTATCGGCCTCGAAACAGGCCAGCGCAGCGTGCTGAGCCATGCTCGGCGCACTGATGTAGAGGTTCTGCGCCAGCTTCTCCAGCTCCGGCACCGCCGCCTCGGGCGCGACCAGCCAGCCCAGACGCCAGCCGGTCATGCCGAAATATTTGGAGAAACTATTGAGCACGAAGGCCTCGTCATCCACCTCCAGCACGCTGCTCGCATCGCAACCGTAGGTCAGCCCGTGGTAGATCTCGTCCACCACCAGATGGCCACCGCGCTGCTTGATGCTCGTCGCCAGGGCCGCCAGCTCGTCCTTGTGCAGCAGGGTGCCGGTGGGGTTGGCCGGCGAGGCGACCAGAGCGCCGACGCTGGCGGAGTCCCAGTGCCGCTCGACCAGCTGCGGAGTCAGCTGGTAGCGCACGTCCGGGCCGACCGGCACCAGTTGCGCAGCCCCTTCGACCAGGCGCAGGAAGTGGCGGTTGCACGGATAGCCGGGGTCGGCCAACAGCCAGTGCTTGCCGGGATCGACCAGCAGGCTGGCGGCCAGCAGCAGGGCGCCGGAACCGCCCGGCGTGATCAGGATGCGCTGCGGGTCGACGTTCAGCCGATAACGCTCGGCGTAGAACGCGGCGATCGCCTCGCGCAGCTGCGGCAAGCCCCGCGCGGCGGTGTAACGGGTATGCCCGGCTGCCAGGGCGGCCTGGCCCGCGCGGATGATCGGCTCGGCGGTGGTGAAATCCGGCTCGCCGATCTCCAGGTGGATGACGTCGTGACCGGCTGCCTGCAGCTCGTTGGCCCGCGCCAGCAGGGCCATCACATGAAAGGGTTCGATGGCGCGACTGCGCCCACTGTAGAGCTGAGCCATGGGCCTGCCTTCACGGTTGCGAGCGGCGGATTCTAGCAGGGCTGCTCGGGCAAGCGGCAAGGACGCCGGGCACCGCTACACTTGCCGATCAGGCCCATGCAGATTTCATTCACACCCCGGAGGGGCAGAGACAACCGGGAGTAGCGCGCCCCGATTCGATCTGGTAAGTTCGCCGGCTTGCAGTCGCAGGGCCGGAAAACCGTCTGGCAATGGAATAACCTGCGCGATGGATTCGAAAGAGTGAGAGGCGTCATCCATGCCCACAAAAGAAAAAGCCAAAAGCACCAGCCAGCTGATTCGTGGTTTCGAGCCCTATCAAGAGAAGAAGGGCGAGGAATACATGAGCGAGCCGATGCGCGCTCACTTCACCAGCATCCTCAATAAGTGGAAGCTGGAGCTGATGCAGGAAGTCGACCGCACCGTGCACCACATGCAGGACGAAGCGGCCAACTTCCCCGATCCGGCGGATCGCGCCAGCCAGGAAGAAGAGTTCAGCCTGGAGCTGCGTGCCCGTGATCGCGAGCGCAAACTGATCAAGAAGATCGACGAGACCCTGCAGCTGATCGAAGACAACGATTACGGCTGGTGTGACTCCTGCGGCGTCGAGATCGGCATTCGCCGACTGGAAGCCCGCCCCACCGCCACCCTGTGCATCGATTGCAAGACGCTGGCGGAAATCAAGGAAAAGCAGATCGGTTCCTGATCCGACGACGGGGCGCTCAGGCGCCCCGTTGCATTTCTGGGGAGAGGGTGATTCAGCGCATGCCCTCTCCCCCGGCCCCTTGCCCATGAATGGAAGAGGGGAGAAGACAACCCCTTCGACCCAGCCTCGCCTCGATGAACAGCTCCTACGTCGGGCGCTTTGCCCCCACGCCCAGTGGCTACCTGCATTTCGGTTCGCTGGTCGCCGCCCTCGCCTCCTACCTCGATGCGCGCGCCGTTGGCGGCCGCTGGCTGCTGCGCATGGAAGACCTCGACCCGCCCCGTGAAGTCCCGGGCGCCCAGGACGCGATCCTGCGCACTCTGGAAACCTATGGCTTCGAATGGGATGGCGAGCTGGAGCGCCAGAGCGAGCGACACGCGCAGTACGCGGCGGTGACCGAGCGCCTGCTCAGCCAGGGCCTGGCCTACGCCTGCGTCTGCTCGCGCAAGCAACTGGAAGGCTATGCCGGGGTCTATCCCGGCTTCTGCCGCAATGCCTGCCATGCCGAACAGAATGCGGCCATCCGCATACGCGTACCGGAGCTGGACTACCACTTCACCGACCGCGTGCAAGGCGAGTTCCATCAGCACCTGGGCCGCGAAGTCGGTGACTTTGTCATTCGTCGCCGCGACGGCCTGTTCGCCTATCAGCTCGCGGTGGTGCTGGACGACGCCTGGCAAGGCATCACCGATGTGGTACGCGGTGCCGACCTGCTCGACTCGACACCGCGCCAGCTCTACCTGCAGGAACTGCTGGGGCTGCCGCAACCGCGCTACCTGCACGTGCCGCTGATCATCCAGCCGGACGGCCACAAGCTGGGCAAGAGCTATCGCTCACCACCACTGCCCGCCGACCAGGCCGGGCCACTGCTGCTGCGCGCCCTGCGCGCGCTCGGCCAGCCGGCACCCGCCGACCTGCAGGGCGCCGCCCCCCGGCAGCTGCTGGAATGGGGCATCGCCCACTGGGATGCCACGCGCATCCCGCGCAGCCGCACCCTGGCCGAAGCGCAACTGCGCTGACGGGCGCAACCTGTGCCACACCTGCCCCACAGCGGCCAGCCCTCAAGCAGGTGGCCTGAAACGCGCCGCTTCCTTTACCATCGCGGCATCTTTCGACGAGATGCCACATGTATATCTACCGACTGGTTCTGATCCTGGTTGTAGGGATCTACCTGTTCTCACCGGCCATCATGGACTGGTGGATCGACCCCAATGGTGCCTGGTACCGCCCCTACCTGCTGTGGCTGATCCTGATCGTCGTGACCTTCATTCTCCAGAGCCAACGCGATGCTGACGAGCTTTAGCCTGAGCGAACTGATCCTGATCAGCGCCGGCTATCTGCTGGTGCTGTTCGGGGTTGCCTGGGTCAGCGAACACGGCCTGATCCCACGCTGGATCATCCGCCACCCGCTGACCTACACCCTGTCCCTGGGCGTCTATGCCAGCGCCTGGGCCTTCTACGGCACGGTCGGGCTGGCCTATCAGTACGGCTACGGCTTCCTCGCCAGCTACCTGGGCGTCTCCGGTGCCTTCCTGCTCGCCCCGGTGCTGCTCTACCCGATCCTGCGCATCACCCGCACCTACCAGCTGTCATCGCTGGCCGACCTGTTCGCCTTCCGCTTCCGCAGCACCTGGGCCGGCGTGCTGACCACCCTGTTCATGCTGATCGGCCTGCTGCCACTGCTGGCCCTGCAGATCCAGGCGGTGGCCGACTCCATCGGCATCCTCAGCCGCGAGCCGCTGCAGGAAAAGGTGGCGCTGAGCTACTGCGGCCTGATCATCCTCTTCACTATCCTGTTCGGCGCCCGGCATATCGCCACCCGAGAAAAGCATGAGGGCCTGGTGTTCGCCATCGCCTTCGAATCGCTGGTCAAGCTGGTGGCGCTGGGGGTGATCGGCTGGTACGCGCTCTACCAGGTCTTCGGCGGCCCCCACGAGCTGGAACTGTGGCTGGTGCAGAACCAGGCGGCGCTGTCCACGCTGCACACACCGCTGCAGGAAGGTCCCTGGCGCACCCTGCTGCTGGTGTTCTTCGCCTCGGCCATCGTCATGCCGCACATGTACCACATGACCTTCACCGAGAACCTCAACCCGCGCGCGATGGTCAGCGCCAGCTGGGGTCTGCCGCTGTTCCTGCTGCTGATGAGCCTGGCGGTGCCGCTGATACTCTGGGCCGGCCTCAAGCTGGGGGCGACCACCAACCCGGAATACTTCACCCTCGGCCTGGGCATCGCGGTGAACAGCGAGGCGCTGGCCCTGCTCGCCTACGTCGGCGGCCTGTCGGCCTCCAGCGGACTGATCATCGTCTCCACCCTGGCCCTGTCGGGGATGGCGCTCAACCACCTGGTGCTGCCGCTGTACCAGCCACCGGCCGAGGGCAACATCTATCGCTGGCTGAAGTGGACACGCCGCGCGCTGATCGCCTTCATCATCATGGCCGGCTATGGCTTCTATCTGCTGCTCGGCGCGCAGCAGGACCTGGCCAACCTCGGCATCGTCGCCTTCGTCGCCACCCTGCAGTTCCTCCCGGGCGTGCTCTCGGTGCTGTACTGGCAGACCGCCAACCGCCGCGGCTTCCTCGCCGGCTTGCTGGCCGGTATCTGCGTCTGGGCCCTGACCATGCTGCTGCCGCTGCTGGGCAACCTGGACGGCTTCTACCTGCCGCTGTTCAACGTCATCTACGTGCTCGACGATGCCAGCTGGCACCTGGCGGCCATCGCCTCGCTGGCCGCCAACGTGCTGGTGTTCACCCTGGTGTCGCTGTTCACCGAAGCCAGCCCCGAGGAGAAGAGCGCCGCCGAGGCCTGCGCGGTAGACAACGTGCGCCGCCCGCAACGACGCGAACTGGTCGCCGCGACCCCACAGGAATTCGCCGCGCAGCTGGCCAAGCCGCTGGGCGCCAAGACGGCCCAGCGTGAGGTGGAACAGGCGCTGCGCGACCTGCACCTGCCCTTCGACGAAGGCCGCCCTTATGCCCTGCGCCGCCTGCGCGACCGCATCGAAGCCAACCTGTCCGGCCTGATGGGCCCCAGCGTCGCGCAGGACATTGTCGAGACCTTCCTGCCGTACAAGTCCGGCAGCGAAGGCTACGTCACCGAGGACATCCACTTCATCGAGAGCCGCCTGGAGGACTACCAGTCGCGCCTTACCGGCCTGGCCGCCGAACTCGACGCCCTGCGCCGCTACCACCGGCAGACCTTGCAGGAACTGCCCATGGGCGTCTGCTCGCTGGCCAAGGACCAGGAAATCCTGATGTGGAACCGCGCCATGGAGGAGCTCACCGAGATTCCCGCCCAGCGCATCGTCGGCTCGCGCCTCAGCGCCCTGGCCGAACCCTGGCAGAGCCTGCTGCAGGACTTCATCGAACGCCCCGACCAGCACCTGCACAAGCAGCACCTGGCCCTGGACGGGCAGATCCGCTGGCTGAACCTGCACAAGGCCGCCATCGACGAGCCGCTGGCACCGGGCAACAGTGGTCTGGTGCTGCTGGTCGAGGACCAGACCGAAACCCAGTTGCTGGAAGACAAGCTGGTGCACTCCGAGCGCCTGGCCTCCATCGGCCGTCTGGCGGCGGGTGTCGCCCACGAGATCGGCAACCCGATCACCGGTATCGCCTGCCTGGCGCAGAACCTGCGCGAGGAGCGCGAGAGCGATGGCGAGCTGACGGAGATCAGCGGGCAGATTCTCGAACAGACCAAGCGCGTGTCGCGCATCGTCCAGTCGCTGATGAGCTTCGCCCACTCCGGCAGCCATCAGCGCAGCGACGAACCCGTGTGCCTGGCCGACGTGGCCCAGGACGCCATCGGCCTGCTGTCACTGAACAAGCGCAACTTCGACATTCAGTTCTACAACCTCTGCGACCCGGAACACTGGGCCGAGGGTGACCCGCAACGCCTGGCCCAGGTGCTGATCAACCTGCTGTCCAACGCCCGTGACGCCTCCCCTCCTGGCGGCGCGATCCGCGTGCGCAGCGAAGCCAGCGAGCATACCGTCGACCTGATCGTCGAGGATGAAGGCAGCGGCATTCCCAAAGCCATCATCGACCGCCTGTTCGAACCGTTTTTCACCACCAAGGACCCCGGCGAAGGGACCGGCCTGGGCCTCGCGCTGGTCTATTCGATCGTGGAAGAGCATTATGGACAGATAACAATCGACAGCCCGGCCGACCCCGAGCGCCAGTTGGGCACCCGAATCCGGGTCACCCTGCCAAGGCATGTCGAGGCGACGTCCGTAGCGATGTAAACAGCGACAGCAGGTGCCGACCGCACCTCCGTGACCGCCGAGAGAACGAATTGATGCCACATATTCTTATCGTCGAAGACGAAACCATTATCCGCTCTGCCTTGCGCCGTCTGCTCGAACGTAACCAGTACCAGGTCAGCGAAGCGGGCTCGGTACAGGAAGCCCAGGAACGCTACAGCATTCCCGGCTTCGACCTGATCGTCAGCGACCTGCGCCTGCCCGGCGCACCGGGTACCGAACTGATCAAACTGGCCGAAGGCACCCCGGTGCTGATCATGACCAGCTACGCCAGCCTGCGCTCGGCGGTGGACTCGATGAAGATGGGTGCGGTCGACTACATCGCCAAGCCCTTCGACCACGACGAGATGCTGCAGGCCGTCGCCCGCATCCTGCGGGACCGCCAGGAAGCCCGGACCGCCCCGGCAGTCGCTGCCGCAAGCAGCGTGCGGGGTGGTGGCGCGGAGAAAACCGCGGAAAGCGCCAACGGCGAGATCGGCATCATCGGCTCCTGCGCCGCCATGCAGGACCTCTACAGCAAGATTCGCAAGGTCGCGCCCACCGATTCCAATGTACTGGTCCAGGGCGAGTCCGGCACCGGCAAGGAACTGGTCGCACGCGCCCTGCACAACCTGTCCAGGCGTGCCAAGGCGCCCCTCATCTCGGTGAACTGCGCGGCCATTCCGGAGACCCTGATCGAGTCCGAGCTGTTCGGCCACGAGAAAGGCGCCTTCACCGGCGCCAGCGCCGGGCGTGCCGGTCTGGTCGAAGCGGCGGACGGCGGCACGCTGTTCCTCGACGAGATCGGCGAGCTGCCACTGGAAGCCCAGGCACGACTGCTGCGCGTCCTCCAGGAAGGCGAGATTCGCCGGGTCGGCTCGGTGCAATCGCAGAAGGTCGACGTGCGTTTGATCGCGGCGACCCACCGCGACCTGAAGACCCTGGCCAAGACCGGCCAGTTCCGCGAAGACCTCTATTACCGCCTGCACGTCATCGCCCTCAAACTGCCGGCGCTGCGCGAACGCGGCAACGATGTGCTCGAGATCGCCCAGGCCTTCCTGGTTCGTCAGTACAGCCGCATGGGGCGCGAGCCGTTGCGCTTTGCCCACGACGCCGAGCAGGCGATTCGCCACTACCCCTGGCCCGGTAACGTGCGCGAACTGGAAAACGCCATCGAGCGTGCGGTGATCCTCTGCGAGGGTGCGGAAATATCCGCCGACCTGCTGGGCATCGACATCGAGCTGGACGACCTGGAAGACGACGACTTCGGCCTGCCTGGCAGCAGCCAGAGCAGTAGCGGCAGCCATGAACCGACCGAGGACCTGTCGCTGGAAGACTATTTCCAGCACTTCGTTCTCGAACACCAGGACCACATGACCGAAACCGAGCTGGCCCGCAAGCTGGGTATCAGCCGCAAATGCCTGTGGGAACGTCGTCAACGCCTGGGCATCCCACGGCGCAAATCCGGCGTGACCAGCAGCCCTTGACAGCGCGACGACGGTGACAACCACCCCGCACACAGGTTCCACAGGTTGTTACCGTTTCAATATCTCGTAACAAAGGCCGGGTCTATCGGTAACGAAAACCCGGCTTTTTTGTCCCCCGCCGGACCACCTGATTTGCCTCAAGCCATTGATTTTAAAGGATTCTCAAAAACTGGCACGGCATCTGCTTTATCTCTGGCACAACAACAATAACAAGCAATGCCCTACACAATAAGAACAAGACGTAACGACTCCAGAACAACAAAAACAATAAGGTACGGAGGCGCAGCTAACTGATTCTTTTGGAGAGGAGTTGCCGCAAGGGGTTCGCCCCAGCGACCAGACCGAGAACAACAAAACTGTCTCGAGACAGCGCCCGAACTGGTTGATCAAGGCAACATCAGCGTCCAAAGAAATCCGTTTGCTATTGGCTCCCCATTCTAGGGAGCACCCGGTAAGCCATGGCGAGCCGGGAAGGGTCGACAACAAAAACAACAGGCCCTCAATAACAATAAAAACAGAGCACGCACCAACTTGGGGGGGAGCTTCGGCTCCCCCAGTAGCTTCCGGTTCCCGGATCCCCGCCTGCCGCCCTTCTACACACCTTCTTCCGACACGATGCTAGAATCCGCAGCAATCATGCGGTCATCGTTTCGCATACCGTTGAAAACCTTGCCGAGGCAGGCTGCCTTTAACGCCACCAAGCCTGAGCAGGTCGTTCTTCAACAGCATGCGGGGCTGGCCGGTCACTTATCCAAACAGTGCCTCCCATGCTGAAAAAGCTGTTCAAGTCTTTCCGCTCACCTCTGCGCCGTGCTCCACGCCCACGCAGCACGCCCGAAGTGCTGAGCAGTAGCCAACATCCACTCAAGCGCAACGAGATCAGTCGGCACGCCATCAGCGTGGTCGAGCGCCTGCAGCGAGCCGGCTACCAGGCCTACCTGGTCGGTGGTTGCGTGCGCGACCTACTGCTGGATATCGACCCCAAGGATTTCGACGTAGCGACCAGCGCCACCCCCGAACAGGTGCGTGCGGAGTTCCGCAACGCCCGGGTGATCGGTCGTCGCTTCAAACTGGTACACGTGCACTTCGGCCGCGAGATCATCGAGGTCGCGACCTTCCGCGCCAATCACCCGCAAGGAGAGGAAGAGGAAAACAGCAACCTCGCCGCGCGCCACGAGAGCGGTCGCATCCTGCGCGACAACGTCTACGGCACCCTGGAAGACGACGCCCAGCGCCGTGACTTCACCATCAACGCGCTGTACTACGACCCGACCCAGGAGCACATCCTCGACTACGCCCGTGGCATGCACGATGTGCGCAACCACCTGGTGCGCCTGATCGGCGATCCCGAGCAACGCTACCTGGAGGACCCGGTGCGCATGCTGCGTGCGGTGCGCTTCGCCGCCAAGCTCGACTTCGACATCGAGAAACACAGCGCCGCGCCGATCCGCCGGCTGGCGCCGATGCTGCGCGACATCCCAGCCGCCCGCCTGTTCGACGAGGTCCTCAAGCTGTTCCTCGCCGGCTACGCCGAATACACCTTCGACCTGCTGCTGGAGCATGACCTGTTCGCCCAGCTGTTCCCGGCCAGTGGCGAGGCGCTCAAGCGCAACCCCGAATACACCGAGAAGCTGATCCGCCAGGCGCTGATCAACACCGACGAGCGCATCCATGACGGCAAGTCGGTCACCCCGGCATTCCTCTTCGCCGCCCTGCTCTGGCCGGCGCTGCCAGCCCGTGTCCTGCACCTGCAGGACAAAGGCATGCCGCCGATTCCGGCGATGCAGGAAGCCGCTCACACGCTGATCGCCGAGCAGTGCCAGCGCATCGCCGTGCCCAAGCGCTTCACCATCCCGATTCGCGAGATCTGGGACATGCAGGAGCGCCTGCCACGCCGCAGCGGCAAGCGTGCCGACCTGCTGCTGGAGAACCCGCGCTTCCGTGCCGGTTACGATTTCCTCCTGCTGCGCGAACTGGCCGGCGAAAAAACCGGTGGCCTGGGCGAGTGGTGGACGGATTACCAGGACGCCAACGACAGCGAGCGCCGGCAGATGATCCGCGACCTTGCAGGCAAGGGCGAAAGCACCGCCAGCGCCGCGCCGCGCAAGCGCCGCCGCAACAACAACCGGCGCAAGCGCGGTAACGAAGGCAGCGGCGAGTGATGGAGCGGGTCTATATCGGCCTGGGCAGCAACCTGGCCGAACCGCTGCAACAACTGCGCGCGGCGCTGAACGCCATCGCCCAGTTGCCGCACAGCACGCTGGCGGCGCGTTCTTCGTTCTATATCAGCGACCCGCTCGGCCCCGCCGACCAGCCGCGCTACGTCAACGCGGTGGCGGCGCTGGATACCGAGCTGCAGCCCTGGGCACTGCTCGATGGCCTGCAGCGCATCGAGCAGGAGCAGGGCCGCGTGCGCAAGGAAGAGCGCTGGGGGCCGCGCACCCTGGACCTGGATGTGCTGCTGTTCGGCGACCGCCTGATCGATGACGAGCGCCTCACCGTTCCGCACTACCACATGCATGCCCGCCCGTTCGTGCTCTACCCGCTGGCCGAACTCGCCGCCGAGTTGCAGTTGCCGGACGGACGCAGCCTCGCCGCGCTGCTCGATGCCTGCCCCTTCGCCGGCCTGGAACGCCTGCCGGAGTAGCGCGCAATGGCGCGCGCCGTCCCTTCCCGACGCACGCCCTGTTACCCGCCGCAACCCCGCACCGCCTCTGGCCCAGCCCTCTGCCGCTCGGATTGGCAGTAACGCCAGTAACAGAGCGGTAACACCTGCAATTGACTTCATGCCCCCCCATCAGGACTATAGGCGTCCCGTCGCCCCGCGCCGGGCGCACCTTTGATGCCAATCCAGGCCGGATTGCAGCCAGATAGAAGCGGTATACCGAGCCTGAGCGAGGACCCTTGAAATGCCTGACGTTACCCTGACCACACTGCAAAGCTTCAAGCAGAACGGCGAGAAGATCGCCATGCTGACCTGCTATGACGCCACCTTTGCCCACGCGGCCTGCCAGGCTGGCGTGGACGTGCTGCTGGTCGGCGACTCCCTGGGCATGGTTCTGCAGGGCCACGACAGCACCCTGCCGGTCAGCGTCGAGGAAATGGCCTATCACACCGCCTGCGTCAAACGCGGCAACCAGGGCGCACTGATCGTCACCGATCTGCCGTTCATGGCCTACGCCACCACTGAACAGGCCCTGCTCAACAGCGCCAGGCTGATGCAAGCCGGCGCGCACATGGTCAAGCTGGAGGGCGCCGGCTGGCTGGCCGAGCCGATTCGCCTGCTGGCCGAGCGTGGCGTGCCGGTCTGTGCCCACCTGGGCCTGACCCCGCAGGCAGTGAACATCCTTGGCGGCTACAAGGTCCAGGGCCGCCAGGAAGCGCAAGCGCGGCAGATGCGCGCCGACGCCATGGCGCTGGAGCAGGCGGGTGCCGCCATGCTGCTGCTCGAGTGCGTGCCCAGCGAGCTGGCTGCGGAAATCGCCCAGGCCGTGAAGATTCCGGTGATCGGCATCGGTGCCGGCGCGGCGACCGACGGCCAGGTGCTGGTCCTGCACGACATGCTCGGGCTGTCGCTGTCGGGCCGCGCCCCCAAGTTCGTGCGTAACTTCATGGAGGGCCAGAGCAGCATTCAGGGCGCATTCGGCGCCTACGTGCAGGCGGTCAAGGACGGCAGCTTCCCTGCTGCCGAACATGGTTTCTCCGCATGAACACGGTCAAGACGCTGCGCGAGCTGCGCGCGGTCATCGCCCAGGCACGTGCCGATGGCAAGCAGATCGGTTTCGTGCCGACCATGGGCAACCTGCACGCCGGCCATGTCTCGCTGGTGGAAACCGCAGCCCAGCGCGCCGACTTCGTGGTGGCCAGCATCTTCGTCAACCCGCTGCAGTTCGGTGCAGGCGAAGACCTGGACACCTACCCGCGCACCCTGCTCGCCGATCAGGAGAAGCTGCTGGCCGCCGGCTGCCACCTGCTGTTTCACCCTGACGTGACGGAGGTCTATCCGCACGGCATGGGCGACCAGACGCGGGTCAGCGTGCCAGGGGTTTCCGAAGGTCTCTGCGGCGCCAGCCGGCCGGGCCACTTCGAAGGGGTCGCCACCGTGGTGACCAAGCTGTTCAACATGGTCCAGCCGGACTTGGCCGTGTTCGGCGAGAAGGACTACCAGCAACTGGCGGTGATCCGCGCGCTGGTGCAGGACCTGAACATGCCGATCCAGATCATCGGCGCGCCGACTCGCCGTGCCGACGACGGCCTGGCCCTGTCCTCGCGCAACGGTTACCTCAGCGCCGAGCAGCGCAATGTCGCTCCCGCGCTGTATCGCGGCCTGCAGGCGGTCGCCGAGCAGTTGCAACGCGGCGCCCGCGACTATGCACGGCTGATCGACGAGGCCCAGGCCCGGCAACGCGAGGCGGGCTTCGCCCCCGACTACCTGGATATCCGCAACGCGCTGACCCTGCGCCCTGCGCAGGTCGACGACCGCCACCTGGTGGTGCTCACCGCCGCGCACCTGGGCAGCACCCGCCTGATCGACAATCTGCTGGTGGAACTGCCTGCGCAGTAGCTGCCTGCGAAGGCAGCCGGTTACACTCTGAAAGGCCCGGATCACGTCCGGGCCTTTTGCTTTTGCGGATCAGGAGCCCCGATGGCCTACTACCAGCAGCCCCACGACGTCACCACTCTGCCCGCCTGGCAGGCCCTGCAGCAGCACCGTGCCGAGATGGCCGTCTTCAGCATGCGCGAGGCCTTCACTGCCGATACAAGGCGCTTCCAGCGCTTCTCGCTGGATGCCTGTGGCCTGCTGCTGGACTACTCGAAGAACCTGATCGACGAACACAGCCTCGAGCTGCTGATGCAACTGGCCGAGCAGGCCGGCCTGCACGAAGCCATCACCGCGATGTTCGGTGGCGAGCACGTCAACGCCTCCGAGGGACGCGCCGCCCTGCATACGGCGCTGCGCAGCCCGGTCGGCCACCGCCTGGTGGTGGACGGCACTGACATCATCCCCGAAGTCCATCGGGTGCTGAACCAGGTCACCGAGCTGGTCAGCCGCATTCACAGCGGCCTGTGGCGCGGCTACAGCGAGAAGCCGATCAAGGAAGTGGTCAACATCGGCATCGGCGGCTCGTTCCTCGGCCCGCAACTGGTCTCCGAGGCGCTGCGCCCGTTCACCCAGCGCGGCGTACGCTGCCACTACCTGGCCAATATCGATGGCAGCGAGTTCCGCGAGCTGACCGCCCGCCTCGACCCGGAAACCACCCTGTTCATCGTGTCCAGCAAGTCCTTCGGCACCCTGGAGACCCTGAAGAACACCCTGGCGGCCCGTGACTGGTACCTGGCCATGGGCGGCCCGGAAGAAGAGCTGCACCGGCACTTCATCGCCGTGACCAGCAACCGCGAGGCCGCCATCGAGTTCGGTATCGGCGAGGAGAACATCTTCCCCATGTGGGACTGGGTCGGCGGGCGCTACTCGCTGTGGTCGGCCATCGGCCTGCCCATCGCCCTGGCCATCGGCGTGTCCAACTTCAAGGAGCTGCTGGCCGGGGCCTACGCCATGGATCAGCACTTCACCCAGGCACCCCTGGCCGAGAACATGCCGGTGCTGATGGCCCTGCTGGGCATCTGGTACAGCAACTTCTGGGGCGCGCAGAGCCACGCGATCCTGCCCTACGACCACTACCTGCGTAACTTCACCAAGCACCTGCAGCAGCTCGACATGGAGTCCAACGGCAAGAGCGTGCGCCAGGACGGCAGCGCCCTGGACATCAGCACCGGGCCCGTCATCTGGGGCGGGGTCGGCTGCAACGGCCAGCACGCCTACCACCAGTTGCTGCACCAGGGCCGCCTGCTGGTACCGGCGGACTTCATCGTTCCGGTGAACAGCTACAACCCGCTGTCCGACCACCATCAGTGGCTGTTCGCCAACTGCCTGTCACAGGCCCAGGCGCTGATGCAGGGCAAGACCCGCGAAGAGGCCGAGGCCGAACTGCGCGGCAAGGGCCTGGCGGAAGACGAGGTTCAGCGCCTGGCGCCGCACAAGGTCATCCCCGGCAACCGCCCGAGCAACATTCTGGTGATGAACCGCATCGCGCCGTTCGAGCTCGGTGCGCTGGTCGCCCTGTACGAGCACAAGGTGTTCGTGCAGAGCGCGATCTGGGGCATCAACGCCTTCGACCAGTGGGGCGTGGAGCTGGGCAAGGAAATGGGCAAGGACGTCTACCAGCGCCTGACCGGCCAGCTCGACAACAACGCCTCGGACGCCTCGACCCAGGGCCTGATCGCCCACTTCCGCGAGCGTCATCGCGGCTGACCCTCCGCCAACCCGGCCCGGCATGCCTGCCAGGCCGGGCTCCACCGCGCAAGCGCTGCGCCATGAACATCGCCCCTTGAAGCCGGCGCCCGCTTGGGTGCACCCTTGTGCCTGTTGCGGACAAACAATTACAAGGACCCCGCCATGTTCGAAATCACCCGTCACCCCGTGGCCGACGCGGTGCGCCAGCGTGCACACCTGGACAACGACGCCTACCTGCGCCTGTACCGGCAGTCCGTCGAGCAGCCCGACACCTTCTGGGCCGAGCAGGCCAAGGCCTTTCTGGACTGGTTCAAACCCTGGGACAAGGTCCACGACAGCGACCTGAAACAGGGCCGCGCCGAGTGGTTCAAGGGTGGCCAGCTCAACGTCGCCTACAACTGCATCGACCGCCACCTGGAGCAGCGTGGCGAACAGGTCGCCATCATCTGGGAAGGCGACAACCCCAGCGAATCCGCGCACATCACCTACAACGAGCTGCACCAGCAGGTCAGCCGCCTGGCCAACGTGCTGAAGAGCCGTGGCGTGAAAAAAGGCGACCGGGTGTGCATCTACATGCCGATGATTCCCGAGGCGGCCTACGCCATGCTCGCCTGCACGCGCATCGGCGCCGTGCATTCGGTGGTGTTCGGCGGCTTCTCCCCCGACGCGTTGCGTGACCGTATCCTTGATGCCGACTGCCGTACCGTGATCACCGCCGACGAAGGCGTGCGCGGCGGCAAGTACGTGCCGCTGAAGAACAACGTCGACAAGGCCCTGCAGAGTTGCTCGAACGTCTCCACCGTGGTGGTGGTCGAGCGTACCCAGGGCGACGTGGCCTGGGTGGAAGGCCGCGACATCTGGTATCACCAGGCACTCAAGGAAGTCAGCGCGGACTGCCCGGCCGAGCCGATGGATGCCGAAGACCCGCTGTTCATCCTCTACACCTCGGGCTCCACCGGCAAACCCAAGGGCGTGCTGCACACCACTGGCGGCTACCTGCTCGGCGCGGCGATGACCCACAAGTACGTGTTCGACTACCACGAAGGCGACATCTACTGGTGCACCGCCGATGTCGGCTGGGTGACCGGGCACAGCTATATCGTCTACGGCCCGCTGGCCAACGCCGCCACCACGCTGATATTCGAAGGCGTGCCCAACTACCCGGACGCCTCGCGTTTCTGGCAGGTGATCGACAAGCACCGGGTCAACACCTTCTACACCGCGCCCACCGCCCTGCGCGCGCTGATGCGCGAAGGCGAAGCCCCGGTGAAGGCCACCTCACGGGAAAGCCTGCGCCTGCTTGGCACCGTTGGCGAACCGATCAACCCGGAAGCCTGGGAATGGTACTTCCATGTGGTCGGCGACACCCGCTGCCCCATCGTCGACACCTGGTGGCAGACCGAGACCGGCTCGATCCTGATCACGCCGCTGCCGGGCGCCACCGACCTCAAGCCGGGATCGGCGACCCGTCCGTTCTTCGGCGTGCAGCCGGTGCTGCTCGACGAGCAAGGCAAGGAAATCGACGGACCCGGCGCGGGCGTGCTGGCCATCAGGGCCAGTTGGCCGAGCCAGATCCGCAGTGTCTACGGCGACCACCAGCGCATGATCGACACCTACTTCAAACCCTACCCCGGCTACTACTTCACCGGCGACGGTGCGCGCCGTGACGAGGACGGCTACTACTGGATCACCGGTCGTGTCGATGACGTGATCAACGTCTCCGGCCATCGCATCGGCACCGCCGAGGTGGAAAGCGCCCTGGTGCTGCACGACGCCGTCGCCGAGGCCGCCGTGGTCGGTTACCCGCACGACGTGAAGGGCCAGGGCATCTATGCCTACGTCACCCTGATGAGTGGCCAGGAGCCGTCCGAGGACTTGAAGAAGGACCTACTGACCCTGGTCGGCAAGGAGATCGGCAGCTTCGCCAAGCCGGAGCTGATCCAGTGGGCGCCAGGCCTGCCCAAGACCCGCTCGGGCAAGATCATGCGCCGCATCCTGCGCAAGATCGCCTGCAACGAGCTGGAGAACATGGGTGACACCTCCACCCTGGCCGACCCCAGCGTCGTCGACAGCCTCACCGAACAACGGCTGAACCGTTGACCCTCAGCCCGGCCCGAAAGGGCCGGGCTGATCTTGCCGTGGGCCGGCCAAGCGCCGAGAATGCGCGCCATGGATAGCCTACGTCGTCAGATCGAAAAACAGGTACACAGCCTCACCGGCGCCGCCCTGGGGGTGCTAGACCTCGACCAGCCACGCGGCGACGTCGGCCTGTTCGGCCCGCAGTCGATGGTCTGGGAGGTGCACGCCGACTTCACTTCGATGATGGTCGGCGGCGTCTCCGCCCTGCTCCTGCAGATGCTGCACCCGCTGGCCCTGGCTGGCGTCTGGGACCACTCCACCTTCCGCCAGGACATGATCGGGCGCCTGCGCCGCACCAGCCTGTTCATTGCGGGCACCACCTACGGCGGCCGCCAGGATGCCGAGCAGCTGATCGAAAAGGTCCGCACCATTCATCTGCAAGTGGTCGGCAACGCGCCGGATGGCCGCCCCTATGCCGCCAGCGACCCGCAGCTGCTGACCTGGGTGCATGTGTCCGAGGTCAGTCAGTTTCTGGAGGGTTATCTGCGCTACGTCGACCCGCAGCTGCCGCTGGCCGAACAGGACCGTTACTACCGCGAAGTGGCATTGACCGCCGAACGCCTGGGGGCGCGGGACGTTCCCACGTCCCGCCAGGCGATCGCCGACTACCTCGAACGCATGCGCCCGCAACTGCTCTGCGATGAACGCACCCGGGAAGTGGTGCGGCTGCTGTACGCCGCCCCGGTACCCAGCATGCTCGCCAAGCCCTTCGGCAAGCTGATGATGCAGGCCGGCGTCGACCTGTTGCCGGACTGGGCCAGCGACCTGCTTGGCGAACGGCAGCCCGACTGGCGTCGCCCGCTGATTCGCGCCAGCGTGAGGCGTACCGCCACGCTACTGCGCTGGGCGGTGAGCAACAGCGCGGCGCAACGTGCCCGACGGCGCCTGACGTAACGCCCCCGAGCCGCAGCGGCACGACCCCGCGCGGAAGCCAGGCAGATTTCTTGCTAGACTGCCGCCCTTTCACCGTCCCGAGATGCCGCGCATGTCCGCTCTTGACCAGGCGCTGCGCGCCGCCCTCGCCGCCCGCGAACACCTTCTGCCCGAACTGCACGCCCAGGGCACCAACTGTTACCGCCTGTTCCATGGCAGCCAGGAAGGGGCTCCGGGGCTGACCGTCGACCGCTACGGCCCACAGCTGCTGGTGCAGAGCTTCCACCAGCCGTTGCCGGCAGATGACCTGCAGCGCCTCGCCGACATCGTCGAGCGTCACCTGGGCCTGCCCCTGCTGCTGGTCTACAACGACCGCAGCAGAGGCAACTCGCGCATCGACCGCGACCCCACGCTGTTCCAGCCCACGGAGGCGGCGCTGGAAGATCTGCTCGGCCAGGAATGGGGGCTCAACTACCGGGTCCGTGGCCGTCACGCGGGGCAGGATCCACTGCTGTTCCTCGACCTGCGCAACGCACGCGGCTGGATCAAGGCCAACAGCGCCGGCAAGTCCGTGCTCAACCTGTTCGCCTACACCTGCGGGGTCGGCCTGAGCGCGGCAGCCGGTGGCGCCCGGGACGTGACCAACCTCGACTTCGCCCAGGGCAACCTCGCCGTGGGCCGCGAGAACGGTGCCCTCAACCCCGGGTTGCCAGGCATGCAGTTCATCCAGTCCGACTACTTCCCAGCGATTCGCCAGTTCGCCGGCCTGCCGATCAGCAGTCGTCGCGGGCAAAAGCTGCCGAGCTATCCGCGCCTGCAACCGCGCCAGTTCGACCTGGTGTTTCTCGACCCACCAGCCTGGGCCAAGAGCGCCTTCGGCACCGTCGACCTGCTGCGCGACTACCAGAGCCTGCTCAAGCCGGCGCTGCTGGCCACCGCAGACGGCGGCACCCTGGTGTGCTGCAACAACCTGGCGAAGGTGGAAATGGACGATTGGCGCCAGCAGGTGCTGCGCTGCGCCGAGAAACTCGGCCGCCCGGTGCGCGAGTGCCAGGTGATCGCACCGGCGGGCGACTTCCCCTCGCATGACGGCAAGCCACCGCTGAAAACGCTGATCCTGCATCTCTGATCGCCGAGCAGGACGCAAGCACGACCGGAACTGAACCGCCGTGCCATACTCCAAGTCGTCTCCCCGTCTGGATAGATGTCGCCAAGCCATGCCCAAAGGACTGAAGCGCGCGCTGAGCGCACTCTTGATCACCGTATTCCTCTACAGCCTGATCGGCTTCCTGATCGTGCCGGGCATCGCCCTGCGCGTCGTCAACCAGCAATTGGCCAACTATGCCAGCGTGCCCGCCACGCTGGAGCGCGTGCAGCTCAACCCGTTCAGCCTCGAACTCAGCCTCTGGGGGCTGCGTATCGGCGACAGCGGCGAGGAACAACTGAGCTTCCGGCGCCTTTACGCCAACCTGCAGAGTGACAGCCTGTGGACGGGGGCGCTGCACCTGAGCGAGGTGGAACTCGATGGCGCGCGCACCGAGGTCCTGTTCGCGAAGGACGGCACGCTGAACCTGACCCAACTGTTCAAGCTGCCGGCAAGCGAGCCGCAGCCGGAGTCCGCCAGCGGCGAACCGTTCCCGCTGCGCATCGACGGCATCCGCCTGCGCGAGAATGCTCTGCGCTTCCAGGACCTGCGCCCCAGCGAACCGGTTGAGTTCGCCTACGACAAGCTCGACCTCGAACTGCACAACCTCAGCACGCTGGCCGGTGACAACGCGCAGATGACGCTCGCTGCCAGCGGCCCGAACGGTGCGCAGATCGACTGGCGCGGGCAGATCAGCCTGACGCCGATCACTTCCAGCGGCAGCCTGAGCGTCAGCGACGGCCACCTGAGCACCTTCTGGCCCTACGTCCGTGACGCCGTGCCGCTGGTGCTCAAGGACGGCCAGGTCGATGTCAGCGCTGACTACCACCTCGACCTCTCCGACGGCACCGCGTTTCAGCTGAGCAAGCTCAAGCTGCAGCTGGCCCCTTTCGCCATCGACGACCCCGCCGGCAAACCGCTGGTCAGGCTGCAGCGCCTGGATGTCGACGACAGCACGCTGGACCTGGCCAAGCAGCAGGTGGTGATCGGCCAGGTGCGCAGCCAGGGCCTGGAAGCCTGGGCGGCGCGCGAAGCCGACGGCCAACTGGACTGGCAGAAGCTGTTCGCCAAACCGGCATCCGGGCAACCTGCAGCCGCCGAACAGGCTGAGCCCGAGGGCAGCGACGAGGGCAAGCCCTGGCAGGTGCTGCTGCAGGATGTGCAACTGCGTGATTACAAGGCTCATCTGGCTGATCGGGTTCCCGAGCAGGACGTCGCCGTCGAAGTCGGGCCGCTGAACCTCGACCTGAAGAACTTCGACAGCCTGGGCGACAAGCCCTTCGACCTCCGCCTCGATACCGGCCTGGGCAAGCAAGGCAAGCTGCAGGCGTCGGGTGATGTGCAACTGAGCCCTACCAGCGCTCACCTCAAGGTCACCACGGAAGACATCGACCTGCGCCTCGCCCAAGCCTACCTGAGCCCCTTCATCCGCCTGGAACTGCGCAGCGGGATGCTCGGCAGCGACCTCGACGTGCAGCTCAAGAGCACCGAGCCGCTGGCCCTCAGCGTGACCGGCAACGCCAGGATCGACCAGCTGCACACCCTCGACACCCTGCGCGAGCGCGACTTCGTGCGCTGGAAGCAGGTGCGGGTCAATGGCCTCGACTATCGTCATGGCGAAAGCCTGGCCATCGAGCGGGTCGAACTGGACCAGCCCTACGCGCGCTTCGTGATCAACGAGAACCTGAGCACCAACGTGAGTGAGCTGATCGTGCCGCAACCGGCGGCGGCCGGGGACAAGGTCGAGGATGGCAAGCCGCTGGCGATCCATATCGGTGGCGTGGCCATCAACGACGGCTCGGCCAACTTCGCCGACTTCAGCCTGACCCCGAGCTTCGCCACCGCCATCCAGCAGATGAATGGCCGCATCGGCGTGCTCGACAACCAGAAACCGCAGGCCGCCAGCGTCGACATCAAGGGTAAGGTCGATCGCTACGCGCCGATGAGCATCAAGGGCAAACTGACGCCGTTCGATCCACTCAACAGCCTGGATATCGCCACCAGCTTCAAGAACGTCGAGCTGACCACCATCACCCCCTACTCCGGCAAGTTCGCCGGTTATCGCATCCGCAAGGGCCGCCTCAACCTCGACCTGCACTACCGCATCGAGCAGGGCCAGCTCAATGCCGAGAACAAGGTGCTGGTGGAAAACCTGCAGCTGGGCGAAAAGGTCGACAGCCCGGATGCCGTGGACCTGCCGATTCGCCTGGCAGTCGCGCTGCTCAAGGACACCCAGGGCCGCATCGCCATCGAGCTGCCGGTCCAGGGCGACCTCAACAACCCGCAGTTCAGCGTCATGCCCATCGTCTGGCAGACCCTGCGCAACCTGGTGCTGCGCGCCGCCCAGGCGCCGTTCAAGTTCGTTGCCGGGCTGGTCAGTGGCGGCGGCGATACCGACCTGAGCACGGTGCCCTTCGACGCCGGCTCCGCCGACCTGGACGCGGACGCCCGCCAGGCACTGGATACCCTCGCCAAGGCCCTGCAGGAACGTCCGGCGCTGCGCCTGGAAGTCGAAGGCCAGAGCGCGGCGAAAGCGGATGGCCCGCTCCTGGCCGAACAGCGCTTGCAACGCGAATTCCAGGACACCTGGTACAAGGTGCTGCAACGCCGCGGTGACAAGGTCCCGGCGAGTGCCGATGAGCTCGAGGTGGGCGAAGACGAACAGGCGGCACTGCTCGAAGGCATCTACCGCACCCGCCTGAAACAGCAGCCGCCCGCCGAGTGGGCCGAGCTGGATGCGCAACAACGCACCCAGAACATGCGCCAGGCCGTGCTGGACTCCTGGGCCCAGAGCAAGCTGCTGCTGCGCCAGCTGGCGCAGCAACGGGCGGCGGCGATCAAGGCCTATCTGGTCGAGCAAGGGAAACTGGACGACGAACGGGTCTACCTGATCGATGTCAATCTGGGAGAACCCGAGTCCAATGGACGTGTACTGACGCCCCTGCACCTGGATAGCGAATGATGAAACATCCTCGACTGCTGGTACTGGCAACGCTGCTGGCGAGCATCGGCAGCCCTCTCGTGCATGCGGAGACGATGCGCTGCGGCAGTCAGCTGGTCAGCCTGGGAGATCGCGCCTTCGAGGTGGAGCGCAAGTGCGGGACGCCAGTGTACCGTGACCCCATAGGCTATACGCTGGGCAGCTACGACAGGCGCGAGTACCGGATCGAGGAGTGGGTGTACGGCCCCACCAACGGCATGCTCAGCATCCTGCGTTTCGAGGGCAACCGCCTGGTGGAAATCGAACGCCGCCGAGAGCACTGACAAGGAGTTCACCGTGCCCAAACGCAACCATCTGCTCTGGCTACTGCTGCTGCCCGTCCTGGCGCAGGCGTCTTCCACCTACCGCTGCGGCAGCGCGCTGGTGAGCAAGGATGCGCCGACCAGCGAGGTCCAGCACAAGTGCGGCGAGCCCGTCAGCCGGGACTTTCTCGGCTACAAGGAAGTCACCGATGCCTACGGCTTTCGCAACGAGGTGAACGTGGAAGAGTGGATCTACGGCCCCAGGAACGGCATGTACCACTTCCTGCGTTTCGAGGGCGGTCGCCTGACCGATATCCGCAGCAAGCGCGGAGGTTGATACCGCCGCCCCGCCGGGCGAGCTGGTGAATCCCGGATACGGAAAGGCCCCGCCAGATTCACCGGCGAGGCCTTTCGACATCCGTGCCCGTCGCTATCCGTGCGACCCGGCATCCTTGCCCACGGCTATCCCTGCCTAGAGCTTGTCGCTGAAATCGCGCAGCTCCTGCTGGGCCTTTTCCTTGGTCCAGCCGTAACGCTCCTGCAGCTTGCCGGCCAGGTATTCGCTGTGGCCCTCGGCGACGTCCACGTCGTCATCGGTCAGGTTGCCCCAACGCTCCTTGATGCGACCGTTGAGCTGCTTCCATTTGCCTTTGATGATGTCGCTATTCATGGTGGTTCTCCCAGAACTCAAGAGAGGGCCGGGTGTGGACCCGGCCGGCTCGGGTATCAGTCGGCGGTCTTCAGGGCATCGGCGGATACATCACGCACACCCTCGATTTCCTTGGTCTTGGCGATGGCCAGATCACGTTCGGCATCGGTGGCCACTACACCGGAAAGGGAAACCACGCCCTGGTTGGTCTCGACCTTGATGTCCAGCGCGCTCAGGTCCTTGTCGGCGACGAAGGTGGATTTGACCTTGCTGGTGATCCAGGTGTCGGATACCGCCTGCTCGGCTTTGTCCACGGTGTCGTTGGCCGCCAGCATGGTCGGCTGAGCGAAGGCTGCCGAGGCGAGCGGCAGGCTCAGCGCAGCGGCGGTCAGGGTGGCGGCGGCAAAACGGGTGATTGGCTGTTTCATGGTTGACTCCTGTACATTCCAGACAATCTGCAAACCAACTCCTGGCTGCAGGTTCACCAGTACTATCGCAAGCGCTGTGCCAGCTTTTCAGAAAACAAAAAATCCTTTAATAACAACAAGTTAATTAACGTCGTCGATACGACGCGAATTGCATTTCGCCGAGTCAGGAAAAAAACCTCGGGCAATTTGCATGATCTCTGGCAAGGCAAAGGCGAACACGCGCACAGCCACGCAGCCGCCCCGCGTAACGCTGGTACAGGCTGCCGGCGAGGCCCGCTAGAAGCCCGGACGATGGGCACAGGGAATTGCCGGGAGCGCTTGCTGCAGTCCCCTGGCGACGGCCCACCGGGCTGTCGCGAGGAATCGCAGGCAATAAAAAAGGGCCCCCGCAGGAGCCCTTCTGTTCAAGCCAGCGAAGGATCGCTTAAACGCCGGAGGCCTCGGCGGCCGCTACGTCCTTGATCGACAGCTTGATACGGCCGCGGTTGTCCACGTCCAGAACCAGTACCTTCACTTCCTGGCCTTCCTTCAGTACGTCAGTGACCTTCTCCACGCGCTGATCGCTCAGCATGGAGATGTGCACCAGACCGTCCTTGCCCGGCAGGATGTTGACGAAGGCACCGAAGTCGACGATGCGCTCGACCTTGCCGACGTAGATCTTGCCGATCTCGGCTTCCGCGGTGATGGCCAGAACGCGCTGCTTGGCAGCCTCGGCCGCTTCCTTGGTTTCGCCGAAGATCTTGATCGAGCCGTCGTCTTCGATGTCGATCGAAGCCTTGGTCTCTTCGCAGATACCACGGATGGTGGCGCCACCCTTGCCGATCACGTCGCGGATCTTGTCCTGATCGATCTTCATCGCCAGCATGGTCGGGGCGTTGGCCGACAGCTCGGTGCGCGACTGGGCGATGACCTGGTTCATCTGGCCGAGGATGTTCAGACGGGCTTCCAGCGCCTGCTCCAGCGCCTGCTCCATGATCTCTTCGGTGATGCCCTGGATCTTGATGTCCATCTGCAGCGCGGTGACGCCCTTGGCGGTACCGGCTACTTTGAAGTCCATGTCGCCCAGGTGGTCTTCGTCACCGAGGATGTCGGTCAGAACGGCGAACTTCTCGCCTTCCAGTACCAGACCCATGGCGATACCGGCAACCGGCGCCTTCATCGGTACACCGGCGTCCATCAGCGCCAGGGAAGCGCCGCAGACCGAAGCCATGGAGGACGAACCGTTGGACTCGGTGATTTCCGATACCACACGGATGGTGTACGGGAACTCGTCGTCCTTCGGCAGCATGGCAGCGACGCCACGACGGGCCAGGCGGCCGTGACCGATTTCGCGGCGGCCAGCGCCACCCATGCGACCACACTCACCGACCGAGAACGGCGGGAAGTTGTAGTGCAGCATGAAGGGGTCTTTCTTCTCGCCTTCCAGGGTATCCAGCAGCTGTGCGTCGCGGGCGGTGCCCAGCGTGGCGACGACCAGCGCCTGAGTTTCACCACGGGTGAACAGCGCCGAACCGTGGGTCTTGTCCAGCACGCCGACTTCGATCTTCAGCGGACGCACGGTGCGGGTGTCGCGACCGTCGATACGCGGCTTGCCATCGACGATGTTCTGGCGAACGGTGCGGTACTCGATCTCGCCGAAAGCGGCTTTGACTTCGTCAGCCGGGAACTGACCTTCGCCTTCGCCGGCCAGGGCCGCGACGACTTCATCACGCAGCTCGCCCAGACGGTTGTAGCGGTCCTGCTTGATGGTGATGGTGTAGGCCTGGCTGATGGCGGCGCCGAACTGGCTGCGGATGGCGTCCAGCAGCGGAGTGTTGGCGGCCGGAGCCTGCCAGTTCCAGGTCGGCTTGCCAGCTTCGGCAGCGAATTCCTTGACGGCCTGGATCACGGCCTGGAATTCCTGGTGGGCGAACAGTACGGCACCGAGCATCTGGTCTTCGGTCAGCTCCTGGGCTTCCGACTCGACCATCAGTACGGCGGTTTCGGTACCGGCCACGACCATGTCCAGGCTGGACGCCTTGAGCTGCTCGTAGTTGGGGTTCAGCAGGTAGCCGGTATCCGGGTGGAAGGCTACGCGCGCGGCACCGATCGGGCCGTTGAACGGAATGCCGGAAACGGCCAGGGCAGCGGAGGTACCGATCATGGCGGCAACGTCCGGATCGGTCTTCTTGCTGGTGGAAACGACGGTGCAGACGACCTGCACTTCGTTCATGAAGCCTTCGGGGAACAGCGGACGGATCGGACGGTCGATCAGGCGCGAGGTCAGGGTTTCCTTCTCGCTCGGACGGCCTTCACGCTTGAAGAAGCCGCCAGGAATCTTGCCGGCTGCGTAGGTCTTCTCCTGGTAGTGCACGGACAGCGGGAAGAAGCCTTTGCTCGGGTCGGCGCTCTTGGCACCCACGACGGTCACCAGCACGGTCACGTCGTTGTCGACGGTCACCAGCACGGCACCGCTGGCTTGACGGGCAATACGGCCAGTCTCGAGGGTTACGGTCGACTGACCGAACTTGAATTGCTTGATTACCGGGTTCACGGTGTTTTCCTTCTCTCTGTTGCCTTGGGGGAAATCTGAAAGCGGCACGGGAGTCGGACCCGATGCATCCTTCGAAAAGCCAAAAGCTGGAAGCCCGGAGCCGCAGGTCGGGGATCATGCCCCGACTTGCCGCTCCGAACTCCCAGCTTCCAACTTGTGCAGCTCGCGTCTATTAACGACGCAGGCCCAGGCGACCGATCAGGGCGCTGTAACGACTGGTGTCCTTGGCCTTCAGGTAGTCCAGCAGCTTACGACGCTGGTTAACCATACGGATCAGACCACGACGGCTGTGGTGATCCTTGCCGTTGGCCTTGAAGTGACCTTGCAGCTTGTTGATGTTGGCGGTCAGCAGGGCTACCTGCACTTCCGGGCTACCGGTATCGCCTTCAGCTTGCTTGTAGTCGTTAACGATCTGGGCTTTTTCTTCAACGCTGAGTGCCATGTTGGCTTCCTCTCATCTGGAAACTGCCGAAGCAGTCTCAATAGGCCGGGAATCGCTCCCCGTGTTTTAAAAAGAGGTATGACCGTGCCTACTGACAGCCACCCTCGCAGTACCGGATGACAGCTTCGCTATCACCCCGGCTTCGACCTCGCGGCCGAACCATTCGGTGCCATGCACCGCTATCTCTCAACCCGGCCCTTGAGGACCGAGCCTGCACCCGTGCTACGCACCGGTGTAAATCAGTCGACGCGGCGCGATGCGCCCGTCGTCGCTCACCTCACCGATGCCGATGAAGCGACCGTTGTGGTCCTGCACGCGGACCATGCCGAACTTCGGCGCTTCCGGCGCCCGCACCGGCTGCCCTTGCAACCAGTAGAACGCACTGTGCTCGGAGAACTGCAGCAGCGGCCAGTCCTGCAGGCCGCTGTCGACCGGCTGCAGGAAGCGATCGAGCGCTGCATTGCCGCCTTCGGCATGCGCCGCTTCCAGCTCTTCCAGGGTCACGGTGCGTGACAGGTCGAACGGGCCGGCCTTGGTACGCCGCAGTTCGGCGACGTGTGCGCCGCAACCGAGCAGTTGGCCAAGATCCTCGACCAGGGTCCGAATATAGGTGCCCTTGCTGCAGTCCACCGACAAACGCGCCTGCTCACCCTCGAGGGCCAGCAATTCCAGGCGCGCAATAGTAACAGAACGCGCCTCGCGCTCCACTACTTCACCTGCGCGCGCCAGCTTGTAAAGCGGCTGGCCGTCCTTCTTCAGGGCAGAGTACATCGGAGGTATCTGTTTGATTTCTCCGCGAAAACGCGGCAGCAGTGCTTCGATTTCGCTGCGACCAACGGTCACCGGGAGGCGCGCGATCACCTCACCTTCGGCATCGCCGGTGGTGGTGGTGACGCCAAGCTGGGCGACCGTCTCGTAGCCCTTGTCGGCATCGAGCAGGTACTGGGAGAACTTGGTCGCCTCGCCGAAGCACAGCGGCAGCACGCCGGTGGCCAGCGGGTCGAGGCTACCGGTGTGCCCGGCCTTCTCGGCATTGAGCAACCAGCGCACCTTCTGCAGGGCCGCATTGGAGGTGAAGCCGCGTGGCTTGTCCAGCAGGATGATGCCGTCGACCTTGCGACGAATACGTTTGACCTGGGCCACGCTTATTCCTCGCCGCCGTCCTGGTGCTTGCGGTCTTCCGCCACGGCACGCTCGATCAGCGCCGACAGCTCGGCACCGCGACGGATGCTGGCGTCGTACTGGAAGTGCAGTTGCGGGACGGTGCGCACCTTCATCGACTTGCCCAGCAACATGCGCAGATAGCCGGCTGCCTCGGAGAGGATCTCCAGGTTGAGCTTGATCTGCTCGGCATCGTCGTCCTTGCCCATCACGGTGATGAACACTTTGGAATGGGACAGGTCGCGGCTGACGTCCACGGCGGTGATGGTGACCAGGCCCAGACGCGGGTCCTTGATCTCACGCTGGATCAACACGGCCAGCTCACGCTGCATCTGGTCGCCGATACGCTGGGTACGGCTGTAATCTTTCGCCATTTCTTACTTACCTTTCCTTCGTCCTGGCGCCTCGCCGGCACCGGACGTAAAAGCGGCAAACGCCCGGCCGCGCATGAGCGGGGCCGGGCGTTGCATGATCAAGGGGTTGCGCTTACAGACTGCGCGCGACCTGGACCTTCTCGAACACTTCGATCTTGTCGCCGACCTTGACGTCGTTGTAGCTCTTCACGCCGATACCGCACTCCATGCCATTACGCACTTCGGCGACGTCGTCCTTGAAGCGACGCAGCGATTCCAGCTCGCCTTCGAAGATCACCACGTCCTCGCGCAGTACGCGGATCGGACGGTTACGGAACACGGTACCTTCGATGACCATGCAGCCCGCGACGGCGCCGAACTTCGGCGAACGGAACACGTCACGCACTTCCGCGGTGCCCAGGATGTTCTCGCGAACATCGCTGCCGAGCATACCGGTGAGCGCCTTCTTGACGTCTTCGATGATGTCGTAGATGACGTTGTAGTAGCGCATGTCGAGGCCTTCGGACTCGACGATCTTGCGCGCACCGGCGTCAGCACGGACGTTGAAGCCGAACAGCACGGCATTGGAAGCCAGCGCCAGGTTGGCATCGGATTCGGTGATACCACCGACGCCGCCACCGACCACACGCACTTGCACTTCGTCGTTGCCGAGGGTGCTGAGCGAGCCTTGCAGAGCTTCCAGAGAACCACGCACATCGGCCTTGAGGACGATGTTGAGGGTCTTCTTCTCTTCCTGGCCCATGCTCTCGAAGATGTTTTCCAGCTTGCCGGCGTGGGCACGAGCCAGCTTGACCTCGCGGAACTTGCCCTGACGGAACAGTGCAACTTCGCGGGCCTTCTTCTCGTCGGCCACCACCATCATCTCGTCACCGGCATCCGGGGTGCCGTCCAGGCCGAGGATCTCGACCGGAATCGACGGACCGGCTTCCTTGATCGGCTTGCCGTTCTCGTCGAGCATGGCACGCACGCGGCCGTAGTTGACGCCGACCAGGACCATGTCGCCCTGGCGCAGGGTACCGTCCTGAACCAGCACGGTAGCCACCGGGCCACGGCCCTTGTCCAGACGCGACTCGACCACCACACCACGACCCGGAGCGGTCGGAGTGGCTTTCAGCTCGAGTACTTCAGCCTGCAGCAGTACGGCTTCGAGCAGCTCGTCGATACCGGTACCGGCCTTGGCGGAGACCGGTACGTAGGGTGCGTCGCCGCCCCACTCTTCCGGGATCACATCCAGCGCGGCCAGGCCGTTCTTGATGTTGTCCGGGTTGGCTTCCGGCTTGTCCATCTTGTTCACCGCGACCACGATCGGCACGCCAGCGGCTTTCGCGTGCTGCACGGCTTCCTGGGTCTGCGGCATCACGCCGTCGTCAGCAGCGACGACGAGGATGACGATGTCGGTGGCCTTGGCACCACGGGCACGCATCTGGGTGAACGCGGCGTGACCGGGGGTGTCGAGGAAGGTAACCATGCCACGCTCGGTTTCCACGTGGTAGGCACCGATGTGCTGGGTGATGCCACCGGCTTCGCCGGACGCGACCTTGGCACGACGGATATAGTCGAGCAGGGAGGTCTTGCCGTGGTCGACGTGACCCATGACGGTCACGACCGGCGCACGGGACAGCGCCTCGCCTTCGAACTTCAGCGATTCGGCCAGGGAATCTTCCAGGGCGTTGTCGCTGACCAGCTTGACCTTGTGGCCCAGCTCTTCGGCGACCAGCTGGGCAGTTTCCTGATCCAGCACCTGGTTGATGGTGGCAGGCGAACCCATCTTGAACATGAACTTGATAACTTCAGCAGCCTTCACCGACATCTGCTGGGCCAGCTCGCCCACGGTGATGGTTTCGCCGATCGACACCTCGCGCACCACCGGGCCGGCCGGAGCCTGGAAGCCGTGCTGGTTGCGCTTCTTCATCTTGGCCTTGCCACGGCCGCCACGACGGAAGCCATCGCTTTCCTCGTCGACGCTGCGCGGGGCGCTGCGCGGAGCCGGAGCCTTTTCCTTGACGGTCGGGCGATGCTGCGTGTGCTTGCGATCGCGGCGCTCGTCTTCATCACGCGCCTTTTCAGGACGACGGACTTCTTCTTTCTTGCGCTCGACCTCGGCAACCGGAGCGGCTACGGCCGGCTCGCTGGCAGCTGCCGGCGCGGCTGCAGCAGCAGGTGCCGAAGCGGCTTCGCTGACAGCAGTGGCTGCCTGGCGCTTGGCCTCCTCTTCGGCCTTGCGCTTGGCTTCTTCCTCGGCCTTCAGACGCTCGGCCTCGGCAGCTGCCTGCTGAGCTTCCAGCTCGCGCTGCTTCTCGGCTTCGAGCTCTTCCGGGCTGCGCTTGACGAAGGTCTTCTTCTTGCGCACTTCAACACTGATGGTCTTGCTGCCAGCAACCTTGAGGGTGCTGGTGGTCTTGCGCTGCAAGGTAATCTTGCGCGGCTCTTCGACCTTGTCGCCGTGACTGCCCTTGAGATGGGCCAGCAGGGCCTGCTTCTCACTGTCGGTCACTACTTGTTCGGCGCTGCTGTGGGACAGGCCGGCTTCACGCATCTGCTGCAGCAGGCGCTCTACCGGAGTGTCGACCACTGTGGCCAGTTCTTTCACCGTGACTTGCGTCATGCATCTTTCTCCTCAGGCCGCAACCGCTTATTCGAACCAGTGGGCTCGAGCGGCCATGATCAGCTTGCCGGCACGCTCTTCGTCGATGCCGTCGATGTCGAGCAGGTCGTCAATCGACTGCTCGGCCAGGTCTTCACGGGTAATCACGCCGCGCAGCGCAAGCTCCAGAGCCAGCGCCTTGTCCATGCCTTCCAGTTCCAGCAAATCATCTGCCGGATGGGCATCGGCCAACTTCTCCTCGTTGGCGATCGCCTTGGTCAGCAGACGATCCTTGGCCCGTGCACGCAGCTCGTTGACGATGTCCTCGTCAAAGCCATCGATGCTGAGCATTTCTTCCATGGGTACGTAGGCAATCTCTTCGAGACTGGTGAAACCCTCTTCGACCAGGACTTGAGCCAGTTCTTCGTCGACTTCCAGCTCGTCGATGAAGGACTGCATGATGTCGCCGGTTTCCGCCTGCTGCTTGGCCTGGATGTCCGCCTCGGTCATCACGTTCAGCGTCCAGCCGGTCAGTTGACTGGCCAGGCGCACGTTCTGGCCGCCACGACCGATGGCCTGAGCCAGGTTGTCCTCGCCAACGGCGATGTCCATGGCATGGGCATCTTCATCGACAATGATCGCTGCCACTTCGGCCGGCGACATGGCGTTGATCACGAACTGCGCAGGATTGTCATCCCACAGCACGATATCCACACGCTCGCCGCCCAGCTCGCCGGACACGGCCTGCACGCGAGAACCGCGCATGCCGATGCAGGCGCCCTGCGGGTCGATACGCTTGTCCTTGGAACGCACAGCGATCTTGGCGCGCGAACCCGGATCACGGGAGGCGGCCTTGACGTCGATCAGCCCTTCGGCGATCTCCGGCACTTCGATACGGAACAGCTCGATCAGCATTTCCGGCGCGGTACGCGACAGGATCAGCTGCGGGCCGCGGTTCTCGGTACGGATTTCCTTGAGCAGGGCACGCAGACGCACACCGACGCGGAAGGTTTCGCGCGGGATGATGTCTTCACGAGCCAGCAGCGCCTCGGCATTGTTACCGAGGTCGACGATGACGTTGTCGCGGGTGACCTTCTTCACGGTACCGGAGATGATCTCGCCCAGACGCTCGCGATAGGCATCGACCACTTGCGCACGTTCGGCTTCGCGCACTTTCTGCACGATGACCTGCTTGGCGGTTTGCGCGGCGATACGACCGAACTCGATGGAATCGACCTTCTCTTCGAGCACGTCACCGATCTTGGCATTGGCCTCGACCGCCTGCGGCATGTCGTCGGTCAACTGGTAGGCCGGGTCCTCGAACTCGGACTCGTCGACCACCGTCCAGCGACGGAAAGTCTCGTAGCTGCCATTGTGTCGGTTGATCGACACACGCAGATCGACTTCGTCTTCGAAACGTTTCTTGGTGGCGGTCGCCAGAGCCAGCTCCAGCGCCTCGAAAATCACGCCGGCCGGTACACCCTTCTCATTGGATACCGACTCAACAACCAGCAGTACTTCTTTGCTCATCGTACGCCTCGCCTCTCGCAATCCATTGGTTCTGCGCAATCTGCGTCACGTTCACGCCAGTGGCGCTACATTCGTGCACGGCCGCGCTACCTTCGCATCATCTGCGCCCCGTGCTGCACGAACCATCGCGGAGCACGGCAACGACACAGACAGCGCGTCTCAATCAAATCGGGGGATGATATTGGCCTTGTCGATCAAGTCGATCGGCAACAGGTACTCGTGGTCATCCACCTGCACCACCACGTCCTGCTCCTCCACACCACGGAGAAGGCCCTGGAAGTTGCGCCGCCCGTCGAAAGGCGAGCGCAGCTTGATCTTCACCTGCTCACCGACATGTGTCGCGAACTGTTCAAGGGTGAACAACGGGCGATCCATGCCAGGAGAAGAAACTTCCAGCGTGTACTCCGAGGAAATCGGGTCCTCGACGTCGAGCACACCACTGAGCTGACGGCTGACGATCTCGCAATCGTCGATCAGGATGCCATCTGCCTTATCGATATAGACACGCAGCAGCGAATGACGCCCCTGCGACAGGAACTCGATGCCCCAACATTGATAACCGAGCGCCTCGATTACCGGGGCCAACAAGGCCTGCAACTGTTCTAGCTTGCTCGACACTTAACGGCCCTCGTGCATGCTGTGCAAATAAAAAATGGGCGAAACGCCCATCCCTTCAATCCGCAAAAATCGCTGCGGACACTGTCTTTCAGCTAACAAAAAGCCCCTGAAAAGGGGCCTGCTGAAACTGGTTGCGGGGGCTGGATTTGAACCAACGACCTTCGGGTTATGAGCCCGACGAGCTACCAGACTGCTCCACCCCGCGTCAAAGCTGGGCCGGAATTATACGGCCACCCCCTGGCGAGGGTCAACCAACACTCCAGCAACAAGAAAGCCCGCTAACAGCGGGCTTTCTTGAGTATGGTACCGAGGAGGGGACTCGAACCCCTACAGCCTATGGCCACTACCACCTCAAGGTAGCGTGTCTACCAATTCCACCACCTCGGCAAAACGGTTACTGCTCTGGAGCCTCCGGCACATCCGAAGCTTCGGATGCTGGGGCTTGCTCTTCGAGCACCGGCACGTCTTCGACCGCCGGCTTTTGTTGAACTTCCAGAACCGCTGGATCAGGAAGACCAACCTGTGTCAGTGCATCAGCTTTTTCTTTAGCAAAGTACGCTAAACCCAAGCTGGTAATGAAAAAAGCTGCGGCGAGTATACCAGTAAACTTACTCAGAAAGGTAGAGGAACCTTGGCTTCCGAATACAGTTGCCGAAGCACCCGAACCGAACGACGCACCGGCGTCAGCACCTTTACCCTGCTGCAACAACACCAGCACCACAATCCCGATCGCACCCAGCAGGTGCAGAACAACAATGACTGTTTCCAGCATTCTTCAGTTTCCTGCAGCGCGACAGATCGCACCGAATTCATCCGCATTCAGAGAGGCTCCACCCACGAGCCCCCCATCGATATCCTGCATGCCGAACAACTCGGCTGCACTGGCGGCCTTGACACTGCCGCCATAAAGAATTCTCAGCCCGCTCGCCACCTCAGCATCCAGCTGCGCAACCTGCGCGCGGATCGCTGCGTGCACTTCCTGAGCCTGCTCAGGCGTAGCGGTCAAACCGGTACCAATGGCCCATACAGGCTCATAAGCCAGCACGGCCTGTTTCAGGGACTCGACACCCAGGGCATCGATCACTGCGGCCAACTGGCCTCCCACCACACCCAGCGTTGCATTCGCTTCACGCTGCTCACGGGTCTCACCGAGGCAGAGTACGGGAATCAAGCCCGCCTTCTGCACGGCCGCAAACTTGCCGACCACCACCTCATCGCTCTCGCCCAGAATCAGACGACGCTCGGAGTGGCCGACCAGCACAAGCTCGCAACCGCCATCGACCAGCTGGCTCGTCGCCAACTCACCGGTCAGGGCACCCTGCTCCACCTGCGCCGCGCAATCCTGCGCTCCAACCTTCACTGCACCATCCGCCAGACCGTGAACGACCTGGGCGATATGCAGACTGGAGGGAAACACCGCGACATCAATCCCGACAGGCAACTCCTGCCGGCACAGCCCTTCGATCAGCTCTGCGACGCTGGCGCGGGTACCGTGCATTTTCCAGTTACCGGCGACCAAGGGGCGACGCATGTTTTACCTCGTCGATCAAAGAGGGCGCAGATGTTACCCAAGAGCACCCTCGGTAGCAAGCTCAATCAAGCACAGACTTCGGCAACAATCTTAGCTAATTCATCAGCATAGCCACGGACACTGCTTTCCTCGTCGCCCTCGACCATCACCCGCACCAGCGGCTCGGTACCGGACTTGCGCAGCAACACGCGACCGCGACCGGCCATCTGCTCGGTCACACGGGCGCACGCATCCTTCACCGACGGGTGCTCCAGCGGATCGACAGCCCCCGACAGGCGCACGTTGACCAGCACCTGCGGGCACTTCTTCAGGTCACTGCGCGCCTCGACCAGGGTCTGCTGGCGTCGTTTCAGCGCCATGAGAACCTGCAGAGCGGCGATGATGGCGTCACCCGTGGTGGTGTGCTGGAAGCAGACCAGGTGCCCCGAGTTCTCGCCACCCAGCAGCCAGTTGCGCTCCAGCAGTTCGGCGATCACGTAGCGATCCCCCACCTTGGCGCGCACGAAAGGAATGTTCAGTTGCTCGAGCGCCAGCTCGAGGCCCAGATTGCTCATCAGCGTGCCGACCACGCCACCGCGCAGACGCCCACGCTCCTGCATGTCGCGCGCGATGATGAACAGCAGTTCGTCGCCGTCGACGACCGCACCGTACTGATCGACCATCAGCACGCGGTCGGCATCACCATCGAAGGCGATGCCGAGATCGGCCTGCTGCGCCACGACCTCGGCCTGCAACGCCGCGATATGAGTGGAGCCACAACCATCGTTGATGTTGAGGCCATCGGGCTGCGCCGAGATGACACGCACTTCGGCACCCAGCTCGCGGAACACGCTGGGCGCCACCTTGTAGGCAGCGCCATGGGCGCAATCGATGACGATCTTCAGCCCCTTGAAGCTGGTACCGCTGGGCACGCTGCCCTTGCAGAACTCGATGTAGCGACCCGAGGCGTCGTTGATCCGCGAAGCCTTGCCGATGCCGGCAGACTCGACCACGGTCATCGGCTGATCGAGCAGCTCCTCGATCATCATCTCGACATCGTCCGGCAGCTTGGTGCCTTCGCTGGAGAAGAACTTGATGCCATTGTCGTCATGCGGATTGTGCGAGGCGCTGATGACGATACCGGCATCAGCCTGGAAGGTCCGCGTGAGGTAAGCGATGGCCGGCGTCGGCATCGGACCGAGCAGCTGTACGTCGGCACCGGCAGCCGCCAGACCTGCCTCGAGGGCGGACTCGAACATGTAGCCGGAGATACGCGTGTCCTTGCCGATCAGGATGCGGCATTTGCCCTGCTTGCGAAATGCCATGCCTGCAGCCCAGCCGAGCTTGAGCATGAAGTCAGGGGTGATCGGAAACTGCCCGACATGGCCACGGATGCCATCGGTGCCGAAGTATTTTCTAGCCATCAGTCTTTCCTTGTTATTGCGCTGCTTCAACCGCAGCGACCATGCGCACCACGTCCACCGTTTCGGCGACATCGTGCACACGCAGAATATGTGCGCCCTTGGTCAGCGCCAGGGCAGCCAGCGCCAGGCTGCCATAGAGCCGCCCGCCAACCTCGTGGCCAAGCACCTTGCCGATCATGCTCTTGCGCGAGACGCCCACCAGCAGCGGCCGGCCCAGCGCGGAGAGCTCGCCCATGCGCCTGAACAAGGCCAGATTATGCTCCAGCGTCTTGGCAAAACCGAAGCCCGGATCGAGCACGATCCGCTCAGCGGGTATACCGGCGGCCGCGCATGCCGCCATGCGCTCGACGAGAAAGCCCCGCACTTCGGCGACGATGTCCGGGTACTGCGGGTTGTCCTGCATGTTGCCCGGCTCGCCGCGCATGTGCATCAGGCACACCGGCAGGCCGCTGTCGGCGGCGGCGTCCAGCGCGCCATCGCGCTGCAGCGAGCGCACGTCATTGATCAACCCCGCCCCCAGCCTCGCACTCTCGCGCATGACCGCGGGCGTCGAGGTGTCGACCGAGATGATGACGTCCAGCTCACCCGCGATGGCCTCGACCACCGGCGCGACTCGCTCCAGCTCCTCGGTCGGCGACACGACCCGGGCGCCAGGACGGGTGGATTCACCACCGACATCGATCAGCGTGGCACCGGCATTGACCATCGCCTCGGCATGCCGCAACGCAGCATCGCGCGCCGTGAAGCGACCGCCATCGGAGAAGGAATCAGGGGTGACATTAAGGATGCCCATCACGTGCGGACGGGACAAATCAAGAAGCCGGCTGCCACAGGGCAGCCGGCTCGGGTGTTGCGCGAAGGACATAGACGACCTTAGTGCTCGGCAGCAGGACCGCCGATTGGCTTCTCGGGACGACTGGGCTCATCGACCTTGGCCTGCGGCGCACCGGAGTCGCCACCACCATCCCAACCACGCGGCTCGCGAGGTTCGCGGCCATTCATGATGTCGTCGATCTGCTCGGAGTCGATGGTTTCGTACTTCATCAGCGCTTCGGCCATGGCGTCGAGCTTGTCGCGGTTTTCCACCAGCAGGCGCTTGGCCGTGTCGTAGCACTCGTCGATGATGCGACGCACTTCCTCGTCGATCAGCTTGGCGGTTTCACCGGACACGTTGCTGTGCTGGCTGCCCATGCTGCGTCCCAGGAACACTTCGCCTTCTTCCTCGGCGTACATCAGCGGGCCCAGCTTCTCGGACAGGCCCCACTTGGTGACCATGTTCTTGGCCAGCTGAGTGGCGCGCATGATGTCGTTGGAGGCACCGGTGGTGACGCCATCGAAACCCAGGGTCATCTCCTCGGCGATACGGCCGCCGAACAGCGAGCAGATCTGGCTGATCAGGGCGCGCTTGCTCAGGCTGTAACGATCCTCTTCCGGCAGGAACATGGTCACGCCCAAGGCACGACCGCGCGGAATGATGGACACCTTGTAGACAGGATCATGCTCGGGCACCAGACGACCGACGATGGCGTGCCCCGCCTCGTGGTAGGCCGTGTTGAGCTTCTCCTTGTCGGACATGACCATGGTCTTGCGCTCGGCGCCCATCATGATCTTGTCCTTGGCCAGCTCGAACTCCTTCATTTCCACCAGACGCTTGCCTGCACGGGCAGCGAACAGGGACGCCTCGTTGACCAGGTTGGCCAGATCGGCACCGGAGAAGCCCGGGGTACCCCGCGCGATGACTGCCGCATTGACGTCGTCGCCCATCGGCACCTTGCGCATGTGCACTTTCAGAATCTGTTCGCGACCACGGATGTCGGGCAGGCCCACCACCACCTGGCGGTCGAAGCGGCCGGGACGCAGCAGCGCCGGGTCGAGCACGTCGGGGCGGTTGGTGGCCGCGATGACGATGATGCCATCGTTCATCTCGAAGCCATCCATCTCCACCAGCAGCTGGTTGAGCGTCTGCTCGCGCTCGTCATGACCGCCGCCCATGCCGGCGCCACGATGGCGACCCACGGCGTCGATCTCATCGATGAAGATGATGCACGGCGCGTGCTTCTTGGCCTGGTCGAACATGTCGCGAACACGGGAAGCGCCGACACCGACGAACATTTCCACGAAATCGGAACCGGAGATGGTGAAGAACGGCACCTTGGCCTCGCCCGCCACGGCCTTGGCCAGCAGCGTCTTACCGGTACCGGGGGAACCGACCATCAGCACGCCACGCGGGATGCGCCCACCGAGACGCTGGAACTTGCCCGGGTCACGCAGGAACTCCACCAGCTCGCTGACTTCTTCCTTGGCCTCGTCGCAACCGGCGACATCGGCGAAGGTGGTCTTGACCTGGTCCTCGGAGAGCAGGCGCGCCTTGGACTTGCCGAAGCTCATCGGCCCGCCCTTGCCGCCAGCACCGCCCTGCATCTGGCGCATGAAGAACATGAACACGGCGATGATCACCAGGATCGGGAAGCTCGCCACCAGCAGCTGGGTCCAGATGCTCTGCTGCTCAGGCTGCTTGCCCTCGATGACCACGTTGTTGTCGATCAGGTCACCGATCAGGCCGCCGTCCTGGATCGCCGGACGAATGGTCTTGAAGCCTTCGCCGTCGGTGCGCTTGCCGGTGATCACGTAGCCGTCGACGGTCACGCGCTCGACGCGCCCTTCCTTGACCTGCTCGATGAACTGCGAGTAGCTCAGGGTCTGCGGCTCGCTCGGGCTGGAGAAATTGTTCATCACGGTGACCAGCACCGCCGCGATGATCAGCCACAGGATGAGATTCTTTGCCATGTCGTTCAATTAGCTACCCTCTGAAGCAGGCCTCGTGGCGAAGCGCGCTTCCCATGACGACCAATGATATACCGGCCTAACTTACACCAAACGCCCACATCCCGCAGGCACCGTCTGTAACCCTTTATGAGGGTTGTACTACCTGAGACCAGCAGGTCGGGCCGTCGTTGCAACTCACAACCCGCGAAAGCCCCGCGCCAGCAGGTACTGCTCACGAGAGCGATCGCGCGACGACAACGGCTTGCGCATCTGCACCTTGTCGAAGGTGTCGCGCACCTGCCGGTGATAGGTATCGAACCCCTCACCTTGGAAAATCTTGATCAGGAAGTCCCCGCCCGGACGCAGTACGCGCCCAGCCAGGTCCAGCGCCAGCTCGCACAGATACATTGCGCGCGCCTGATCCGCCGTCCTCACCCCACTCATATTGGGGGCCATATCGGAAATAACAAGGTCAACCGGGTTTTCCCCGATGGCGGCGAGAATCTGCTCGAACACGGCATCATCGGTGAAGTCGCCCTGGATGAAGGTCACATCCGGAATGCTGTCCATCTCCAGGATGTCGGAGGCGATCAGACGCCCCTTGTCACCGATCACCCGGCTGGTGACCTGCGACCAGCCACCCGGCGCGGCGCCGAGGTCGACCACGGTCATGCCGGGACGCAGGATGCGATCCTTCTCCTGGATTTCCAGCAGCTTGTAGCTGGCGCGGGAACGATAGCCGTCCTTCTGCGCCATCTTCACGTAAGGATCGTCGAAATGTTCTTTCAGCCAACGCTGGCTGGTCTTGGAACGTGCCACTGAAACCTCGGACTCAACGGGTCATGAATAACTGCGCGGGCTCGGGTAAGATAGGCGCCGTTTTCCAGACCGAATTAGGTACTAACGATTATGCCGCTCACTCAAGAGCAGAAGAAACAATTCAAATCTATCGGCCACCACCTGAAACCTGTATTGATCGTGGCCGACAATGGTTTGACCGAGGGCGTGCTGGCAGAGCTGGACCGTGCCCTGAACGATCACGAGCTGATCAAGGTACAGCTGCGCCTCGCCGAACGCGAGGACCGCCAGGCCGCCATCGTGGCCCTGTGCGAAAGCGGCCGCGCTGAACTGGTCCAGTCGATCGGCAAGGTCGCCCTGCTCTATCGCAAGAACCCCAAGCCGAATCGCAACCTGTCCAACGTGATTCGCTACCAGGGCTGAACCAGCTGCAAGCTGCAAGCTGCAAGCTGCAAGCTGCAAGCAAATCAGGATAAACGTCCTGCAACTCAAGTACGCCAGGCGCTTCGCGCCGCTTTTACTCGAGGCTTGTCGCTTGCGGCTTATCGCCGCTCTTTCCCCGGCACGGGTTGCAGCACCAGCAGCAACCCGCAGAATGCCATGACCAGATAGCTGAAGCGTAGCCAGTACTCGGCCCCAGGCCAGTAGTGCAGCGCTGCGAAATGACTCAGCGCCATCGCCGCGACGGTCAGCAGCAGCTGCCCGCGCACATCCCGCAGCAAGCTGGCCAGCCCGTCGACACGCAGCAGCGCCAGTGCCTGCAGGGCAACGCCCACGGCCGCCAGGCCCACCAGCAGCGGCATCAGGCGCGCCGCAATCTCCTGCACCAGCAAAGGCGCCAGGCCGGCCTGTTCGATGGCCGGCAGGACGATGAACTGCAACACCCAGATGCCGCCGACCCAGAGGGTCTGGGCCAGCTGCCAGCTGACAGCGGAGGCCCGTGACGGCTGGCGCGGCTTATACGTGGCGGACTTCGACAATCTCGTACTCGACCAGGCCACTGGGGGTCTGCACGCCGACGACATCGCCTTCGCTCTTGCCCACCAGGGCGCGCGCGATGGGAGATGCAACGGAGATCTTGCCCTGCTTGATGTCGGCTTCGTCTTCACCGACGATCCGATAGGTCACGCTCTCGCCGGTCTCGACGTTGGCGATTTCCACGGTGGAACCGAAGATCACCTTGCCGGTGTGCTCGATGGTGGTGACATCGATGATCACCGCATTCTGCAAACGACCTTCGATATCACGCACGCGCGCCTCGACCATGCCCTGCTCCTCGCGGGCGGCATGGTATTCGGCGTTTTCCTTGAGGTCACCCAGCTCACGCGCCTCGGCGATCGCCTGGCTCAGGGCCGGACGACGCACCTTGGTCAGGTGCGCCAGTTCTTCTTCCAGGGCGCGAGCGCCCTGGACGGTCATGGGGTACTTGTTCATGCCTTGATTCCTGCATGCAGATCCTGCAGCCGACGCACGGTCTTCTCCGGACCGAACTTGAGCGCCTCACAGACCGCCTGACCCGCCGCGATGGTGGTGGTGCAGTAGATCTTGTGCTGCAGGGCGTTACGACGGATCGAGTAGGAGTCAGCGATGGACTGACGCCCCTCGGTGGTATTGATGATCAGGGTGACCTCGTCGTTCTTGATCATGTCGACCACGTGCGGACGACCTTCGGTCACCTTGTTCACACGGCGTACCGGCAGGCCGGCAGCCTCGATCACCTTGGCGGTACCGGCAGTGGCGACGACTTCGAAGCCCAGGCTGACCAGGTCGCGAGCGACCTGCACGGCCTCGGCCTTGTCATCCTCGCGCACGCTGATGAAGGCACAGCCGGTGTTCGGCAGGATTTCGCTGGCACCGACCTGGGCCTTGGCGAAGGCTTCGCCGAAGCTGTCGCCGACACCCATCACCTCACCGGTGGATTTCATCTCCGGGCCGAGGATCGGGTCGACACCCGGGAACTTGGCGAAGGGGAACACCGCTTCCTTGACGCTGAAGAACGGCGGAATGATTTCCTTGGTGTAGCCCACTTCGGCCAGGCTCTTGCCCGCCATGACGCGCGCCGCCACCTTGGCCAGCGACTCGCCGACGCACTTGGAGACGAACGGCACGGTACGCGAGGCGCGCGGGTTCACTTCGATGACGTAGATGTCTTCGCCCTGTACGGCCATCTGCACGTTCATCAGGCCGACCACGCCGAGCTCCAGGGCCATCTTCTTGACCTGCTCGCGGATCTCGTCCTGGATGTGTGCCGGCAGCGAGTACGGCGGCAGCGAGCAGGCGGAGTCACCGGAGTGCACGCCGGCCTGTTCGATGTGCTGCATGATCGCGCCGATGACCACGGTCTCGCCGTCGCTGACCGCATCCACGTCCACCTCGATGGCGCAGTTGAGGAAGCGATCCAGCAGCACCGGGCTGTCGTTGGAGACCTTCACCGCTTCGCGCATGTAGCGCTTGAGCTCTTCTTCCTGGTAGACGATTTCCATCGCCCGGCCGCCCAGTACGTAGGACGGACGCACCACCATCGGGTAGCCGATGTTCTTCGACAGGGCCAGGGCCTCGTCTTCGCTGCGCGCGGTGGCGTTGGCCGGCTGACGCAGGTTCAGGCGCTGCACCATCTGCTGGAAGCGCTCACGGTCTTCGGCACGGTCGATGGCCTCGGGGCTGGTACCGATGATCGGCACACCAGCTTCTTCCAGGGCGCGGCAGATCTTCAGCGGAGTCTGGCCGCCGTACTGGACGATGACGCCCTTGGGCTGCTCGACACGGACGATTTCCAGCACGTCTTCCAGGGTCACCGGCTCGAAGTACAG